>Ga0137352_1000031_pt1 | contig 10843 bp, 7 predicted proteins | sample EasRivERMLT730_2_FD_104777 | JGI IMG/M metagenome (GOLD analysis project Ga0137352, IMG submission 104777) | Soil microbial communities from meander-bound floodplain in the East River, Colorado, USA - East River MetaG ERMLT730_2 | ecosystem: Environmental > Terrestrial > Soil > Floodplain ... | reverse complement strand
GGCGGCGGTCGAGGACCGCTTCCACCTGCAGCCCGTCTTCCCGCTCTTCGACGGCGACGGCCGCTTCTTCGTCCTGGCGATCGCGATGCACGACATCCGGCTCTTCGAAGGGAGCCGCTGGAGCGTCGAGGAGGTGGACCTCCGGGACGTGCCGCGCAGCATCGAGGCGGCGGTGGGGGAGGCGCTGGGGCAGAAGCCGCTCGCCTTCGCCCAGAGCGGCCCGGGCGCGCGGGTGCGCCACGGCGCGCCCGCCTTCCACACCCACGGCGTCAGCGAGGACGACACCAAGACCGCGCTCTTTCAGTTCTTCAAGCGGGTGGACAACGGCATCCAGGAGCTGCCGATCGACCGCAACGCGCCGCTGGTGCTGGCCGGCGTCGACTACCTGCTGCCGATCTACCGCGAGGCGACGCAGCACCCGCACCTGGTGCCCGAAGGCGTGCTCGGCAACCCCGAGATCCTGCGGCCGGAGGAGCTGCACGCCGCCGCCTGGAAGCTGGTCGAGCCGCTCTTCCTCGAGCGGCGGCGGCGGGCCGCGGAGCGCTACGGCGAGCTCAGCGGCACCGGCCGCGCCACCGGCGATCTCGACGAGGTGGTCGGGGCCGCCCACGACGGGCGGGTGGAGACGCTCTTCACGGCGGCCGGCGCGCGCTGCTGGGGGAGCTGGGACCCGGCGGAGCGCAAGGTGGAGCTCGACGGCCACGGCGACGCGCCGAGCCCGGGGAGCGAGGACCTCTGCGACCTGGCGGCGATCCAGACCTTCCTCCACGGCGGCGAGGTCTTCGCCGTGCCGGCGGAGGAGGTGCCGGCGGAGGGCGCGCCGCTGGCGGCGATCTTCAGGTGGTAGCGGGCGTCCCGGTCTAGCTAGACCGGACACATCTCCGCCAGCGGCCGCAGGTGGGCGCGAATCCCCTGCCACTGCTGGCGGACGTTGGCGGGGGCCTCGACCTGCGGCAGGAGGCCCTCGATCCGCCGCGCCGGCCGCGCCGCTCCGCAGGCCTTGTTGCGCAGGCGCACCCGCTCGTCGCGGGCACCCGGGAAGCGGCCGCGCAAGCGGCGCAGGCCGCCCTGTTGCTGCGAGGCGGCGACCGCCTGCCGGAACTCGGTGACGCCCTCCCCGAACAGCTCCATCGCCTCCAGCAGCTGGTCCTCCAGGTCCGCGTTCGCCGGCTCGGGCCGGTCGGAATCCAGGTAGGTGTCGTAGGCGGCGTAGAGGTCGGCCGCCGCGCTCTCGAGCTGGCGCAGCCCCTCGACCCGCGGCGTCGCGGCGTCGTCGTCCGCGGCGGACTCCGCGGCGGGTTGCTGCGGAGCGGTGTCGGCGGGGGACGGGGCCGGCGCCGCGGGCTGGGGGTCGGCGGCGGCAGGCGCGGCGGTGGACGGGGACGGTGGTGTGGCGGGGGGCGGGATCTCCCTGGGCCGCGGCGTTTGGGAGGAAGGGGGCGGGACCGGAACCGGAAAGACCGGGGTGTCGCCCGGCGGCGGCTGCGCCACGACCTGCCCGATCGGCGGCCCGGTGGTAGCCGGCCGCGTGCCGGCCTCGTCGGGCGCGGGGAGGAGCGGCGCGGGGGCTCCGGGCGCGGCGGTCTGCTCGGCCGGCGCCGCGCCGGAGTCGGGCTCGCCGCGCCGCCCGAGGGCGATCGCCCACCAGGCCGCGCCGCCGAGCGCCAGGACGAGGACTGCCGCCGCGGCGACCGGCCAGAGCGGGACCCGCCGCCGCGCGGAAGCGGCGGCGGCCGCGCCGTAGGGCGGCGGAGCTGCCGGCGGCGGGGGCGCGACCCGTGTGTCGGCGGGCGGCAGGATGGCGGTCTGCTGGGTGACCGGGAGGACGCGCGTGGGCGCGACCGTCGGCGCGGCGGCAGCCGGGACCGGCGAGGGCGCCGCGGCCGGCGGCGCGCTCGGCCGGCGGGCGGCGCCGGCGGCATAGGCGGAGGCCGGCAGCGGCTGGTGCTCGGCCAGCGTCGAGGCGAACTCCGCGACCGAGTGATAGCGCTCCTCCGGCTCCCGCGCCAGCGCCCGCAGCACCACCCCGTCCACCCAGTCCGGCAGGTGCGGCGCGAGCGCGCGCGGCGCCTTCGGCTCCGACTCGCACTTGAGGCGCAGGATCTCGTAGTCGCTGCTGCCGGCGAAGGGCTGGCCGCCGGTGAGCATCTCGAAGAGCACGACCCCGAGGGCGTAGACGTCGGAGCGCCGGTCGGCGTCCTCGCCGCGCACCTGCTCGGGGGACATGTAGCGCAGGGTGCCGACGAGGACGCCGTAGGTCGTCAACCGCCCGCTCCCCGCCGCCCGCGCCAGGCCGAAGTCCATCACCTTGACCGCGCCGCTCTCGGCAAGCATCAGGTTGTCGGGCTTGAGGTCGCGGTGGAGGATGCCGGCGGCGTGCGCGTGCTCGACCCCGGCGAGGGCCGAGAGGAAGAGCGGCACCGCTGTCTCGGGCGGCAGCGGGCCCTCGGTGCGCAGGCGCTCGCCGAGGGTGCGGCCGCGCACGAACTCCATCGCCAGGAAGAACTCCTCGCCCTCGCGGAAGAAGCTGTAGATGGTGGCGACGTTGGGGTGGGAGAGGCGGGCCAGGGCCCGCGCCTCGGAGCGGAAGCGCTCGAGGATCTGCGACTGGGCCATCAAGTCCGGGCGGATCGCCTTGAGCGCCACCTCGCGCTCGAGCATCCGGTCGACCGCGCGGTAGACGGTCCCCATCCCGCCCTCGCCGATCCGCTCGAGGATCTCGTAGCTGCCGACCACCCTGCCGATCATCATCAGGAGGATAGCGCACCCCTCCGCGCTGCAACCCGCGAAGCGGCGGCTTCCGGCGCAGCTACGGCGAGGGCGCCAGCGGCAATTCGATCGTGAACACCGCCCCCTGCGGCTGGTTGTCTTCCACCCGAATCGTTCCCTGATGGTCGGTGACGATGCGGTGGACGATCGCGAGGCCGAGGCCGGTGCCGCGGCCTTTGGTGGAGTAGTAGGGGAGGAAGAGCTTCTCCTTCGACTCCTGAGGGATGCCGGGGCCGGTGTCGGCGACGCGGATCTCGAGGTGGCCGTCGGCGGCGGCCGCCCGCAGCTCGACGCGCCCGGGCGGCGCGGTCGCCTCGACGGCGTTGTCGAGCAGGTTGATGAGGGCGCGCTTGATCTGCTCGGGGTCGAGCCAGACCTCGCCGAGCTCCGGCGCCACCGCGCCTTCGACCGCCACGCCGGGCTTGACGCCGCGGTAGAGGTGGAGCGTCTCGTCCACCAGCTTCCCTAGGTCCACCCGCACCGGCCGCGGCCGCGGCATCCGCGCGTAGCGCGAGAACTCGTCGACCATCGCCTGCATCGTCCCGACCTCGCGGACGATGACCTCCACACCTTCCTCGATCGCCGCGCCGAGCCCCGGGTCCGCCGCGCGGTGCTTCCTGAGCACGCGCTCGGCCGCCAGCCGGATCGGCGTCAGCGGGTTCTTGATCTCGTGCGCGAGGCGCCGCGCCGCCTCGTTCCAGGCGGCGAGCTGCCGCGCCTCCAGCAGCTCCTCGGTCCGCCGCTCGAGCAGCGCCCGGCTGGCCTCCAGCTCCGCGGTCATGCGGTTGAACGAGCTGACGAGCACCCCCAGCTCGTCGTCCGCCTCGACCTCGACGCGGTGGGAGAGCTCGCCGCCGCTGATCCGCCGCGTCCCCTCGGCGAGCGCCAGGATCGGCACCGTCACCCGCCGCGCCAGGTAGAGCCCGACCCAGGAGGAGGCGAGGAGGATGAGCAGCGTCATCATGAGAAAGATCAGGAAATGGCTGGCGCGCAGGTCGTCCTTCTGCACCTCGAGCTGGCGGAAGCTCTGCTCGCCCTGCATCAGCGCTTCGGCGCGGCCGGCGAGCGCGGGCTCGAGGAGCTCCCCGGCCACGACCACCGTCGTCAGCTCCAGCCGTTCCCCCGGCTCGGCGGCGGCGGCGAGGAGGAGGCGCCCGCGCCCGCCCGGCGGCGCCTGCCGCCGCAGCGCCCGCCCCTGGCGCGCCGCCTCCTCCAGCAGGTCGCGTCCGGGCTCGGGGAGGTCGGGGAGACCGGCGCGCGGATCGACCACCGCCTGCACGAACTCGGTGCCCTCGTAGACCGCGAGGAGGTCCACCCCGTGCTCCGCCGCCAGCGCACGCAGCCGGCGCGCCAGGGCGGTGCGCTCCGCCGGGCTGTCGAGGTCCAGCGCCGCGACCTCGGCGAGCACGCGCCCGGCGGCGCGCAGGCTGTCCTCCTCGACCCGCCGGTAGAGCGCCTGCGCCACCGCGCTCCCCTGCTCCAGCACCGGCCGGGCCGGGGCGTTGAACCAGCGGTCGAAGGAGCCCTGGAGGAGCTCGGCGGCGAGGAGGAAGAGCAGCAGCACCGGGATCAGCGACAGGCCGATATAAGAGGCCACGAGCTTGGTCTTGAACTTCGAGCCCAGGACGCGGTGCCGCCGCTCGACCGCCAGCTTGAAGAGGTTGCGCAGCAGGACGAAGAGGACGGTCAGGATGAGGACGACGTTGGCGTACCAGAGGACGAAGAGGAGGAGGCGGTTGGCGACCAGCACCGCCGGCAGGTCGCGCCCGCGCTGGAGGAGATAGAAGGCCGCCGCCAGGACGAGCAGGAGGAGGGCCAGCCCGCCGACGATCAGGCGGGTGTCCTTGCGGTGGCGGAGGAGGCGGTCGCGGAGGTCCATCGCTGCGGCTCAGGGGGCCGGCGCCGGCGGGCGGAACTTCCGCGACTCCGCCCAGGCGGTCGCCACCCGCGCCGGGACGAGCCCGAGCACCATCCGCGTCCCGAGCTCCGCGCGCGCCCGCACCAGCAGGCGCTGGCCGTGCGGCAGGCCCTCGAGGCTGAAGACCGGCACGCGCTCGAGGCGGGTCATCGCTCGCTCGATCGCCGGCCGCTCGCGCACCGTGCGGCTGTCGATCAGCTTGCCGTCGAGGCGGTAGTTGACGGTCGTCTCCTGGGTCACCGCGTCGTGCACCGCCGCCACCTCCAGCGTGTTCTCGGCGACGCCGCGGTCGAACCAGCGCTTGCGGTCGCGCAGCAGCTCGAAGCGGTAGACGATCGCGGTCGGCAGGCCGCTCTGGAGGCGGGCGAGGAGGGCGCCGTCGAAGGCGTTGCGCAGCACCAGCGAGGCGAGGGCCCGCTCGCCGTCCACCGCCACCTGCAGGTTCGAGACGCTCGCCTCCGGCCCGCCCTCGGCCAGGAGCAGGAGGAGCCAGACGAGCGCCGCGCCGCGAGTCATCCCTGCCCGGAGTGTAGCGCGCGGGCGGTTACACTTGCCGGCATGGCGAAGCCCGGCAAAGAGGGGGTGCGCAGCCTGGCGCAGAACCGCCGCGCGCTCCACGACTACCACGTCCTCGAGCGGCTGGAGGCGGGCATCGCGCTCACCGGCACCGAGGTCAAGGCGGCGCGCGCCGGCAAGGTCCAGCTCAAGGACAGCTACGTCGCCTTCGACGGCGACCAGGCCTGGCTGATCGGCGCGCACATCAGCCCCTACAGCCACGGCAACCGGCAGAACCACGACCCCGAGCGGAAGCGCCGGTTGCTGCTCAAGCGGCGCGAGATCGAGCGCCTCTTCGGGCGGACGCAGATCAAGGGGCTGACCGTCATCCCGCTCGCCGTCTACCTCAAGGGGAACTGGATCAAGCTGGAGCTGGGGCTCGCCCAGGGCAAGAAGCTCTACGACAAGCGCGAGGCCGAGAAGCGGCGCGTGCTCGACCGGGAGATGGAAGAAGCGGTGCGCGAGCGGGCGCGGCGCTGAGACGCTTGCTGCGGTCGTTCCGGTGTGGGGTCCCGCAGGCTCTCCTCCGCGCCGGGCGCTCCTTGGTGTCCGCGCTGCGCGTGCCGGTACAGAGGGGTGTTGCCAGCAAACACGCTGGTGGCTCCGCCGCCTCGCACGGTGGCCTGCCACGGGGAGCGGACGGAGCGCCCGGCGCTCCAGAGACCTGCGGGCCCTAGAACCGTTGGTGGAGCCACTGCTCAGAGGGTGGCCTCTGTCATCCCGAGCGTGAGCGAGGGATCTGGGGGAAGGGTGGGCGCGAAGACCCACCAGCATCGCGCCGCCCCCCGCCCAGATCCTTCGCTCTCGCTCAGGATGACAAGGGGGGGTTGTTCCGTCTTTCTCGCCGGACGTCACTTCAGAGATAGGAGTCATGGCGCCGCGTGATGTGCCGGGCCAGAGGCCTGCGAAGCGGCGCGTTTCGGTGAGGGGGCCACCGTGCGTTAGCGCCGAAGCCGACGCCCGCTAACTAGCCACCAAACTCTTCCAACCGCTACCGCGAAGCGGCGCGCCTCTTCGCGGGCCGGGTGGCCCGGCATCTCACGCGGCACTATCCGCCCCGCGCGGGTAACGGCAAGATCTTAGTTACGCCTCGACCTCCGTCCCCGCCTCGGTCCCGGTCTCGGTCCGCCGCCGCCGCCCGCCGGTGTCCTGGATCTTCTCGAGCGCCGTCTGGCCGCCGTACTTCTCGACGATCCGGTCGTCGTAGTCGTCGGCGAGGGTGGCGACGGCGGCGATCACCCCGAGCAGGTTGCGCCGCTGCAGCGAGTGGCCGAAGAGCGAATAGGCGAGGAAGATGTCGCTGCCGACCAGCGAGAAGGAGCCGAAGAGGAGCGTGTGGTTGAGCTCGAGGAGGCCGACCAGGAGCTCCTCGCTCAGCTCCACGTCCTGCACGCAGTAGGACATCACCGTCACCACCGCCTCCTCGGGCCCGTAAGGATCGACGGAGATCTCCAGCACGGTGGTGCCGTAGCGGACGTAGAAGTGGTCGGTCTCCGGCTCGTGGTAGGGCTCGTCGAACAGCTCGCGCAGGTACTCCTCGACGCGGTAGAACGTCTGCTCCTGGACCTCGTGCTCGAAGCGCATCGCCATGGCCTCCGCGGCCTACTCTACCCCCGTCGGCGCGCCGCGGCTTCGCGTTGACACCCCCCGGGGTGCGGGTTAGTGTGCCTCCACGTTCTCTTGACCGCCAAGATCCCGAGAGGAGAGTGAGCATGCGAGGTGCGTTCTTGAAGGGGCTGGCCGTGGCCGCTCTCTGCCTGGCCGCCGCGGCGCCCGGCCGGGCGGCCGGGTTCGGCATTTTCGAGCAGGGGACGAAGGCGATGGGCATGGGCGGCGCCTTCACGGCGCAGGCCGACGACCTCTCGGCGATGTTCCACAATGCCGGCGGTCTCGCCTTCGTCGAGAAGGCGGACTGGATGGGCGGGATCACCTGGTTCCAGGGGACCGAGGCCGAGTTCCAGGGCGCGGCGCCCTTCCCGGGCCCCGGCGCCCGCGCCGAGCAGGAGCTCCTCTCCCAGCCGCTCCTCCACCTCTACTACGGCCGCCCGGTCTCCGCGGGGAGCCGCTGGACCTGGGGGCTCGGCGTCACCAACCCCTTCGGCCTGATCACCGAGTGGAAGGACCCCGACCAGTTCGCCGGCCGCTTCCTGAGCACCAAGGCCGCGCTGCGGGTCTTCGACTTCAACCCCACGCTCGGCTGGCGGGTGAGCGACAACTTCGGCGTCGGCTTTGGCGCCGTCGCCCGCCTCTCGGACGTCGAGCTGCGGCGCAACGTCCCGGCGATCAACCCGTTCATCCAGCGGGTGTCGGACGTCGGCCGGCTGCAGCTGGAGTCCGACCCCAGCGAGGGGTACGGTTGGAACTTCGGGCTGCTGCACAAGTACAACAACAGCTTCTCCTGGGGGCTCTCCTACCGCAGCAAGGTGGACGTCGACTACGAGGGCGAGGCGCGCATCACCCAGGTCTTGACCGGCACGCCGCTCGATCCGATCATCGCCGCCCGCCTCCCCTTCGGCCGCGACCTGCCGGTCGCCACCGAGATCCAGTTCCCCGACATGGCGAGCCTCGGCCTCGCCTTCGCGCTGTCGCCGAACATCGTGCTCGAGACCGACGTCAACTGGACCGGCTGGAGCAGCTTCGAGGAGGTGCCGATCACCTTCACCGACGGCGACCTGCCGAACGCCACCATCCCCGAGCACTGGGAGGACGTCTACAACTACCGCGCCGGCCTGCGGTGGACGATCTCGTCGAGCTCGCAGCTCCGTTTGGGCTACATCTTCGACGAGTCGCCGCAGCCCGAGGAGGCGATCTCGCCGCTGCTGCCGGACGCCGACCGCAACGACTTCACCATCGGCTGGGGCCACACCGGCAAGCACACCTGGGACCTGGCGCTGATGTACGTCAAGTTCGACGAGCGCGAGCGCGACGAGAGCTTCCCCGAGGACGGGAACGACTTCTTCGGCACCTACAACACCGAGGCCGTCCTCGTCGCCTTCACCCTCAACTGGTAGGCCGCCAGCGGCCATGCAAGGAGAACGCGGCATGCACCGACCCTCGCTCAAGGCGGCCGTCTCGGCCCTCCTGCTCCTGCTCTCGGGCGCGGCTTCCGCCGCCGCGCAGCCGAACACCGGCACCGCCAACTTCAGCCGCTACGTGGCGCTCGGCGACAGCTTGACCGCCGGCTACATGTCGAACAGCCTGGTGCGCGACGTCCAGCTCAACAGCTTCCCGGCGCTCATCTGGCGGCAGGCGCTCGGCACCGCCACCGGCTTCGAGCAGCCGCTCGTCTCGCAGCCGGGGATCCCGCCGCTGCTGACGCTGCGCGGCCTCTTGCCGACCGTCATCACCCCCAAGTCGAACACCCCGGGCAACCCGCTCAACCTGAACCTGCCGCGCCCCTACAACAACCTCGGGGTCGTGGGCGCCGACGCCCAGGACGTGGTGGCGACGGTCACCGGCGGCTTCCACGACCTCGTCCTGCGCGGCCAGGGGACCCAGCTCCAGCAGGCGCTGGCGCTACGCCCGACCTTCGCCACCGTCTGGGTGGGCAACAACGACGTGCTGGGGGCGGTGCTCGCCGGGCGGGTGATCGACGACGTCACCCTGACCACGGCGGCCCGCTTCGAGCCCGCCTTCCGGCAGATCGTCACCTCGCTCAACGCCGCCGGCGCGAAGATGGCGATCGGCAACATCCCCGACGTCGCCTCGATCCCCTTCGTCACTACGATCCCGCCCGTCGTCGTCGACCCGCGCACCAACCTGCCGGTGCGGATCGGCGGCAACCTGGTGCCGCTGGTCGGCGTGACCCCAGGGCAGGACTTCGTGCTGCTCTCGGCCGCCGGCCTGCTCGGCCAGGGCATCGGCATCCCGGCCGCCCTCGGCGGCCGGGGGACGCCGCTGCCCGACGAGGTCGTGCTCTCCGCCGCCGAGGTGGCGACGATCCGCGCCCGCACCGCCGCCCTGAACGGCATCATCCAGGCCGCGGCCAGCCAGGCGGGCGCGGCGGTCATGGACCTCAACACCGAGTTCACCGAGATTACCCAACGCGGGGTGACGATCGGCGGGGTGACCTACACCACGGCCTTCCTGACCGGCGGCTTCTTCTCCTACGACGGCGTCCACCCGACCCCGTTCGGCTACGCCTTCATCGCCAACCTTTTCATCGACGCGATCAACAGACAGTTCGGCGGCGAGATCCCGCCGGTCGACCTCTTCCCGTTCATGTTCGGGCCGGAGGCGAGCGCCGGGTTCGTGCCCTCGACCGCGGCGTCCGCGCAGCTCTCGCCGCTGGCGCTCGACATGCTCTTCTGGTCGCTCAACGTGCCGAAGCTGGCGCCCGCCAAGGGAGGCGAGCCGACGCCGCCGGCCCCGCGGGTGAAGCCCCGGCCGCGCGGCAAGGGGAAGGGTGGGGGCGGGTAGCGCGCATCCGGTGCCAAGTAATTGCGCAAGCGAAGCCTTGCCCGTGCGCGCGCGGTGCGCTAAGTTAGCCCGACCGTGACAGGGGTCGTCCACAAATTGGCGTGGGGTCTGCCGCTCCTCGTCCTCGCGTCGGGCGTTGCCGTGCCGGGGGCGGCGGCGGACTCCATCCCGCGCGCCGACAAGCTGAGCGCCGCGGAGCTCGGGCTGCGCCCCGGGGAGCGGCTCAACGAGGAGCGGATCCAGGACCTCTACCGCAGCGCCCTGGCGCTGTGGGCCGGCGGCCAGGACGAGGCGGCCGCCCAGCGGCTCATGGCGGTGGAAGCGGCGGTCGTGCGCGAGGGGGACATCGAGGCGCGCAGGGTCCTCCTCAAGGCGCAGGAGAAGGTCATCCAGGAGCTCGCCGCCTCGAGCCTCGAGGTGCTGGTGCCGATGGCCGTCCTCCACCACGAGGTCTACCGCCGCCACCTCGACCAAGGGGAGCGGCGCCACATGCTGCTCACCGCCCACGCCCGCGGCATGGCGCGCGATCTGGCGGTGCTCTACGAGCGGCACGCCGGCAACGACCGGGCGCGGGCGACCGCCGCGCTGCTGCTCAACAGCCTGGGCGGCTACCTCCTCGACGCCTCGCAGCAGCTCCTGGCCGGGCAGATGTTCACCCTCGCCACGAGCTACGACCCGCGCAGCGTCCCGGCGTACATGGGACTGGCCGTCATCTACGAGAAGAGCGGCCAGTACGAGACCGCGGTCGGCAGCCTACGCAGCGCCCTCGGCGTCGACCCGATGCAGCCCCAGGCGCTCCTCCGCCTCGGCATCAACCTCCACCGCACCGGGCAGAGCGACAACGCGGTGCGGGCGCTGCGGCCGCTCACCGGGATGCCGGGCTGGATCGGCGCGCTCGCCGTCGAGGAGCTGGCGCGGGTCCACGTGGAGACGCGGGATCTGGCCGCCGCCGAGTCGGTGCTGCGCGCCGGGCTCGAGCGCTTCCCGAACGAGGGGGCGATCTACCTGCAGCTCGCCGCGCTGCTCGACCGCCAGGGCAAGGCGATCGAGGGGCGCGAGGTGATGGGCCGCTTCCTCGCCCTGCCGGCGGCCGAGCGCGGCGACGCGCGGCTGCGCTACAACCAGGACCCGGCGCAGTTCTGGGAGACGGTGCGCCGGCAGCTCGCCGAGAGCGCGCGCTCC
>Ga0137352_1000030_pt1 | contig 10856 bp, 14 predicted proteins | sample EasRivERMLT730_2_FD_104777 | JGI IMG/M metagenome (GOLD analysis project Ga0137352, IMG submission 104777) | Soil microbial communities from meander-bound floodplain in the East River, Colorado, USA - East River MetaG ERMLT730_2 | ecosystem: Environmental > Terrestrial > Soil > Floodplain ... | reverse complement strand
TAACAAGCTAACGAAGGAGACGTTGCGATGACACTCTCATACAACGAAGCACTCTTTCAGCGAACCGCCCATCGATTCGCCGGCGCGGTGTCCGGCGAGCGGGTGAACGACATCTACAAGTTCACCAAGGAGGTTGCGCTGGAGTCCTTCAGGAACGGACTTGCTGCGGGCAGACAGAAAAGCGCCTCTCGGAGGAGAAGCGCTTCGCCCGACAAGGAGCTTGTCGTAGAGGAAGCCTAGCAAGCCCCTACGTCCGGTCAAGCCCCCCTGCCCCGGGGGGCTTTTCCGTGCTCGGCTGGCGCACTCCCACCCTTTACTTTCCCAGCCGGCTTTCGAGTAGGTCCTCGATGCGCCGCATCTTCAGGTAGACTTCAAACATCATCTCAGCTACGGCCAGCGTCGCGAGATACTGCCCCGTTGCGGGGTCTGACGAAGACTTGGCATTCTCCAACGCTTTCTCTGCTCGCTCAAGCGGTGATGTCATCTCTTCCCCCGCCTCGTGCGTTGTCCACGTCTCAGATTCCGACGTACTGACGGTCTTTCCGTCCGACTCCGACCTGGAGCTGCCACTTCCCCTGGTAATCGCCTGGGTTCTCGTCCTCTTATGAGGCTCGTGCTGCATCAACTCCTCCTCTCTCCACACTTCGTACCCTTCACCCGTCACCATCGTACCATCCACCCCTTGAGAGACAAGCATTCCGCCTCGAAGGGTGCCAGCGTTTCACGCTGCCGCCTCTGCGCGTCAAGGTCGTGCCTCTCTTGACGTGCTGCGTCCGCGTGCCCCGTGTTCCAGTAATCGAGGCGGAGGAAGGCCTCACCGCCTTGACGAGTCTCACCAGTCAGGTAACCTCAACTTATATGCTTAGGGAGAAAGACATCACCAACATCAGGAACGTGGTCAACGAGGGCATCACGGCGCTCGTGCTCCCTCAGTTCGACGAGGTGCGCAAGGAACTCGGCGACCTTGGTACTCGCCTCGACCGCATCGAGGCGCACGTCGCGGACATCAGGAATCGGATTCTCGCCGACCACCTGGAGCGCATCGAACGTATCGAGCAAGTCCTACACCTCGAACGCCCACGCTGAGCAGCTCGGCACCCACTAGAAAGAGCGCCCCGTCCACGACGAGGCGCTCGTTTGTTTCCCTCCTGATTTCAGATGTCGTTGAGCTTCAGCGCGTGAAGCAGAACCCGTCTGCGTTCCTTCTGGTTGAGGTGCGCTATCGCCCCAAGAGCCTTGAGAGCGTTTGAGCGCACGTCGTCCTTCGAGAAGGTCTGCTTGCGAGGCTTTCTGAGCTTCAGGCGCCGGCGGTCTTCTGGCTTCAGGTCTTCAACCCGAATCGATGTCATGGCGACCCCCCTGGACCTTTCATCCTACGTCAGAACGGGATGTCATCATCGACCGGGCCTTCGGGAGCCGGCGGCTCGGCTGCGGCCTCAGGCATGTCGCCGCCCTTCGGGACTCTCTTGTCCTCGGGACGGCCGAGGAGCTGCACACGCTGGGCTATGACCTCGGTGACGTATCGCTTCTCATCATCCCTGTCGAGGTAGGCCCTCGTCTGGAGCCTGCCTTCCACGTAGAGCTGGCTTCCCTTCCTCACGTACTCGCCGATGATTTCGGCGGTCCTGCCGAACGCCACCACGCGGTGCCAGTCCGTGTGCTCTTTCACCTCGTCGCCTTCCTTCCAACGACGTGACGTTGCCATCGTGAAGTTCACGACCGGCGTTCCACCCGCGGTGCTCCTCACTTCCGGGTCCTGGCCGAGGTTCCCCAGAAGCGTGACTCGATTCACGCTCGCCATCGTTCTCTCCTGCATACTTGTTGGGGTTACTTGTTAGCCGAGAAGCTCCTTGAGCCTCTCGTCAGACAGCCCGTCGGGCTGTTGTCCTTCCTCAAGGTGGATTTCCTTGAGGTAAAGCCTGCGGCGAAGCCTGCGGTAGAACTCACGGACGCACTTCTCGCCCGACTCATCGCCGTCGAACATCAAGACGAGGCGGTCCGTCGCACCAGAAAGGAGGTGCTCCTGGTGCTCCGAGAGCGTCGAACCCATCAGAGCCACGACGTTTCGAAACCCTGCCTGAGAAACATGCATCGCGTCGAAGAACCCCTCGACCACGATGAGACCTGAGGCCGCGCTCTCGCGCGACCTGTTGAGGTTATAGAGCTCGCGGCTCTTCTCGAAACCGCGCGGCAGCTTGTACTTTCCCTCTGCCTCGACCTGCTCCTCGGAGAGTGCTCTTCCCGCGTAGGCAACGAGCTTTCCTGCCGCATCGTGAATCGGAATCGCGATGCGACCCCGCATGATGCCCCGCGTGCAATAGCCGAGACCGAAGGTCTTTATGGTCTCGACCGTGAGCCCGCGCTCGAAGAGGTAGGGATGGTCCTGGTTGAGGTTCTGAAGCCCCCGCTCAAGCGGTGCGTTCCCGCCCTCCTCCTGGTGCTCAGGCTGGTGCTCAGGGACCGCGGCCTTGGGTGTTGTTTTTTGGCTAACGCTGGCGGATTTTTCAGTACCCGCCTTCTTCCTCTCGAATGAGAGGTTGAACCACGAGCAGAGCTTCTCGCCCGCCGCTCTTACGTCACACCCTTCGAGCTTCATGACCAGGTCGATGACGTTTCCGCCACCGCACTCGGAGAAGCAGTTGAAGATGCCCTTCTCCGTGTCCACGTTGAACGCCGTCGGGCTCTTGCCGCCGTGAATGGGGCAGGGTCCTGTCAGCCGGCCGTTTCTTCCTTCCTTCAACCGGTTCAGGTGTCCGTAGCGCGCGAGCACGTCCCGAATGGGGACCTTCGACTTGAGTGCTCCGAAATCTATCCACCGTTCGGTCATGGCATGGGGTCCCTCCTGTGATGGGAAGTGTCTTATTAAAAAGGACTTAAGTTCACACTACCCTGAGCCCAGGAGTTGTCAACGGTCACCGGTGCGGTACGATGGAGCAGTCGGCGCGGCTGTCTAAGACCTTCTGCCCACGAGCACCGGGCCTTGGTCGAGCAGGATGAAGCGGCGCATGGGGGCGCCCGCTCCTGCCAGGCACGGCCTTCCCCCATTAAGGCCACCTGTGGCAGCCGGTGCCGACGTCGGGGCTCACTTACGAACGAGCTCAGTGACCTCGGTTCCCCTCAGAGCCCCCTGTGGACAGATAGCTCTATACAGAAATTCCCACACAGGGTATGATGACTCTGATGGTGTTCGGACTCCGAACACCAGACATGCCTCGCGGGCCCGTCGGAACGCCCTTGGTGCGTTCACGTCCCACCATGAGTCCGCTCACTTTATGGTCAAACTGATTTCCGTTACACAACTGCGCGAGCGCGTCGGGGAGTACCTCGACCGCGCCGACTACTCAACCGAGGCCTTTCTCGTGACCCGAGCCGGCCGCGGCAAGGCGATTCTCGTGAGTGCGGCTGAGTACCTTCGCCTTATCGAAGAGCGCGATGCGCTGCGTGCTGGGAAGAGACCACCGCAGTCCAAGCAACCCGAGCCCACGGTCACCAAAGAACAACTAAAGGCACTACTCGCATGAAGATTCTCGCCATTGCAAACCTAAAGGGCGGTGTCGGCAAGACCACCATCGCCAGCAACCTCGCCGGGGCCTTTGCAGAGCTGGGAAAGCGGGTGCTCCTGGTGGACATGGACCACCAGGCCAACCTGACGAGCGTCTACGTCGCCGGCGACACCGAAACCTTACCGGACAACGGGGGCCTCATGGACATTCTGACCCATCGCGGCTCCCTGTCAGACGCCATCAGACCGACGAGCATCAAGGGTATTGCCATCGTTCCCGCTGACCTCGACCTGGCGCTCCTCGACAGCCAGTTTGCGAGTGACCTCAACGCTCACTTCTACCTCGCCGAGCTTCTTGAGGCCCAGCAGAAGAACTTCGACTACGCCATCCTTGATTGCCCGCCCAACATCGGCTTAGGCACGCGCATGGCTCTTGTTGCAGCCGACGCGTATCTCGTTCCCATCGACGCTCACCGCTTCAGCTACAAGGGAACTCAGCGTCTCGACACCGTGGTATCCGACGTTCGTAAGCGCGCAAACAGGGAGCTTCGGTGTGCCGGGTACGTGCTTAACCGCGTGCAGGCTCGTCGGAACCTCACTGATGAGAACATCATCCTTTTCAAAGATTTTCTCGGCGACCAGCTCCTCGAAACACAGGTACGCGAGAGCGTGAAGTATCAGGAGGCCACGACCGCAGGCCTTCCCATCACTACTTACCAGCCTAAGTCAGAGTACGCGGACTTGTTCCGCCAACTCGCTAAAGAGCTCACCCTATGACAAAAGCCCAACAGGACGCCGCCAGAAAAGCGCTCGTCACCGACAAAGCAGCAGCGCGAAAGCACGAAGGCCTCTGGGGGCGCCTCAGTGGCACCGACGCCGTTGCACCCCGCGATATCACCAAACCCTTCGGTGCAACGGTGCGCGAGGTAGAGCTTGACTCTATCAAGCCCGACCCAGGGCAGCCGCGAAAGACGCTCGACCAGACAACGCTCAAGGAGCTCGCAGCAACGCTCAAGGATGTTGGCGTCCTTCAGCCCATCACCGTGACCTGGTCCGAAGAACTCAACTGCTACGTCGTTCTCACAGGTGAGCGCCGCTACGAGGCCGCGAAGCTTGCTGGCCTCAAAACCATTCCCGCAATCATCAAAGTGGGCACCGGCGAAACCCGGCGGCGCAAGGAGCAGCTCATCGAGAACAACCAGCGCGAGAACCTACCCGCTCTCGAAGAGGCCGCCGCGCTCGCAGAACTCATCGAGCAGAACAAGTGGTCCCAGCGCACCGGCGCCAAGGAACTCGGGAAACCTCTGACCTACGTTGCTGAGCTTCTCGCCATCCACAAAATCCCTACGAATCTCAAGCCCCGAGTCAAAACCTGGCCGAAGAGCGCGCAGCTCCAGCTTGCAAGAATCCAAGACCCGAAAGACCAGCTCCGTGCCGTTGAGCGGGGTCTCGATTCGAAGACGCCTTATACCGAAGTCAAGAAGCACCGACACGAGAGCAAGGAGCAGCTCGTCCGGTTCCGTCAGACCTACGAGCTTGAGGGAAGCCCCCTCAAAGCCATCATCACCGGGGACATCGCTCCAGACGACGTTGCCGAGGAGGACGTCGCCGAGTTCCTGAGCAAACTTGCCCGCAAGCTTTCCGCGCCACCCAGGAGGCGCAGATGAGAACTGCCCGTTCGGAGTACGAACACCCCCCGACTGAGCCGGTGGAGCCTGTGCAAGTTTTCGTGGAGCCTATACAAGAAATGGTGGAGCCTGTACAAGCGAACGTGGAGCCTATACCGGTTTTCGTGGAGATGAAACAAGGTGCCTGTCATGAAACCCTTTATTACCAGCCACTTTATCAACACACATATTCGTGTTAGTCTTTCTTAGTAGGTATCTTAATCTCTTTCTACACACGTACAGTGTGTGGCCGGAAATCCCATGAACACAACATCTAGAGCCGACAAGCACCACCATACGCACGAGGAGGCAGGTACAGCCTCCACAACCCGCCTAGAGATTGGGTTTGCTGAGTTCCCCGTGGTTGCCGCATCCCTCAAGCGGCCGGTCATTTCAAAGAAGAGCCCTGACACCCTGGAGTTCATGGAGTGCATCGGCCACGACCCGAGCGGAGAACCCATCCACCGAGGGTGGCAGGTCGTGGGGTCTTCCGAGTACGGCCTGCCGCGGCTTCCCGACCTCGACCTGTTCGTGGCAATCCTCAAGCTCCTCGAACAGCAGAACTACGACAAGAAGCTCGTCCTGTGCAACGCAAAGGACATCTGCGACATCGTGGGGCTCTCACGCGGCGGGGAAACCTACCGTCGGCTTCGCGACGCCTTCATCCGCTTCCAGACCACGAGCTACGTCGCGAAGAACATCTTCATCGAACCCAAGACCAGCCAGCGCGTCCTCTCTGAAGGATTCAGCATCATCGCTGACCACAGGCTCCTGCCCGACCACAAGAAGGACGAAGCCACTGACGGCCTGCCCCCGTCCTATTTCGCCGTGAGCGCCGCATTCCTCAACCGCCTGCGTACCGGCAAGCTCAAGCCCATTGACCTTACTCTCTGGCGTCAGCTCCCCCTGGGCCTTGAGAAACCCCTCTATCACGTCCTTGACAAGAGCCTCTGGGGTGAAACCGAGGCCTACGAGATAGGGCTCTGTCGCCTCACTCGAAAGCTCGGCGTGACAGGCAACTACTACCCTTCGCAGCTCCAGCGCCTCTACCGGAAGCCCCTCTCCAACCTCGTCCAGCTTGGTTTCCTACGCGACTTCCGCTTCGAGAAGACGAAGCTCCAGGACGACCGCGTCAAGGTCATCGTCTTCCCAGGCTCTCGTGCCCGCACACACACAAGAAAGCGCTCCGAGGCATCAGCGCCCCAAGAGACCGAGAAACCCACCGCAGGCGGGCGTATAACGCGAAATTCGGCCCCTTCAGAGGCCGACGCCCTTGTTTCCTACTTTTCCCTCAACCAGTTCGGTATCGAGAAGACGCGGGCCACCAGCCGCGAGCGGGAGGCCGCCCGCCAGATTCTCTCCTTGGCCGGCGACGACCAGGAGAAGGCACACTTCGTCATCCGCTACGCCCTGCAGGACGCGAAGCGCACCAATTTTGAGATGCGGAGCATCGCAGGGGTTCTCACGAACAGCTATGCCGAGCGTGCTCTCGCACAGTACGACCAAGAGCAGAAGCGCGAGGCGCACGCACGCACCCAGGCGGAGGAGGCCCGCTTTGAGGTCGAGTACCGCCAGTGGTACGAGGACGAGCTTGACAGGCGCTGGCAAGCGATGGGCCGAGAGGTTCAGGAGGCGGGCATCAAGGCTGCCGACCAGCATCTCGAGGAGCGCATCGGTGCTCAAGGCATGAACCGTATGAGCCCGACCGCAAGGCGGAACACCGCAGAGCGGCTCGCCCGAGGGAAGCTCGGCGACAACCTTCCTTCATTTCAGGACTGGCTCGGACAGCGACAAGAGGCCAAGAACACCCCCGGCCTGGCTGTGTAAGGCCCACGAGATGGGCCTACACTGACCCCTACACTCTTACTAGTGTAGGGGGTGTCGTGCGCTGTAGCGCAACGCCACGAACGATTTGCGCGAATTTGTGTCGGACGCTTCGCGCCGCCACCCCGCTGCTTTTTCCTCGGCCGTTACTGGTAGACTTCATCTGACTTACGGCCGAGGCTGCGCCCACGGCTGCCGCCGTGGTCTTCGGCCATTCCGCGCTCCTGCCGGAGACGCTCCAGGCAAAAACCAGCGGGGTGGCGGCGGCTCCGCTGACGCTTCCGCTGCCGACCACAAATTCGCGCGAACAACTTGGGCGGCTAACAGCCGCCCGGAACTTTGAACGACTATGCAGGAAAACACCCAGAAGAAGCGCGGCCTTCGCAAGTACATCCCGCAACGGGAGGAGTACGCGGCCCGATACGGAAACCGCGCCCTCACGGCGCGGGACTTTGAGATTCTCGCCCTCGTCCATCGGTACCGGCACCTTGAGAGCCGGCACATCCGGGCGCTCATCGAAGGCTCCGACCAGCAAATCACCCGGAGGCTTCAGGGGCTCTTTCACAACGAGTATGTCCGGCGGTACGTGCCCTGGCGCAAGATGCGGTTCGACCTTGCGACAGGGTCGCCTGTGATGGCCTACGGGCTCGACCGGAAGGGATGGGAAGCCCTTTTCGAGTACCTCTCAAAACGGGCTGAGAAAAACGGAGGGGGGCCGGACCCTTCCGAGTGGCGCAAGGAGTACACGCGGCGGAAGGAGCCGCACCTGGAGCACCATTTAGGCATCTCGCACTTTCACTGCATCCTGGAGCTCGCACTTCGCGAGCACCCCGGGGCGGAGCTGTGGGAGTGGGACCAGAGCACGGATATCCGAGGCGAGGTCAGACTCACGACGGGCAAGACCTTGCGCGTCAACCCCGACGCCTACTTTTCCATCAACGCCGGCGGCAAGCTCCGCCACTGCTACTTGGAGTACGACCGGTCGAGCGAGGAGCGAGACCGCATCGAGGAGAAGTACGTCAAGTACTGGTGGTGGCTCCAGTCGCCGGCGTACCGCGAGGCGCACCAGAATCACCAGGCCGTAAACGTCCTGTTCGTCTCAACAGGCGAGCAAAGGACGGCCGGGATGATAGAGACGTTGCGGAAGATGGAGAAGCCCAACAACGCGCCGTTCGGAGGCAAGGGCATCTTCTGGTTTGCCCTTGACTCGGAGTACACTCTCGAAGACCCCAGCTCAATTCTGAAACCGCTGTGGCGGAGTGTCAGCCGCCAGGAGCGGCAGAAGATGATATAGAAAGAACCCCGTGACTGGAGAAGCCACGGGGTTACTTGATGTGCTCGGCTCGTGCCGGGCGTGAGGCGCGTTACTTAACGCGCCTGAGGGGGACTCGGAGCGTGCCGGCGAGGGCATGAAGGAACGAATGGGGGTCCTCGACGGTGTGAGCAGGCATGGCGCACAAGCGGGCTACCATTCTTGGCAGCTCATCGATGATGTCTTGAACTACGTACTCGCGCTCGCGACACCAGAAGTCGTCGTCTTCGGGACTGCGGATGAAGCCCAATCCGGTTCTCCTCGTTGCGATTGCGTCAGCGCAGTGGTCAAGAAGTGCCCGGAAGGGAGCCTGCCTGAGAAGAGCATTGAGCTTTGCGATGTCCGATTCCATGAGTTCCCCTTTCTCGCGCAGAGGGCGCGAGACGCCAGGCCAGGAGTGCCCTGGCATCTCGCACCCACGAGCAAGGAGATTTCAGAAGAACAATTCGTAAGTATATCATAATAAAGGACTTCTAGTCAAGTGGGGAGGAGGGCTTTGGAATGGCGCGGGTGGGTGTGGTGTCACTGACTCCGGCGCGGGACGATTTTCGTCGGCAGGTTCTTCCGGTGGGAATAGGGTGGGTCGTGGCCTACTCCGTGCTGATAATGGGTCTCATCGTAGCTATCGGCATGTTCTTCGAATGGTTAACTGGTCAGTCGATGGACCACGGGATGTGGGTTGTTTGTATGTGGGTTGGGCTCTTGTCGGTTGGTGCAGTTGGTGGCGTGGTGACCCATGGGGGTGTGCGACTTTTCAGAGAGGCACACCAGAAGGATGAGGAAGCTGCCAAGGCGCGGAAGCCAGTGCGCGAGGAGACACGCAGGTTCGCGGAGCTTCTTGAAACCGAGTACTCGTGGGTCCTCGAAATGCCGCAACTTGAGCAGAAGCGCCGAGGCCTACTCTGGTACAAGCAGATTGTCGACCGCTGGGGACAGGAGAACGCGAGGTATCATGAGCTGAGGAAGAGCGATGACCGTGACGTCATCGCGTACGAACTAGGAAAGGTGGCCGAGCGGATGTTTGCCATCTGGGAGCGTCGGCAACAGCTCTACCAATGGGCGTGCCACTACAGCACAGACGAACTTCGGGCGGAGGAGCTTTACAAGATTGAACGGGCCCTCCGGCAGCTTGAGGCAGGAGAAGCGCACGATGCGGCTAAATTCTCGAAGGAAATGCGCGACAAGATGAAGACCGTCGAGAGCTGAGACGATGCCTGGCGACGACAAACTCAAGGAACGCGTTTCGCGGTTCATGGATGGGCTCTATCAGCCCATCATCTCGCCAAGCGTGGAAACACCTAAAGAGCCAACGCTGCCAGAGGATGCTCTCGTCATCGGGCAGGAGCCTGTTTCCAAGAAGCCAATCTACTTCCGCCATCGCGAGCTTTCACATCACCTGCACGTGGTGGGTGGACCGGAGAGCGGGAAGTCCAACTCTCTACGCGCCCTCGCCCACCAACTCCTTCGACACAAGGAGCGCACGGGGGAGGGGTTTGCCATCATTGACCCGCACGGGCCTCTAGCGAAATACGTTCGGAACCTCATGGCGTCGAAGTTCCCACACCTCGCAAAGGACCTTATCTACCTGGACCTTGAGCAGACTGAGGCGGTTCTCTCGTACAACCCGTTGGCTCTTGCGAATGAGAGGAACGTAGAAGTGGTCTCGCGCTCGCTTGCGGAGGCCCTCATCAAGGCCGCCGGCGAGCGGAACAGCACGGACAAGCCCTCTATCGCACAGGTGCTCTTCTTTCTTCACGTCGCGCTCGCCTACAGCGTACGGTACCTTCCAGATATGGAGTTCTTTCTGTTTCGCAACCAGCAGAATCGAGCGGTGTTCCGTTCTATCCTCGGGATGCTACCTCAGAGCGGGGCAGCACGGCTCACGCGGACGTACTGGGAGGACTTCGACGAGAAGAGCAAGCCGACCATCGAGGGATTGACCGTTGGCCCTCTCAACCGTTTGCTGCCGCTCATCCAGCCGCGGGAGTTCCGCCGCATCCTTGCGGCGCCGCGGGTGAGTCTCGACGTCCGGCGGGCCATGGACGACGGCGCTATCTGCTTGTTCGACCTGGCGGCGCCGCCGGAGAGCAACGTGTCCACCGATGGCCAAAACCTCATGGCGGCACTTCTGGTCCAGGAGTTCAACCAGGCGTGGCGCAAGCGAGTCGCGGACAAGTCGAGACCTTTCGTCCTCCTGATGGACGAGTTTGGAGACTACGTTTCCGGAGGCATGGCTCGCACGCTCACAGGGTCACGCAAATTCGGACTTTGGTGTGTGTTCGCGCACCAGAATTTGAGCCAGCTCATAAGCCGAGATGACGACCGCGAGCTGCTCTACACGGTCCTTGCGATTCCGAATCGGCTCGTCTTCGGCGCAGGCAGCCTCTTCCTCGACGAGGCAGAAACACTCGCACGCCAGATGTACCTAGCGTTTCTGGACCCCGACAAAATCAAGCACGTGGTTCGCAGCGTGACGTTTGAACCGGTGACCATCCAGTACACCAAGAGGGTTGACACACGGTCAGGGGGGACGTCTGAGAGCACCGGCGAG
>Ga0137352_1000029_pt1 | contig 11041 bp, 11 predicted proteins | sample EasRivERMLT730_2_FD_104777 | JGI IMG/M metagenome (GOLD analysis project Ga0137352, IMG submission 104777) | Soil microbial communities from meander-bound floodplain in the East River, Colorado, USA - East River MetaG ERMLT730_2 | ecosystem: Environmental > Terrestrial > Soil > Floodplain ... | reverse complement strand
CTAGCGCTTCCGCAGCTCGATGAGGATCTGCTTGGCCACGGCCTTCAGCGTGTCGAAGACGCCGAGGCCGGTGGTGGCGACCGCCTCGAAGGTCGGCTCGCGCTTGTAGTTGAGGACGCGGTAGAGCTGATCGACCGGCACCGCCGTCGGCAGATCGCGCTTGTTGAACTGCAGGGCGTAGGGGATGACGGCCAGGTCGAAGCCGTGCTCGCGGAGGTTGTCCTCGAGGTTGCGGATCGACTCGATGTTGGCCTCCATCCGCTCCTCCTGGCTGTCGGCCACGAAGACGACACCGTCCACCCCCTTCAAGATCAGCTTGCGGCTGGCGTCGTAGAAGACCTGGCCGGGCACGGTGTAGAGGTGGAAGCGGGTGGTGAAGCCGCGGATGGAGCCCAAGTCGAGCGGCAGGAAGTCGAAGAACAGCGTGCGGTCGGCCTCGGTGGCGAGCGAGATCATCTTGCCCTTCGCCTCCGGCGCCGTCTTGCCGTAGATGTACTGCAGATTCGTCGTCTTACCGCCCAGGCCGGGCCCGTAGTAAACGATCTTGCAGTTGATCTCCTTGCTGGCGTAGTTGATGAAGGTCATCGCGGCGCGGCGCTACTCGGCGAACAGGGCGTCGATGTCCTCGTCGGTGATCTCGGCGAACGGGCTGGCGTGCCCGCCGCCGAGCGTGCCCTGCGCCGCCTTCTCCGCCATCGTCTCGAAGATGCGCTCGAGGTCGGCGCTGGCGCGCTTGACGCGCAGGCGTACGAGGCCGAGCGAGGAGCGGTCGTCGAAGATCACCACCAGGATGGCGCGCTTGGCGACGATCGAGATGTGGATGTGGTCCTGCTGCCCCTCGTGGAAGAGGACCGAGAACTCCCGCTCGCCGATGAGCTTGGCGAGGCCGTCGGTGGCCGCCACGTTGCCGGCGGTCAGCGAGGCCAGCGAGGTGGTGTCGAACTGCTCGACCTCGCCGGCGGAGGCGATCTGCTGGCCGTTCTTGTCGATCAGGAAGACCGCCTTGGCGTTGGCCTCCTGGCGCAGCCGGCGCAATGCCTCCTCGAGGTGCTTGAACTCCTCTTCGTAGAGGACGAGGTCGGCGGAGGACATGGGGAGCCTTTCCGGACCGTGCAGCGCGGCCCGCCGGGATTCTATGCCGAAGGCCTCAGCGGAAGAGGCGCCAGCCGGCGAGCAGGTCGGACTCGGCGAGGACCAGGGTGTCCCCCTCGACGCGGTGGACGAGCGGCACCGGCTTGCAGCCGCCGCCCCCCTGGTTGACCGAGGCGAGGCGGACGGTGGTCTCGCACTTGTTGTCCACCACCCACTCCCCTTCGTGGCGGAAGCCGCGCCCGACGTTGGCGTGGCTCTCGCTGGCGTCGAAGGCCACCTGCACCACCCCCTCGGGATCGCGCCCGACGAAGAAGCGGACCTCCTGGTTGCCGGGGTTGAGGAAGCGGTAGAAGCGCACCTCGCGCGGCTCGAGCCCGGCGAGCGAGACGCGGACGCTGCCGTCGGGCCCCGGCCCCACGCGCTCGAACCGCGCCTGCCCCATCCGCCCCTCGAGCACGTAGTCGGCCCCCAGCACCGCCGCGATGAAGACGATGACGAGGGAAAGGCCGTGGAGCGGGCGGAAGCGGAAGCGGGCCATGGTGCGGATTCTCGCACATCACGAACGGCGCAGGAGGGCAGCCAGCGCTCGCTGGAACTCCTGCTCGCGGGCGGCATGGATGATCCGGCCGATTTCCAGGCGATCGCCTCGCTCACGGTAGAGCACTCGGTAATGTCCTCGGTGAATCCAGCAGCGGATCTCGGAGCCGGCGGCGATCTCCTGGCCGGAGCCCGGGAAAGAAGCGAGCTGCTCGAAGGCTTCCCGCAGGCCGCTCAGGTAGCGGCGCGCCTGGTCCTCACCGAAGCGCTCGGCAGTGTACTGGCGAATCTCTTCGAGGTCGGCGGCGGCTTCAGGACTGAGGGTAGGACGGCGTCTCACCCGTCCTGGCCCTTGGACGGCAGGGCAAGGCTCTGGGGGTCGTGCGGGGAGTTGCGCTTGCCATCGATCAGAGCCTGCCAATCCTCGTCGGTGAGCTCGCGGAACTCACCTCGGGCGAAGGGACCGAAGACCTGATCGTAGGCCTCTTGTGAGAGGCGCTCGCGTTCCCGGACCCCGACGACGGATAGGCGGCGATAGTCCTCGACGGACAGGACAACCGCCACAGGCTGACCCGAGTCTTCCAGAACCACCGGCCCGGCCTCGGCGCGCTTCACCGTCTCCGCCAGCCGGGACTGAGCATCCTTGAGCGAGATAGTCGTCATCGGTTGCGATCTCGACTTGACCTTAGCGCCTACGGAACCTCCCGGCAAGCGCCGGCTCGTTACCCTGCACGGCTGGCGCCCACTAGGCGACGCACTGGCATCGGAATATGGCGATGTTTCGCATTGCCCCGCAACTGATAGGGTTGAATAAAGTTGGCGGCCGGTGTCCAGCGGCAATCGACGGGATCGCCACCGTGGGGCCAGTGCGATCCCCGTTCATCGCTGTCTCACAGAAGCCCTTCGGCGAAGGAGATAAGCCATGCGAGGCATTCCCCGTGCGCTCTTGCTCATCGCGAGCATGGCGACCTCCGCCGGAATTGCCGCTGCCGTGGCCGGTTCGGCCGCCGCTCTCGGCTCGGCCGTCGAGACGCTGGCGACCGCGAAGGGAAAGTCCTTTGACGACGGGTCTGGCACCTGCGTCGATGGCAACGGCGCGTGCTCCATCCCTCCGGCGGTCGCAGGCTACGCGGAAGGTTCGTGCGGTAGTGGGCGGCTAGACTCCATGAATCTACGACATGCTACGTTTGCCCTTGTTACGCTCCGGTTTCTTTACCCCGCGCCCTCCGCATCGGTCGAAACGCTGCCGACGGCGCGGCGAGGTCCCGCTGGTCGGCCCCGGCGTCCGCCGAATTGCACTCGCAACATCCTCCAGCGTCGACATCGACCTCAGTGGATCAGCACGGTCGAGTACAACCGCGCCACCGGCGACGTGCTGATCGCCGACCCTAAGGCCAACCAGCTCCTCAGATTCAACGCCGGCACGGGGAGGATGGGCGTCGTGCGGCTGCCTGCAGATGTGCGGCCCGCGTCCATCACGCGGATTAAGGGTGGCTTCGTTCTGAATTACCGGGAAGACGCCGTCATCTTGAGCACCTCTCGCTTCAAGGTTAGTGCCAGAAGAAACCTGCGCATGGCCTCAAGGGCCGCGACGGGCCTGGGCACCTTGTACTCGAACTGGGTAACGTGGGGAGAGAAGTTCGTGGGATTCGGGTCAGTAACCAAGGCTCCGCTTAACCCCGCTGAGACTCAACCAGACCCGCTGCGCTCCTACCAACTGGGCTTCGTCAGGGGCAGGGTGAGCGCAAGCACGGGACAGTTCCTCGATATCGAGCTGCTCAGGCCAACCGAAGAGAACGACCTGTACCTGCTGGGGTTTCCTTACTTCGCGGCCAATGATAAAGGGTTATTCTTGCTGGATATGACGAGTACTGAGGCGGCGATCGCGCGAGTGGACAACGGAAAGCGTGGCAACGCCGCGCTGCGACCGGTTACCGCGGCGATACCCAAGGAGTTTCTGAAGATCCCACGACTGAAGGGAGCCGACGAGGGCCCCGGCCGGACGCGCGTCCGCTTCCAAGACATCGAACACCAGTCGATGGTTGTAGGCTTGTTCGGCCAGGGCAGCCTCCTCTATGTCCTCGCGCGGCGGTACACCAGCTCCGGTACCGAATGGCTTCTGCACCAGATCGATCCCGACCAGCAGAAGCCCTTGGCCGTCCTCGAATTGCCGACCCGGGCCAATCACCTGACAGTCGTAGCCGATCGGTCGGTCTGGTATTTCTTCGAGCGGGGAGAGGTGCGTGCCTGGGGCGACCAGGACATCAAGACCGTTGTCCAGATCCCCGGCAAATGGATCGAGGATGCGGCGCATTCGCCGCTCAACGTCCAGAAGCAGGGGGAGGTTCGCTGCGCAACGCGAATGGCGAGTCCGGCGGCTGCGGGCATCGGTCCGCGGCGGGCGATCTCTCGCTTCGACCGCCACCAGGGGCGGTAGCGGTCCGCTCCACAGTGTCAGGGGTGAGGTGTGCTTGGCATGGTTCCAAGCGAGGGAACGAACGAGAGCGTGAGCAGGCAAGGGCACACCGGCGCACCTCTACCTCCACGCGATCCCGCAGCCGCTTCGAGGGAGCCCGAGCCGCCACCACGCCGTGAGCCCGCGACGCCCAGCTGGCGCCGCTGCCTGCGCTGGTGGGCGAGTAATCATGCAGCGCTCAGCAGCCTGGGACAGATCGTCTATTCTGGCCTGACTCTGCTCCTCGTCACTGTGGTCGCCTATCAGACCTGCACGATGAGAGATCAATACCTCCTGGACCGAGAGGTCGCGCGCCGAGAGCTCGTGCGGCATCTTGGTGGCGTCATCGGCGAGATCTATCGCGGCGATGAGTTTGACGTCCGACAGCGCGAGTACGCTGTGCGAGAATACCTCCGCGCGGTGCAATTCGACCGCGGCCGAAGCGGAGGTGGCCAATTCGGGCCCGCGACCGGCTTTCAGGGCTGCGACGACGCAGGCCCGAAACCGGAGCTCAATGATGCCCCGCTGAGGAACACGGTCTTCACTGAAGACGACGACCTCTCGTGCATTGATTTTTCAAGAGCGGATTTCAACGGCGCGATCCTCATTAGCTGCCACCTTGAGGGCACGATTCTCATCGAGTCCAGGTTCCACTTCGCTGATCTACGAGGCGCCTTTCTCACGGGCGCCGACCTCAGCGGCGCCGAACTCTTTGGCACCGTCTTGTCGGGCGCTGACCTTCGTGGTGCCAGCCTGAGGGGCGCGCAGTTGGCACCGCCGGACGTCCAGCGTGACGAGGCGACCGGCCTGGCGCCGGAGACCGTGAAACTACAGTCGGCACTGCTGGCAGGCGCGGATCTGGGCGGCGTCTCGTTCTGTTACGTCGATCTCCGCGGCGTGGACCTCTCGGAGGCCAAGAACATACGCCAAGAGCAGCTGAACGGCGCGACCGTGGACGGTACGACGAGACTCCCGCCGGACCTGCGTCCGCCCAAGCAGGATCAGCCCTGCCCGACACTGTAGACCGTCCAGCCGAAGGCACTGCGGAGGGGAGCAGGACCACGCGCGTCGCCATGCGCTCGGCAACCCTGCCGTGCCGCTGGACAACAACCCGTCCGAGAGTGCTCTGCGCGGTCTGGTCGTCGGCCGCCGCAGCGGGGCGCCGTCGGGAGGAGGTGATGCCACTAAGTAGTTGAGCGGACGAAGCTTGGAACAGGGGAGGAGAGGCTTGGCTGGGAGGCAGGGATTCGAACCCCGATACCGTGGTCCAGAGCCACGTGTCCTACCGTTGAACGACCTCCCAAGGCCTTGCGGACGCTAGCCGAACGGGGCGTTTTGGGTCAACCCGCTGGGGCGGTGCGGAATTCCTGGCGCAGGCAGCCGGCGAAGCGCTCCAGGTGGCGCGCCGTGGCCTCTTGGCCCATGACTTCGAGGAGGTCGAAGAGGGGGGGGCCGGCGCTGGCGCCGGAGAGGGCCATGCGGGTGGGGTGGATGAGCGCGCCGGCCTTGACGCCGCGCGCTTCCGCGACCGCGCGCAGCTCCGCCTCGATGGCGCCCTTCTCCCACGCCGGCAGCGCCAACAGCCGCTCGCGCAGTGCCGCCAGCCCTTCGGCCACCGCCGGGTCGTCGAGGTACTTCCCGCAGAGCACCGGGTCGTAGTCGAGCGCCGGCGCGAAGTACGGCACGACCGCCTGCGCCAGGTCGCGCAGGGTGCGCGCCCGCGTGCGGTGGAGCTCGAGCGCCGCGGCGAGCCGCGCCTCGTCGGCCACGCCGCCGCCGAGCCCCACCTCCGCCAGGAACGGCTCCAGATGCGGCCGGACCTCCCCGAGCGGCAGGCTCGACAGGTACTGCGCGTTCATCCACAGCAGCTTGTCGCGGTCGAAGACCGCCGCCGAGGCGTTGAGGCGGTCGACCGTGAAGAGCTCGATCAGCTCGCGCCGCGACAGGACCTCGCGCTCGTCGCCGGGGTTCCAGCCGAGCAGGGCGAGGAAGTTGTAGAGCGCCTGCGGCAGGAAGCCCTCGGCGCGGAACTCCTCGACGGCGGTCGAGCCGATCCGCTTCGACAGGCGCTTCTTGTCCGGCCCGAGGATCAACGGCAGGTGGCCGAAGGTCGGGACCGCGGCGCCGAAGGCGCGGAAGAGCGCGATGTGCTTCGGCGTGTTCGAGAGGTGGTCCTCGCCGCGGATGACGTGGGTGATCCCCATGTCGATGTCGTCCACGACGACCGACATGTGGTAGGTCGGCGTGCCGTCCGAGCGCAGCAGGACGAAGTCGTCGAGCGCCGCGGGCGGGAAGTCCATGTCGCCGCGCACCAGGTCGTGGAAGCGGATGGGCTCGTCCGGCATGCGGCAGCGGACGGCGAAGGGCTCGCCGCGCGCCAGCCGCTCGCGCACCTCCTCGTCGGAGAGCGAGAGGCAGGTGCGCGGGTAGCGGAAAGCGTCGCCGCGCCGCTGCGCCTCCTGGCGCAGGCGGTCCAGCTCCTCGGGCGCGCAGAAGCAGCGGTAGGCGCCGCCGGAGGCGAGGAGCTCCTCGGCGCGCTCGCGGTGGCGGCCCAGCCGCTCGCTCTGGAGGTACGGCCCCTCGTCCCACTCGACGCCGATCCAGGCGAGCGCGCTCTGGATCTGCCGCGTCATCGCCTCGTCGGAGCGCTCGCGGTCGGTGTCCTCGATGCGCAGGACGAAGGCGCCGCCGGCGCTCTGCCGCAGCAGGTCGTTGTAGATCGCGGTGCGCGCGCCGCCGACGTGCAGGAACCCCGTCGGGGAGGGTGCGAAGCGGACCCGCACCCCTACTTCACCCACACGGTCTTGAGGTTCACGAACTCGCGGATCCCCTCGCGCGCCAGCTCGCGGCCGTAGCCGGAGGCCTTGACGCCGCCGAAGGGGAGGCGGGGGTCGGACTTGACGATGCCGTTGACGAAGACCGAGCCGGCGTCGATGCGCGCCGCCAGCTCCTCGCCGCGCGCCGGGTCGCCGGTCCACACCGAGGCCCCGAGGCCGTAGCGCGAACGGTTCGCCAGCTCCACGCCCTCCTCGGCGTCGCGCACCCGCGTCACCGCCGCCACCGGGCCGAAGGTCTCCTCCTCGAAGGCCGCCATCCCGGGCTGGACGCCGGCGAGCACGGTCGGGGCGTAGAAGGTACCGGGCCCCGGGAGGCGCCGGCCGCCGGTGCGCAGGACGGCGCCGGCCGCGACCGTCCGCTGCACCTGGTCGTGGAGGTCGCGCAGCAGGTCCTCGCGGGCGAGCGGGCCGACCTCGGTCGCGCGGTCGAGCGGGTCGCCGACGACCAGCGCCTCCATCCGCCGCACCAGCTCCTCCTCGAAGGCGTCGGCCACCGGCTCCTCGACGAGGAAGCGCTTGGCGCAGATGCAGCTCTGGCCGGAGTTCAGGGCGCGCGCCTTCGCCGCCTCGCCTGCCGCCGCGACGGGATCGGCGTCGGCGAGCACGAGGAAGGGATCCGAGCCGCCGAGCTCGAGCACCGTCTTCTTGAGCGCGCCGCCGGCCTCGGCGGCCACCGCCATGCCGGCGTGGTCGCTGCCGGTCAGGCTCACCCCCTTGATCGCCGGGTAGCGGATCACCTCGGCCACCCGCGCGGAGGGGACCAGGAGGGTCGTGAACACCCCCTCCGGGAAACCGGCCTCGCGGAAGAGCGCCTCGATCGCCAGCGCCGACCCCGGGACGTTGGCGGCGTGCTTCAGGACCGCGACGTTCCCTGCCATGACCGCCGGGACGGCGAAGCGGAAGACTTGCCAGAAGGGGAAGTTCCAGGGCATCACCGCGAGCAGCGGCCCGAGGGGGTCGCAGCGCACCAGGCTGCGCGAGGCCTCGGTCGCCACCTCCTCGGGGGCGAGGAAGGCCTCGGCGTGCTCGGCGTAGAAGGTGCAGCCCAAGGCGCACTTGTCGATCTCCGCCTCGGCGGCGGCGATCGGCTTGCCCATCTCCGCGGTGATGAGCCGGGCGGAGTCGGCCCGCCGCTCGCCGAGCAGCTCGGACAGCCGCCGCATGCGGCGGGCGCGCTCGGCGAAGGGCTCGCGCCGCCAGGCGGCGAAGGCCTGCTCGGCGCGGCCGAGCAGGCGGTCCACCTCCTCGGGCGAGGTGTCGGGGTAGTCGGCGAGGGTCTCGCCGGTGGCCGGATTGATCGCTCTCATGTCGGGGTGCCGCGGCGGCCGGCGGAGGCCGCCGGCCGGGTCGTCGATGGCGGAGAGGGAGGGATTCGAACCCTCGGTCCGGGGATTACCCCGAACAACTGCTTAGCAGGCAGCCCTGTTCGGCCACTCCAGCACCTCTCCGGGCTCTCGACCGAGCGGACCATTGTAGGGGCCGCCCGCCGGGCAGTCAAAACAGCACCGCGGGTTAGAGTATGCCCCCGTGACGACCGACCTGGAGACGCGCGCCGCGCCGAGCGAGACCGAGACGAGCGACGCGGACCGCCTGGCGATCGACACCATCCGCTTCCTGGCGGTGGACATGGTCGAGGCGGCGGCCTCCGGGCACCCCGGCGCGCCGCTCGGGCAGGCGCCGCTCGCCTACCTCCTCTGGACCCGCCACCTCCGCCACCACCCCGACGACCCGGACTGGCCGAACCGCGACCGCTTCGTCCTCTCCTGCGGCCACGCCTCGGCGCTGCTCTACGCGCTGCTCCACCTCGCGGGGTACGGCCTGCCGCTCGAGGAGCTGAAGCGCTTCCGCCAACTCGGCTCGAAGACTCCGGGGCACCCCGAGCGCGAGCTGACGCGCGGCGTCGAGACGACCACCGGCCCGCTCGGCCAGGGGGTGGGGAACGCCGTCGGCATGGCGATCGCCGAGCAGCTCCTCGGCGCGCGCTTCAACCGCGAGGGTTTCCCGGTCATCGATTACCGCACCTGGGTCTTCGCCAGCGACGGCGACATGATGGAGGGGGTCGCCTCCGAGGCCTGCTCGCTCGCCGGTCACCTCAAGCTCGGCAAGCTCACCGTCTTCTACGACGACAACGACGTCTCGATCGACGGGCCGACGTCGCTCGCCTTCTCCGAGGACGTCGGCGCGCGCTTCGCCGCCTACGGCTGGCACGTCCAGCGCGTGGACGACGGCAACGACCTCGCGGCGCTGGAGGCGGCGATCCGCGGCGCCGCGGCGGAGAGCGAGCGGCCGTCGCTCGTCGTGGTGCGCACGGTCATCGGCTACGGCAGCCCGCACAAGGCCGGCACCGCCGACGTCCACGGCTCGCCGCTCGGCAAGGAGGAGGCCGAGGCCACGAAGCGGGCGCTCGGCTGGCCGCTCGAGCCGCTCTTCCACGTGCCGGAGGGAGCGCGTGCGCCGTTCGAGGAGGCGCGCGAGCGCGGGCGGCAGATGCAGGCGGAGTGGGAGGAGCTGGTGGCGCGCTACGCGGCGGCGCATCTGGAGGAGGGGCGGGAGCTGCGGGCGCGCCTCGCCGGCGAGCTGCCGGAGGGATGGCAGGGGGCGCTCCCCACGTTCGAGCCGGACGAGAAGGGAATGGCGACCCGCGCCGCCTCCGGCAAGGTGCTCGAGGCGCTGGCGCCGGTGCTGCCGCAGCTCGTCGGCGGCTCGGCGGACCTGACGCCGTCGAACAACACGAAGATCAAGGGCTCGGCCGACTTCTCGGCGGCGGAGCGCAACGGCCGCTACCTCCGCTTCGGCGTGCGCGAGCACGCCATGGGCTCGATCCTCAACGGCATCGCCCTCTCCCGCGCCTTCGTACCCTACGGCGGCACCATCCTGATCTTTTCGGACTACATGCGGCCGCCGATCCGCCTGGCGGCGCTGATGGGGGTGCAGGCCGTCTACGTCTTCACCCACGACTCGGTCTTCCTCGGCGAGGACGGCCCCACGCATCAGCCGATCGAGCAGCTCGCTGCGCTGCGCGCGGTGCCGCGGCTGGCGGTGATCCGCCCGGCCGACGCCAACGAGACCGCGCAGGCCTGGCGGGTGGCGATCGAGCGCCGGCACGCGCCGACGGCGCTGGCGCTGACGCGGCAGAACCTCCCGGTCCTGGCCGAGACGCGCGAGCACGCCGCGGCGGGGGTCGGGCGCGGCGCCTACGTGCTCGCCGACCCGGCCGAGGGGGAGCCGGAGGCGCTGCTCCTCGCCACCGGCTCCGAAGTGTCCGTGGCGCTCGCCGCGCACAAGGCCCTGGCGGCCGAGGGGGTGCGGACGCGGGTCGTGAGCATGCCCTGCTGGGAGCTCTTCGCGGCCGAGGACCAGGAGTACCGCGACGCGGTCCTGCCCCCGGGCGTGCGCAAGCGCCTGGCCGTCGAGGCCGGCGCCCCGCAAGGCTGGCACCGCTGGGTGGGCGAGGAAGGCGAGGTCCACGGCCTCGACCGCTTCGGCGCCTCCTCACCCTACAAGGACCTGGCCAAGGCCTTCGGCTTCACCCCGGACGTCGTCGCGGCGCGCGTCAAGAAGATGCTAGGCCAGTAGCCTCTGAGCCGGCGCACCTGTAATACACTCCGTATTACGAGGTGATGGCGATGGCCACGCGCACGGTCCGGCTTGACAACGACAGCGAAGAGATCCTGGAGCAACTCATCAAGGCGACCGGCCTCTCCACTTCGGGAGTCTTGAAGGAAGGGTTGCGGGCGTTGTGCGATCGGCTAGAAGCCGAAGAGAAGCCGGCGCGCTTCGCCTTCGAGATCTATCAGGAACTGGACCTCGGCCCCGGCGGCTACGCGATCGCGCCTTCGGATGAGGTGCGGGAAGGCGTACTGGCCGCGCTTCGCCGGAAACACGGTCAGTGATCCTGGTCGACACCGGCCCGTTAGTCGCTCTCTTCGATTCTCGCGACCGCCACCACTCCCGTTGCAAGGCCCTCCTACGGGAGCTGCGCGAGCCTCTCTACACGACGGTTCCGGTCCTCACCGAAGCCTTCCACTTGCTCTCCCCCGCCAGCCGTGGGTCGACGGCACTGCGTGAGTTCGTCCGGCGCGGCGGGCTCTCGATCTGGTTCTTTGACCCGGCGACTCTG
>Ga0137352_1000028_pt1 | contig 11248 bp, 10 predicted proteins | sample EasRivERMLT730_2_FD_104777 | JGI IMG/M metagenome (GOLD analysis project Ga0137352, IMG submission 104777) | Soil microbial communities from meander-bound floodplain in the East River, Colorado, USA - East River MetaG ERMLT730_2 | ecosystem: Environmental > Terrestrial > Soil > Floodplain ... | reverse complement strand
GTAGTAGCGCGTTTCGTAGAGGCCGTAGGTCCGGATGTCCATGTAGTAGATGTAGACGTGGCAGTCGGGCAGCTCCTCGCGGATTTCCATCGCGATGTTGGAGGACACCGTGCAGCAGATCTTGGAGCACCATTCGCGCCCGATCTGGCGGTCGCGCGAGCCGACGCACAGAAGAATGGCGACGCGCTGCGGCTTGCGGCCGTCGGACGGGCAGCGCACTCCCCGGCCCGAGGAGATCATCTGCTCGACCTGCGTGGTGGTCACGACGTCGGGATACGTCCCGAACCCCCACTCCGGCTTGTTGACCGAGTCGAAATGCGTGAACCCGCTGCAAAGGAGGGCGGCGCCGGCCTCAAGCGCCGAGCCGTCGGAGAGCGTTGCCCGGAACGCGCCGGGCGTGCCCGCGAACTCCTTCACGGTGCAGCCGCGGTGCACTGCGACGAGCCCGCTGCCCTCGACCCGCGCGACCATGCCGCCGATCGCCTCCCGCGCCCACTCGCCCGTGGGCACGAGCTTGGCGTAACCGGACAGGATCGGCGCGCCCCCGAGGCGGGATTCCTTCTCGACGAGTACGGCGCGCTGGCCCACGGTGGCGAGCGCATGCGCTGCGGCGAGGCCCGCCGGCCCGCCGCCGACAATAAGGACCGGCTTATTCATGGGAGCAGGGGGTCTGGGCCCCTTCCGATAAAGTTACTCGGGGCCTTCCCATTCCCCCCGCACCCCCCGATCGCGACTGGATGCGCCATCTCATGGACGCCTCGCGATCGGGATGAATCCCGGCCCCGAGGTGATCATGCGGCGCGGGTCGTAAAGGTTTTCCGGTCTGCCGGCCTTGACTTCCTCGAGGTAGGCCACGAACTCGGCCTTCTTCGCCTCCCAGTCGATGCCGAGTTTTTCCATCAGCGTCTCGACCGGTGACGCATGCCAGTGCGATTGCACGATCTTGTAGGGATGCGCCCCGCACACCAGCGCCGCGAACTGGCAGTCTGCGAGCACCGGCAGCTCCACGGGCTTCGCGCCGGACTTGCTGATCCACTGGTTCTTGTCGAGGGTGGTGATGCAGCCAGTGTCGTGGCCGATCATGACGTCGGCGTGCGCTTCCTCGACGGCGACGCGGATCTTGCGGTCGATTGCGAACGAGCGGGTGAATTCGCGTTCCGAGATGATGTGGCGGAAGCCGAAGCCGCAGCAGTCGTACCACGTCGAGTAGTCGATCACCTGTGCGCCGAGCGCCTCGAGCACGCTGGTCGAGACCGCCACCCGGTTGCCGCCGAGGATGGCGTCGTCGTAGACCGCGTCCTCCGGCACCATTTTGTATACGTGGCACGCGGGGTGGACCGTCGCCCGGATTCTGCTGCAATCGATTTCCTGGAGCCCGGCGATGCGGTCGCGCATGACGTGCACCCACTCCGAGTAATGGACGACTTCCTCCGGGATGAGGAGCTTCCCGTCCACCAGGCGCCCGAGCTTGCCGAGGATCTGCGTGACGCGCTCGCGCAGCTTCGCCGAGCGCAGGAGGTAGCCCCGCACTTCCTTGTAGTTCCCGAACGAGGTGCCGCAGTGCACAAGGGGGTAGTAGTACGCGTCCGGCAGGCCCTGCGCGCGGGCGGCCACGTACGCCTGGTGGAAGTTCCTGAGAAACACGGCCGCCAGGCTCTCGAGATTGCCGATGCCCGAGCCATGGTAGTTCCAGGCGGTGCACGAGGTCTGGTCGGTCTCGTCCAGATACTCGACGCCGAGGCGGTTCATGAGCCACAGCAATGACGCCGGATAGCCGGGCGTATTGCCGCACTGGCCGCACGACTTGTGATGCCACAGACGCCGGGTCGGGATCTTCTTGTCCCAGCCGTAGAGCGTCTTGACCATCGCCGGCTCGTGCTCGTCGGCCACGCGGTGCACGACGATCTCGCCGTCCTTCTCCAACTGCCACATGAGGTCGCGCACATCCTCGACGCGCTCCTTGCCGGTCAGCATCGAGCGCCGGTCGACCTTCTGCTCGACCCACGAGGTCGCCATGCGCGCCTCGGAAGGCGAAAGTTTGGAATCGCGCCACTCCGGCCCGTGGCCGGTGAAGCGCTCGCTGCCGGTGCCCGGCTTGTCCATATGCGTCTCCTCAGTCGTCCAATTTCCCCCGAGGCCGTTTCAGATCGGTTGAAACGGCCCCTGATGTAGGGGGGCGTGAGGGGAGTATCCCCTCATTCCTTTTCTTCCTGCTGCTCCGCGAGATAGTCCTTCCAGTCCTCGCGCTTCTCGTCCATGAAGTCGGTGATCAGGTCGAACAGGTTCTGGTCGATTCCCTCGAGCTGCTTCAGCACGCCGGTCTCCTCCCAGATCGTGTAGAGCTCGATCGAGGTCCTCAGATTGACTTCCCACGCCGTCGCCGTCGTGTTGAGGGTCGGCATCGGGATCGCCTTGCGCAGCAGCTTGAGCGGCGCGTCGATCTTCGAGAGGTTCGGGCCCCAGTCGGGGAAATGCTGAGGGTTGATCATGTCGGGCGAGAGCTGGTTGCCGGTGGAGATCAGCTTCAGCATCACGCGCGAGAACGGCCGCAGCACGTTCTTCGCGGACTCCATCTCGTGCTTGATCGCGGTTTCGCGCATCAGCATCACCAGCCCGCCCGGGGAGTTGCTAAACGGGCACCGCGCGGCGCAGGTGTAGCACTGGGCGCAGGCCCAGATCTTCTCCTGCATCGCGTCGTAGATGCCCTCGAGGTTCTCGGTCCACAGCAGCTGCACGATCTCGCGCGGGCTGAAGTCGTAGTAATGGGCGGCGGGGCAGGTGGCGGTGCAGATACCGCAATTCAGGCACCCGTTCAGCTCGTGGTCGTAGCGCAGGTCCGACTGGATGTCCTTGAATATCGCTTCCAGCTTCGCGCGCGGGACCTGCGGCTCGCCCGACAGGGGATCGCCGATATGGGCCTGGACCCGTGTGCCTGTCGCATGCGTCATCGGATGGCGGGCCTCAGTAGGTGAGGACCTTGCAGTCGCTCTCCATGATTTCCTCGATCAGGTGGGCGCCGCCCACGATGCCGGAGCATTCCGGGATGAGGTCGGATTCCTTCATCTCGAACAGATCGAGGTTGGGGGAGCAGCAGTAGAACTTGACGCCCGCCTCGTGGGCGTCCTTGATGAAGTCGTATACCGTCTTGGGCGAGCCTTCCTTGACGTGGAGCTTGTCGGCCACGCCCTTCTTCATCAGGCGACCGGCCGTGGCCGTGCAGATGACGTCGACTTCGTAGTCCATCGCAGCGGCGACGGTCGCCTGGAAGATCGGCGCGCCCAGCTCCTCGCCGTTACGCGGGTCCGTGTTGGCCATCACGATGACCAGCTTGCCGGCCACGACACCTCCAGTTGGGGTATAACCAATCCACTATATTAGAAGTTTCTAATAGATGCAATACGTGCGCCGGTGCCGCTCAGCCGGCAGCCCGGGGCTGCATCCAGTTCGCAGCCTGCACGATCCCGGTCATGATCGGCACCAGCGCGTCCTCCATGGCACGGGTCGCCGCGCGCAGCTTCGCCAGCTCCGCGCCCGGATCGGGGGGCGCCTCGGCGAATTCCATGATGAGATCCTCCACCATCGCCACCTTGAGCCCGGGATGGCCGGCGAACCCGAACGCGCTCTTGCCGATCTGCCAGAGCGCCGGCAGGCCCCGCGGGTCCTCGGCCAGCACCCTTGCGTGAGCGGGCGGCAGCGGCCGGTCCCGCCCGTACAGGGCAAGGGGGTATTCCCGCGGCAGATAGCCGTTGAGGGCGCCGTCCTCGACCCGCCGCGCGGTCGTCACCTCGAATTCCAGGGGAGCCGGCGTCGCCCCGCCGCCGGCCGCGATCGCCAGGATCTGCGCGCCGAGCCCGATGCCGATGACCGGGCTCTCGAACATGAGCGCGGCGTGAGCGAGCCTGATTTCCTCGTCCAGTGTCGGGACATCGCGCACGCCCGCGGCGCCCCACACGCCGCCGCCGAGCAGGATCAGACCGTCCCGGATCGCATCGCGGACGGGCAGCTGGCCCCCCTCGGTGAACGGGCGGAAGTAGCGGAAGCGGATACCGCGCCCCTCGAGATGGTCCTCGATCAGGCCGAGATACTCGGAGGACGTGTGCTGGATGACGGAGACGAGCTTCACGCGGCCGACGCGATGGCGTCTTCCACGGCCTTGCGGAAATCGGCGGGCGCGACGGTCAGCAGGCCGACGCGGGCCTGCGCGAAGAACCGCTCGACGGCGTCCCCGGCATCGGACACGGCGATGTTGCGCAGGGACGCCTCCAGGTCGTATATGGTGCGCGGCGGGGTGACGAAGAAGTCCCCGGTGATGAGCGCTTCGCGGATACGGTCCCGCCGCGCGCCCTCGAGCCGGACATACGCCTCGATGGTGCCACCGGCGCCGGTGTGGCGGGCTGCGAGCATGCTCCCGTCCGCACCGGGATCGTCGATCCCGGCGACGAACGCGTCGGTGCCGATCTCCTCGTCGTGGTGGCGCGCGGCAAGGGATTCCTCGAGCGCGGTAATCTCGCCAGGGACCGCGGTGATTTCCAGGCACTCGGCGAATCCGGCGAGGAGCGCCGCCTGGACCGCTTCCAGGGCCGGTGCCGTGCCCAGGAGTTCTTTCAGGGTCACCACGCGCTGCGCCGCGGAATCGAGCGCGCGCCGTGCGAGCTTGGCCTGGGGCACGTTCAACGCGGCCAGCATGTCCGCGGGGTTCATGTCGACCAGCACGGTGCCCTGGAAGAAGAGGGTGTCGTCCTCGAAGAAGCCACCGGTGCCGGAGAGCTTGCGGCCGTTGACCTCGATGTCATTGCGCGGCCGGTACTGGGCCGGGACGCCGAGCCGGCTCAATCCCGCCGCCGCGGCTTCGCAGAACCGGCACGTCACCTCGGCGAGCGAGCCGATGCCGAGCGTCGCGCGGCTCATCACCAGCTCCCAGCCGAGCTGTCCCTCGTCGAAATAGATCGCGCCGCCGCCGGTGATGCGGCGGGCGATGCCGATGCCGCGTGCGCGGCAGGTTGCGAGATTCACCTCGCGCGCGAGGGCCTGGTGGCGGCCGATCAGCGCGGTGGGCGGGAAGCGCAGGAAGCGGATGGTATCGGGGATCGCCCCGGCCTTGTGCGCGTCTATGAGCGCCTGATCGAACGCAATCTGGCGGCGGCCATCGCGCGCGCCGGTGTCAATGACGCGAAACACCGCCGCCACGTCATCCTTCCCGGCGGGCGACGAGGCGCAGCTGGCGGCGGATCGTGCGCAAGTCGCTTCTGCCCGGCTGGAACGGGTAGCTCGCGATATTGCTCGGGGGTGAATCGCCGTAGGGGCGGTCGCACGCCGAGACGTCGTCGCGGAACTTGCCCGGGCAGCCGGAGGTGCGGAACGCGATGCCTTCATCGATGATCGCGTCGAGCGTGTTGCGCGGCACGCCGAAGTCCGTCACCCGTCCCGCGCCGTCGAAGCGCATGTGCTCGACCCGCACACTGCGATAGTCGATGAGGTAGCGCGCGAGCTGCACGCGCCGCCACTGGTCGCGGGGCGTCGCCGGCAGATGGTCCATCAGCGAGCCTTTCTCGGGGAAGAAGCAGAAGAGATGGCTGTGACCCCCCAGGTCCACCAGGCGCTGGACCAGGGTGAGTGCATCGTGCTCAGTCTCGCCCATCCCGATGATGATGTGCGCACCGAATTTCTGCGGCCCGAAGATATCGCGGGCGTCCATCAGGATTTCCCAGTACTTCGCCCACGTGTGCGGCGACTGCACGCCCTTGCCGCGCGTGCGGTCGAAGATCGCGGGCGTCGCCGCATCGAGCGCGACCGTGAAGATATCGGCGCCGAGCTCGCGCAGGCGCTCGACGTCCTCGCGCGCCATGGTCGTCGGATTCGACAGGATCGATACCGGGATCGAAGACGGGTCGATGCGGGCGGTCCATTGCCTGAGCACGGCGACCGTGTCGGCGTCGGAACGGGGATGGGTGATCATCGAGATGCACATGCGGTGGAACGGGCTCGCGGCCGCGTCGCGCGCGACGATGTCGATGACCGTTGCCAGCGGCACTGCCGGCCAGTCCACCCGGATGAAGTTGCGGTCGGCGTAGTCGCGCTCGGCTTCGCGGTGGCGGGCGAGCCCGCAATAGGCGCAGTTCGCCCGGCACCCCTCCGGGTAGGTGAGCAGGAGATTCAGGCAACGCGTGCATGAGCAGCGATGCATCCGGCCGCTCATGACGCCGAGAGTGATCGCCGCGGCAGTGGACATCTGCACGTACTCGGGCGATCGCATGTGCGGGGTGAGAATGTTGTAGTTCGGAAGGTAGACCCCCTGCGGTGCCACGTTATTGGATTTCACCCGCGCGCCGTTCTTCATCTCGCGGGGGGTCGCCGACGGCGGACGTGGCACCATCAGCGTGGAAGGGTTGTGGTCGGTCGCCGGCGCAAGGGCGCTTGCAGCCGGGGCCGCGTCGGGTCGAAAGCAGCTCATGGTGCGATCTCCATAGCGCGGGCGGTGCTCAGGCCCAGTACTCCGGATAGGCGATCCACCCGCGCCGCAGCGCAGCGCGGTCGGGGGCGGCGCCCGCACGCCAGCGCGCGGCGAGCTCGCGCCGGCGCTCGAGTGCGCGGTCGAGCGCGGGCTGGAATACGGCCCGCAATTCCTCCTCGTAATCCGCGCTCGCCGCCCGGTCGCCGCTGATCCACGCCGCCGCGGCCTCTCCGGCGAGGCGCCCCGAGTGCACCGCCGCGGCGATTCCGGCGCCCGTCACCGGGTTGGTCAGCCCGGCCGCATCCCCGGCGAGCAACGCGAGCGTCCCGCCGAGCAGGCCCTGAGGCTTGAGCAGGCCGCCCACGGGAATCGCGCCGCCAGTCAAGCCGAGGATGTCAGATCCCACGCGGCCGCTTTCGATCAGCGCCGCGTGCAGGCCCGTCACGATGGCCTTCAGCCGCGCCTTGTGGGCGGGCTCGACACCCGCGCCCAGGTTCGCGCGCGTGCCTTTGGGAAAGAGCCAGCCGTATCCGCCCGGGATGCCGGCTGACAGAAAGATGTCCGTTGCGTCGTGGGGTCGCGCGAGCGCCACCGTGATCTGCCGCGTCTCGACGAGGCGCCGGTTGACGTGGCCGATGCGGCGCCCGACGCCCGAGCGTGGGCCGTCCGCGCCGATCACGACCGCGGCCCGGATCGTGCTTCCGTCGGACAGCGCTACTCCGCCGTCGCGCGCGATCGAGCGCGCGGAAACCCCGAAACGGCAGCGCGCGCCCGCGCGCTCGGCCGCCGCGACGAGCGCTGCGTCGAATGCCGCGCGATCGAGCATGCGCCCCGAAAAATCCTCCTTCGCGTCCGGCGTGCCGCCTTCGACGAAGGTCAGCATCGCCCGGATGGGCTGGCGAACGGACTCCGACAGCGCCTGGGCCTCGACGCTCGCGAGCGACGGCACGAATTCCGCGCACTGCACCGGTCGCCCGGGCTCGCGCCGCCGATCCACCGCGATGACCTCGCAGCCGCGCCGCGCCGCCTCGGCGGCCGCGCAGGCGCCGGCGGGGCCGAGGCCGACGACCAGGACCGTGGGCCGTTCACTCGCCATCACGCTGCCGCCGTTGTGCGCCGCTGCAGCCTGATCGCCTGCCCGGTCCGCACCGAGCAGCAGGCGTGCTCCTGCACCGCCGGCCGGCCGATTGCGGTAGCCACGGCCAGCGCGCCCTCGGCGGGAAACGCAATGCCATCGAGACCGGCCAGCACGGCGTAGGCATCGGTCGCGCGGCGGTGAATGCCCGCAGGCCGCGCGCATCCCAGCAGCACGGGACGGTCCGCAATGCGGCCGCGCGCCTCGAGGAAGAGTTGCCCGACGTCCCGCGTGGCGGGCGTCTGGAACAGGTCGGGCTTCGCGTAGAAGGGCATCACCACCACCAGCACCAGTGAATGGATGCGGTGCCGGCTCGCAATCTCGAGCGCGGCGGGCTCGCCCAGCAGACGCCCGTAGTGCAGGCCAATGACGATGTGCGGGACGACCTCCATCGAGGTCGAGCACAGCGCCGCGAGGGTCGCCTCGAAATCCTCGACCGGGCGCTCGAGGTGGTAGACCTCGCGTATGGTCTCGCGCGCGCCGATGATGTCCATCATCGCGGTGTCGACGCCGGCGGCCGCCATGCTCCGGGCACGCACGCCGTCGAGGAGCGCCGAGTGGATGGCAATGCGCAGGTGAGGGAAATCGCGCTTGAGGCGCTCCACGACGGGGTAGTAGCGCTCGTAGCGGATCTCGTTGCGCCGGTTGGAGCCGCCGGAGAGAAGAAAGCCGCGCAGGTCCTCGCGCGCGATCAGGTTGCGGACCTGGCGGTCGAGCGCCTCCGGGGTGACGGCCGGTATCATGGGCTCGAGGATCCGCGCCTGGCAGTGATCGCACATCAATGCGCAGCCGGCGGCCGTGACGGAAAAGGCGGGAAAGCTGTTCTTGCCGCAGCCGGAGACCTCGCACCCCGAATAGGATCTGAACGTCGGGGTGGAGAAGCGGATTTCACGCCCCACCGCACGGTGCGCCGCGTGCTCGCATTCAGCGACGAGAGCGGCGTCGAGCCCGGCGTCCTCGAGTTCTTCCACGGCGGCGAGTCGGTCGAACCAGTTCATGACGGTGCAGGATTACCGGCGGTGAAGCAGTGATGAAGGCTGCATTATAGTATTCGGGTTTTCTGATATGAAGGAGGCCGGGATGAGGAGGATCACGCGGCGCGCCTGGCTTGCGCGTATGGCGGCGAGCGGCGCGGCGCTGGCGTCGGGCATGGCGCAGCTTCGGGGCGCACTTGCACGGGGCGTCGTCGAGCCGGGTGTTGCCCGCGTGCGGGGGGATGCACGCATCAATGGCAAGCCCGCGCTGCGGGGCATGGAGGTAAAGCCCGGGGACGTCATCACGACCGGTCCCGGCGCAGAGCTCGTCGTCGTGATCGGGCGCGACGCCTTCCTGGTGCGCGCGCGGTCACGGATCGAGTTGTCGGGAGACGCGACGCGGCTGCTGGTTGCGAGCCTGCGCATCGTAACGGGCGCGCTGCTCTCCGTATTCGAGCCGGGAAGGGAGAAGCAAATCCGGACGGCGACCGCGACGATCGGGATCCGCGGCACCGGCATCTACGTCGAGCTGGACGGGCCCCGCACCTACGTGTGTACCTGCTATGGCGAGGCGGAATTGACGCCGGTGGACGATCCCGCGGCGGCGGAAACGGTGCGCACCCAGCACCATGATGAGCCGCGCTACATCCATCCCAAGGGCATGCCGCGCATGATCGAGAACGCGCCGGTGTTGAACCACACCGACGCGGAGCTGGTCATGCTCGAGGGCCTGGTCGGGCGCAACGTCCCCTTCTCGTTCATCTACACCCCCTACTAGAGCCTATCATCGAGTTAGGCTCTAATCATGAGTTGATAATGCCGAGCCGGACGTAGATCGGCCGGATATGGTGCCGCAGGCGCGGCAGTTGCCGCGCGAGCCAGAGCGCGCCGACGATGCACGCGATGCCTCCGACGGCGAGCGTGTGCGCGGCGCCGATCCAGGACGCGGCTGCGCCCGCCGCGAGGCTGCCCAGCGGGTACATGCCGAGGAAGGCCATGCTGTAGAAGCCGCTCACGCGCCCGCGCATGGCGTCCGCGACGATAGTCAGTGTGATGGTGGCAATGCCATTGACGGTGACGACGATGCCCGCGCCCGCGATCGCCATCATCGCGAGCGAGAGCGCGAAATGGGTCGAATAGGAAAAGACGGTAAGCGCGACGCCGGCGGTGCCGCACGCCATCACCACCCACTGCAGCAGCCCGCGAATGTCCTTGCGCGATGCGAGGCCGAGGATGCCGCCGATTCCGCCGACGCCGGCGGCCCCGATCAGGAATCCCAGCGTGTCGGCGCCGCCGGCGAACACCTCCGCCGCGAAGATCGGCATCAGCGCCTGGTAGGGCGTCGCCATGAAGCTCACCAGCGCAACCACCGGCAGCAGCAGCCGCACCGGCACGAGGTCCCAGGCGTAGGCCAACCCCTCCCGGAAACCGCTCCAGACCGAGGCATGCGCCGGCCGCCGCGCGCGCGCGCCGATGACCATCATGAGGATCGGCACGAGCGCGAGAACCTTGGTGACGCCGTTCACGAGGAAGCAGAGCGCCTCGCTGGTGATCGCGAGGAGCACGCCGGCGAGGGTCGGGCCGATCATGCGGGCGGCGTTGTACATGCCGGAATTGAAGGCGATGGCGCTCGGCAGATCCTCCCGTGCGGGCACCATCTCGGGCAGGAAGGACTGGCGGATCGGCGCGTCGATCGCCAGCACCACGCCGAGGGCGGACGCCATGACGATGATGTGCCAGACCTCGATCACGTCGAAGTGGGCGAGCGCTGCGAGCGTGAACGCCGGCACCGCGGCGGCCGACTGCGTCACGATCAGGAGCTTTCTGCGATCCACGCGGTCGGCCCACAGCCCGCCGAACGGCGCCAGTACCAGCACCGCGATCTGCCCTGCGAACGCCGTCACGCCGAGCAGCCAGGCCGAACCGGTCAGCCGGTAAACGAGCCAGGCCATGGCGATCTGCTGCACCCAGTAGCCGACGATGCCCAGCGACTGGCCGACGAAGAACAACCGGAAGTTGCGGTGATGGAACGCGCGCAGCGAGTGGATCATCGGACGGGCCGCGGTCCCGGCGCCGCCGGCGTCAGGCGAGCCGTTGCAGTTGCTCGTTCACCTTCGCGAGCGTGGCGACATGGCGGGCAAGGCGCTCCTTCTCCTGCGCGACGATCAGCGGCGGCGCGCGCTCGATGAAGTCGCGGTTCTCGAGCCTTGTCTGGGCCTTGGCGATCTCCGCCTCGAGCCGCAGGCGCTCCTTGTGCAGGCGCTCGCGCTCGGCGGACATGTCGACCTCGATCTTGAGCATCAACCGGTAGTCGCCCACGATCGAGACCGGTGCGCCCGCCGCGGGCAGCGGGCCCTCGACGATAACGACCTCGGAGAGCCGCGCCAGCGCGACGAGGTAGGGCACGAACGGCGCGAGCCGCGCGCGGTCGCCCTGGATGAGGAGGGGCAGCTTCTGCGACGGCGCGACGTTCATTTCGGCGCGCAGTGTTCGGCAGGCGTTGGTCAGACCCTTCAGCAGGGCGAGCTCTTCCTCCGCGGCTTCGTCGAGCTTCTCCGGCTGCGCCTCCGGGTAGCGGGCGAGCATGATGGATGGACCGCGCTTCCCGGCGAGGGGCGCGATTTTCTGCCACAGCTCCTCCGAGATGAAGGGGATCACCGGGTGCGCGAGCCGCAGAATCGCCTCGAG
>Ga0137352_1000027_pt1 | contig 11337 bp, 8 predicted proteins | sample EasRivERMLT730_2_FD_104777 | JGI IMG/M metagenome (GOLD analysis project Ga0137352, IMG submission 104777) | Soil microbial communities from meander-bound floodplain in the East River, Colorado, USA - East River MetaG ERMLT730_2 | ecosystem: Environmental > Terrestrial > Soil > Floodplain ... | reverse complement strand
CGCGCCTGATCTTCCACGAGCTGGCGCACCAGGTCGCCTACGTGCGCGATGACACGGCGTTCAACGAGTCCTTCGCGGTGGCGGTGGAGCAGGAAGGCGTGCGGCGCTGGCTCGCGCGCGGCGGCGACCTCGCGCGGGGGGATGAGTTCGAACGGGGACGGCGCGTTCGCGCGGAATTCGCCGGATTGATTCAGAAGCACCGTGCGCGGCTCGATGCGCTCTACCGGACCCAGCTTGCGCCGGACGCGATGCGCGATCGCAAGCGCCGGATCCTGGCGGACCTCGTGTCCGAGTACCAGTCGCTCAAGGTGGGGTGGGGCGGATACAGCGGCTACGACGCCTGGTTCGCCGGCCCGCTCAACAACGCGCAACTGGCATCGGTCGCCGTCTATTCGCAATGGGTGGCCCCGCTCGAGGCATTGCTCGCGCGCGAGAGCGCTGATCTCACGCGCTTCTACGCGGCGGTCAAGGTGCTTGCCGCGCTGCCGAGGGAGGAACGGGAAACGCAATTGCGCGCTCTCGTTCCGCGGAAGGCCGGTATATAATCCCCAGTTCACTCCGCAGGAGTCGGTCATGAGAATCAGCAGCAAGTCCTTCATGCACAACAAGAAGATCCCGCCCCAGTACGCTTTCTGCGCGCCGGATCCCAAGTCGCATGTGGCGCTCTCGAAGAACCTCAACCCGCACCTGCAGTGGCAGGACGTGCCGACGAACGCCAAGTCGCTGGCGCTGATCTGCCATGACCCCGACGTGCCCAGCAAGGCCGACGACGTGAACAAGGAAGGCCGCACCATTTCCGCGCAGCTGCCGCGCGTGGATTTCTACCACTGGGTGCTGGTGGACATGCCGGCGGCAACGCTGCAGATCCGGGAGGGCGAGTTCTCGAGCGGCGTCAAGCCGCGCGGCAAGCCCGGCCCGGAAAGCCTGCACGGCTCGCGCCAGGGTCTGAACGATTACTCCGCGTGGTTTGCCTCCGACAAGGAGATGGCAGGCAACTATTTCGGTTACGACGGGCCGTGCCCGCCGTGGAACGACATGATTCCCCACCATTACATCTTCACGCTCTACGCGCTCGACATGGCGCGCTGCTCCGTGGCCGGGGCCTTCAAGGGGCCGGAAGTACTCGCGGCGATCAAGGGCCATATCATCGCGCAGGCGGCAATCGCCGGCCTCTATACGCTGAATCCCAGCCTCAAGATCTGAAGTCGATCGACCTGGAGCGGCGGCGGGCGAACCTGCCGCGCCCGAGCTACCCCGAGGAGTTGCCGGTTGTCGCCCGGCGCGAGGACATCGCGCGGGCCGTTTCAACGCACCCGGTCGTCATCGTGTGCGGCGAGACCGGCTCGGGCAAGACCACGCAGCTGCCGAAGATCCTGCTCGAACTCGGCCGGGGTGTCGCCGGCATGATCGGTCACACGCAGCCCCGGCGCATCGCCGCGCGCTCCGTCGCCGCACGCATCGCCTCCGAGCTCGCGAGTCCGCTCGGACACGCGGTCGGCTACAAGGTGCGCTTCTCGGACCGCGTTGCGCCGGACACCTACATCAAGGTGATGACCGACGGCATCCTGCTCGCGGAGACGCAGGGCGACCGGCTGCTTCGCAGCTACGACACGCTCATCATCGACGAGGCGCACGAGCGCAGCCTCAACATCGACTTTCTGCTGGGCTACGTGAAGGAGCTGCTGCAAGGAGGAAAAAATGAGCGCCCCGACCTGAAACTCATCGTCACCTCCGCGACGATCGACGCGGAGCGCTTCTCGCGCCACTTCGATGGAGCGCCGGTGATCGAGGTGTCGGGGCGGGTGCACCCGGTGGAGGTGCGCTATCGCCCGCTGCGCGGTCCCCTCACTCCCGACCTCTCTCCCGAGGGGAGAGAGGAGGCAAATGCTGTCCCTCTCCATCCCTCTCCCCCGCCCCTCTCCCGAGCGGAGAGGGGAGGCTCGAAATCCCCTTCTCCTCTTGGGAGAAGGGCATGGGATGAGGGGATGGGAGAGGGATCAAGGGTGAGGGATGAGGAGCAGGGTCTCACCGGCGGCATCCTCGATGCGGTTGACGAGCTTGCGCGCGAGCCGGGCGGCGGCGACATCCTGGTGTTCCTGCCCGGAGAGCGCGAGATTCGGGAGGCGGCCGACGCGCTGCGCTTGCACCATCCCGCCGGCGTGGAATTGCTCCCGCTCTACGCCCGGCTCTCCTTCGAGGAACAGCAGCGCGTGTTCCGCACCGGCGGCGCGCGCCGCATCGTGCTCGCGACCAACGTGGCCGAGACGTCCCTTACCGTTCCCGGCATCCGCTACGTGGTGGACTCGGGACTGGCGAGAATCAGTCGCTACAGCACCCGCAACAAGGTGGAGCAGCTGAGGATCGAGCCGGTGTCGCAGGCGTCGGCCAACCAGCGCGCGGGCCGCTGCGGACGCGTGGCGGCGGGCGTATGCATCCGGCTCTATGCGGAGGACGATTTCAAGTCCCGACCCCCCTACACCGATCCGGAGATCCTGCGCTCATCGCTCGCGTCGGTGATTCTGCGCATGAAAGCGCTGGGCCTTTCCGAGATCGAGCGCTTTTCCTTCCTGGATCCGCCGGCGCCGCGCATGATCGCGGACGGCTACCAGCTGCTCGCCGAGCTGGGCGCGGTGGACGAGGCCAACGCGCTGACGGACATGGGGCGGCGCCTCGCGCGCCTTCCCATCGATCCGCGGGTGGCGCGCATGATACTGGCCGCCGGACAGGAGCACTGCCTCGCGGAAGTCCTGATCATCGCGGCGGCGCTGGAGGTGGGCGACCCGCGCGAGCGGCCGTTCGAGCACGCGGAAGCGGCAGACAGGGCGCACGAGCGGTTTCGCGACGAGCAATCGGATTTTCTGGCGCTGCTCAGGCTGTGGGAGCACTTCGAGGACGCGGTCGAGCACCGCAAGTCGAACCGCAAGCTGGCGCGCGAGCTGCACGGGCAATTCCTCTCGCAGAGAAGGCTACGCGAGTGGCGCGACGTGCACCGCCAGCTTACTGCGCTCGCCGGCGAGATCGGCGTGCGCGTCAACCCGCAGCCCGCCACCCCGGAGCAGGTGCACCGCGCGCTCATCACCGGGCTGCTCGGCAACATCGGCTGCAAGGGTGAGGACGCGGACGAATACCTCGGTGCGCGCGGCATCCGCTTCGCGATCTTTCCGGGGTCGGGGCTGCGGCGCAAGCAGCCGAAGTGGGTGGTCGCCGCCGAGCTCGTTGAAACCACGCGCCTCTACGCCCGCTGCGTCGCGCGCATCGAGCCGGAATGGGTGGAAGCTGCCGCCGGTGACCTCGCGAAGAGGCATTATTTCGACCCCTATTGGGACAAGGCGCGCGCGGAAGTCTGCGCGTACGAGCGCGTCACCCTCTACGGGCTGACGCTCGTGCCGCGGCGACGCGTGCGCTACGGGCCGATCGACCCGAAGGCGGCACGCGAGGTCTTTCTGCGCGGCGCGCTGGTGGCGGGAGAATTCGATACCCGCGCGCCCTTTCTCGCGCACAACCAGGGGCTCGCCAGGGAGATCGAGGCGCTCGAGCACAAGGCGCGCCGGCGCGACGTGCTGGTGGACGAGGAGGCGATCTACGCCTTCTACGACCGCATCGTGCCGGAGGGCATCGTCAGCGGTGTGGAATTCGAGTCCTGGCGGGCGGAGGCCGAGCGGGCGGACCCGCGGCTTCTCTATATGACCCGTGATGTCCTCATGCGACACGCGGCGGCCGGCATTACGGAAGCGCAGTTCCCGGACCGGATCGAAGTGAATGGAACGGCGCTGAAGCTTGCCTATCGCTTCGAGCCCGGGCACCCGCTCGACGGAGTGACGGTTACCGTGCCCCTGCAAACGCTCAATCAACTCGCGGATGCGCCGTTCGAGTGGCTGGTGCCCGGGCTCATCCGGGAAAAGGTCGCGCAGTGCTTCAAGGCACTGCCCAAGCACCTGCGGCGCCACCTCGTGCCCGTGCCACAGCACGTCACGGCGTTTCTCGAGGAGCAGGACCGGGAAGCCAGGATTGAGGATCGAGGATCGAGGATCGAGAGCTTGGGCGCGCCGCGGCTGGCGGCGGCGTTGGCGCGCTACGTGCAGCGTGCTGCCGGCGAGCCGGTGGACACGGAGATCTGGGAGGGCACGGAGCTGCCGCCCCATCTCCGCATGAATTTTCGCGTGGTGGACGATTCCGGGCGCGAGCTCGCGGCGGGACGCGACCTCGCCATCCTCAAGGCGCAGCTGGGAGAGGCTGCGCAGCTCACGTTCTCCAGTGCGGGGACCGGCATCGAGAAGGGGGGCATCCGTGCCTGGGATTTCGGCGAGTTGCCGGCGAGAATCTCTTTCACGCGCGGCGGTCGCAGTATGACCGGCTACCCGGCGCTGGTGGACGAGGGCGAAAGCGTTGCGATCCGGCTCATGGACACGCCAGCGGCCGCGGACGCGGCGATGCGCGGTGGCGTGCGGAGGCTCATGCGGCTCGTCCTCAGGGAGCAGATGAGGCAGCTGGAGAAAAGCCTGCCGGGATTCACGCAGGCGGCGCTTGCCCTGCGCGGGCCCGCATCCGCCGACGACTGGAAGGAAGACCTCATCACCGCGATCGCCGACCGCGCCTTCATCGGGGATGACGAGTTGCCGCGCGGCGCGACTAGCTTCGAGGATCTCAAGCAACGGGCGCGGACGCGGCTGCCCGCGGTCCGCGAGGCGGCCTGCCGGTTGTTCGCAGCCATTGCCGAGGAATACCAGCGCGTGCAGCAGAAGCTCGAGGCCATGGCAAGATCGTTTCCGCAGCCGGCGGCGGACGTGCGCGCCCAGCTCGCGCGGCTGGTCTTCAAGGGCTTCCTGAGCGCGACGCCGTGGGAGCGCCTGCACGACCTGCCGCGCTACCTCAACGCGGCGCGACTGCGGCTCGACAAGTATGCGCACGACCCCGGGCGCGACCAGCGCCACGCCGCGAACATCTCGGAGCTGTGGCGCCGCTACGAGGAGCGCGCCGCGAAGCAGCGCCGGACCGGCGCAACCGATGCCCGGCTCGAGAATTTCCGCTGGCGTATCGAGGAGTTGCGGGTGTCGCTTTACGCCCAGGAGCTGAAGACCCCGTACCCGGTGTCCTTCAAGCGACTCGACAAGCTGTGGGCGCAGATCAGGCCCTAATTACCGCCCGGCGCCGATGATGCGCCCAGAGCGTGGCAGCGAACAGCGCAGCCGCGAGCGACAGCAGCTTGAGACACGGCACGAGTACATCCGCCGCCGCGCCCTGCCGCAGCATCACGGCGTGAAATCCGTCCAGCGCCCATGCCATGGGCGACAGGTCCACCCAGGTTTGCAGGCGGTCGGCCATCACGAAGCGCGGCACCATGATGCCGCCGATGGCGGCAGCGAGTATGTTTCCGACCCCTCCGATGACAGTCGCCTGCTCCATCGTGCGCGCGCATGCCGCCACCAGCAATCCCCAGCCTATCGCGGCCAGGCTGGCGCTGGCCGTAACGGCGGCGAGCAGGTCCCAGCGCGCCGGCAGCGCCAACTCCTCGCCGCCGAGCCACGGCACCAGCGTACGGCCGGCAAGCAGCATCAGCGCCGCCTGCCCCAGATTGACGAGGAAGTACGGCACCACCTTGCCCAGCAGCAGGAGCGAGAACGGGACCTGCTGGCTCGCCAGGCGCGCGAGCGTGCCCTCGCGCCGCTCGACGATGAAGAGAGACGAGATCGGCATCACCACGAAGAACATGCCGAAGATGAGCCATGCCGGCACGTTCTGCTGCACCGAGGACGGCCGTCCGGCGCGGGGATTGCCGACCGCCTCGACGCTCAACGTCGCCGCGCGCTTCAGGTCGAACGCTCCCGCATCGTCCAGGACGCCGGGGATGGGAATCGCGGCGGCCAGGCGCAGCCCGAGCACGGTGCCGAGGACCCGATGCTGGAAGACGGCGAGTTGCGCAGGCGGCAGCGCGGGATCGACGAGCAGCGTGAGCGCCTGGGCAGGATTCGTTCGGTCGGGCGGCACGCGCAACCCGCGCTCGAAATCACGCGGCACGAGCAGCGCCAGCGCGGGCTTTCCCTGGCGCACGCCGGCGCGCGCCGCGGATTCATTCGCGGGCGCAGGCACTGCGCGAAAACCGTCGCCCTCGAGTTTTTGCGCAAGGCGTGCCGCCCGCTCCGGGCCATCGGCGGCGAGCACGGCGAATTCGGCCGGGCGGCCGGCCTCGTCCTTGAACGCGTCACTCAGCGCCAGCGACATGATGACGATGAACGCCGCGGGCATCACGAACAGGGCTGCAAGGCCGTGGACGTCGCGCGCAAGCGCGATCCATTCCTTGTTCCACAGGGCAAGCAGGCGGCCCATCAATCGCGCAGTGAACGGTTGGTCAGTTGCATGAAGAGCTGCTCGAGGTCGCGCCGCCCGTAGTCGATCGCGATCGGCTCGCAGCCGGCGGCTTGCGCCGCCTCGATCACCTGCGCGACCGCCATGGCCGCCGGCACGCGCAGCTGGTACTCCGCCGCGCCGTCGGCGCGCAGCGCGTAGCGCGTCCTCCAGTCGGCCGCAAGAGCGTCCGGCAGCGGCGCACGCAAGCGCAATCGCATTGAGCCCGACCCGTCGCGCAGCAACTCGGCCAGCGTCCCGGACACCAGCACGCGGCCACCGTCGATGATCGCCACTCGATCGCAGAGCGCCTGCACTTCCTCCATGTAGTGGCTGGTGTAAATGATGATCCTGCCCGTGCCGGCGAGCGAGCGGATGGAATCGAGCAGAAACGCGCGCGATTGCGGATCCACACCCACGGTGGGCTCATCGAGCAGCAGCATGCGCGGCTCCGTGATCAGGCCGATGGCGAGATTCAGGCGGCGCTTGAGGCCGCCCGACAACTCCCCGGCGCGGCGCTTGAGCACCCCCTCGATGCGCGCGAACCCGGCCACGTGCTCGACGCGCTGCTTGAGCCGGGCGCCGCGCAGCCCCTGTACGCCACCGAAGAAGCGCAGGTTCTCCATGCCTGTCAGCATGGGGTAGAACGCGCACTCCTGGGGAACGAGCCCAAGGCAGTGGGGACGGCGGCGGCGCACGGTGTCGAGTGGCTCGCCGCCGATGGCAACGCGTCCCGTCGCGCCGTGCAGTTGCCCGGCGAGAATCGAGATCAGGGTGGTCTTCCCGGCCCCGTTCGGCCCCAGCAATCCGAATATCCCGTGGTCCGGGATATCGAGCGTCACCTCCTGCAGCACCGCTTCGCTGCTGCCGGGATAGCGAAAGGACAACGATTCGACGCTCAGCATGCCCATGCGCTCTGGACGCGGTGCAACTCTTGGAAAAAAAGCCGCTCGTCCCGGGCGATCGCGCGCAGGTGCTCCGCAAGCGCCGGCGGCGTGAGCGCATCTCGCCGCCGGATCATGCGCGCGGCCGCGACCGCGAACTCCTGCCAGCGATCACCGATCTCGACCAGCCGCGTCGCGAGCGCGTTGAGCGCGGTGTAACCGGTCTTGCCCGCAAGCTCCTGCAGGAAGGTCGCGTACATGAAGCGGAATCCCGCGCCGCCGGTGCCGATCTCCTCCTGCATGCGCACGATATGGCCGATGTAGAGGCGCGCGCGGTCGCCGCCGCCGTCGAGCGGCAGCCGCTCGACGCGGCGCGCCAGCATCTCGATCCCGCGCACACCGATCAGCGGCAGGGGCGTGCGCAGCATGATGTTCGCCGTGCGGGCGAGCGCGCGCGTTCCGAGCCGGGCCCAGTCCGGCGCACTCGGCTGGGAGGTCAGGTAATAGAGCAGGCCTCTGGGCGCGAGCACGCCCTTCGCGAAGCGCGCTTTTTCGAGGTCCTTGCGCGCGCAGCGAGCTGGCGCTTCCGCCACCGGATCGCTGACGAGATAGTCGTCGCCGTCGCGGCCGTAGACCAGCAGGTTGTGGGCGTTGAAGTGAAAGCGCAGGTCAGGAGGGAAATACGGCAGCCAGAAGATGCCCGCCTGCAGGCCGACCAGCTTGCCCGCGTCGAGCAGCGTGTCGAGACGCGCGGTGCCGCTGGCAGGCGAGCTGAATGTCTCGAAGCGTATCCCGAGCCCCAGCCCGCGCTGCAGGCCCTTGACGATCGCGCGCGGCGGCATGCGAAAGGCGATCAGCGGCTGCCCGTTGATGCGCACGCACGGCAGGTAGGCGAAAGCGAGTGCCGACGCGAGCCCGAACGCCATCGGCTCGGACAGCGGCAGACCGTGGTGGTGCAGGAGCGATGACATCACGCCGGATTCGCAATGCGAAGCGCGCCGGTGCGTGAACGCGATCGCCACCGCTATTCCAACTTCCCCAGCGCTTCGACGGAAATGCCTAGCGCCTCGGCGTATCGCCGCCGGAGCCGCTGCGGCAAGCGCGCGAACACGCGTGGCGTGAAATGGCGCCGCACCCGCCAGCGCCACAGACCGGTGGCCTGCGCGAGCAGGGCGACGTCCATGCGCGCGCGGTACATGTGGTATTCGAGCGGCGAGGTCGCGCCGGCGAGGACGCGTTCCCGCGCCTCGTTCGCGCGCCGCTCCAGGTCCTCGACTGCCTGACGCGTGACGATCTCCTCCACTTCCCAGCCGCGCGAGGGCACGAGCCGCAGCTTTCCATCGTCGCCGACCGCGTACATCGCCTTGCGGTGGCCGGCGAGAGTGGCGTTGCCTTCCTGCGGCACGTCGCGCTCACGCATGCGCCATCGCCGTGAGATAGACGAAGCCGCTCGAGAAGCGGCCGCTCTCTGGCACAAAGCACAGCAAGTGATGCCCGTCCTGCACCTTGCCGCTGCGCAGCAGCTCATCGAGCATGATGTAGATGGAGGCCGATCCCACGTTGCCCACCCAGGTGAGGTTGGTAAACCAGCGCTCGGGCGGTACCGGCAAGCCCGCGCGCTCGAGCCCGTCCACGACCGGGCCGCGGAAATATTCCGAGGACAGGTGCGGGAGAAACCAGTCCACCTCACCGGCCGAGATCGACCTCTGCGCGATGACCCGCTGCAGCGGTTTCACCAGGGTGTGGTCCACCACCTGGTCGTTGAGCAGCTTGACGTCCTGCTTGAGCGCGAACAGCGATTTCGCCTCCCGTTCGCGCGCCGTGTAGCGCATCCAGCCGCGCAGCCTGCCGTCGGGCTGCTTCTCCGCGCCCATGTACATGCACGCCGGCAGCAGGTGCGCATAGGAGAAGAGGTCGATCCATTCGATACGCAGGTTGAGTCCGGGACGCGGCGCGGGCTCGATCAGCATCGCGCCGGCGCCGTCGGACAGCATCCACCGCAGAAAATCCTTTTCGAACGCAAGGTCGCCAAACGCCCCGTGGGGCCCCGAGTCGCCAGCAGCCTCGCCGTCGTAATTTCCCGCGCGCAGACCCAGCGAGGCGACTTCCGAGCCGGTCACAACCGCGTTTTGCGTTTCGCCCGAGACCACCGACAGCCAGCCGTACTTCAGCGCCGTCGCGCCCGACAGGCAGACGCCCGCGGTCGCGACGACCTCGCACACCGGCGCGCCGAGCTCTCCGTGGACCATGACCGCGTGATTGGGCAGCAGTTGATCCGGGTTGGATGTGCCGCATGCCAGGCATGCCAGGTCTGCGAGCGCGAAACCGTCGCCGACCAGCGCCCTGACCGCGCCGGCGGTCAGGCTGGCGTTGGTGTAGTTCGGCTCCCCGGTGGCGGGGTCGATGACGTAATAACGGCGGCGGATGCCGTTGCTGCGCTGGATGACGCGCCGCGCGCGCGACGGGCGCCCGCCCACCTGGCCCAGTATCGATTCCGTATCGCTGCATTCGACCGGAGCGTTCGGCAGGCAGGCGGAGGTGCGAGTGATGTACGCCTTGCGCTGGCTCATGCCCGTTTCCACGGTTGTTTGCGCCATGCGGTACCGTCAGCGCCCCGAAGGCAGCTCATAGTGCGTCCTCTGCAGTTCCAGCCGCCTGGCCAGCAGCGGGCGGGCGAGCCGCTGCAGCAGCAGGCTCACCGGCACGACGGTGATGATCATCGCGACCAGGTAGACGCAGAACAACGCGAGCAGCGGCAGGCGGCCGGGCGATCCCGGCGCGCCACCCAGCCGGATCAAGCGCGACCACGCCGAGAACGCGCGCCGCCCGGCGCGCTCGCTGAGGATCAGCCGCGGATCCACGCTCGCTGCGCCCAGCCCGGCGAGCATCGGCGCGTCCTCGCACTCGCGGTGCGTGCGCAGGGCGCTGAGCAGCGCGCGACCGAAGCGATCGGCATTCGCGATCTCCGCCTCCGCGATGCCCGCGGCCGGCAAGCCCCAGAACGGGTCGCGCCGCCCGGTCAGCAGCCAGCGCGGAGTGGTGATGAAGGTCGCCAGCGCATTGCCCTGGTCGGTGAACACGACGTTGTCGCGTAGCTTCCCGCCCGCCTCCTGAATGAGCTGCTTGACCGTTTCCTGCGCCATTAGCCACATGTTGCGGCACGCAATCGCCGTCACCACCGGGCGACCGTGCAGCAGCTGCCGGCCGGCCGTGCTCTTGAGAAACGCTGCGATCGGGCCCGCGGGCGCGAGATACCACACCTGGTACGCCACGACGACGAGATCGAACGGCTCGTCCGCGCGCACCGCAAGCGGCTCGAGGGACGGTGGATCGAGCAGGACGGTCTCCGGCATCGCGTCCAGAAACCGCCAGAACGGCCAGGGAAACGGATACGGCCGGGTCGGGCGCAACACTTCCTCCACCAGCTCGACGTCGGGCGCCGCCGCTAGGGGCGAAACCAGTCGCCGGACCACGCGCGAAAGCTGCCCGGTTTGCGAAAAATGCACGACCAGCACGCGCTTCACGGGTCAGATGCGTCCTCCTGGCGGTGTGAATCCACACGGGCCTGCGGTGACCGGCCGGGTGCGGCTTGCCGACAGAATACCTCCGGAGACTCCCGGTGTCATCGTGCTTGCCGCGCACACGGGTGCGGCGGCGCACGAAGAATTTTCTCTGGCGCATCGAGGAGTTGCGGGAGGCGCACACTGCGCAGGAGCAGGGCGGGGCCCTGCCAGGCCTCAGAAACCGGTATTCCATGTGACCGCGGGCGTTCCAACCAGAAGCACAAGGGCTGGCGCGCGGGCTGGGGCGGGCTCTATAATTCGATGGTCCGCAGAACGAAGGCGGACGGAGGACCCGTGATTTCGGGGACGGCTTTTAATACGGGAGGCCAACAATGCGTACCACGAGATGGGCAGCGATCATCGTATCAGTTCTGGTGTTGCTTGCAGCCGGGTGCAGGGGTAACTTGCCGGTCTACAACGTGTCCGATGCTCCGGTCGTCGCTTCGAGGGCTAATCCGAGCCTCGATGACGTTGGCAAGGCCATACAACGCGCTGGCGCAAACTTGGGCTGGCAGATGCGGCAAACGAAGCCCGGGCACATCCTCGGG
>Ga0137352_1000025_pt1 | contig 11459 bp, 12 predicted proteins | sample EasRivERMLT730_2_FD_104777 | JGI IMG/M metagenome (GOLD analysis project Ga0137352, IMG submission 104777) | Soil microbial communities from meander-bound floodplain in the East River, Colorado, USA - East River MetaG ERMLT730_2 | ecosystem: Environmental > Terrestrial > Soil > Floodplain ... | reverse complement strand
GGCGCAGCGCCGGATTCTTTGGGTTAGTAACCGCTCACTTCAGGGTCTTGATTCGTTCCCGCCTGGATTCTTACCCGGCTCGCCCGGTCTTCGCAGCTGCAACGATCTTCTGGGCTGCATCGGCCATGTTAGCGGCGGAAATGATCGGCAACCCGGACTGCGCGAGGATCTTCTTGCCCAGCTCCACGTTGGTGCCCTCGAGCCGAACCACCAGCGGCACCTTGAGGCTCACCTGGCGCGCCGCGGCGACGACGCCCTCGGCAATGACGTCGCATTTCATGATGCCGCCGAAGATATTGACCAGGATCGCCTTCAGGTTCGGATTCCGCAGCATGATCTTGAACGCTTCGGTCACTCTCTCCGCCGAAGCACCGCCGCCGACGTCGAGGAAATTGGCGGGGTTTCCCCCATAGAGCTTGATGATGTCCATCGTCGCCATGGCGAGCCCCGCGCCGTTGACGAGGCAGCCGATATTGCCATCGAGCGAGATGTAGGAGAGATCGAACTTGGACGCCTCGACCTCGGCGGGATCCTCCTCGTCTAGATCGCGCAGAGCCACGATTTCAGGGTGGCGGAAGAGCGCGTTGTCGTCGAAGTTCATCTTGGCGTCGAGCGCGAGCACGCGCTCATCGCCGGTCACGATCAGGGGATTCACCTCCGCCAGCGAGGCATCGGTCTCGTCGAACGCGCGGTACAAGCCCTTCAGCAAGTCACGAGCCTGGGGGATCGCGCTCTGCGGGATGCCGATTCTCCGCGCGATGTCCTCGGCCTCCCCGTCGGCAAGCCCCGCCGCGGGGTCGATCGCGACTCTGTGTATCTTCCCGGGTGACTTCGCCGCGACTTCTTCGATGTCGACGCCCCCCTCGCTGGAAGCCATCAGCACCACGCGCTGCGTGCCGCGATCCACCACCATGCCGACATAGAGCTCCTTGCGGATATCGGCCCCTTCCTCGATCAGCAGCCGGCGCACCTTCTGCCCGCCGGGACCGGTCTGGTGGGTCTTCAGCTGCATGCCGAGGATGGCCGAGGCATGGCGCTTCACTTCGTCGAGCGAGCGCGCCAATTTGACGCCCCCGCCCTTGCCGCGGCCGCCGGCATGGATCTGCGCTTTCACCACCCAGGTGTCGCCGCCGAGCTTGCGCGCGGCTTCGACCGCCTCATCCACGGTGAAGCAGGGGAATCCGCGCGGGGTCGCGACGCCGTGCTTGCGCAGGATCTCCTTGCCCTGGTACTCGTGGATTTTCATAGGCAAACCCGAATCTATTACAGCCTTTTGCGCGCCGGCCTTGACCGAAGTCAATAACGGTCATCCCGGGCGGCGTTCACGTCGAGGGATCGCAGGGCGCTGGGCCCGGATCGGCCCCGCGGGGTGTTGCCGCAGGTCTCAGCGCGATCGCGCGTCGCGGCACCGGAGCGGGGCAGTATACAACGTGCACATAAGCGCGCCCTCCGCGACCGATGTCGGTAGCACCGAATGAACGGGTCGCTCGCAGCAGTTCGCTCGAGCGCTGAGTATCTTGCGCCGCACCATTTGTCCCGAGGCAGCGCCCTTGATGTCACCACGGGAGGATGGAGCCCAGGAAGAGTCCGGGCAAAAAAAAGCGCAACCTGAAGAGGTTGCGCCTAAAGTTCCACCAAAGGAGGAGGTTTTGGAGGATTGCGCCGCCACCTGAGCAGCGGCAGCGCAACAGCATTTTCCCAGAAACCTCGGCCTAATGCAAGCGTTTACTGTTGCTCCGCATCATATTGTGGACTGACGATAAACTTTCAATGATTCATCGGGTTAGCACTCAACCGCTGCGCCCGGCCTAGCGCACGATCAGAACCGGGATCTTGGCGTGGGTGAGAACCTTGCGGGTTTCGCTCCCCAGCAGGACCGCAGCCAGGCCCTTGCGGCCATGCGACGTCATCACGATGAGGTCGCACTGACGCGTGTCCGCCGCCTTGAGGATGGCGTCGTAGGGATGGTCGCTGGTCTCGCACAGTGTGTCGCACGGAATGCCCTCGTCCTGCGCACACTTGCGCACGAAAGCGAGATAACTTTCGGCGCGCACTTTCGCTTCTTCCTCGATGCGCTCCTCGGTGACGGGGTCGAACGCGCCCTCGTAGGCAATCAACAGGTGGTAGTCCGGGATCACGTGAATGCCGGTGATACGTGACCGGTGCAACTTCGCAAGCGCGATCGCAGTGCGCACCGCACGCTGCGAAAGCTCGGATCCGTCGGTCGGTATCAGGATGTTCTTGAACATCTCTCCTCCTCCTCGCGCCGCCGTGAGCGGGGTTCCAGCATCTGGACCCCGCTCCAAGCTTGTCGCTCCCCGCCGGGACTGTCAAGGGTTGCGCGGGGAATATAATCGTGTGCAGCGCGCCCCTCTCCCGTGCAACGCCAGCTTCTCCTCACCGGTGATGTCAATCTCATGAGCGTGGATGACGCGCGCACGCCATTTGCGCGCGTCGCGGCCACGCTGCGCGCGGCGGACTTCCTGTTCGGCAACCTCGAATGCTGCCTCTACGCGCCTCCGGCGGAGCGCTCCCTCGGCGACGAGGGCTTTTACGCACTGCCCGCCGCCGGCCAGGCGCTCGCGCTCGCGGGATACCACGCGGTCGGCACCGCGAACAACGTGAACTACGGCTCCGATGCAATCACGCACTCGCTGCGCGAGCTCGATCGGCTCCGCATCGCGCACACCGGCAGCGGCGCGAACCTGGCTGCGGCCCGCGCACCCGCCATTGTCGAGCGCAAGGGACTGCGCTTCGGCGTCCTGCAGCGCACGTCCGTCTACTGGCCGACCAATCACGAGGCGGGCGAGCACTCCGCCGGCGTGGCGGTGATCCGCGGCCACACGGCCTACCAGTTGCCGCTGCACAAGACGCGGCCCGAGATGCCGCCGGCCAACCGGCCGGGCGTGCCGCCCGTGATCGTCACCTGGGCCGATCCTCAGTACTTGAAGCGCTTCCGTGAGGAAATCGCGGCCGCGCGTGCCCAGGCGGACTGGCTGATCGCGTCGCATCACTGGGGGCTCCACCAGGAAGTACTGGAGTACATGCGCGAGATCGCCCATGCCGCGATCGATGCCGGTGCCGACGCGGTCATCGGACACGGCCCGCATTTCGTGCTGCCGGTCGAGGTCTACAAGGGCAGGCCCATCTTCTACGGCATGGGCAACTTCTCGTTCCACACCGGCCACGGCGGCCGCCGGCACGGTGACTGGGTGGGGCTCTTCGCGCGCGTGGTCCTCGAAGAGCGCTCGATCGAGCGCGTCGCCCTGCGCTTCGTGCGCCACAACGACCGCAACGAGACGCTGCTGCGCACGCCGGGCGAGGAGCCGGCGGCGTTAAGCGACTTGATCGAGCGCAGCGCGCCGTTCGGCACGCGCATTACCGTGGAAGCGGACGAAGCGGTCGTGGTGGTTTGAGCGGCCCCACCCCCCTCACCCCTTCCCCCTCTCCCGAGTGGCGAGGGGAATTGGACGGCGGCAAATGCCGCATTTGCCGAATAATCAGATGCCTCCGGGTTCGTCGCCCGGTTGCCGCAGCGCGCGGTTCGAGTAGGGCTTTCCGGGGTAGCGCTTGAGCGCCTCTTCGTCGACGTCCACGCCGAGACCCGGAGCGGTGGGCAGCTCGATGTATCCCCGCTTCGGCTTCAGTTGGTTGGGCGAAATCCGGTCGCAGAATTCCACGAACGGCAGAAAATACTCCGTGATGATGAAATTGGGCATCACGGCGGACGCGTGCACGGTAGCGGCGAGCGCCACGAGCGTCGAGTTGTAGTTGTGCGGTGACATCGCCACGAGGTAGGGCTCGGCCATCGCGGCAATCTCCTTCAGCTCGAGGATGCCCCCCACGCACGCGACATCGGGGTTCAGGATGTCGGCCGCGCGCTTCTCCAGCAGCGGCCGGAAGCCGGTCTTGGTATAGGTCGCCTCCCCGATCACCATCGGCAGTCCCGTCTCGCGCCGGATGTGCGCCAGCTCGTCCGGATACTCCGCCTGGCACGATTCCTCCATCCAGTAGAGCCCGAACTCGGCGAGCCGCTTGTCGAGCCGGATCGCGTGCATCGGCGCGAGCCGCCGGTGCTGGTCGATCAGGATGTCCACCTTGGGGCCCACCGCGTCACGCACCGCCTTCACCACGCGCACCGCACGCTCTTCCTGCTCCTTCGGAATCCAGGTGCGCCAGGGGCTCGGCAGCGGATCGAGCTTGAGCGCGTCGAATCCCAGCTGCACGACCTTCTCAGCCGCGCGCGCGTAATCGGAGGGCTCCTTCAGCTGGTAGCTCCAGCCGTTGGCATAGACGCGGATCCTGTCGCGGCAGCGCCCACCCAGCAGGTTGTAGACGGGCTGCCCGCAGCTCTTGCCGACGATGTCCCACAAAGCCTGCTCGATGCCCGAGATCGCGCAGAAGAGCTCGACCGAGCCGCGCCGCTGCGCGTAATCGTCGAAAGCGACCTGGGTGAAATGCTTGATGTCGAAGGGGCTCCTGCCCGCAGCGTAGCGGCCGAGCGCATCCAGGTGCGCGATCACCGCGGGATCGCGGTCATATTGCGAATAGGCTTCGCCCCAGCCGTGAAGCCCGCTGTCGGTCTCGACCTTGACGAAGATGAGATTCTTGCGCCAGCCGGGATGCACGCTGTAGCTCTTGACCGAGGTGATTTTCATGGGCGCATGCCAACGTTCGAAGGGAGCCCGCGAATCTAAGTCGCGTCGCTTTGGAGTGTCAAGCGCGATGCTATACTCCCGCGCGTCCGCCGTCCGTCAACATTCCATCATCTGAACCAGGAGGAGCCATGAGCACATCCGTGCTGAGCGCGTGGCTGCCGCAGGGTTTCGCGAGGATCGTGCAACCGATCGCGTCCACTGCCATCAGTACCGACATGACGGGCCTCATCGCGGGCGAAGTGAAGATCCAGACCATGACCGGGCCCGTGCCGGCATACCGCGCACTGCCGGAGAAAGGGGGCAAGCTGCCGCTGGTGCTGGTGGTACAGGAGATCTTCGGCGTGCACGAGCACATCAAGGACGTCTGCCGCAGGCTCGCAAAGCTTGGCTACTTCGCGATCACGGTCGAGCTCTACTTCCGCCAGGGCGACGTCACCAAGTTCACCGACAACCAGGAGATTTTCGCGAAGGTGGTGAACCATGTTCCGGACAGCCAGGTCATGTCCGACCTCGACGCCGCGGTCGTATTCGCCGAGTCCACCGGTCGTGCCGACACCGCGCGCCTGGGCATCACCGGCTTCTGCTGGGGCGGGCGCATCACCTGGACCTACTGCGTGCACAACCCGAGGGTGAAGGCGGGCGTTGCCTGGTACGGCCGGCTCGTCGCGCCGGCGAAAGCGCCGCTGCAGCCCGCCTACCCGGTAGAGCTCGCGCCGCACCTGAAGGTGCCGGTGCTGGGGTTGTACGGCGGCGAAGACGCCAGCATCCCGGTCGCGCATGTCGAGCAGATGCGCGGCGCGCTGAAGAGTGCCGGCAACGCCACGAGCGAGATCGTCGTCTACGACGGCGCACCGCACGCCTTCTACGCCGATTACCGCCCGAATTACCGCAAGGAAGCGGCGGAGGACGGCTGGAAGCGGATGCAGGCTTGGTTAAAGCGCTACGGCGTCGCCTGAGGAAACAGTTGTGACCGGTCGTGAGCGGAATCGGCGAAGAGGCATTCAACCCCTCACCGCGGGGGACGCAGTGGAGGCTGGGCCTACGCTGCGCCGGAGAACTCGACTTTGAGCGGGTGCAGTTGCGCGCTGCGCGGTAGCGCGCAACCGGGGGGCAGCTCCTACGACTTCATGATCTTGCGGCCGGCCTTGCGGTTCTTGACGCGGCCGCGTCCGCCCGGCGATTTCTTGGCGCGCCGTTTGGCGGCAGTCATACGTCCACCTCTGCTTTTCTTCATGGTCATCACTCCTGCTTCAAGGTACCGTTGAAGAGAGCCAGGCACGGCTCCCGACATCACCCGCAAATCGCGAGATACCCGCGATTATATATCCAGGCTGCGCGCCCGTCTGTTATAAAGTCGGCTACCTGAGGTTGAGTCGGTCTGAGGCGCAGGCATGGCCTCTGCAAGTTATGGTAAGGAGAGCGCAATGAACTGGGATCGTATTGAAGGTAACTGGAAGCAATTGAAGGGCAAGGCCAAGCAAAAGTGGGGCAAGCTTACCGACGATCACCTTGATGTGATTGCGGGCAAGCGCGATCAGCTCGCCGGCAAGATTCAGGAAACATACGGCATCTCCAAGGACGAAGTGGAGAAGCAGATTTCCGAGTGGGAAAAGCTTTTGAAATAAGTGGCATCACCTGAGGGTTACGCCATTACGGATGGGAGCGCGGTCGGAACGATTGGCGGCGCGGCGGTCGGCGGCCTGATAGGCAAAGACAAGAAATAGCCTGGCAGCAACATGCGCGAACGCTTTGTCTCACGCTTGGCGCGTGAGGATGCTCGTGAAAAAAGGCCGGCTGTCTTAGCCGGCCTTTTCCTGTTGCACGGAATATGTGTTAAGCGGCAGCCGCTTCCTTCAACTTCTTCCTGCGCCCCACCCAACCCAACAGGCCAAGCCCGACCGCCATCATGGCGTAGATCTCGGGCTCCGGGATCGGCGCCGTCGGGTTGCCTTGGTCAAAGCCGCCGCTCCCCGACCCGGGGGTACCGAAGCAGGTTCCGGAGATCGTGTCCATAATCAAGGTCACGGCCCCCTCGGCCGACGCGAGTCTGCCGCAACTAAGTGTTAGTCCGCCGTTACTGCTGATGAGTTGATTCGCGAGGACATTTCCTGCGAACGTATCGCCGTCGAGAGTCGCGGCGCTGCCGACAGTCCAATATATCCCGACACCTGAACCGTCACCTACGTTCATCACCGAAACGTTCGAATCCTCAGAGGCGATGAGCGTGCTCGAAAACCGAAAACGCCACACCGCGGTGTTGCTGCCCCCCCCGTCGAGAATGAGATTTCCCGGAATATTCGTTCCCGCCGCGCCAACATCATAAATGCCCGGGAGGATCGTGCCAGTTAGGACCGGACCAATTGAGGTGCCGGGCCCAGCGTTCACAGCAAGAATCGCAGCGTCGAGATCAATCTGAGCCTGCTGCGCCAGTGCGGTATTGGGTTGTAACGATCCAGCAGTGAAAACGTACCCCCCGCCGATCGAGGCATTTGGGGCAGAACCCAGATTTCCGCCAATGGTGCTCGAGGCGACATTGGTCACCCCCGTGGCGCCCAGGACCGCAAAGCTCGCCAATGCCGGATCCAGAATTGGCTGGGCCAATCCCTGGGCGGGGCCGTAAGCAAGTGCGACGAACAACGGTATTGCAAATTTCATGCCGTTCATTTTCACAATGGATTTTTTCATGGGCCTATCTTCCTGTGTGGTAGAAGCCACAGTGCTCCACTGAGATGGGTAGCACCATAGGTATTATCTCCTCATCCAATAGGAGCAATCTCCTGGGCCATCGGATAATGCAAAGGCAGAAAGTGTCAGAGTAAGCTGATCCCATTAACTTGCAGGAAACCTTGGGTGAAAGCTCAACTAACCTGTTGAACTACTGTTTCTTTCTGTCGCGTCTGTCCCTATGGATTCCGGTAATTCTTGAGCACCGACAATTAGGAGGGGCAATCGCCTGGGAGATACACGGCGCTGTTACGCCTTATGTACGCTGACGCACAGAGCGTCCTGGAGGAAAGCGGGGTCATTGATACGGGTGTTCAGCCTTCCCCCGATGAACACCTGAATGACCCGCATCGGCCCCTTGCACTGGGGGCACTCCAGCGGGTCGGCCTCGTAGACCTTGCGGATCAGCCGCGCCCAGGTGGCTCTTGCGCGAGCCGCAAAATCAGTGGCCGGCGCCTCGCCCGAAGAAGGCAGGAAGAGGCCGCCATGGGGCAAAGCTTTCTTCGCTCGCGAGATGTTCGTACCGATCCGGGATGTGCCGGCAAAGGAGCTCCAGCCACGCTGCTCCGCTCATCACCTGGAAGTTGCGCTTCAAGCCGGCGTGCATCTTCGAGCGGTAGATCACCGTGCCCATGGTGTACATCTGGGATCAGAATCCCGAGATAGCCGGCACGCTCGACACGACGTCGATGGAGAGCGACGGGCGCACGCCGCGCGCGACGAGCCGGCCCGTCGGCGGCACGCCATGGCCCATGAGCATCTCGACGTAGGGAGCCACTGACGCGGTGCCGCCGCTCTTCGCGATGAGGTCGAGCTCTTCGTCGGTCGAATCCGTGCAGTGTAAGTAAGTAGTGTCGGGCCCCATGAGGCCGAGATCGTTGAGCATCTTGACGTGATTGACGTGCCCGCACGTGCAACGCGGAGCAGGCTTGGAGACAACATTACAGGTGATCGCGATCGTGTACCATGGCGCTCCGCCTGCTCGAGCCAGACGACTCGCACAACCAGAATGCCGGCATGCAGCTGCCCTTCGGCCAACCGCCCGCCTCCCTCTGCATCATCCGCCTGTCGGCTATCGGCGATACCTGCCACACGGTCCCCGTGATTCGTGCCATCCAGCGCGCCTGGCCCAGCACGAAGCTGACCTGGATCATCGGTAGAACGGAGCATTCGCTGCTGCGCGGCCTCGAAGGCGTGGAGTTCATCGTCCTCGACAAGTCCGAGGGGCTGCGCGGCTACGCCGCCGTGCGCCGGGCGCTCGCCGGGCGCACTTTCGACGCACTCCTGCATATGCACGCCTCGGCGCGCGCCAACCTTGTGAGCCTCATGGTCCGCGCGCCGCTGCGCCTCGGCTTCGACCGCGCCCGCGCCCGCGACTATCAGTGGCTGTTCTCGAACCGGCGGCTGCCAGCACGGCCGCAGCGACACGTCATGGACGGCCTGTTCGAGTTCGCCGAGCAGTTGGGCGTCGCCCCGGGCGAGCCGGAGTGGAACATCCCCGTCGGCGCGGACGACGTGGCCGCGATCGCGCCGCTGTTCGCAGCAGGCAAACCGACGCTCGTGATCAGTCCGTGCACGGGCCAGCGCTCCCGCAACTACCGCAATTGGCGGGTGGACTGGTACGCCGAGATCGCCGATTATGCTGCGGAGCGCTACGGGGCACAGGTCTTGTTGACCGGCGGCACGACGGCCATCGAGCAGAGCTACGGGCGCGACATCACCCGACTCAGCAAGTCGGCGCCGCGAAACCTGATTGGCCAAACCACGTTGAAACAGTTGCTCGCCATCTTGCAACGCTCGAGTGTCGTGCTGTGCCCCGACACCGGTCCGGCGCACATGGCAACGGCTGTCCGGACACCCGTCGTCGGCCTCTATGCCACGTCGAACCGCTTCCGCACGGGCCCGTATTTCAGTCAGCACCTCGTCGTGGATAAATACCCCGAGGCCGTCGAACGCGAGTTTGGCCGGCCAATCGACTCACTGCGCTGGGGCCAGCGTGTCCGCGACCCGGCCGCTATGAGCCTGATCACGGTAGCCGACGTTGTCGTCAAGCTCGATGCTGCGTTTGCCGAGCGCGGCATCGACCCCATTCACTGATCGAGCCAGCGAGGACCCGCCGCATGGACCGTTATCCGTTGCGAAGCTTCAACCAAGCCTGATACTCGAAACCCACCCCGAGGTCGGCCCAAGGCTGCACGGCCATTCGAGCCTTCGTGAGCTGGTCGTTTCCCGGGGCAAGTCTCCCGGCATTTGCTACTCGCTTCTCGCCCCGAGCTTGAGCAGCTCGCCGATCTTTTCCGAAGCTTTCAGGCCGGAGCCGGTGAGCACCAGTACCGTCGTCTCCCCGCTCCCGATGACGCCGCGGGCGAGAAGCTGCGACAGCCCGGCCGCTGCGACGGCGGAGGTCGGCTCGACGTAGAACCCCATCCTTGCCAGCGCGGCGAGGGCGCGCACGATCTCGTCCTCGGTCACCGCGATGATCTCGCCTCCTGACGCGCGCACCGGCACGAGCACTTCCCGCATCCGCGTCGGCCTGGAGGACGCAACCCCCTCAGCCACCGTCGCGCTCACGGCGACCGGGACGAAATGCTCGACGCCGGCACGAAAGGCGGCGAAATATGGCGCGCAGTTTGCCGCCTGCACGCCGTAGAGCCGCGGCATGCGCTTGATCTCTCCGTTGCGCAGCAATTCGGAGAAGCCGCGGTCGCAGCCCAGCACGTTGGCGCCGTAGCCGACCGGCATCACGACGCTGTCCGGCGCGCGAAATCCGAGCTGCTCCCACAGCTCGTAGGCGAGCGTCTTGGTGCCTTCGGTAAAGAACGGCTGCCAATTGTGGCTGGCGTAGAAGAGCTCCCGGCTCATGGCGAGCGCGGCATCGGCGACGTCCTGGCGCGATCCCTTGATCGTCAGCACGTCCGCGCCGCATGCAGCGATCTGCGCGATCTTCGGGTACGACGCCGTCTCCGGCACCAGGATCCGGCAGCGCATGCCCGCCCGCGCGCAATACGCGGAAAGCGAGGCGCCGGCGTTGCCCGAGGAGTCCTCGAGCACCTCCGCAATGCCGCGGCTCTTGAGGTAGCTCACCATCACGGTCATGCCGCGGTCCTTGAAGGAGCCGGTCGGCATCATGAAATCGAGCTTGAAGTGAACGGCGACGCCGTCCCACGCGGCGCGGACAAGCGGTGTCCAGCCTTCGCCCATCGTGACCGCGTCTCCCGCGTCCACCAGCAGCGCCTTGCGATAGCGCCAAAGCGAGTTGTCCGAGCTGTCGATCTCGCCGCGTTTGAGTCCCGGCGCCGCGCCGAGATTGACGTGGCCGCCGGAGTCGCCGCGCCAGCGCGGCTGCGCAAGGGGATAGGTCGCGCCGGTGATCGAGTCGATGTAGTGCATGGTGAGCGTCCGGAACCGCAGAAAGCGGCTATCGACGGAACACGTCGGATTCTATACAAAGAAAAAGGCAGGGCTTCGAGCCCTGCCTTGCCGGCCTCGCGCGTCGCGGCTGGTCGTGGCCGCAGGCGCGTGCTGGATTGCTTCGAGTTATGTGCTTACTTGACCGTTGCGGATGTGCCTTCGGGCTTCGCGGCCTTCTTCGGATCGCCCTTTTTGGCTTCGCCCTTGGGCTTGGCCGGGGCCTTCTTGGGTTCGCCCTTTTTCGCCTCGGCCTTGGCCTTCTTTTCGGTCTTGGCCTTGGCGGCCTTCGGCGTGTCGGACTTGGCCGGGGTCGCCGGCGTCGCCTTGGTCGCATCGCCCTTGGCCGGGCTCGCCGGCGTGGCCTGGGCCGCGGCGCCGGAAGCGGCGACGGCAAAGACGATGGCGACTAAAGTGCTCAACAGCTTGCTCATGTCATGACTCCTTTCCTCGGTTATATTTCGATCCGGAATCGCAACTCCGGTCAGCACAGAAACGCGCCAGTGTCCGCAGCGGTTGACTTGCTGCGGCCGGGGTGTCGCCGGTTGGATACAGTAGAATAGTCCCCCCGGCAATCGCCGGTGCTTCCTAAACCACAACGAAAGAGGAACGCTCTCTCATGGATCTCAAACTCTCCGGCCGTACTGCATTGATCACCGGCGGCTCGCG
>Ga0137352_1000023_pt1 | contig 11743 bp, 19 predicted proteins | sample EasRivERMLT730_2_FD_104777 | JGI IMG/M metagenome (GOLD analysis project Ga0137352, IMG submission 104777) | Soil microbial communities from meander-bound floodplain in the East River, Colorado, USA - East River MetaG ERMLT730_2 | ecosystem: Environmental > Terrestrial > Soil > Floodplain ... | reverse complement strand
AGTGGTGGAGTTCCTCCACAATCTACTGGACCCGGTGTTACGCCCGGAATAAATGGTTACAACTGGCAGCAACTATTAGGTGCTGGTATGACTCTCAAAGATATATTACAACTTGCTGCTCAGGGTTATGGTTTGTATAGTTCAATTGATGCATTAGGAGATCGAAGAGACGCTGAACGAGAAATGCGAGAAGCCTTCAATCGTAGTGATCCTTTTGCTGCCGAACGTGCTGCCGCAGGAAGTCAATACCTAGAATGGATGCAAGACCCGAACAAGTATATGAGTTCTCCAATTGCTCGTTTACAGATTGATGAATTGAATAGAGCCGCTAGAGCCAAACAATCCCAACTAGGCACGACTTGGAGTATTGGTGCAGACGGTAACATCACAGGGTCTGGCAGCGGGGCTGCTGATTTTGCAAAGCAATTGCAAACGAATCTGGCAAGCCAATATGAAACTGCGTTGGGTAATCGGGCACAACAAGCAGGTATGTCTCTGTTTCCTAGTGCAGCTATGGCTCAGAATCTTGCTCAGATTCAAGGTTCAGAAGCCGGTCTTAGACGAGATGTAGCAACAGATGTTTTTAAGATTGGTGGACAATTTGCTGATCTTTATGACAAATATTTTGGAGCATAAAAATGGCTGATCTATTTCCTCGCGCCTATACAACTCCTCATATTGAGGAAGGGTATTATGGCGGACGTAGGTTTCAACAAGAGGATGAGCAACGCCTTTTGAAGAGTCAATTGATGAATCTGGAAATAGCCCGAGAACAGGCTGCTCAAGAAGAAGCTCGCCAAGGGGCTCCTCTCCGTGCTGCTGAAAGACAACTAAAGATGGGTGATGTTCAGGGTCAGATTGGCAGACAACCTGACGTTATTCGTAGAGAAGGTGCCCTAGCTGCTGCCTCCGCTACCCCTGAACGTATTGCTTCTGATGTAGAAGCCGGTGATCTTGAGTCCCAAGGTAAGGTTAGGCGTGGGCGTATGTCTCAGGAAGCCGATGAAGCTGATACATTTATCCGTGCTTTTGAACCTATTATTCGTGGGTCAAAAACAATGAACTATGAGCAACAGAATGAAGCATGGGAAACTGCATTCAAAGCTATGGAGAGAGCAGGTAAAGATACTTCTAAAATGCGGGCTACAGATCGTGGTCAACTCCTGCAAGAAATTACTGGTGCGTATCAACAAGCAGTTAATACTGCTCCCACTATTCGTGAACGTATCAAATTGGATGAAGCTAACGAACGTGCTATTAAACTAGAACAAGAACGTCGTAAGACTCTAATTGCCCAAGCTAGAGAAAGGGCTACATCAGAAAAACCTGTGAATGCTCTTAATGCTGTGGTAGCGAGGGCTATGGATAAGTATCGTAAAGACCCGAAAAGTATTAATGACACTGAACGTGATCTTCTTAGGGATCACTTTGAAAACACTCTGTCTAAAGCAGATCAATTCGATTATGAAATGGCCTTTAATGATAGAGAGAGAGACGTAGTGGTTCAACGTCATAGAAATAGAGTTCTGAGAACTCACCCTGATCTTTATAAACCACAACCAAAGGCTCCTGCCGAAGTCATGCGTGATGCTGAACTTGAAGGTAGATTAAGACAGCGTGGAATTCCTTACGAACCTGATAAGTTTGATTATCAAGTAATGCCGAATGGTGCTATAGCTCGTAAACCTAAGGGTAAATAATGGCTGATTGGGAAGTCGTAGTTCCGGGGAACGATTGGGAAGTCGTCGTCCCTGCGGAAGAAGAACGTGGTATCTTAAGACGAGCAGAGGATCAAGTAACTGCTGGTGCTCTTGCTGCCTCTGATCTACTCACTGGTGGTGCAGGTAGTCTTATAGCTACTCCTAAGGCTCTCTATGATGTAGCCCGTGGTGATCTTACGCCTACACAAGCATTAGAAGGTGTTGGAGAAGCTGGTCATGCTACCGCAGAAGCTGCCTCAGGATATATGTCCTCCGAGCAGAAGGAAGACCTCCGTAAGAAGGGTGCTTATACTTATCCTATGGAAGTCCTTAATCAAGTCTTCCAAGGGGCAGGTAATATTGCTGGTGCTGCTCGTTACTATGGTGGTCAATTATTGGGTGAAGATGAAGCCCAGTCTAATCAACGAGCCGGTGAACTAGGGGCTGGTGCCCAGTTAGGTTTGTTTGCCTCTGCTCCATTCATACGTGGTAACGCTCCACGTCCTCCTGCTAGACCCTCCGCAAAATATAATGAAGCTGTTCGTAAGACCTATGAAACTGAGACCCCTGTTGAAGCTCCTCCCTCTACACCTGTAGATTGGGTAAGGGAGACTATAGGTGGTAAGAAACCTGAACCTGTCCGTCCAGAGCCTGAGGCTGTCCTTTATGAGGTCCCTGAGAGGGCAGGAAGACCTATCCCTGACGAGACTCCAGCCGATGCTGTCCGTCGCTTCCAAGAGCGCGGTGGTGAAGCTGGACCCCCTGTTATGACTGAAGCTGAGGCTACTGCTAGGGCTGTCCGTGAGTTCCGGGAAAGGGGTGCTGCCCCTGAACAAACCCTACCACCGAGGGGTGAGACTGGGGCTGTAGGCCATATAGAACGTATGTCTAGGCTAGAGAGAGATAGAGAACGGTTTCAGGAAGAACTACGTGATGCCCAAGGCAGGGAAGAGAAGGATACCGTTAAGTTCTTCAAGGAAGCTATTGAGGAAGTAACGGCTGAGATTAAGGAATTACAGTCCAAGTTTACTGAAGGGACTATTGATCCATTCAAGGGTCCGGGTAGGCGTCAGACTGGGGCCTTGATCTTTCAAGGTGATCCTATTGCAAAGATTGAATCCGCCTTCAACTTTATTAAAAAGAATTGGCCCAGATTCTCGGAAGTTAAGGATGTTAGAGTTATTTCTAACAGCACGTTTGATTCTATGCAAGGGGGTCAACCCAATCCTAATATTCACGCTTTCTGGGATCATACTGATGGAGTCGTATACTTACCAGAAAAAATAATTGCTCTAGATACAAGTAGTATTGTCTCTATTATAGCTCACGAATTAATGCATGGCAGAGATTCGGTAAAGCGTCCTTACAGTCGTCGGACAAAGGATTTCTGGGGCACTAAAGAACAGATAGCAAATGAGAAAGAATATCTAAAGATACCAGCCGAGGTTCGTGCTTTTCGAGCAGAGGATACTGCACAGACACGTTTCCTTACTGGAGGTCCCGGTAAAAGACAACGTGGTATGTTTGACCCCTCTGCTTTCCGTCTTCGCAGAGAACAGGGTGATAAGAAGACTGAGTTTGAGAAAGAACAGAACCTACCTGCTGGTGGAGGACTAGCCCTGCCCGACACGGAAGGGCCTGTCCTTGACCGTGTGGTAGAAACTTTGGCAATCGGGGAAGACCTGAATAGAATTCAAGGCACCCCACAGAAGCTAGTATTGCCCAATGACGTAGGTAGTTTCCTTGGTAAGTATGGTCTTACGTCAGAGCATGTATCCAAGTTCTATGCTGATAACCCACTTGTCAAGACTATCATTGATCGAATGACACAGATTGATCAGAAGTTTGGTGATCTGTTGGAAAGCTTCATGAAGGGTGCTAATCTGGTAGGTAAGCGTGGACTAACTGCTCTCCGTTATACCAGACGTATCCCTGAGGGGTTCTCCAAGATTGAGAGAAACCTGACTAAGACAGAGACTGAATCCCTTTATAAGGCTTGGCTGGAGTTTGATAATGCTCAAATCCTGAGAGATAACAATCTCCAATATCCGACCCGTGAGATGCTTATTGAGAAGGGTTATAGTGGTAAGGTAGCTGATTCATACTTGGCTGAAGCTGAGTATATGAAGTCTATCTATATGCTCATTAATGAAGGCAGAGCCTTGACAGGTAAGAACCCTATTGAGTTCTTGCCCGGTCACTTCCCCCATTCCTATAAAGGTAACATTGGTATCAAGATTCTGCGTCGGGTGCAGGATGAGCATGGTATGCCTAAAGATGTAACGGTAGGTTATACCCGCACATCAGGAAGCCAGAAGTCTATTGATAAAGTCATCAAAGACCTGATGAATGATGTGTATAGAGAATTAGCTGAAACTGGGCAGGAGAATGTTAATCTCCGTGCGGAGCAAGTCAGGACTGACAAGCCGGGTAATATGTCGGATATGATGGATGCCTTTGAATCTACCGCTGAGGTTTACTCTAGTGCTACCCATCCCCTGACCAAGTTGGTGAAGAAGGTATTAGATAATCGTATAGCCAGTCTGGAACAACAATTCCTTGCCAGTTCCTTGCACCGTTCAGGTGTCAAGGGATGGCTTGGTTATACAGGTGTGACCTCTAAGAACTTAAAGGATTTACAAACCGCTCGGACTTCTTATATTACCAATGCTGTTAAGTATGCCCGGTCACAGATGATGCTGAGTATTATGAATGAGATTCCAGCTAATGTCTGGGCGGAGGTAAACAAACGCCTGCCCCATACCGCAGAGTATATCGAGAATTTTGTAGATGTAGCTAGAGAACGAGTCCCCCTAGGTGGGGGTGACAAGTTTATAATGAATATGTTTGATAGTATCTTTGGTCCACGGATGGGTTATCGTTCCCCTCTTGGGGGTGTTAACAACCTACGTAGATTCTTTAGCTGGAAGGACCTTGCATGGTCTGTTAGTTACCATACTGCTAACATGCTACAACCAACTGTGTATGCCCCTCCTACGCTTCTTAGGGAAGCTAGTCGTATGGGTAAGGGGGATGTAGCCCTATCTATTGCTAGAGGGGAGATCGAGTTTGTCAACCCTAGCCTAGAGACAAAAAGAGCTATGGAGTTTGGTGCGAAGAATAAGTATATTGCACCAAAGCTGATGGAAGAAATTGACTTCTCTATTTTTCAGACAGACAATAAGCTGAAAGAATTTGGACATGAGTTTATTACAGGAAGGCGCTCCTCTGAATTGAACGAAGCGGTAGGACGTGCCAGAACTTATCTGCAAGCTTACTACTTCTACAAGTCTGCTGGCTTTAATGCACACCAAGCTATGCGAGCAGCAGGTAAATTGACGGATGACGTAATGGTGAACTATAGTAAGGTAGGTCAGCCTCTATGGTTGTCCAACAATCCATTCGGACAAATGGTTGGAAAACTAGTAGCTCCCTATGCCCAGTTCCAGTTCTCTCACTGGGGCCATGTGGCTTTAGCCTTGCAACAGATTAAGAATCATCCGAAGAGTGCTAAGGCATGGGCACCATTCATTGAGCTACAAGCAGCGGGTCTATTCTTTGCTGGTGTCAGAGGGATCATTGGATTCACTGAACTGGCAGCCCTGTGGACAGGGTTGAATATGGCTTATGAAGCGGCTACTGGTAAAAAGAGTGAGTGGCCTGATATTAGAACAGCTATGGTTCAGGCAGGTTTCAATGACTTCCTGATGTTTGGAGCTATCTCTACAGCCTCAAAACAAGTTCCGGGTATGAAGCATGGTGCTGATGTTGGAGCATCTATGGCTTCTCCGGGTGTGTCTAGTCTAGTTATTCCCCGTCAAGTAACAGGAACTGCTGAAATTATTACTAATACCGTTACCGCTATGGGTAAGATTATCTTAAGTAAGGAATTAACAGCTAGTGAAAAGTATCTTGCTCTTAAGTCTATACTTCCTTCTTGGATGAATGGAGCGTTCTTAGAACCGTCATTTGAAGTAAGTGATAGAGTATCTGCCAGCACTAGTAATCGTATGCGTGGTGGAGTATTGAGGGATGAAGATGACCGTCGTGCTCTCTACTGGACTAACCGTAGGTCTCTCAAAGAGGAAAGAGAACGTATTGTCAGTCAGTCCCTGCTAAAAGAGAAACGTTCTAGGAATGAACTTAAAGCTGACTTGGTAGAACTAGCTGCTGACCAGCTAGACCGTCGTGGTGAGGTTGATGAAGAAACCATCAGGAAATCGGTTGAAGCTGGTTATCAACCTAGAGAATTTCGTAGACGAGTTCTTGAGTTAAGAAGGGAAAGGCAACGGAGTCAGGTCGAGAGATTGACCCGACGTAAGGAAGCCACACGTGATCTGATGATGCAGCGCCGCCGCCTTGAGGATTTAAATGATGATCTTGAAGCTTATCAAAGGTAACGAGTCTTAAGCGCCTTCACGAACTTGACTACCTTTCGCCATACCCGCTTTAGCAGGTTTGCGCGCGGTCTTCCCGGCTTTCGTTTGAACATATAATCTCCGTTTAACTGATTTAGACAACAACGCCGATGGCGTCCAAGACGTTCTTTTTGTTTCATCTTCCTTCACACATCCCAACGCAGGTTCAACACACGCCCTTGCTTTGACCCTGTTCCATGTTGAGGATTCAAGAACAATCACTAGATGTGGCAACCCTTTCTCCCACATAGGAGCAAGGACTTCTGTTACATTAAGTAAGTCTTTATTCTCCGTCATCCATTGAATTATAGGGTCTATCTTCAAGGTCTAAATATCCATCGTTATGTGCTTCCAATGCATCTATTAATTCTTTTTTAGACGGTTTCCTATACTTCATCTTCCGTTTCTTAATCGGTCTATCATTAAGATCATAAGGACTAAAGTCATCCTCAGAACGATAAGTTTTACTGAACATTACTTCATCAGACATATAGTAATCAAACTAATCACGATCATCACGATAAGAATTGTCACTATCTTCTTCTTCTAATTCTAATTTAGAAACAAGATAGTCAAACTTATCTGCTATCTTATCATCAAATGCTTCAACTAATTCGGCTGTAGTAATATCTAGCAACTCCAGAAACTGGGTCTCTTCAATATTTTCCATAATGTATGTCTTTAATTCCTTAAGACTTACTGTTCCCATTGCTATTACCGTTTGAGTGCCATTCTTTTACCATCTTCTCTAGGCCACGGGTGCCAACGTCCAGCCCATTAACAAGGGCAGCAAACATGAAACTGTAGGACACGACAGTAGGAATCTCAGAGATTGAGAAGACATTGCTACCTTGCAACATCCACCACCAAAGGACTACCAAGAAATTACCAGCAGCAAACAAAGAAAGAACAGGTCTACGCCACCGCACCATCTTATCCTCAGACTGGGCTTCTGCTTCTACAATCTTAGCTTGTAGTTCATTAGATGAAACCTGTGCCGCTACCACAGCCATTAGCACAGGGGCAGACAACTCCGTGATCCTTGCTTTTACCTGTAACCGTTCCTCGTCGGAGGTTACAAGTTCATCTACTGACTTAACAGCATCAGCAAAGAAAGAACCAATAACAGGTAGACTAGTTAAGAAACTCATTTCAAACTCCTACTGTTTTAAGAATTTTATACTTCGTGATAGTGCTACGTGGAATAGAAAGAGGGTCCATAAAGTCTGTGTCTTCACTCTGGCTAGTGCTTAGAGTAATAACACCTTTCGTTGATTCTACTAGAAACCCGACTGATCTTATTGGCATTGTCCCTTTGACACTCTCTTTACTATTCCAACCTTTGGTTGACGCCGCATCTATCCACTCCACGTATACAATTTTCATACCTTACCCTTCAATTTGATTACTTTCAATCCCAAGGCTTTCGCAAGGGCAAATTCGGCCCGCGCCCCAGTAGATTTCTCCCACCCCGGAAGAAGTGCAATTGCGTCAGCATAAAGACAAATCCAATTACAGTCCATAGACATAACCTCACGAATTGAGAAACCACTTCTTTCAACTGCCTCCTCAGGGGAACCTGAGGCCGTGCCGGGATTTTTACCATATTTTTCAAGGTCCATTCTAGCAGGATTAAATACTGTATAGCCCTTACGTTTTAATTTTTCCTCCGCTGCAAAAAAAGCAGGATGATTAAAGTAAGGAATATTCCTCATTGGTCCAGAAAGAAATACGTTCATGTAATCTTCCCTAGTGCAACTGAAGCTACTGCATACATGAGTAGCATAATTGCTATCCAGTAATCATGTTCGGTATCGGCTATCCTGAATTTATCCAGAGAAGCCAAGAGGTATGCTCCAGCAACTGCATAGCATAGCCAAGCACTCATATTATCTCACAAAGAACATTACAAAGTTGAGGACAAGATTAAAAGCCGCCCAACCGAGAGCAATCCCAACACCAACACCAATAGCTTTTACAAAGTCGTTCATTAAATATTTCCTCGTGGAAAACAAAATGCTTCAACGTGTGTATTTAGTTTACTAACCATCACCACACGCGCTGTATCACACAACTGTTGATTCGCAAACTCCTGTTGTATAATCCCCGGAGCGCCGGGACCATTAAATAGAATGACAAATAGAATGTATTTCATTAGTATACGTCTCCATTCTCTTTAATCTTGATATCTTCATAGGGAGCCACAACACGCCTGTAGAACTCTAGCTTAGCTCCTTCTACGGCACCTACAATATCATTAATTGTTTGATAGGACATACCACGATGTTCAATATATTGAATTAATATTCGAGTTAAAATATAATTCAATTCCCCTGCCCCGGCCATATCATGACCATTCTTGAGCAGGGCGTCACGTCTTTCCTGTTTAATGTAGGGCATACTATTCCTTAATATTTGTATCTATCATCAAGGTCTGGTCTATATTTAAGCATCCAATGTAGGAACATACTGTCACATCCAAGATGAGCAGTATGGGGCAACCCAGATTCACTATCAATATCTTCACCACGGTTGATAGCAAAGATATGTCTGAGGCAAGAACCCACAAGCTTATGAATTGGAATACCGCCCCTCCAATTATGATCGTTATACTTATTACATCCAAATCCAAGGACTTTACCCACCGCAAGAAGAAAGTCCGGGTCAAGCAAATCCACTCTTGGCTTGCCTTCATCATAGTGGAGACCAGACGAAATAGGTTTATCACGTTCCACTCTGGATGAATCCTTTTCCTGTAACTGTCTCTCTATCATCACTCCACCCGCAGTCGCAGACATAGGCTCCGAGGGAATGGCTGCTGTCTCTGTCGAATCCACAGTGGTCGGTTTCAACATGTTCCTCTGCCCTTGCCACTTCGGGCCGTTCCACTGTTTGTTGTTGGGATTCCATGGGTCCTTTGCCCGAAACCACTTCTCCAGACGTTCCAGTTGCGTTCGCTCGGCGATTTTTTCCGCCAAAAATTTTGTCGAAGTTGTCATCATATTCCTTGGATGGCGGTCTGCTTATGATCTTCAATTTTTAATCCTTTCAACATTTCTTCCATAGAAAAGAATACTTCAGTGGCAAATTTATACATCACATCCCAACGTCCATCTTTAGGTTCCTCTTGGAACAGAACATATACTGGTTTATCCTGTCCCCTCAGATATCCTAGTTCTAGGTGGCAACTTTTACCAGCCGGTAAAACAAGGAGGCCAGCGCAAGACCTATTAAGATGATGATAATCAAAACTAAATACATGGTTGGCGTGATACCCCTTGAGCGCCTGTCTATAATCTCGGCCACGCCGTCTTTCATGCTCTTGCCACTTGTCATCAGCTTCTGGGCCAGCAGAGAACCAATCTGTGAAAGCCTCCCAACCAATTTTCTCAAGTTCATTTCCAATCTCCGGTATGGTAGGGTTTCTTAAAGAACCTACGATGTAAATTACTTTATTAGCCATACTCCTATTTCCCAAATTCCTTGTGCTAATAGAATAGCTACTGTTACTTCTGCAATTTCAAGCCAAAAGTGCTTCCATGTAAATTCAAGGGGTGGTTTAGGAAGGAATCTACCCCTCTTATCACGCTCTTTAGTAATCGTAGTGGTTACTGTAGTCTCACGGATAACGTCATCTTGTTGTTCCGTAGGAACAGGAACAGGATTTGCTTCACTATCTGCCGTGTATTGTTCTTCTGACATATATTACTCCACGTCATGAGCAGCTAAATACTCCGGTAAGTAAGGATGCGTAAGTTCATGCTTACCATCAGATTCATATCTAACACAAGTCAACTGTTTAACAGCAGTATGGTTAATCTTACCACTCAATTCAATACTAAGCATGGCAGGAAGCAGAGGGGGATACCCTTTATCTTCGGCGTAACCAGTCCTACTATCATATGCAGACCCACAGATATATTGATGCCGTAGTCTAGTATATTCCCTCTGACTACTGTTGTCACAAGAGAGAAGGGCAGCAGGATGCAACTCAATAGCTACGTGAGAATGAGCAGTAACGATCATGTCTGCATCAATAAACTTACCAAATTCCTCTGCCTTTCCAATCTTTGATCTAAGACTAATACCACTTTGAATACCATGATGGAAATAACCATCATAGCTAGACCTGTTTACTAGAAAGTTGGTAAATGTTCCAGACCCCATATAAGGAATGCTAAGCCTAGAACATAAGTTATGATCGAAACTAAGACCAGAAATCTTATAAATTCTATTACCATGATTACCCATGACTCCAAATAAACCCTTCTTCTGGATTGGAGCAAGAAGGTCACATAGCAGTTCCATCTGAAGTTGAGGATTCAACATTTGTCCATGTATATCCCCTTTACTATGTGATGTTACACATTCCCCACCGTCACCCATATAAATCCAACGGCCATTAGGGTCATCTTTAATACGTTTAAGATGTTGTCTAATAAAATGGTAATCGGATTGGGCTGCTCCAACATGGAGACAAGCCAAAGGGTAAAGACGGATACAGGGTTCCTCTAATTCTAGTTCTTTAGTATTGAAATTGAAACGTATATAACTCATTATCTTGCTCCTACCTGTTGTTTTCCTTTTTCTTTCTTGAGTAAGATTTTCATCATCAAAACAGAACCCTCTGTGGTGGCAATCACATAAACTAGACCAGTCAAGGCAACCTTGATCCAATCACCAGTTGTCAAAGCAGTCCACAGTTGACTCCAAATTAGAAGGGTAGTAATAAACCAAATACCATTGGAACAAATAGAAGCATACCTATGGTAGTTTGGGTCTCCACTATTACGGCTTCTACTAACCCATGTAAATGCCATGTTTTGGACGAAGGCTACTACAGCCAATAGAGCTAAATCAAACATTAGTTAACCTGTGTGGGTGGGATAAGTGTTTCAGTAATAGGCAATGCAACTTCTTGAGGCTCTGCCGTAGCCTCATTCACAGCGATAGCCCCGATCTGCATCAGGGATTGAATAGCAAAGTTAATAAGCCAAGTCATTTCAGCTTGACTCATTTGCGCGTTAAAATCTACGGTTGCTTGTTCGTCATTCTTCTTGGTGAAAGTAAGAATCATAGTTTCTCCACGTCATTAGTCCATCCAGTCTTTTTAAGCTTACGCCAGCTATGTAGTTGAATCATCCAGCCAGCTTGCTTTAAGAGTGGGTAAGTCTTATTACTGTGTATCTTACGCAGGTGGGGTTGCTTCTGTCCCATCGTTGTAACCTGCACACCTAGCGTGTGCTTATCCTCACGGTGAATACAGAGTAAATCCAGAAATCCAAAGAGGTCTTGTCTTATCTTACCCCATGAATTCCAGTGTTCCACCTTCTCTACGAGCCAACCTTCATCCCGTAGTTGTTTCATCGAGCGTTGTAGTGGGCTCATTTAGGAGTATCTGCACAAATAATAACTGGTATCTTTGCTTTATTGGCTCTAGTTATCATGTCCAAAGTTCCCTTCGATTCCCGGATATTAGTATGAAATGCAATTACCAATCCCGGCCCTCCTTCATCTAACATCTGTTGATTCCGAATAGGGCCAGCAGCTTTACCATGTGCCTCCCAGTTAGCAGGAAATACTTCAAGAGGTATTCCTGCGGATGTAGCCCATTCACCAGCAAGT
>Ga0137352_1000022_pt1 | contig 11782 bp, 6 predicted proteins | sample EasRivERMLT730_2_FD_104777 | JGI IMG/M metagenome (GOLD analysis project Ga0137352, IMG submission 104777) | Soil microbial communities from meander-bound floodplain in the East River, Colorado, USA - East River MetaG ERMLT730_2 | ecosystem: Environmental > Terrestrial > Soil > Floodplain ... | reverse complement strand
GGTGCTCGACACGCAGTGGAGCCAGGCGGTGTCGCGCAACCCGTTCCTGGGGCTACGCATCAAGGGCGCGAAAGCAGGAGACAAGGTCGGCGTCACCTGGACGGACAACAAGGGCGACAAACGCACTGACGAAGCAACCGTGGCCCCGGCATCCTAGGACGGGGCGGGGCCGGCTCAACGGCCACTACGAGGAGGAGAACATGCCGAAAACGGGCGGCGGGCTTGCCGTGATCTTGCTCGCATTTCTTGCGGCGTGGAGCACCGCGCCGCTGCTGGCGCAGTCCGACGACCCCCTCGCGGTCGGGCGCAAGATGCTGGCCGAGGACAATCCGGGCGAGCTGTGGATCGAGCGGGGCAAGGCGCTGTTTTACGAGAAGCGCGGCCCCAAGGGCGTTTCGCTGGAACAGTGCGATTTCGGCCTCGGGCCGGGCAAGCTCGAAGGCGCCGCCGCGCGACTGCCGCGCTACTTTTCCGACGCCGACCGGGTACTGGACCTGGAATCGCGCCTGCTGCACTGCATGGTCGTGCTGCAGGGTTTCAATCGCGATGACGTCGTGAAGCGGGCAATCAGTCGCCCGGCCAGCGACGGCTCCGACATCGAAGCCCTGGCGCTCTACATCACGTCCCGGTCGAACGGGATGAAGGTGAACGTCTCGCTCACGCACCAGAAGGAGTACGACACGTTCAAGGCGGGCGAGTACCTTTTTCACCGCCGCGCCGGGCAGACGGATTTCGCCTGCGTGCAATGCCACGGCGAAGCCAACAAGCGGATCCGCCTGCAGGACCTGTGGAACATCAACGATCCGAAGCACATCGGGGAAGTCGCGAGCACGTGGCCGGCGTATCGCGGCGCGCATTTCGTGGTGCGCACGATGCAGTGGCGGCTCTACGACTGCTTTTGGCAGATGAGGCTGCCTGAACTGAAGTACGCATCGGACACATCCATCGCGTTGGCCACCTATCTCCAGGTTCGGGGAAACGGGGCCGTCATTCAGGTGCCGGGCTTCAAGCGATAGTGAAGTGAGGAGCGTATGACAAGAGCAGGGTTGGTGTGGATCCTGATGGGCATCCCGGCGCTGATCGCGGCGGGGTGCGCGACCTATCCCGATCCCGCGGCAACGCGCGGCATCGCCGAGAAGATGGTGGGGGAAGACTTCACGGCGCCGTCGCCGGGGCTGCTGAAGCGGCTGGAGCAGGACAAGGCGCAGCAGTTGTGCAGCAAGATCGGGGGCGCCACGCTCACGCAGGAGGAAGCCGCGGAGGTGGTCAAGCTCTCGCGCGCCTCGATCCAGTATCCGGCCTCCGGCAGGCTCTCCGGCGACTGGAAGATCGGCAACAAGCTTGCGCACGACGGCGCCGGCGACCGCATCCAGGGCGGGCGGCTCGAGAAGCGCAAGGAAAACGGCGGGCTCTGCCAGAATTGCCACGCCCTCGCGCCGGGCGAGATCAACGTTGGCAACGTGGGACCGAGCCTGACCGGCTACGGCCGGCAGCGCGGGAATTCCGAGGCCATCGCAAAGCTCACCTACGAGCGCATCTACAACGGATGGGCGTACGTCCCCTGCTCCAATATGCCGCGCCTGGGCGCGACGCACCACCTGACGCCGGAGCAGATTGCCCACCTGGTGGCGTATCTGATCGACCCGGCCTCGCCCATCAACTCGCGATAAAACGGACGCTGTCGCGCCGTCTTATCTGCGCGCATTCGAGCGGTTGATCGAGTCACCGCTCAATGCGCGCCCTGCTGCCTGCCCGCCATGTCTCTTGGCCGCCGTGAGTTCCTGCAGATGCTGGCGGTCGCGGCAGCGCAGGGACTGCCGCTCGCCGGCCGCGCGGCGGATACCGGTGGCGGCGAGCGCCTCTACGATCTGCCGGGGCCGCGTGGCGATGCCACCTTGCTCCACTTCACCGACTGCCACGCCCAGCTCCTGCCGATTCACTTCCGGGAGCCCGACGTCAACATCGGCGTCGGCGACGCGCGCGGCAAGCCGCCGCATCTCGTCGGTGAAGCCCTGCTCCGCCATTTCCGGATCGCGCCCAGGACGCGGCTCGCGCACGCGCTTACGCATATCGATTTCGAGGGCGCCGCCCGCCGCTTCGGGGCAGTCGGCGGTTTCGCCCACCTCGCCACGCTCCTGAAGCGGGTGCGCGCGCAGCGCCCCGGTGCGCTGCTGCTCGACGGAGGAGACACCTGGCAAGGCTCGGCCACCGCGCTATGGACCCGCGGGCAGGACATGATCGACGCCGCCAGGCTGCTTGGTGTGGACGTCATGACCGGCCACTGGGAGTTCACCTACGGCGCCGCCCGGGTCGAGGAGGTGATCAAGAAGGATTTCGCCGGAAGAACCGCGTTCCTCGCGCAGAACGTCAGGACCACGGATTTCGGAGACCCGGTGTTCCCGTCGCACGTGATCCGCGAAGTGAACCGGGTGCCGGTCGCGATCATCGGTCAGGCGTTTCCCTATACACCGATCGCGAATCCACGCCACTTCGTGCCGGAATGGACCTTCGGCATCCAGGAGGAGAACCTGCAGAAGGTGGTCGACCAGGTGAGAGCGATGGGCGCGCAGGCGGTCGTCCTGCTGTCGCACAACGGCATGGACGTGGATCTCAAGCTCGCCTCGCGCGTCGGCGGCATCGATCTCATACTCGGCGGGCATACGCACGACGCCGTGCCGGAGCCGCTCGCGGTCCGCAACCGTGCCGGCACGACGCTCGTCACCAACGCCGGATCGAACGGCAAGTTTCTGGCCGTAGCCGACCTCGATGTGCGCGGCGGCAGGATGCGCGACTGCCGCTACCGCCTGCTGCCGGTGTTCGCCACGTTGATCGAGCCCGACCCGGAGATGGCCGCTCTCATTTCCCGCGTGCGCAAGCCCTACGCCGCGCGGCTCGCCGAGAAGCTCGCCGTCACCGAAGGACTCCTCTACCGGCGCGGCAATTTCGTCGGCACCTTCGACCAGGTGATCCTCGACGCGCTGATGGAGGTGAAGGGCGCAGAGATTGCCTTCTCGCCGGGATTCCGCTGGGGCACGACGATCCTCCCCGGGGAGGCCATCACGCTCGAGCACGTGATGGACCAGACCGCCGTGACCTACCCCTACACCACGGTCACTGAGATGACCGGCGAGACCATCAAGCGCATCCTCGAGGACGTCTGCGACAACCTGTTCAATCCCGACCCCTATTACCAGCAGGGCGGGGACATGGTGCGCGTGGGCGGCATGCGCTACCGGTGCGACCCGACGCAGAAGATCGGCTCGCGCATCAGCGGCATGACGCTGGGCGGCCAGGCCATCGAGGCGGGAAAGCGCTACCGGGTGGCAAGCTGGGCGCCGGTCGCGGAGGGCGCACGCGGCGAGCCGGTGTGGGAGGTGGTCACGCGCTATTTGCGCGCCAAGCGCACGATCCGGCCCGTCACGCCCAATCGGCCGGCGCTCGCCGGTGTGCAAGGCAATCCCGGGCTGGCGGAATCAGTCGACTAACGGGCAACGACGGGCGTCGCCACGCGCAGCATCGCGTCGCGCTCGGCGAACCACTCCTTCGAGTACTCGCAATCCCGGTAGTCCTCGAAATAGGGCCCGCCCAGCGTGTAGTGAACGAGGGCGGCGTCCTTGCGCGGAGGGTTGTAGCCGACGAGGTGGTTCCAGCGGTCGGGCAGCGCGCCGATGAGTGCGTCGTTCTCCAGCCACTTGAACTGGTGCAACTCGAGACCGGTGGCCCGGTTGACGTATTCCGGGGTGAGCGCGCGGCAGCGGGCGTTGTTGAACAGCATCACGCTCGACCAGTTCTTCTTCTCGTACTTGCTCTGGGGCTCGCCCAGGAATTTCACCGTTTCCCGCGGGACGTGCTGGTGCTTGACCACCATCACCGCCCAGCGCTCGTCCCGCAGCTTCCAGAGATGAGCGACGTCGTCGAGCATCAGCATGTCGCAGTCCATGAACACCGACCACCCGCTGTAGCCCGACAGGTACGGCGTCAGGAAGCGCGAGAACGAAAAATCGGTGCTCTGCAGCGGATGGCGCTCGCGGCTCAGCACGCCCTGCAGCTGGGACAGCCTGAGCGGCGTGATGGAGACCGGCTGTGAAGCCCGCGCCTGGATGCTGTAGGCGAGAACGCTGTAAGCGACCGCCTCGCGCGGGTCGTAGCCGATGAAGACGTTGATCATTTCGTTCGCCGCTGTGGATTGCGAGAGGATAGCAACGCATCCCGTTCCCGGCAAACCCGGAACCTCACTGGCGTGCGCGCCCGGCTGCGGCTGCGAACCTCAACAGCAGCTCGATATTCCGCTCAATGGACGCGGCGCCGTCGAGCGCGTTGCCTTTTGGGGTGGAGTATTCGAGCTTCAGGTTATCGTCGGTGGATACCCAGAACGGCGCAGGCGTACCGAAGCTGCTCAGGAAAAGATCGGTGGCGGCGGGATCGAGGAGGCGTGTCCTGAGCAGATCGCTGGCGCTGCCTCCGATCGAGGCGAGCAGTTCCTTCAGTTCCGGTGTACGGTCGATCAGTGCCGCGTTGTGCGCGGAGGGATGGGCATCGAGGCCGTTGGTGGCGATGATCATACCCTGGGTGCCGATGAAGTAGAGCCACACGTGCTCGAACTCCGAACGCACCGAACTCAGCACATGCAGGATGTCGATGGTTTCGACATGATGCAGCTGCACCCATTGCTGCAGTACTCCGTGGGGCGCAAGCCGGCGCTTGACCAGCCGGTAGAACTCGCGGTTGTAGAGCGCGGCCGCGCCCGCGAACCAGATTGACGAGATTTCCACGCTTACCACGTCGTAGCGGCGCGGCTGCAACATCAGGAAATTCCGGCCGTCCGTAATATAGGTGCGCACCCCGCGCCGCTCGCTCACCCGCGTATTGATGCCGGCAAAATGACGATTGGCGAGCTGAACAATGTCCGCGCTGAGCTCGACGATCTCGAGCTCGCGAAAGCCGGCATCGGCCATCACCCGCGCGCTCATGCCGGTGCCGTAGCCGATCACCAGGGCGCTCCCGCGCGCCGGCGTGTGCAGCAACGGCGAGAGCGCGATGCCGACCTGCGCCGGCACCTCACCGCCGTTGCTGCCCTGGAACTTGCCGTTCGTAAGCAGCACGAGCGGCGCCCAACCCCCTTCCACCACGGGATCGCCGCGCGCGACCGTAGTGAGTCCCCCGTCCACGCTCTCGACGGCGTCTATCACGCGCCCGTAGTCCTGGCGCATGAAATAGACGTTGGCCCCCGAGGCAAGCTCCGTGTAGTCGAAGCTGCGCGGCTGTGCGATGAGCAGAAGGACGACAGCCGCCGCGGGTGCCCATGTGAGCGCACGCCATTTGAGCGCCGTCCACGCGATGGTGACGAGGCCCAGCAGCAGGCAGATGACTGCCAGCAACTGGATCGAGCGCAGCGCTCCAATCGTCGGCAACAGCCAGAATCCGGCCGCGAGCACGCCCACGATGTTGCCCGCGGTGTTCAGGCCCGCCGCCCTTCCCAGCGCGGCGATTGGCGCGCCCGGGGCGGCGCGCCCCACACACTCCATTGCCAGCGGATAGAGCGCGCCGATCACGACGGCCGGCGGGAACATTGCGACCCAGCACACGACACCACGCACCACTTCGCGCGCGGCGAACTCGCGCGGAAGAGGATACTGCTCGAACGACGCGAAGTAGGCTGGCAACCCCTCCCACAAGAAGACGCCCGCCAGAATGACTGCCGCCAGGGAGAACTCGAGCCAGGCCAGCGCCAAAGGGAGAGAGATTCGCAGTTGCAGCAGCCGGCGCGCAATTTCCGCGCCTGCGCCGAGGCCGAGCAGGAAAGCAAACAGCATCAGCGAGAACGCGTACACGCTGTTGCCCGCGACCACCGCCAGCAGATGGATGTAATTGACCTCCAGCGCGAGCGTTACGACGCCCCCCATCCCGAGCACGACCAGTGCGACGTGGCCCAGGCGCCGCGCCTCTGTTCCCTGCACCGCCGGGGAAACGGCGGGCGCCGCCGCCGGTTGAGCCGTTGGCAGCCGCCGCGCCAGTGTCAACGCGAGCCACGCCACCGCGAGGTTCAGCCCCGCCGCCGTCAGCGTTGTCCTCCATACTCCGAGCCCGGGCAGGATCCAGTACCCCGCCAGCAGCGCGCCCAGCGCCGCCCCCAAGGTGTTCGCCCCGTACAGGAGCGCCACCGACGTTCCCAGGGAAACGGTGCGCAGCTCGAAATAGCGTGCCAGGATGGGCAGTGTCGCGCCCATCAACACCGTAGGCACCAGCAGCGCCGAGGCGCCCAGCAGCACCCGCAACGCCGTCAGCAGTCCCGCATCCGGCGCCACCCCCTCGGCGAGGGCCACATAAAGCGCCTGGATGCCCTGGAAGATCAGCGGAGTCGCCAGGCAATAGGCCCCGATGCCGAACTCGCACCAGGCGTAGAGCTTGAGCGCGTCCGCCCGTCCCTGCGCGAGCCGCCCTCCCAGCCACGCCCCCAGGGCCATGCCGCCCATGTACACCGCCAGCACCGTGTAGGTGGCGGTCGAGGTGCTGCCGAAAGTGAGCGCGAGCGACTTCGAGAACAGCACCTGATACACGAGCGCGGCAAACCCCGAAACCACGAACATGACCCCCGCGTAAACTGCTGCGCGGCGCGTCTCGGCCGGCGCGGCTGCGGCCTGCTTCTCGCGTAGCACCGCTGAGGGAGCCGTCTCCAGCGCCCGCGCGAGGGGGAGGTAGAGCCGCACGCTTGCCACCACCGTGGCGGCAATGGCAACCCAGGTGAGACCCGGCACCGCTTCGAACAAGGCCACTCCGTACCGCACCGCCAGAATCCAGGCGAGCGTGAGCATTCCTCCCATCGTCAGCGCGCGAAGACGTTCCCGGCTCGCCCACCCCAGGCCGGTTGCGCACAGAGCCTGCATTGCGACGATCGCGGGCGGCGATGCCGCCAGGTCAACCAGATAGTGTTGCCCCAGCCCCAGTGTCGCGAGGAACATCAGCCCCGCCAGCGCTGCGAATAACGCCCGCACGCCGCGTCCGATGAAGGACGCGTGCATCCACATCAGCAGCGCCCAGGCGAAGTGCATGGAGGGCATGCCGTTGCGCGGCGCCGGAGGCACTGCCAGCAGCTCGTTGGCGGGCGCGCTCTGCCACCACGCATAGAAGTAGTCTCCAAAAGCGTAGCGCGGGCCCGCGATCGGGCACGCATGATAGAGAAAAATCGCGATCGCGCCGCTGACCGTGTACGCCAGCAGCAGGCTCACCGGGGCGCGTTCCGGCCGCGCCAGTTGCAGGCCGTAGATCGCCGCAAAGGCGTACGGCAGATAGTCGTAGACCGCCGTCACCACGGCGAGCAGGGGCGGCCACCCGTTTACTACCAGGGAGATCAGGATGGTCGGGGAAAAACCGAGCGTCGCATCCAGATTGAACGCGATCGCATCGTAGGTGCGCGGGTGCAGCGCCGCCGTGAATCCCAATAGCGACACCACGAAAGTATCGTAAACCAGCACCAACGCAAAGGCCGCCACCAGCGTCAGCGCGAGCGGCCGCTGGGAGGAGGCGCCGCGGACCCGCGCAACCAGTGCCATGAGGGCCGCTAGCCCGAACGCGCCGATGAACAAATACAGCAAGTCGCTGACCGGCCGGGCAGCTTCATGCGGCCGGAGCGCGAGGTAGATGCCCGTGAGCAGAACGCCGCCGGTGCCCGCGACCGCGATTTCGCGCCAGCGCGGGCGCGAGCAGAGGTACAGGATGCAAAATACGGTCGCGAACTCCCCGAGGACGAACACCGCATGCGGTGAAGCGTAGATCCGGAGCAGCCGCGCGTGCGGAAACTCAGCAATCCCCGTGAGCGCCAATGCCTCGGTCAGCCCGAGCACGGCGAGTCCAACCCACAGGGCGATGCGCAGATCGGACGCCATCGGAAAGCGTTTGGGAGGGTTCCTGCTTATGACGCCGGCCGGGGCGCAGTATCGATGAAGTCCGCCGCAGTGGGGATGGAAAAATGCACGCCCGCGAAGGATACCAACGTATGTCCTCACCCGCAATTACGCGGCCGTGGCGGAAGACCCATGCGCAGGCTACACTCGCCCTTTTCGCCGATCGGAGAGGCATGCCAAGCGGGAACGTCAAATTGCTTTTCGGCCTGTTCACGCTGTCGGGCTTCACGGGCCTCATCTACGAGTCCATCTGGTCGCACTACCTCAAGCTTTTCCTCGGCTCGGCCGCGTTCGCGCAGTCGTTCGTGCTCGCCGCGTTCATGGGCGGCCTGGCGATCGGCGCCTGGATCGCGAGCCGCTGGAGCCGCCGCATCGGCAACCTGCTCGCGGTTTACGGCTGGATCGAGGCGGCCATCGGCCTTGCCGCGCTGGTGTTCCACGAGCTGTTCGTGGCCCTGACCCAGCTCTCGCTCGATCACGTCATACCGGCGCTCGGCTCGCCGCTCTCAGTGGAGATCTACAAGTACACCGTGTGCGGCGTGCTCATTGTTCCGCAAACGGTGCTGCTCGGCATGACCTTTCCGCTGATGAGCGGATCGGTGATCCGGCGCAGCCCGGAGGCGAGCGGCCATCACCTGGCGATGCTCTACTTCACCAATTCGATCGGCGCCGCGGCCGGGGCGCTGGCGGCGGCGTTCCTGCTGCTGGGGTGGATCGGCATGCCGGGAACCATGCGCGCCGCGGGCTTGCTGAACCTCGCCCTCGCGGCAGTGGTGCTCAGCGTCGCGCGGGCGGGCGAACCACGCCCGCCAACGGCAGCTCCCGCGCACGGGGCGCCGCCCGCGAGCTCCCACATGGTGCGGCTGTTCCTCGCCGCGGCGTTCGTGACCGGGGCGGCGTCCTTCGTCTACGAGATCGCATGGATCCGGATGCTCTCCCTCGTGCTCGGCTCCTCGTTCCACGCGTTCGAGCTGATGCTGTCGGCCTTCATCACCGGGCTCGCGCTGGGCGGACTCTGGATACGCCGCCGCATTGACGGCATCGCCGACCCGGTACGCTTCTCCGGCGTGGTGCAGCTGGCCATGGGGCTGGCGGCGCTGGCGACCATATTCGTGTATCACTACACCTTCGACTGGATGGCGTTCGCGCTCAGCGTGCTCCAGCGCAACGACGGAGCCTATCCGTTGTTCAACCTCTTTTGTCACGGAATCGCTTTCGCGGTCATGTTGCCGGCAACTTTCCTCGCCGGCATGACGCTGCCGCTCTTCACGCACGTGCTGCTGCGCGGCGGTCACGGCGAGCGCGCGATCGGCCAGATCTATTCCGCCAATACCCTTGGCGCCATCGCGGGCGTGCTGCTGGCCGTCCACGTACTGGTTCCGGGGGCCGGCATGAAACTCGCGGTGGTGATCGGGGCCGCCGCCGACATCGCGCTCGGCGCGGGGCTCCTGCGCTATTCGCAGGCGACGCTGCGACGTGCCCATGCATTCGCCGCCCTGATTGCCGGCATGCTCGCCGCGACCGCGACCGCGCGCGCCGGCGTGCTCGATCCGCACCGCCTATCGTCCGGCGTGTTCCGCTATGGCGTCGTGCAGCGCGCGGATAGCCAGGTCTTTTTCTATCGCGACGGCAAGACCGCTTCGGTCGCCGTGCGGCGCCAGGGCGATAGCACGGTCGGAATCGTCACCAATGGCAAGCCGGACGCGACCATCCAGATGAATCCGGAACTCGAGCCGAGCGGTGATGAATACACCATGGTGGTCGCCGCCGCGCTGCCGTTGCTGATGAAACCCGACGCCAGGACCTACGCCAACATCGGCTTCGGATCCGGCCTCACCGCCGAGACGCTGTTGTCCCACAGCGGGCCGCTACAGGTGGACTCGATCGAGATCGAGCCGGCTATGGTCGCGGGGGCGCGCGCCTTCGCGCCGCGCGTGCAGCGGCCCTTCCGCGACCGGCGAAGCAATATCGTATACGAGGACGCCAAGAGCTACTTCGCGCGCTACGGCAAGCGTTACGACGTGATCATCTCGGAGCCATCGAACCCCTGGGTGAACGGCGTCGCAAGCCTGTTCACGACGGAGTTCTACCGGGACGTGAAGCGCTATATGGCGCCGGGCGGTCTGCTGGTGCAGTGGCTGCAGACCTACGAGTTCAACGACCGATTGCTGGGCTCCGTCCTGGCGGCGCTCGCCGAGAATTTCTCGGACTTCGAGGTCTACGAGACGAACGGGGCTGATCTCATCGTGGTCGCCGTCGCCGAGGGCCGCGTGCCGCGCCCCGGACCGCTGCCGGCGGAAGAAGCTGCCTTTATGGACCAGTTGAAACACCTCGGCATCACGCGCGCAGAGGAGCTTGCTGCCCTCGTCATTGGCGCGAAGCGCGACATCATGCCGCTGTTCGCGCCGCTGGGCGCGCCGGTGAACTCAGATTACCGGCCGTACGTGCAGCTCGAGGCCCCCCGCGCGCGCTTCCACGGCAGCGTGGCAAGCGCGCTTTCCACGCTGGCCACCGCGCCCTTGCCGATCCTGGAGATGGCCGGAAACAAACCGGTGACCTACTTACGGGAACCCGTCCCGCAATTCATCCGGTCGACCGGCCTGCGGACCCAATCCGCCGCGCTTGAAGTCGCGCGCGGTCTGCTCAACGCCTCGGCCGACCCGCTCGCGTCCGTGGAGCAGCGGGCGGTCGTTCCCCTGCTCGCCCTGAAGCGGCCGGGCGCGCTTTGCGGCGCCTCGGTTTCGACGGGGGCCATCGAGCAGCTGCATGCTGCGGCCGAGCTGACGCTCGCCAAGCTCGCGCCGGATCTCAGGCGCGCACTCTGGATCGAGCGGCGCTGGCTCGCCTGCGCGCCCGGCACGCTCGCGCCGCGTGTGCGCGAGCGGCTCGAGCTCTATTCCGCGATCGCAGCGCGCGACGGGCGCAACATGCTCGCGCGCGGGCGTGCGCTGCTCGAGCAGGGCCGGGCGGAGGGAGGGGACGATTGGGGGCGCTACGTGCTGCTCACCGCAATCCTCGGCGCGCACGCTGCCGGCGAGGCAGAGGAGGCGCACCGGCTATGGCGCGCTTACGGGGCTGCACTGTATCCCCGGGGAGTGATCCCTCCGCAGGTGATCTACGTCAATAACCTGTAGCGGCCGGCCTACGGGAAGGCGCGGCCGCAGACCTCCGGGGCCCGCTTGGGCCCGGCGGGGGTTGGCGGCCCCTTTTCGAGCCGAATCAGGGCCTCCCGGGCTTCGTCCGATTGCAGCCCGGCGGCACGCCGGTACTGGTCCTTCGCTTCCTCGATGCATCCCATGTGCTCCAGGGCAAACCCCAGCTTGTGGCGCGCGATGCCGCGTTCGGGACGCCGCGCCACGGCGCTGACGAGGTGCGGCAGTGCCTCGCGGACCTGGTATTGGCGCAGGTGGATCACCGCGCGCGCGTAGTGGCAGTCGTAGGTTGTCGGATACTCCGCCAGGCAGCGCTCGGCGATCTCGGCTGCCCGGTCGGCACGGCCTTCCGCTAGGTACTGGCGGCTCAAGTAGTAGAGCGTGCGGGAGCCGCCGGGGACGCCCGGCTGCGGGAGTTTTCCCACCGCGTCCTCCCACAGCGCGACTCCGCTCGCGAACGTTTGCAGACGGTCGTGGGCCTGGTAGCTGAGCAGCGGAAGGACGAGGAGCGCGAACACGGCAACCGCGCGGACGGACAAGCGCGCGAGCGCCAGGGCGAGCACCACCATGAGGCCCGGCGCCCACAGATAGCTGCGATAGAGCACGAACGGCTCCTGGAAACGTATCGTCACGAACTCGGTGAAAAACAGGATCCAGGGAAAGAGCAGGCCGAAGCCCACCGCGCGAGCCGCCCCACCCCTCGCCACCAGCCAGGCGCCGAGCAGGCCG
>Ga0137352_1000021_pt1 | contig 12025 bp, 22 predicted proteins | sample EasRivERMLT730_2_FD_104777 | JGI IMG/M metagenome (GOLD analysis project Ga0137352, IMG submission 104777) | Soil microbial communities from meander-bound floodplain in the East River, Colorado, USA - East River MetaG ERMLT730_2 | ecosystem: Environmental > Terrestrial > Soil > Floodplain ... | reverse complement strand
TCACCATGACGACTACGGTAAACCGCTGGTTGTTAGATGGCTTTGTAGGCGTTGTCACTTTAGGGAGGACGGCCATGGTCGCTCGCAGCATGTGTAAAGACGACAAGGAATATATCGAAATGCTGCGGGACCACTTCGCGGCGAAATCGCTGCCGGCCGTGATGATGGCGCGCGCGCTGGACCCGACGAACGAGATGAATCAGGAGTCGATCGCCGAAGAGTGCTACGACCTCGCCGACGCCCTCCTCCTCGAACGTGAACAGCGGCATCGACCCGGAGGACCGTATGAATAACAAGGTCGTCCCGCACCCGAGCGCGCCGGCGGCCGCGCCGCGCGACTGGCTGACGGAAGCGCAGTTGATCCTAATGAACCTGACGATGGTGCTGCCGGAGCGCGGGCATCTCGCGGCGGTGCAGGACGAGGTCAACCGCCTGGCGCTACTGGTCGCGCTCCAGAATCGCGCGCTGATCGCGCTGATGCTCTCGGTGAAACAGACCGCGTTCACGGTCGAGCCGACGCACGTGAAATCGATCGAAGCCCAAGGGCTCGATCTGCAAGTTGGCCGTCCGGGTTCGGACGCGCCCATTCAGGTGCGCTTGTTGCGCCCCGGAAAGCAGGACTGATGGCTGTGTTCTCGTTGAAATCCCGTGTCGCCGATTTGATCGAGCGTGGGCTGATTATCGCTGTGCCCGATCGGCGCGACGATCCCAGCACGGTCAACGGCTGGGAGCCGAAGAACGATAGTGCGTTTGTGCTGCCGTTCATCGAAGCGGCGGGCAGTAAGAGCGGGCTGATCACGTTGTCCGCCGGCGAGCGCGACCGCCCGCGCAACGGTGTCGTCCTGGCCATCGGCCGCGGCCTGTGGGACGACGAGCACGTGCGATTGATCCCGGTCCAGTGCAGCGTCGGCGACATGGTCACGTTCGGAAAATACAGCGGGGAAGTCTTCGAGATCCAACGCGTCGGCGACGTGTTCATCATGGTCAACGCGGAGATCAAAGCGCGTTGCCAATTTGGCTCCTACCCCGAGCTGGTTGAGCACACGGTGGGCGTCGGCACCGAGCGCGAGCGCAACGTCTACCACGAGCCGCACCTGCGCTGCGAGCACTGCCCGGAGGAAGCCCCGAGCGCGGAACTCGAGGCCGAGCGCGAGAAGTTGCGCGAGGGCTTCAAGCAGGCGCTCGCCGAGGCGCTGACGACGGATCTCGCCGCGCAGAACGAAGCGCTTGCGCACGCGCACGGGATCGATCTCGGCACGGTGCCGCCGGTGACGGGGTCGTAGCAGTGTAGGTACGGAAACAAGGCCGACGCCCGGGCAGGGTCGTCGGCCCCCGATTGAAAGGAAACGAGGTCCCCTCAATGGTCACGCTCAGAATCGCATGTCCCGGCGTCGGCCCGCAAGCGACGCCCGCCCCCTCGATGACCCCCGCGGAGCATCTCGACCGCGCCGCGTGGCATCTCTACGCACTGGTCAAGCCGGTCGACGGCCTGGACTGGTGGGCGCTCACGGACGCGCAGCGGAACCGCTGCCGCGGCCTGATCCAGATGAGTGCCCGGATCAGCGACAACACGGCGATGCGCGCCGCCAACGAGGGCGTCGCCAAGCTGCTCGCGCTCCACGAGGATGAGTCGCTCCGCAGCGTGCCGCCGCCCGTGCGCAGCATGTATCGGGCGCGCGCGCTGGCGCTGACCCTGATGTGGGAGCGGATTCTCACGAGCGGCACCCCGGACAGCGACGCCAAGATCCTCGCGCTCATCACCGAAGAGGCCGAGGCGCGCGTGAAAGGACGGTCATGACGACCGCCGCCACCGCTCCGAGCCAGCCGGCCGACCAGCAACTCCAGGCGCCGGCGCAGAAGACAATGGGCGAGGTCCTCGCCAAGCGCGGGATCGACGAGTTCCAGTGGAACACGTTGAAGAACAGCCTATTCCCCGGCGCCAAGACCGAATCCGTGCTGATGGTGATCGACTACTGCCGCGCGCGGAAGCTCGACCCCATGAAGAAGCCCTGCCACATCGTGCCGATGAAGGTGAAGGACCAAAAAACGGGCGAGTACGACTGGCGCGATGTGGTGATGCCAGGCATCTACGAATACCGCACAACGGCGATGCGCACCGGCAATTACCTTGGCCACAGCAAGCCGGAGTACGGCGCAGTCGTCACAGTGTTCGGCGTCGAGGCGCCGGAATGGTGCGAGATGACGATGTATCGCCGGGCCACGAACGGCGCCCGCATTGAGTTCCCAGTGCGCGTCTATTTCTGCGAGTCCTGTAACACCAAGTTCGACAAGGAGTCGAAGACGGACGTCGCCAACGATCGGTGGAGTAAGGCACCGATCCAGATGCTCACGAAAGTCACGGAAGCGGCCGGCTTGCGCGAAGCCTTCCCGGATGAATTTGGTGGTGAGGCGACGGCAGAGGAGATGGAAGGCCGTGGCGGCGACGTCGTCGATGCGCAGGTCGTGCCGGCGATCCAAGTGCCGCAGCGGCGCACCGAGCCGGCGGTTGACACCGCGGCGGCAGCGACCACGGCGCCGGAGCCAGTCAAAGAGGAGCCGAAGGCCGACCCCGTCACGGCGGTGCTCACGATCACTAAGGGCGAGCGGGTCGAATCCTCGAAGACCCGCGGCAAGACCGACGAACAGGTTAAGGGCCTCGGCGTGAATCGCGTGTTCTTCTTCCTGATCACCGACTCGACCGGCCGCGTGTCGTCCACGTGGTCGGAGGCCATGTATCTGACGTGCGGCAAGCTGGCCGACGAAAAGACGCCAGTCGAGATCATAGCCGAGAGCGTGCAGGGCCAGCAGTGGCCGAAACTCGTGGAAGTGTCGGCGGTGAAGTCGTGATCGCCTCGATCGCGACCGACGGCTTGGCCTTCGAGGAGGCCACGCACACCTACATCCTCAACGGCATCGTGCTCCCGAGCGTGACGCAGGTGATCCGAGACAACCGGCTGTCGTCCGACTTCGCGTTCGTCAGCGCGGCCGATATGGAAATGGCGTGGCAGCTCGGGCACGCCGTCCACGTGGCCACGCACTACAACGACGAGGGCACACTCGACGGCGCCACCGTTGATCCGATCGTGCGGCCCTACCTGAAGGCGTGGCAGCAGTTTGTAGCCGACCGCCGGATCAGGTTCGTGGCGCTCGAGCAGCGCGTGGCGGATTCGGTCTACCAGTTCTGCGGGACGGTGGACCGCATCGGCGTGCTTATCGACAACCCCACGGCCGGAGAACTCTTGATCGACCTGAAGACCGGTAGCCCGGCCGCCGCCGGCGCGAACTACCAGACCGCCGCGTATGCGCACCTGGTGCGCTCGCTGCCGTGCGTCACGCGCATCGCGGCACGCTGGTCTGTGCAACTGCATCCCGAACGTGCGGTGCCTTACACCGTGACGCCATACCCGAAGAACACCGACTGGCGGATCTTCCGGTCTGCCTTGGAACTCACGCACGAGCGCGCGGCGCTCGGACAGTCTTGGAGAGGAAAGGCGGCGTAAATGGCGTCCACACCCGAACCCGACGTGATGGACCCGATCGCGGATCCGCTGCCTGATCCGACACCCGATCCGGTCCCCGAGGCAATGCCGATCGAGCCCGAGCTCGTCCATGACGAACCGGCCGAGCAGTCGTTGGCGCGCACGTCTACCGACCTGGTCAGCCGGGCCAAGGCGTTCCAAATCAGCAACCCCGGGCATTTCCAACTCGCTGGAGAAATGCTACAGACGCTCAAGGCGCAGAAGGCACGGATCGTCGAGTTCTTCGAGGCGGATATCGCCCGCGCGCACGCCGCATGGAAGGGGCTGACCACGAAGCGCGCCGGTTTCGTTGACCCGTTGGACGAGGCGATCGCCACGCTGAGCGCACGCTATGGCACCTTCGCCAAGGAAGCGCGCGATGCCGCCGAGCGTGAACGCAAACGGTTGGAGCGCGAGGCGCAGGAGCGTGAACAGGCCCGCTTACGAGAAGAGGCCGATCGGCTCGCCGCCGAGGCCAAGGCGAAGGAAGAGGCCGCGCTGATGGCGCCGACGCGCAGCGATGCCCTGGCGCTCGAAACCGAAGCCGCCGAGTTGACGACCACGGCGGCCGAGGTCCGCCAGGAAGCGGCCACCGTCCAGGCGCCAGTGTTGCCCTCACGTCCCACTGTGACACCACCCAAGGGCACCTCAGTCAAGGCGAACTGGTCGCACGAAGTGACCGATCTGATGGCGCTCGTGAAGGCCGTGGCGGCCGGCACCGTCAGTATCCAGGCCATCAGCGCCAACGACACGTACTTACGGCAGCGCGCGAAAGCCGACAAGGACACCGTGCGCATCCCCGGCGTCCGGTTCTACGACGCCATCACCGTGAGTCATCGGAGTAAGTAATGGCGACCGCACGCACGGGGAAGCCTTACATCTGGGTCACGTGGTTAGCGAAGCTGCTCGGCGGCAATCGTTGCCTCTGGTCCGCGTGGTTCAAGGCCCACCACAAGTACGACAAGCACGAAGAGATGGCGGCGGATCTCGTGAAGTGGAACCGCGAGCACACCGTGCTGATGGCCGCGCGCGTCAAGGAGCTGGAAGCCGACGGCTGGACCGTCATGGTCGAGGACCAGAACTCGTTCAAGCTCGAAGGCGAAGTCGCGGTCGTCGCCGGCAAGCCGGACATCGTCGCCACGAAGCCGGGCCAGGTGATGGTCGTGGACGGCAAGACGGGCCGCGAGCGCGAGAGCGACCTGTGGCAGGTCTTGTTCTACCTCTTCGCGATTCCCAAAAGCCGGCCGAATCTCGTCGGCGAGCTCGTGGGCGAAGTGCAGTACGCGAAGGGTGACGTCCGAATCACCGTGACGCCGGCCGACCTCGACGACGCCAGGATGGGTCAGCTCCTCGCGTTGATCAAGACCGTCGCCGGCTCCACGCCGCCGGCGAAGGTGCCGAGCCGGGACGAGTGCAAACGCTGTTCGATTGGAGTCAAGGACTGCCCGCAACGCGTGATGGCTGAACGACTGACGCCGGTAGGGGAGTTCTGACACATGTCGAACTGGAGAGGGCGCAAGCCGGTATCGAGTCCCTACATGCAAAGGAGCTCAGGCGGAGTCTATCGACGCGACCACGTCGTGGTGGAGCGCCGCCGGGTATGGGGTCTGGCGCAACGCGTCGGGGTCGAAGAGACCACCGCTGTGGGTGACTTCTGAAGTGATTTTAACAAGGAGACAGAACACCTTTCCCCTACGCCGAGATGGCGTAGGGATTTCAGCGAGGAGAGCACCGTGAAGAACGACGAGCAGAACCAGGACCAGAACAGCACCGGGCCCGAGCCCACCGAAGAGAGCAAGCCCACCGGCGAGGCGCCGGCAGCGAGCGACCAGGGCGACGGCGCGACGAGCGAGCCGGCCGAGGCCGAGCAGAAGCAGGAAGAGCCCGTCGGCGTCGAGGGCTAGAGATCGACATCGAATCGGTGCGCCGTTCACGCGGCTCGTGAGCACCGAGGAGCGAGTGGCCAGCCGAACGAAGACGCCCACTCGTAAAGATAGCTGGGACAGCCGGGAGAGACCGGCGCTTATTTTGACAGGAGTAGAAGCACCATGCCGATTGACAAGCCGTACGCCTACCACACGCCCAGCGAGCAGGGCTTAAGCAAGATCAACCGTTTGCGCGAGCACTTCTCGGAGGGCGAGCGGCTGATTCGCGAACTCTGCGTTGACGCCGAGAGCAAGCCCACGCGCCAGCAGAGCGTCGCGATCACCAACAACGAGCAAACGGCGATGTGGGCGATCAAGGCGGTCGTCTTCAACGACCCTCAGAGCGTCGCCGACACGAAGTCGTGAATTTCTGAACGCGCAAACGTCAGCGCACGATCCGCAACGTGGATGTCGGGAGGCGGATCGGGAAGGCGTGACAAGCCGGGAGAGACCGGGACTACAACACCGTTTTTTCACCAAGTGTGAGTTGGACCCGTGCCGTTGCGCCGTGACGCGCAGTTGCACCACCCCGCTCCGCGCGCGATGCCTTGGGGGGCCGTCCGTGCGCGTGAGTGCTGCCCAGCGCGATTGCGCCGGCCGGCGGCACGGGTCCGAGAAGGATGGGAATGCCGACGTATCGACTGATAGAAAAATCTGCCGGCTCGTTCCGGCCGTGGAAAAAGACGCAGATGTGCTGCTCGCGCTCGTGCGCGCGCAAGCACAGCCCGGTCTTCCAGGCGCATCTCCGATCGGTCGCGCGGAAGGGCGCCCGGGCGGCCGCGCGCGCCAAGCACGCGCAATCCAACGCGTTCTGGCGCGAACGCGCGCAGGGGATGACACCGGAGCAAATCGCGAAGGTGAACTATCGCCGCGGCTACAACGCCGGACTGGCGAAGGCCGGCCGCGCGGCGTTCGCGCGCGGGTATCAGCAGTCCATCGAAGACACGATCGCGGCGGTGCTGACGTGAAACAACACACCATCGGCAATCTCTTCTCGGAGCCGACCGTCGACATGACGCAGCCGCCGACGCTCGCCCCGCGCCGGCACACGCCGGCGCCGACCATCGCGCCGAACCGCAGCGTGCCGGAGGCGGCGAAGCCCCGGATCACGCGCCAGGCGCGTGAGGTCCTCCGGTTGCTCGAGTCGCACGAGCGTGTCAGCGTGCAGGAGCTCGCCGCCCTCGCCAAGCAATACAACGCGCGCATCAAGGAATTGCGCGACGCCGGCTACGTCATCACGAACATCCACCAGAACAAGGCGACCGGCGAGAGCTGGTACGAACTCAGGAGCAGACCCGTATGAACATCAAACCCATCGCCCTCGAGACGCTCGCGAAAGGCTCGCTCGGGGAACTGTTCGCGGCGGAAGTGGCGAAGGTGATCGCCAACATCGCCGACATCAACACGGACCCGAAGCAGTCGCGCAAGATCACGATCGATCTCGTGTTCAAGCCCGGCGCGGACCGCGGCTCTGCCGACGTCAAGATCAACTGCAATTCCAAACTCGCCGGCCTGATGACCGTGAACACGCAACTGTTCATGGGCCTCCATAACGGCAAGCTCGTCGCCGTCGAGAACGACCTCCGCCAGGGCAACTTCTTCGACTCCCAACAGCCGAAGCCGCTCGCCGCGGTGTCGGCTTTCCCCGCAACCCAGACAACCCCGAAGGATGGTGAGTAAATGAAAGGTGACGCAGTCAAGGAACTCGCGGAACGTCTCCGCGAGCCCAAGCAGCTCGGCGACATCATCGTGTCGCCCCCGAATTGGACCGCCCATCACGTCAACGAGCTGAAGAAGTTCGAGCCGCACGCGCCGGGCGGGCCCAAGGCCGCGCCACTGAAGGTGGCCACGCTCGGCGCCATCCGCGATTACCTGAAGGCGAATCGCGACGGGCTGAAACTCGAGACGCTGCTCGTCCACGTCGAGACGCCGCATCGCGTGACCATCGGCAGCGCGCTCCGGAACCCCGCGCGCGACCGCGAGCTCTACCTGACCGCCGAGGCGACGGACATGGTCGCCGATTTCCTCGGCAAGTGGACGTCCGCGGAGTTGTTCAACATCGGCCTGCAGACGCGGTTCGTCAACGCGGAGCAGCTCGGCGCGCTCCTCACAGCGGTCAGCAGCGTCAAAATCGAGCAGTCGGCCGAGGCGATCGATAACGGCCTGACGCAAACGCTCGAGGCCCGCCAGGGCGCCGTGCTGAAGTCGCACGTCTCCCTCCCGAATCCGGTCACGCTGACCCCGTTCCGGACGTTCCGCGACATCATGCAGCCGTCCTCGCCGTTCATCCTCCGGGCGAACGCGGAGGAAGGCAAACTGCCGCAGCTCGCGCTGTTCGAAGCGGACGGCGGCACCTGGAAGCTCACCGCGATCGAGCGCATCAAGGACTGGCTCACGATCGAGCTGAAAGACCTCAACGTCGCGGTGCTCGCGTAATGGCCTGGCGACCGCGCGGACCACGCCGTCCTCTGGCGCCTTCTGGGCTGGCAATTCCGCCGGCGGGAGGCGGGGGTGTGCCCGCGCGGTCGCCACGCAAGAAGCCGGAACAGCACGAGAAGAAAGAGCAGGCGTGGGGCACCGGCCTGCTCACGTCGATCGGCGCCAAGGTCTACACCATCGGCACGCGTCGGCCGGCGGGGAGCCGGTGCCCGCAATGTCGGGCGTTCGTCCCCAACCCCGATCAGAGCACGCGACAAACGCCGGGCATCGCCGACGTGCTGGCCATCCTGCCGGCGCGCGACACCGGCAACCCGATGGCGCCCATGCGACGCAACATCCTCTGGTGGGAAGCCAAGCGACCTGACGGCGAGGGTCGAGAGAGCGACGCGCAGGAGGAGTTCCGCCTGCTCATCGCGCAGACCGCGACCCATCATTGCCTCGGCTCGTTCGACGACCTCATCGCCTGGCTCGTGCAGTACGGCTACGTGCTCGAGAAGAATTTACCTCACTACCGGATTCCCGGGATTCAGGCGCGCGGATGAAGCGACTGCGCGCGCCCTTCCCGTGGTTTGGTGGCAAGTCTCGCGTGGCCCATCTCGTGTGGGAGCGCTTCGGAGACGTCCCGAACTACGTCGAGCCGTTCGCCGGCTCGCTGGCCATCCCGCTCGGCCGCCCGCACGCGCCGCGCGTCGAGACGGTGAACGACAAGGATATGTACCTCGCCAACTTCTGGCGCGCGCTGCAGGCCAACCCGGAGAAGGTGGCGCGCTATGCCGACTGGCCCGTCAACGAGGCCGATCTCCACGCGCGGCACTTCTGGCTCGTGAACGAGGGACGCCGGCGCCTCGAGCAGATTCTCAAGGACCCCAATTTCTACGACGCCAAGATCGCCGGCTGGTGGGTGTTCGGGCAGTGCCTGTGGATCGGGTCCGGGTGGTGCGCGGAACCCGGATGGCGCGGCCGGCGCGATACCCGTAATGGCGACACGAGCCAGCAGAAGCGGCGGCCGCAGCTCGCGACGAATAACGCGCTGAACGGCGTCGAGCTCCTGCCCACACATAAGCGCCCGGCCCACAACGGCAATGGGCAACCCGGTGGCATTCACGCGATTGGCATCACGACGATGGCCGATGGCCCGTGGAAGAAGCGGCCGGCCGCGAATCATTCGGGCGAATCGAACGCCGTGCACCGGAAATCCCTCCACCGCTGGCAGGGCGGCGGCGCCGGCGGCGGTTCGGGCGTGCACGCGCCGACGCTCCAGATTCAGGACCTCTCCGGCGATTCCGGCGCCGTCGGTCGCGGCGTCCATTCGGCCAGGCTCCACCGCTCCGAAGGCGTCTATGCGTATCTGCGGGCCCTAGCCGACCGCCTGCGCCGCGTGCGCGTGTGCTGCGGCGAGTGGGACCGGGTCCTGACGCCGAGCGTCACGACCTACATCGGCACGACGGGCGTGCTGCTCGATCCGCCGTACCAGCAGTCCGAGCGCTCGATCTGCTATTCCGAGGACCACGACGTCAGCGCGGCGGTGCGCGCCTGGGCGCTCGCGCACGGCGACGATCCAAAGTTCCGCATCGCACTCTGCGGCTATGCCGGCGAGCACACCATGCCGGCGAGCTGGGAAGAGGTCCCGTGGAAAGCGCACGGCGGGTATAGCCGATCGGTGCGCGGCGTCGAGAACCGATCGCGCGAGCGGATCTGGTTCTCGCCTAATTGTCTGCACCCGGACGGCAAGTTCGATTTTCGCCCGGAGGTCGTCACGGCATGAGCGGCCTCGATCTCTTCGGCGCCGTCTCGACGGCCGACACCGGCGAGCGGTCCGCTAAGGATTTCTACGAGACACCTGCCTATATGGTGCGGTCACTGATCCTGCACCATCCGCCGATTGTCGGCGCCTACGTGCTCGAGCCCGCGTCCGGTCGCGACGCGATCGCGCGCGTGCTGCGCGAGGAGGCCGGCTGTCGGGTCATCACGAACGACCTCGATCCGGCGCATCCCTCGCAGTGGCATTTTGACGCGACCGCGGGACACCTGTGGTCGCGGGTGGGCCCAGACGTCAAGCAGGACGGCCGCTCGGTCGAATGGGTGATCGGGAACTTCCCCTTCGACGTCGCCTTCGCGATCGCCATCCGCGCCTTTGCGGTCGTGCCGAACATGGCGCTGCTGCTGCGCAAGACGTTTCTGGAGCCGACGGTCGAGCGGGGCGAATGGCTAAACCGCTTTCCGCCGACGCGCATCATCGGCTTGCCGCGGCATAAGTTCCGGGGCGAGTCCTCGGACAGCGTGAGCGCCGACTGGCACATCTGGCAGCGCCGGCCCGATCCCATGCTCCCGGCGATCGTCATCGACCATCTCGCGAAAACCCGCACCCGGAGGTTGCTCTGATGTTCTGGCGCGCCCTGTATCACCTGGCCGGCATCGGCGAACCGTGGCACCCCGATCCGGCGCCGTTTGTGGATCTCACCTCGCCGACGGTCCAGGCGCTGATCGCCACGCCGAGGCGAACGAGGCGCGCGAGCGCGGCGGGCATATCGCGTGGACCTACTCGCGCGATCGCGTCGTCGAGCGCCGCGAGTTGCGCATCGAATCGGAAATCGAGCAGGCCGCCCGCGTGGCGCGGGCCCGGCGCGATCGCATGAACGCGGCAATGGACCACTTGAGACTGGTTATTTAAGGAAGACAACCACATGAAGCTCGTGAAACCGTCCGGCGAAGCAGAGCGCGCGACACAGACGACGCTCGACACGATCGAGATCACCCGGAAGCTGGTGACGACGTGGAAGTCCCCCCCCTTCCAGCGCGACGTGCGCGTCACGGCCAGCGTGACGGCGCTCGTGACGGCGCTCCAGCACGACAACGTCCTGCCGGGCACCATCACGCTCGGCGTGCATGACGGCGACATCTATATCGTCGACGGGCAGCATCGCCTCCACGCGTTTCTGATGACGGATTTGCCGGTCGCCTACGCCGACGTCCGGACGCATTACTTCAAGACGATGGGCGAGGGGCGCATTCGTGAACAAAACGTCGAATCGGCTGGACGGAGGTGATCTGAGATGACCGAAGAGCGCATGATTCGCGTCCTGGCACGGCCCATCGAAAAGGGCGAGTGCAAATCCTGTCACGCGCCGGTGACGTGGCGCACGACGTTTCCGAACCGCAAGGCGATGCCGTTCGACGGCGATCCGGTCGCGCTCAAGACCGCGTTCGAAGACGGCGAGGCGATTGAGTTCCTCCCGCAGAAAGAATCCCATTTCGCCACGTGCCCGCAAAGCCAGCAGTGGAGCAAGCGCAAGTGACTATCTTCCTTGACGGCCCGGCCCAGAACGACGGCGCGTTCATCATCGGCTCGAAGCCGTCAAGTTCGCGATCGAGGCGCTCGAACAGGTGCTGCGTCGATCGGTTCGTTTTCGTCGGTCCTAAGAGTGGCTGATGCGGCGGCGGAATGGAACACACACAGGAGCAGACATGATTATTTTGAGACAAGGCGACGTACTCGTGAAGAAGACCCGCAAGAAGGTGAGCGCACAGGCGAAGCGCATTACCGACAACGGCCGCACGATTCTCGCCTACGGCGAAGTCACCGGCCATGCGCATGAAGTAATCACCGAGGCACCGCCCATGACCGGCGATGACGTGCCCGCCCAGCAGTTCTTCGAGGAGCCGGACGGCACGCGGTTGCTCGTGGTGCGGGGTCCAGTGATGCTGCGCCATGAGGAGCACGCGCCGCTAGTTATCCCCGAAGGCACTTACGAGGTCATCAGGCAAGTCGAGTACACGCCCACGGCGATCCGGACCGTCGCGGATTAGGCCATGGCCCGCACCGTTGATTTTGATCGCTATGTTGCGGCCTGCGACTATCCCGGCGTGATCGAGCCGGACCAGGTGCAGGTCGCGCTTGAACACTATTTGCAGGCGCTTGGCGTGACGCGCACCGTGCGGCAACTCTCCGTCGATTGGGATCTTGCGACCGAGGAGCCGCTGAGGCGCGCCGTCGCGAGCGTGTTGGATGACTTCGCCAAGCGGATAGGGTGGCGGGCCGCTCAGGACGCTCGGGCCGCTCTGGCCGCTCGGGCCGCTCTGGACGCTCGGGCCGCTCAGGCCGCTCTGGCCGCTCTGGACGCTCGGGACGCTCGGGACGCTCAG
>Ga0137352_1000019_pt1 | contig 12340 bp, 21 predicted proteins | sample EasRivERMLT730_2_FD_104777 | JGI IMG/M metagenome (GOLD analysis project Ga0137352, IMG submission 104777) | Soil microbial communities from meander-bound floodplain in the East River, Colorado, USA - East River MetaG ERMLT730_2 | ecosystem: Environmental > Terrestrial > Soil > Floodplain ... | reverse complement strand
GCGCACTTCCTCCTCGGGATACGCCTCCGGACAAAGTAGTTGTCCGGGTTCCGTCCTCGGGTCGCGCGGGTCCGGCGCCCATGCGGGATCATCTTTGTGTAACGCGCAACGGGTTTCCTCCGTAACGTTGGGCGGGCAGGTGCACTTCTCGAAGCGCATGGGCCATCGCAGTTGTTTCCAGCCGCCACGCTTGATCAGATGTCCGCACAAGTCCTTCTTGTGCAATCGCTGCATGACGATGATGATCGCCGGCTTACGTCCGAGGCGCTGCGAGATCGTATTGTCGAACCAGTCGTTGGCCGCCTCGCGTGTTGTGTCTGAGGCCGCCTGCTCCGCGCTCGTCGGGTCGTCAATGATGATGAAGTCGGGATGCTCGCCGGTGCCCACGCCATCGATAGACGTCGCAATGCGCCACCCATGGAGGTTCGTGTTGTACCGCGTCTTGGCGTTCTGGTCATCCGCGAGCTGAATGTCCCATCGGGCCTGGAACCAATCGCTCTCGATGATAAGGCGCGTTCGCACGTTGTCGCGCGTCGTCAGGTGCTGCCCGTATGACGCCATGAGGAACCGCTTCCTCGGGTTGTGCAACCACACCCAGGCGGGGAACAGCACGGAGACGATGAGGGACTTCAGTGACCCCGGCGGAATGTTGATGAGTAGGCGCTTCGTCCGCCCGTAGTACACGTCCTCGAGCTCGAGGCACAGCTCACGGATGTGCCAGTTGTCGATGAACGGTTTGCCAGGCTCGATGATGTGCCACGCGGCTTTCACGAAGAGGTGCAGGGAGTCGCGGAGTGCCTGACGCTCTGAGAGGAATGCAAGACGGCTGAGCTCACTCAGACCATCCTGCATTTTATCGGCGGATATTGAGGGGAGTGCACACACGTTGGGAGTTCCTCCGCCCGAATTACTTCGAGCTGTTGTCCTCCCTTCGCGTATCGCATCGGTGACCTGCCATCCCTCGGTTGAGATAGTCAGCGTGCACCAGGCGGTAACACACCGGGCAGCGGCCCTGGGTGCGTTCGATCTTGTGGTCCTTCATGTACTGCGCGATCTTTTGGTTCTTCTCACGTCGAGCGGCCTTGGTCATGATACACCTCCTACAGTGTAATCATGGTGGCCTCCTTTCGAGTAGGTGGTTGAAAGGGACGCGGCTTGTAGCCGCATCGCATACACTCCTTGATGCGCGGATGCACGCTCCAGCGATGACCGATGAGCCAACAGATGAACCGCATTAGTTCACGGTAGCAGACGTGTCATCTAACTCTTCGCCGAGCATCACGCTCAGGCGCGCACGCACGCGGGTCTTGAGGTCGGAGAGCTGTGCGATAAGTACCGCGAGCTCTCCCCGTTCTCCCTCAGTCATCTGCGCGAGGTTCAAGTCGTCGGGGTGCGTATCGTTCTGCACCGTGACGGTGGAGTGTGGTCCGAATTCCGTGCGGTCGAGTACGACCTTCGCGGCAGCAATCACCGTGCGCTGATTCTCGTTGTCTCCCGAAGGGTAGCCGCAGGTCGCGCATGTGTTCTCGAGGAACTGCGCGATGATGTCATGGAGCGCCTCGATGCCCGGCACTCGCGCCTGCGCCAACATGTTTGCCGCGACCTGCTTTGCGCCCGGCGTGGCTGCACCATGCAGATTGCAACGGGTGAACCCCGGTGCTGCCTGACGCTTGCACGGCGTGCCTTTCGATGTGATCGTTCCGCAATCCATGAATTCACCTTAACACTGATTTGTCTTTGTCCAAAAGAAACGCGTTGTTCTCGATGTTACGGACGCACAGATGTAAGTTCGATATGTAACGCCATGTGTAACTGCAATTCGAGGAGCAAATACCGGATTGATTTATCATATGTTACAGACTAACAGATGATATACGTATTACCTTCGCTATGTCCTCGACCTGCCTGCGCTTTTCAGATCCGACCCGACCTCCGATGCGTAACACCTGGAACCTTCTGGGCATGTAGTGACAGGTCAACGCGTTAGTGCCTGTTACGTTGTAACAGGTCCATTTGTAACCTGTTGGCCGGACGTTCTCGGTTAGGGATTAGAACCGCCTACGAACGGGTTTGGAAGCGCTACGGGCGGCGCCCCAGTCGAATCGGGCCAATCGGTTTCCGCCTCAAACCGGGCGTCGAATCGTTGACGCGCCATGTCCAGCGCATACAGATCCCAGCACCGTTCGACCGAGCCCCGTATTCTACGGGGTGTAGTCTTACTGTCTACATTGAAGAACGCGCCCATCCGTCGGCCGAACTCAATGCGATTCAGCAGGCGTGCGCCGTGGTTACGTGCCCATTGCTGATAGTCGGCATACATGTCATCACCAGGCACAAACGCGCCCCACCCGATATTACCGATCTTACCGGCGTGCAGGCACTCATACCACCACTGCTCCTCAGGTCGCATCGACTGCACCTGCTGAACACGCAGCTCGTCTGTCATGGGAACCGCCCTCACTTCCTCCGCGCTGGTCGGGTACTTGAGCATTATGTCGAGAAAGGCCTCATAACCGCCAGCCTTCATCTCATCGTGGATAGCTTGGAAGTAGGCACGGTCTTTGAGTTTTTCGCTGCTTACCTTCACCGCGAAGAAGCGCCGCTCGCGCATCCCCGCGGGAATCGACCATTCCTCGTTCGTCGCCATGAACAAGTGGATATGGTTATCCTCGTCCGTGCCATCAATACCCTTGCGAACGATGTGCAGCGTCGGCTCCGTGATGAGCCGTTTGAGCGCTCCGACCTCGCGCTTATCGCCTGCCCAGAACGCTTCATCAGCGAACACGATGACCTTTCCGCTGATTGCCGCGTTGAACTGTCCGACGAGTTGGTCAACCTTGTCGAGCTGGGTGTAATGCCGCCCGAACAATTTCTTGAGCATCCGCAACACTGTCCCTTTGCCGGCACCAATTTCACCACGCATGACGGTAGCGACCTCGAGTGGGAGGCCGGGAGCCTGACAGGTCCACGCGAGCAGCTTGAGCAGATACTCGTAGTTCGTCTTGTTGCCAGAGCAGATGATCTTTTCGAGATGCTCGAGGAACAGGTGGCAATCGCCTTCGCGCGCTTCGACGCCGTAGTTGTGCCACAAGTTGAAGTCGCCCTCGGCAATCTTCAGCGGCGGCGGGGAAAATACGACCTTGCGGTAAGACCTCCGGGTCTTACTCTCAAGCCACGCCTGGAACAGCGGCTTAATCTCAGCCTTGCCCTTATCGTCAGTGCCGACGACGATCTTGCGGTTAGCGTATTCGGTGTAAAGTGCGCGCGGTCGCTGGAAAACAACTTCGCCGTCTTCCTCGCGGCCGATCACGTCGTCTTTACCAAGCCGGACCCAGAAGTGCTTCGCGTTCATCTCCTCGATGGCGTCTACGTCGGCCATCTTGCACCACCCGCGCATCTTCTCGATGAGCGCTTCGGGCAGATGCTCGGCAAGCTTAGGCCCTCCGGTGACCTTCTCGCCTGCTCGGAGTTTTGCGACGGTCGTCTCGGCAAACGTGCGCGCGTCTCGGAGCAGGTCCGGACCTGCTCCGGCGACCTGTCCAGCGGTCACGATGACACGGACAGCGTCTACGACGCCGGCCATCGTCAGGAAGCCTGCGAGAGGGCCGATGGCGTGATGCCCATACTCGTTCCAGTGCTTCGCGAGCAGCGCCGCGAGCGCGACATCGCGGACACAGTCATAGAGCACGTCGGGCTCAATGACCATGGGCGAGCGTTCACTCTCCCAGGCCAGCGTTTCTCCTGACGGATGAACGCTGGGCGGCACGGCAGTATACCCGCCTGTGCTACGAATCTCGGCAATCATCGAGGAGCCGTTGGCTTTGATCTCGGTGAACTGCGTAGTCTTGATGTCCTTACACAGGAACCAATAATGGGAGAACGGTTTGCCCGGTCTCCCATGAATGAGCCCAGTAGCAGGGAGAAGCAGCTTGGCAGCTTCGACGGCCTCGAGGCAATCCAAGTCAACGTCTACGCGCCAGCCAGAGGACTCGCCGCACTTCAGGGCGATGCCATCGTCAGTGCCGAAGTCTGAGGGCGCATACGTCTTGGTTCGCCAACTGGTTGCGGCCCGCTTCTCGCCTTTGACGAGTGGGACCACGGCCCAGCCAGCGTCGATGTATTGCTTCGCAACGAAACGGATGTCCATGCGTGGACCCTATGATGTCATGAGGTTTAGTCGTGCTCAGTAATTATTTCATCCATGTTGAACAGGTCACGCGATGTTTCTGGCCAGACACAGCCTGACGCACACCACGGAATCGGTGTGTTGGGAAAGTTCATCGTGAACGCCATCTCACCGGTCCGCTTCAGCCCGAGGATGGACTCCTCAGGCTGCAGTGGTGTTACGGCGGCAGCGATAGGCGACAGTCCCAGCAGACGAAGGAATACGCGACGTTTCATCTCAGCTCCTTGAAGAATTGAGGGCGCACGTCTCGAGCGCGGTCGAGGTGTACTTCCGCCCAACACTCGGCGCACTCGCGGCGGAAGTCTTCGATGGACACGCCACGATCCACGCACTCCTGGATGATGTACCACAACTTCTCGGCGAGCGCATTGTTGCGTGTTCTCATGTCGCTCATAACACCTCCCGCACGCGCTCGAGTGCTGCGCGCACATCGCAATCCGTCTCACCCGTCAGGTCGTGATACCTGTCAATCGCCTCCAGGAGTGCCTGGGCGCCATCCTGGAGTGTGAGAGGAGCACGAGCACCTCTCACCGGACAACAGGTCTTGCAGGTCGATTGCTGCGCCTGATACTCCGCGACCGCGCAGTCCGTGCACTGTGTGCAAGGCGCGCCACAGTCGCACTTCCGATTCGGGAGTTTGGTGATGACGACATCATCCGCACGATAGCAGACCATCAGCGCCACCCCTTGTCAAGTCCCGGATTGGAGTCGATGAGCGCAGCTTCGTACTCGTAGCCCGCGAACCGGCAATCCGGATTCGCGCCGCATGCCTCGTGAACTAACGCCGCATAGTCAAATGGCTGCGTTGCTCGAGACGTCATGTACCAACGAGACTCGCGCAGCAGGTCACGCGAGGCCATGGGCATGATCGGTTTGAAGGGACCGTCGAACTTCACGTGGCACTCGTAGTACACGGCAACCTCGGCCGGCACGTCGAGGAACTTGGACATTGGCAATATGTCCTTGTGCGTGCTGATGTCGAGTCGCTGACAGGTCGGCTGGACCTCGTGCTTGACACGGATGATGTCGAAGCCGGCGGCGTGGATGTCCCGTGAAACGTTTTCCCGCGCGGCGCACATGAGCTGCCGCCTGTAGTCGTTCAGCTCGATCCACAGCGGCTTGATGCCTGTCTGCGCGCAGAATGCGGACCAGCGCAGGACGTTCTGAAAGTTGTTGCCTTCGACGGTGATGTGCCACTCGCCCTTACGCATCGGAAGCTCCTTCTCGCATCAGTAGCGGAATGTTGATCGTGCCATCCTGCCCGAATACAGGGTGGCCGCGCAGCGCAAATTGCCGGCGACACGGGCACGCGAGCACAGTACCAGGCTTACCGGCGAAGATGTGGCGCGCCCCGCAGGGACACTCGAGGATGAATGAGAACGACCAGTCGCCGATCTTCGGTTGACCGATGATAGGAATATTCATGGTTCGCCTGCTTCCTTGTAGAGTTGTGCGGCAGACTTTGTCTGACGCGGGTCTTCGGGTGGCGGGTCAGGACAGAACGGGCAGTCCCAGTCCTTGCGGCCAGACTTCAACTCCCGTTGAAGATCCGGTCGTCTTAGTAGTGTCAGGTGGTCAATCGAGACCTTGTGGTTGCACGCGAGCCACAGGACCACGCGCTGCTGTGGCCCATTGAGCATGTCGACTACACGGACGAGGCCCTGGCGTCTCACTGGCTCACCACGCTGATAGGCCCGAAGTCGACCTGCGCGTCCACGTCATAAATCCAACGGTCGCGGATCTTCGCTTCGAACTGGCGTGCGCTCGACGCGTCTTCCTCGATGATCATGCGAGTGCCGCCGTTCTCGCCCTCAACGGCAATGGACGTACTCGATTGATGCCAGACAGTTGCGCGGAATCTCATGGTTCACCTCTTGATAGTGATAACGTGTAGGCCGCGATCGATGAAGTGAAAGAACGCTTGACCTGTCCGCCCAACGCGATCCCGCGCGGTGCAGGACCACGGGTCCTCAGTCTCGAGGTCGAGCAAGCTCGGGTTGAGGATCATATGCCCGCGACTGTCGGTCAGGAACATGTAGTACTGGCCGCCATCTTTCTTGGGACCGTCCTGATGCTTATGCCACGAGCCCTCGCATCCAATCCAGCCCTGCGCCGGGGAGCCATCGTCATATTGCGCCGCGAACGTTACCGCCGCGAGCACTGTGTGATGTTGCCCCATTGCGCTGCGTTTGATGAGTTCCTCACGTTGCAGCTCCTGGAGTATCACGTCCTGGGCTGCGAGCAACGCGAATAGTACGGCGCTTAGCATGTTCATTCTCCTCGCGGGTTTGCCAGATCAGGTGTCGCGGGCTGACACACGCTTCGTTCTCGCCCTGTGGGCACGTATGGCCTGCTTCATGTGTCGGCGTCGGCGGTGGTCCGTTCGCCCACTCGCAGACGATACGCGCAGCATTGCGAGTACCAGCATCAGTCCAAATAACAGGACGTCTCTGCCAGCCGCGCTTATGCGAGAACGCACCTGTCCAAAGCCAACACGCGTTGAGGTCAAAGGGAATATCTACTTTCTCCCACAGCCGGTCGCGGAGTGAGCGTTTAGTCTTGCCAGACATCGAGCCACTCGAGAATATGCAAACACCAAAGCCACGCCACGATGAGGATGCCCACGCAGGCATAGCCGATCATGCCGATGAGCAACAGCGCCAGTGCGTACTCCTTAACGGCCTGCACGACGACGCTCCTTCTTCGCGCGCTTCTTCGCGGCTTTTGTCAGCGCCTTACCAAACGCATGCCGCAGGCTGCCATCGGTGTGGAACTGCATCGTCGCGCCGTCCTTCATCCTCACAAACGCGCCGGCGATGCCCTCAGGCTTACCTGGCCGCAGGTCAGACGCGATCTGCGGCACATCCACAGCGTTCTTGATCATGCGCGCCTGCGACCGCGCTTCGCCTTTCAGCTCGGCCCTCGCACGAAGATAGTTTTCTTTCAGATCACGAAGCATGGAGTCTCCTCCGCGATTGGTGGCGCCGGTACAGGAGGATGCTATAGAGCTTGCACTTGAGCTCACGATCCAGGTCACTCGCAAGCAACTTCCTCAGGTTCGGCGTCGAGATGTTGAGTTGTGTGATAACCGTGCGCTGCCTGCGGCGTATCATGGACGCCGGCAGCTTTGCGTAGAGTTTTGCAAGTGACATGCGGCCTCAGTGTTTGAGAAACGTCACATCGTGCTTCTGTCCCTCGAAGCAGTAACCGCAGGACACGCAGTCCTTCTTCCGCTTCGTCTCCTCGGGGCACAGGTAGCTGCGGTCGCCATCAGCCGTGATGAAGTTGTGCTCGCTGACCACGGTCTCACCGTGTGCGGTCATCAACACAGGCTGCCCAGCACGCAGGTCACCATCGATCCAGGCACGCCGCCACCCTGTGGGAGGCAATTCCTCGATGCTCACATCCATCGAGGCGAAGAGTTGCATGTTCGGGAGCACGCGCAGGCGCTCGAGCGCAGGGAGGAGCTCAGGCACGCGCCAGCTGCGCGTATACGCCCAGGCCGTTACGTCAGGTCGCTCGGTCAGGCGGTTGATCCACTGCTCGATGTAGCGCACCGTATCGAAGTCGCCGCTGACGTGGATTCGCAGGAGCTCACACTCCACCGGGATCGGCGGCACTTTGTCGATGGCGTTGCGGCGGTAGTTGTCGAGGACCACGCCTTGGATGCGCTTCGCGTAGCAGATCGCTTCGCACTCCGACGAGCTCCCTGGACAGGTGCCGTTGGCGGGGTTGTCGCGTTCCTGTGGGTTGCCAGCAGGACGGGAGTAGGTGAAGACCGACATGCCGATCTTCAGGTTCCCGCACCCATACCGCTCCTCGAGCACGACATTCCGCGTGTCGGGCAGGTAGACCTTGAGGTACTTTCCTTTGTCGAGTTTCATCGCACCAACCTCCCGAAGTCATCGCAGCGCCCGACGTAGCGACCGTCCTGGTAGCCGTCGCGGACGTAGCCGTGTTCGTTCCACTTGCACATGCGCTTGTCGTTGTCGGCGATGGCCCATCCCATGAAAGCGGCGAGCAGGAACGCGAACACGAGGAACCATGCTCGGTCCCAGAATGTATAGAAACCGCGCGGATACATCATGCGATCTCCTTGATGAGTCGCGCCACAGACACCGCGACGAAGCGCTTTCGCGGCCGCGGGAACCTGCGCTTGAGCGCGCGTCCCTTCGTGGTCGACTTGCCGGTGTTCTTGCCGTTGATGCCTGCGCGCCTCCGCGTGCGTGAGCCGAGCTTCTGGCGTGCTTTGCGGTGAGTCATGTATTCTCCTCCAGGAAACCCAGAGTGGGCATTAATATGCCCACCCTGGGGTTGCTCACTTAGCGGCCATACGGCCCGCGAGCAATCTAGAACGCGTCGTCGCTCTTCGTGGGCTCGTCGTTCTCGACGGTGACTTCGACCTTCTTGCCGACGAGCGAGTCGTAGATCTTGGACGCTTCGATGTAGACGTCCTCGGTCACGTAGCCCGCCTGGTCGATGCGCCAGCCGAAGAACGTGTTTGTTCCACGCTTCTCGGCCACCGGTGCCGCCTTGAACAGGAGCGCGAACGAAGGCATCTTGACGCCGAGGAGGATGGTGTTGAGAGTGGTCGCCTTCTTGAGCTGCGTGCTCTTGAACGAGATCGCCATCAGCTGCCATCCAGACGCAGGTGTGTTGACGAGGACGAGGAAGTCGTAGAACTTCGTCGCCTTCGGCTTCGTGCGAACTTCCTTGCCGTCCTTCACCTCGGTCGTGAACTCGGTGCGCGGGTCACCGTCCGGCACGTTGAAGTCGACCACGCCACCGCCCTGATTGAACGGTGCGAACTCGATGTGCCGGTGTCCGAGTTGATTGACCACGACGAGGTCCAGCGGCCCGCGACCGTAGATCTCCTTCGTGATCGAATTGAAGAACATGCCCTCGCCGAGCCCATCGACGTAGGCTGTGTCGGACGCCTTCGCCTCGGGTGTGGTGCTCTGCGCGATGCGAAGTGAGGGTGGACGAATGTCCGCGGTCGTGATGTTCTCGGTGCCGCGCGTGTCGCCTTCCTTGATGAACGACGGACGCGCGAGCGCCTGTGTGCCTTGCCTGGTCATTGCTTGTGACATAGCTGTCTCCTTTGGTAGTTGTGGAGGCGAGAATTACAGCTTCGCCTGGAGCTTCTTCACGCGTTCCCGACGCGCCGCCTGGGTGTTCTCGGTGCGCTTGATGCGGCGCTGAAGCTTGCCGATCTCCTTCGCCGTCGTGCGCTGTGCCGCCGTGCGCTTTTCCTTTTCCGCCATGGTCATCTCCTTAGAATGGGCCATCGTCGCCGTCCGCGTCAGGTGTTGACGCGGCCGTTGTCGGCTTGGCCTTCGCCGACGTATGGTGCACGCTGGTTTGCAGGAACAACTTGATGCCGGGTGGCGGCATGCCCGAGCCGGGGTCACCGGGCCGAAGCGTTGCGCGCTGTGCAGGCGTCAAGATCGCCGCGAGATCGGTATTCATGCACTCGGCGATAATCGCGTTGAGCCGCCCTGTTGGCAGCTCGAGCTGATCTTCCTGACCTGTCTCCGTAATCCAGGCTCGTAGCGCCTGCTTATCCTCGACTACGGGCCGAGGACTGAACTTGGGCGAGAACGTGTGGCCGTTGCCGCGCCACATGTCCTGCCCGCTGACCTGCTTGACTTTCTCGAGCTCCTCGAGGATACGACGATCCAACGCCGCGTACTTGATGTTTCGTTCGGAGGCGGCGGCTTTGTCGGCTTCATCCGCCGCGACGAGCTCACCGTACTCCTGCTGGAGCTCGTCCATCGATTTGGTCTGCCGAGCGTCCTTGGCCTTGAAGACCTCCTGCATCCACTCGGAGGGTTGAGTTTCCGGTGCGTCCGGCACCTGGCCCTTCAGGTTGGACCACTTGCGGACCTTGTTTCTCGCCATTACTTCACGTCCTCCACGATGATAGGCGTGGCCTTCCGCCGCACCATCTTGACGATACGAACGATGGCGACCTCGGCCTTGCTCGGGTCGTTGTCGAGAATCTCACGCGCGTGGTCGATGGCCTGCGAGAGGTCACGCTTCGCCCAGCGCGTATGACGGGGACGGCTGCGACCGCGCTCGAAGCCACCGCCATCGTAGTACTCGTTGGCGCTGTGTTGCGGGCCGGCGTTGACCGAGCCCTGCTCCGCCTCGCTGAGCATCTTGTCCGACGCGACGTAGAACCGGTTGAGCACCTTCGTCTTTTTCATTTTCTTCTCCTCCTTAGCGATAGTGACGGGACCTGTGAGTCGCAGTTGAATGTCTGCGGTCACCAGCCCGTCGATTGGACTGTGAACGAGCACGCTCGTAACGTATGCCGTGCCTTTGAAGTTGTGGATATCGAAGCCTAACACAGTGCCTGCATTGAAGTGATGCAGCGCAATGGCGATGGGCTCAGTCCCTTGCACCTTGAGCTTCAGGTCCATACGGCGGATGCCGAGCGGCACTGAATTGATGAAACCTTCGTCCGTCACGAAGTCGTAGCTCGTGCGCGTCATTCGCGGCGGCTCAATCTCGATGACATCTTTCGTAAGCAACTTCATGACCGGCAATCCTTCGTCAGCGCGTTTCCGAGTATCTGATCGCCCAACGTCATTGCGGGCGAGTCGTAGACGATGGCCATGGCGCCGCAACCGTGACAGTACGAGGTCCACTTACCTGGCTTCGAGTCGTACTCGATCCAGTCAGTCAGGTCATGGCCGAGCCGAAGCGCGCAGGCACGGGCGGCGGACCTGAGCTGCAACGACTCGGAACGTTCTTCCTTCGCTGAATGTTTTGGGCACTTGACTGGCGGTCCTACCTCGAAGAAACAGCAACCGCATTTTCGCTGGCGTATGTCCTTCATTGTATCACAGGTCCTCACGAATTTTGCGCCATTCGCGCATCGTCCAGGTGGACATATCGTCCTTCGACCTGAGCGACTTCAGGATGACGTGGTCAATCGTCTTCTGGCCCTTCGGCCCTGTGGCGACCACGTCGATGACCTGCATGGGCTGGGTCGCGCCCGGCCGCTCAATGCGCCCGATAGATTGCGTGCGCTTGATAAGTTCAGGCCCGTTCGACATGTAGATAGCGAAGTTCGCACCGCTGAAGTTCAGGCTCGCACCGCCGGCGCCCTGGTTCCCCACGCAGGCGCCGCGCCGCGCCGGGTCACCGCCCGGGGCCAAGAATTTCTTGGCTAAGTCCCGTTCGTCTTTCGTCTGTCCGCCCTTCAGGTTGAACACCCCGGGATACAGACTGGCGAACTCGCGAGTGGCGCGCTCGAGCTCGGGACGGAACCTGCACCACGTTAGGAGCTTACCCGGTTCGTTCGCTTTAATCCACGCGATGGTCGCGTCGAGTTTCTCGCGGCCGATCTCGCGGACCTTGGGGCCTTTCGGGCCGGCAATCGATACGCTTCCCGTAGTATCGCCTGTACTTCCTCGAACAGCGCCGCCCGAAATTGCTTGAGGATAGAGGGACGTAAGCCAGTCAGGCATATCCGCTGGTGTTTGTTCTTGCGTGTCATCGAGTTCCTCCAGGCCTCCGAGGAAGCCGGATGTAATCTGCGACAGCCGGAGGGCTTTCACTATCGCCTGCTTCGCGCTCGAGACCTCGCTGCCAATGAAGCCGACCATGTCGTCACGCATGTCCGTGTAGAGCGACCAGGTCGTCGGCGTCATACGTGCCTCGATAATGATCGGCTCGAGCATCGGCGGCAGGTCCCAACAGTCGCGCGTCCTACGTGACAGCACGTAGGGAGCAACTCGCGCGTTGAGGTCATCGAGGTTCTGGTAGCGCAGCACGCGGTTCGGAAAGCGCGCGTCCATGATGCAGTACTTCGATTTGAAGTGGCTGCGATTCTGCACGCCGATGATCTCAGGCGACAGAATGAGCATGGGATAGTACAGGTCGATGGGCTTGCCGTCACTCAGTGGTGTACCGTTGAGCTCGTAGACGCGAAGTGCCCTGCGTAAACGCAGTGCACGGCACGCCTTCATCTGGTCGCTGAATCCCTTGATGGCCCACGACTCGTCCAGTACGAGCATGACCTTGCGGCCTTTCAGCGTCTGGAGCAACTGCTCCAGGCGGTCGGCCCGTCTGATGAACTCGTAGTTGGTCACGACCCAGTTCAGCGCCTGCGGTTCCCACGCGATGTTGGTGTAGGACTTGTGG
>Ga0137352_1000015_pt1 | contig 13643 bp, 15 predicted proteins | sample EasRivERMLT730_2_FD_104777 | JGI IMG/M metagenome (GOLD analysis project Ga0137352, IMG submission 104777) | Soil microbial communities from meander-bound floodplain in the East River, Colorado, USA - East River MetaG ERMLT730_2 | ecosystem: Environmental > Terrestrial > Soil > Floodplain ... | reverse complement strand
TGCCGACTTCAAAGAACGCGCCAGACCGCTGCGCGAACGGGAACGGGGAGCGTCGCGCGTTGAACCAGACCTCCCCCGTCTTCTCGCCGAACAGGAAAATCTCACGTTTGACGATGATCATGGCCTGCCAGGGGTCCGAGGCCGCCGTCCGCTGCGCGATCTGCGTGCCGTCCCACGTCTGGCCGTCGAACGACTCGCTGATTTTCATCGTCGAGGTCTGGGCGGCGGCGTCCACGTGGAGCCCCGCGAAGAACCCATCGAGCTGGCCGGCAAACGTGATGTCGTTGACTTCGCCCGGGAAGAAGGTGTTCGTGTCCAGCGCGAGGATGTCCCCGCGGCCCCCGGACGTGACGAGCAGTTCTTCCCCGCCATCCCCATTGGTGGATATCGTGACGGGGTTGGCGTCGACCACGAGGTCGCCACGCGCGGTGACGGTCGCACCGGTCGAGTCGATTTCGTACAGCGCGTTGCCGCCGACGGCGAACAGGCGCCCGCGCTCGCAGAAGATGCCGCGGCCGGGCGCCTTCGGCAGCGTCGCGAACTCGCTCATCCCGGGCGCCGGGACGAGCATCATCTGGGTTTTGTTGCCGGACGGCACCCGCTCCGGAAACAGATTGATGCACTTCTCGCCGGCGGCGATCAGGCTTTGGCTTCGGTACGCCCCGTTGGCGAATCCTTTCAGGCGCATGGTGGTTACGAGTCCGTGTAGAGGTTGTGGACCCGACGCGAGTAGCCGATGGTCGCGAAGTCGCTCCGAATGCGCGACTCCGGCGTCCGGATGTTCGCCTTCTTCAGCCGGCCGAGCGCTCGCGCATGGCGCCGCGCGATGCGCGTCGCGCGGTCCGCGTCCACGTCGAAGCGCCCGCTCTCCGCGAGCTCGTTGGCGATGCCCGTCTTGATGACCAGTGCGAACCCGGGCTGCAGGTCGTAGCTCGTCGCCGCCACCAGCGAGACGATGGCAGGCACGAACTGATAGAGCACCACGCTCGCGATGGCGATGTTCGGAATCGGCCAGAACAGCAACCGGGCCAAGCCCGCGGCGTAGCGCTGGTCGAACCACATCTTGCTCGGCACACCCGTCGAGGTCTTGACCGAGATGGCCTGCCACTCCTCATCCGTGAGCGGACGGCCGCGGTGCTGCTCGACGGGGTGCGTCGCGGTGTTGTCGGCAATCACGCTCCAGCGGCGGATGTCGGCCGGATAGTCCTGGTCGAAATTCCCTCCGCTGCCGATGGTGCGCGTCTGCTGCCCAGAGGCCAGGGCATACACCGTCCGCGTCACCCCGCTGATGGTGAGGTGCTCGTTGCGGAGGCTGTCGAGCAAGTCCGTGCCGACCTCCAAGGCTTCAGCGATCAACTCGGGGGCGCCGTCTTCGATGGGGTCGAGGACCCCGATCTCCTTCAGCGCCGCTCGAGCGAATTGCGTTCCCGTGTAGGTCGGCATCGGTCAGTGCGCTCCGATCGCGCGCGGTCGCGCGCTTACTCGCCTGCGTCGCCGGTCGACTCGTCCGCGGCGGCCTCGGCAGGCTTCCGCTTCCCAGACTTCGCCGCCAGGTCGCCGGGGGAGTCCTTCCAGACCGACGGGTCGAACTTCGGCTCGTCGTCTTCGGTCTCACACTGCCGCGCCTCGTAGCCGTGCGGGAACTTGTCCGTGACCGGGACCTTCCGGTACTTGGTCGTCGGATACTGCGAGATGCCCGAGTCCTCGTCGGTGGCCGCCGGCTTCGGCGCCGGTGGTTTTGCCGCTCGTTTCGCCATGTCTCACTACTCCTTTGTGCGAATCAGCTCGCCACGCCCGTCGCCAACATCGTCGCGGACGCGTCCGTGCTGATCACGATGCCTGAGAGACCCCACGTGTCCGCCGCAATGTCCTGCACGACAATCCACGTGCCGAGCAGCCCGCCTTCCGTGCTGCCGTTCATCTGAATGGCATCCACGCCGCCGGCCGCCGCCGCGGTGAACGCATCGGTCTGATCCGCCGTGGTCCCGATGCTGATGAGTCCTCCGACGAACTCGTCATTGCCGACCACCACAACCGAGTGGTCATTCGACGTGTTCGTGAGCGTGACGAGGAACCGGAACGTGCACCCGCTTCCGGTCGCGGCAGGGAGCGTGACGACGGACCCAGCCAGCGTGTCCAGGAGCGTCGTCTGCCCGCAGTCCGCAACCGTCAACGTCTCGGTGGCCCCAGCGGCCGTCACCGATTCGCTCGCGATAATCGGGAGGTTGAGCGTCGGGCTCGTCAGCGTCGGTGTGCCGGCCAGCGTGTACGTGCCGGTAACGCTGCCGCCCAGCACGGGCGAGGTCAGCGTCTTGTTGGTCAACGTGTCGGTCGTGGCGCGCCCGACGAACTGGTCGGACGCGTCGGGGAGTGTCCACGTCCGGTCCGCCGTCGGGTTGGTGACGGTGAGCGTCGTCTCGAAGGCGTCCTCCGAGGTTCCCTCGAAGATGAACGGGCTCGCCAGGGTCCGCCACGTCCATTGCCCAGACACGACGTAGTTGAAATTGGGCACGAACGAGCCACCCGCACTGTTCTGGGCGAGTCCGAGACCCGCCCAGGCCAGCGTCAGCGCGACGACGAGAACTGCTGCGTAGAGTTTTCGCATGTGCGTCTCAGCCTCTCACCGCGTCAGCGGGCGTATTCGATCTGCACCCAGTCGATCAGGATGCCCGCGTCGGTCGTGCCGGCCGCCGTGAACGCGAGGAACGGCACCATGCCGTCACCAGACGTCAGGGCATCACCCGTATTCGACGTCGACACCTGTCGGTAGATGGGCGCATCCTGGTCTGGCGACGCATCGGTGTACCAGAACGTCGGGACACCGGTGGAGCTGATGCAGACCTTGAGCGCCCGGCGCTCGCCGTTGGCCCACGTGATGCCCGTGTCGTCGTTCAGGGTGCCCCCGCCGGCTTCCTCGTCCTGCGCGTCGAGGTCACCAGCGGCGTCCACCAGGCCGATCACGGCCCAGTCGCCGTAGCCGGCGTACGCCACGGTGTCCTGAAACGCTTCGTTCTGGCGCCAGCCGATGTGGAACTCGTCCACGCCCGCGATGAGCGTGACCGTGACCATCGCCGAGATGCAGGCCCCGTTGGTGCCGACATCGATCACCTGATTCAGCGCCGCGTCCGAACTGGCGCCGAAGACGATCTCGACGCCCTCGGCCGCGGTGTCGTCGGCCGAGATGTCCAGTCGCCCGTTGATCGTGACCCACGAACTGGTGGTCTTGGCCACGTCCTCCCGGTACTCGATGGCGCCGAGCGGGGAGCCGTAGACGAAGTTCTCCTCGGTGTCGGAAACGCTCTTCGCGGTCCCGTCGTCCTGCATGACGAGATGGCCACCGTTGAACTCCTCGCGGCACTTCAGCTTCCCCCCGCACGGCAGCAGTGCCTGCGAGTAGTTGCTGACTTCGGCGCCGTCGCGCGACATCCACAGACCGTTCCCCGCGCAGTCCCAGATGCGGTTCTTCTTGACGTTGAGGTGCGGGAGGTAGCGTTCGCTGGTCGCGACACACGTGCCAGACGGGTCGAACGTCTTGAACTCGCCGCCACCCATCACCCAGACGATGGCGGTCGTGCCGTGGGCGCGCGCGGGTTCGGACCCATCCGAGAGGCCCCGGCGCACATTCCATTGCGTGGTGGACGCGTTCACCGCCGAGGTGAGTTGCATCAGCTCACCGTTGACGTAGACATAGCCCCCCGCCACCGACCCGGAGGCCGCGGAGAGCGTGAGGCGGGTGGCCGTCGCCGAGACCGCGCTCGAGAAGGTGGTCCGGTCGATCTGCGTCTGGGCCCAGGCGAGCCCGGGCAGCGCGAACAGGACCACCGCCAGCAGGGCGTTACGAAGGATTCGGTTCATCGTCATCAACTCCTTTAGGCAACCGCACACTGCGGTATGCTGGTGCTCCCATGGCTCTTGAAGAGTGGTGCTCTGTCGCAGGTTACGAAGGGCTGTACTCGGTAAGCTCGCTTGGTCGGCTGCGGCGAGAGGCGTCCATCATTCAGATCGCGAGCCACCTCGGAGGCACCGCTCGGCTTCCGAGACGCGATGTTCAACTGCGGCCGAAGCGTAATGGTTACCTGATTTGCAATCTCTGGAGAGACGGCAAAGCCGAGACGGCTCATATCCATCAGCTTGTTGCAACAGCGTTCATTGGTCCGTGTCCAAGTGGACATCAGATTAACCATCGCGATTGCGACAAGAGCAACAACAGGCCTGAGAACCTGGAATACGTGACCGCAAAAGGCAACAAGGAACACGCTGCCATTAACGGTCGCGTGGCGAGAGGGAGCAGACACGGACGTTCGCGACTGACAGAGGATGCCGTTCGCGAAATCCGTCGAACCAATCTGTCGGTTCGATACCTTGCTCGACGCTACGGAGTGACCGTTGCAACCGTCGAGAAGGCGCGCCGCTGCGACACTTGGACACATGTGACGTAGCCTCTACATACAGACTCGACTCGCCAATTCCTGGCGAATCGCGCCCCAACCATGTGCAGTGTCCAACCGCGCTGGGCTGACATCGTTGATGATATCGTGATCTTTTAACATGCGAATCGATACCCCGAGCTTCGCGTTCGAGATGCGCTCGGAAATCCAGATACCGCGGGGGAGCACGAGGTCCGCCATCACGAGCGCGAACGCTTCCTTGTGGTAGACCAGACCCATCCGGGTCTCGGTCGCGGCGAAGTTGCTCGCGTGGCCGAACACGGTCACCGCGTCGTTGTTGCCCGGCGCGTTGGTCGCGTTCGCGAACGGGCCGGTGATGATCAGTTCGGGCGAGATGTTCAGCGTGATGTTCCCGCCGCCGTCCGAGCTGACGTCCTGCGTCAGCACGAAGTCCTTGAGCCGACCCGTCGACTGATGCGACATCGGGTTGATGTCACGGACCGTCGCGAACTGGACGTTGTCACCCTCGCGGCCCCAATTCGTGACCGAGGCAGTGGCGCCGTCGCAGATGATCGAGGATCCGACCTGGTTGGCGCCGTTGACGAGCACGGTCCCACCGAGCGCACCCACGGTGTGCGTCGCGATGTTCTCGTCCTCGTACCACTGGTCGATGCCGAGCGCCGGACCCGAGAACTGCCCCGTGCGGAAGAACTTCGAAATCTGCGCCGCCGGGTTGAAGAGCGCGAGATTGCCGTTGGCGATCTGCCCGTGGCCGTCGGCGGTCAGAAACGCCTTGTAGGGCCGCGGCACGGCCGCCTCGACAAGCTTCGTCTTGGCGAGCGTGTAGGTGGCGTTGCTCGAGGGCACCGTGCCTGGCGAGCCGACCGTTTTGGCGACGGTCTTGTACATGCGCGACAGCCCGGTGAAGTCGATGTTGTTGACCAACGTATCGACCGCCGGATTGCCGTAGCGCTCCATGTAGTCGTCGACCTCGAGGGTCGCCGCCCAGGTGTCGTACTCGAATCCGATGTTCGTCTGGTCGGTGATCGAGAGCGTCACCGTCTGGTCGGTCAGTGGCGTCGCGTTCATCACCGCGCCGACGGTCACTTCGAAGCGCTGTGGGAGGCGCAGCGTAACGGTGTCGCTGACCTTGACGCCCTTCTGCTTGTATTCGTCGTCGTAATCGCGCATCACGTTGTTCGCGAAGACGGCGTTGTTCACCAGCCGGCGGGCGACCTTGCGCATCACCCAGTCGGGCGTGGCGAAGGTGTTGGCGAGCAGGAGACCGGGAACGGCGGACTCGCCGATCAGATGCGTGAGGTACGCACCGATGGCGACCAGGGCCAGCATGTAGGCCAGCCGCAACACAAATCGGAGATTGAAAGTCATCGCTCAGACCCTCTCGGGTGTGAGCGCGTCAGCTAGCGGAGTGACCGTTATCCGGCGATGCCCAAGAGGCGATTGCGTTCAGCAGCTTCCTTGGCGTCTTCGTCCGCCATCCACTGCTCGAACGGGACAGGCTTCGCGGCGTTCGGTCGTTCCGCTCCACGCGCTCCAGGCGCGCCCACCGGTGGCTTGACGGAGGGCTGTGCCTTGGTGACTGTGTGAGCGGCGGGGGCTGAGCCACGGGGTGCAGCCGCGAGCCGCGCTGACAACGCCCCGACCGCGGCAATGCAGCGGACCGGGTTGGGCATCCGTCGCAACTGGTCGAACTCTTGCTGACCGGCGTCGGTCGCGAAGTGCTCGAGCAGTGGGAGGATGGATTCTTGCGAGACGAGTGCGTCCCGGAGAGCCCGGGACGGTTGCAAATCGGCCAACACTTGCGCGCGCGCGGGGTCGCTGCCCAGGAAGTACAGCAACTCGCCGCCTTCTGGGTTTTCCTCGGCGAGCAGACAAAACGAGAGGTCACTCAGAAACGGCGTCGTCACCGTGCCGTGCTTCCCAGCCTCGTACCACGAGGACTGGATGTCGGCGAGCGCTTCGCGCTTCTCGTCCCAATCCTGATACTTGGCCTTCACGGTCTCGATCGTCCGGCCCACGGTCTGGAGGCGGCGCGTCTCGGCCTGCACCTGGTCCTGCTGACTGAACCGCGCGTCGACACCCTTCGTGATGTCGTCCTTCAACGAGGTCTCACGGGCCGCCTGCCAGGTCGCGACGTCTTTGCGCCACTGCACCTTCGCGGCCTCGTACGCCTCGTCGGTGTCGAAGTCGCGATAGTTCGGCGGCTCCGGCATCTCGGTGGCGGCCGGCTTCGCGGCTGGCGCGTCGGCGGCGGGCTTCGCGTCGGCCGGTTTGCCGGCGGACTGGAGTTCCCTGCGCTTCTCTTCGATCTTGCGCTCGGTCTCGCGCAGCTCGTAGGTCGCGCGATCGACCCGCGCGCGCAACTCGCGTTCGCGGTCCTCGAGCCCGGGCTTCTTCTTCGGCGCCTTGGCTCCAGCCGCGGGCTTCGCACCCTCCGGCTTCGCACCCGCATCGGCCTTGGCGGCGGCCGCCGATTTCTCGTCGTCGGCGGGTGGCTGCTCGTCGTCCGGCACCGGTTGCTGATGCTGCGGGGTGTCGCGAACCGTGGTGTCGTCAGGCGCGGCCTCGAGCGGCGCGGAGGCCGACTCGATGGTGAAGTCCGAATCCTTCACCTCGGGCGATTGGTCGGGGGCAGCAGCGTTCTCGTCGGCCATTCCACACCAAAAGAAAAAAGCCGTGGGCAGCGCTCTAGGCGCCTTCCCACGGCTCGGGTCGTCCTCGAAACCGCGACGTATTTAAATAAAGACCGGGCTCAGTGTAAGCCCTTTAAAATTACGCTGTCAATCTTCTCGATTCGTTCGCGTGGCTTCGTGCTGCCGCGCGCGTTCCGCGCGCCGGTCCTCGCGATCCTCGACGCGGGTCTGACTGGCGTCGGCGCGCGCATCGCTGCGCACCTCGCGCCCTTCATCGCGCACCGCCGCGCGGGTCTCACGGCCCTCGTCCCGTGCGCCGGTCCTGGCTTCGCGCCCTTCGTCCCGCGCGCCGGTCCGGACCTCGCGCCCTTCCTCACGCGCCTCGGCGCGCACCTCGCGCCCTTCGAGCCGGGCTTCGGCGATAGCGCCGGCGCGGTCGTGCAGCGCGACGGAGTGCCGCTCCTGCTCCTTCGCCCCGAGCTCCTTCAGCAACTGCAAGAGCACTTCGTGCTTGTGCTCGGCGTCCTGGTGCAACCCTTCGATGCGTCCGCGGAGGACCTCGAGCCGTTCATCGAGCTGGCCTTTGCGCGCCAGCTCCATCATCTTGCCCTGCTGCTTGATGCCCTCGATCTTGTACTGCACCGCGGCCCTGATGGTGGCGATGTCCTTCTGGCTCGCGTTCTTGATGGCGTCGGTGTCGAGCAGTTTCTGCGTCTCGCCGAGCGCGGCCATCGCCTGCTGGTGCTGGTGCTGCAGGTGCTGGAACTTGGCCTTGAGCGCCGGCGGAATGTCGCCCAGCTCCTCATCGCTCTGCGCGGTGGGATTCTGCGCCTGGAGACGGTCGGCGATCTCGTTCGAGCCCGAGAAGCCCATCGCGCGCACCCACAGGTCGGCGTAGACGGGCACCAGCTCCGGCACCGCCGCGGCGAGCGCCGCCATGCCGGCGAGCGCTTCGTCCTGCTTCGTCTTGTAGTCGCGATCGAGCGCGGCCTGCACCTTGTAGACGCCGGCGCCGAAGTCGACGTACTCGACCGGCTTGCCCTTCCACTCGTCCGGCATCGTCTCTTCGGTCGCAAACGTCGAGCCCTGACACGTCGGACACGTCTCCGGTTGCCGCCAGAACGCCGTAATCGGCGGCGGGATGACGCCCTTCCCCTGGCACGCCTGGCACGGCACACCAACCGGCTCCCCCTCGGCATTCCGGATGAACGGCCGCTTGATCATGATGGCGATTTCGTCGTCGTTCTCCTCGCCCATCACGCGGACGACGCGCCCCTCGCGGTCGTAGTAGTGCGGAATCGCGTCAATCAGCACCATGCCCTCGTAGGGCATCGAGATCGTCGCGAGGTTGTCGAGGAAGTTCGACGAGCCGGCCTGGCCCTGGCGCTGGAGCGCTTCAATCGCCTTGCCGGAGCGGTCGTACGGATTCACCGCGCGCATCTGCGGCGCCACGCTCCCCGTCACCGCGTGATACATCTCGTGCAGCATCTTGATGAGGACCAGCAGGCCATTCGCCTGAATCTCGGTCTGCTGACGCTGCGGGATGGGGGCGGGTTTGCCGTCGACGTCCACCGCGTTGACATGCACGCGGCTGCGGTTGGCCGTGAACAGCTCGTTCCACTCCTCCTCGAAACCATCGTCCTGCCCCGCATACATGATGTAGGGCGCCCGCGGCATCGATGCGGCGGCCTCGGTCGCGGCCGAGATGCACACGTTGATGGCGCGCTCCAACTCGATGCCGTTCGACAGCATCCCCTTGAAGCGCCGCTTGCCTTTGAAGAAGTACTCGCGGCCGATGGTCTCGATGACCGGGATGTAGCGGCCGTGCCACGGGCGCCGCTCCAGAATCTGCGTGCCGTCGCAGATATAGATCATCACGCTGCGGGTATCGACGTCGCGCTGGCGCGTGCCCTCGGCGCCTGCCGTCACCGCCGCTTGGGCCTCCGCCGGCAGCTTGTCGAGCCAGGTCGAGCCGTGCGCCGGGTGAAACGCCAGCGTCCGCGTCGTGTGGACGACCTTGCGGTACGTGCCGACGCGCACGCGCCGGAACTCAGGATTCTCGGCGTCGGCGGCGAACCAATCCGACCAGCCGCTATCGGCATCGAACGCGTTCTCAGGCACCTGGAGCGGCGCGTTCGGCCACCGCCGCTTGCGGTCGGCTTCAGAGAACCACTCCACTTCGAGGTTCCAGCCGGCGTTGCGGCGGTCGGCCGCGGTGCCGTACGGGTCCCAGTAGATGGACGAGTAGTCGAGGATGCGCTCTTCGATGAGGTCGAGGTCGAAGTCTCCGTCGTTGGCGTAGTCGGCGATGATGCGGTAGCCGCCGCGGCCGACGCTGGCGGTGCGCTCGAGCGCCCAGATGCGGATGGCGAGCGCGCCGCTCTCAACCTGAATGGAGCGAATCAGGCCCTTGAAGTAGCCGGCGATCTTCGTGTTCGCGAGTCCCGCTTTCGGCTTGACGGTGAGCGCGAGTCGGGCCTGACGCGCTTCGGTGACGACCTGTTGGATGATCTGGTCGTGCAGCGGCACGGAGATCGTGGGCTTGGCGGGAATCTTGTTCCCTTCGTCGTCCGTCTTTTCCTCGCGCGACGTGCGGTGCTCCGCCAGCCACATGTCGTCGAGGAATTCCAGCTCCAGGTCTTCGGCCCGACGCTGCAGGTCCTCGTACGTCTTGCCGAACTTCAGCGCGTCGAGCACTTCCTGCACGAGCGCCTTGTCGGACTCCTGGGCTGGCGTGAGCTTCTGTTCCTCGGGCTGCGCCTGCCCGACGCTCTCCTGGACGAATGTGCCGTCGGTGGTGGCCATCAGTGCGACTTCGAGCCGAGCCAGGACCCTTTACGGACGCGGGCCGAGCCCTCGTAGTGTTGCTGCATGGCCGCTTCGCTGCCGGCGATCTCCAGCTCCCACGACTCGTCGACTTCCTTTTGCCAGTCCTTCTCGGAGACCGGCGACGGCACATGGACGGCGTTCAGGAACTCGCGCGCCGAGACCTTGGGGTAGCGCTCGCGCCACGTGACCTCGAGGAAGGTGAAATTCACGTCGGCCAGGTGGTCGCACTGCCCGCGGTGGTTGCCGAAGAACGCGCCGAGTGCCTTGGTGAACGCGCCGCGGAACTCGAAGCGCCCGGCGGCGACGACCTCGGCGTGCGCCACGCAGTCGTGTAGCGTGTCGATGAGGAACTGACGCATGTTCGCCTTGACTTCGGCGCTCACGATGGGGCGGAGCCCGGTCGAGGGGAGCAGCGGGTTGCCGTGCGGGTCGATGAGGAAGCTCATGACGCTACCGGTGGCGGCGACGCGGGCGTCGGTATACTGCCGTCTGACGCCTCGGCCCCGGCGAACTCTGACTGGATAAACCCGATGGCTTCGTCGAGGTTCGAGTAAGCGTAGTCCTTCGAGTCGTACTCGCGCCCGCCCATCGTGTCGCGCTCCTTCCCGGTGCGCTCGCGGGTCTTCGAACAACTCACGATGACGGCGCCGTTCGCGGCCTTGCGGAGACTGACGCTTTCCACCTTCCAGCCCGCCTCGGCGGCCGGCGCGGCGGCCTCTTCGGTCATGAGCGACGCGCTCTGATGGTCACTGTCACCACCCATCGCGGCTGCGGCGGCTCCCTGCGTGTAGGCGTCCATCGTTTGCTCCAAAAAGAAAAGAGCCGTGAGACAAAGGCGCGCAGAACTTGCGCAACCCTTGATCCCACGGCTCGGGTCGTCCTCGTAGCCGGGTGGAACCCCAGTTATCTAAAAACTTACTTACGCCGTCATCGCATCCACTGCGGGCCCCTCTCGGGCTTCAACTGCGGCGGCGGTAGCTTTGGCGTCGCCTCGTCTCCGGTCATGAGTGCCAGTAATTCGCGGTCGGCTCGTTCCATCACGCGTCGGTGTGGCTCTGTCACGCGCGGCAGCGTGGCCTCGTCGTACTGCCGCGTCACCCGCACATGGATGATACGCCCATCCTTCATCGTCACCAAGATGTCACCCCAGAACCGCTCAACGACGAACCCGAGGAACATCTCGAAGAGGCGCCACATCATCACGCCAGTCCAAGGGCTCGTGCGACTGGCCACCCGCGCGCCACGCGGTATCGCAAGCACCGCTGCTTCATCATGGTCCATGCTCGGTACTCCGGGGTGCATCGCCATTGCCCTTGAACCTTGAGGTAGCAGGGAACCCCCATCTCAGTGCGGCCTCCCGTCTCCGTTCGGCGACGCCAGCACACCGGCCGGTGTGAGGATGCGCGACTTCGGGTTGACGACCGCGGCATCCACGGTCAACTCGTTGGGCTCCTCGACGCGTTGCAGGCCGACACCGGTGACGAACGTGATGGCACACGGCGTCAGCCGTGGGGGAGCGCCGGCCTCGGCCCAGCGCATATTCGTCGCGGCGCGCCCAAGCGTGAACGTCGGTTGCCACAACCCCTCGTGAATCTCGGCGTGCCTGAGCAGGGCGATGGTCAAGCCCTCGAGCGTGCAGGATACGCTCGTCGCCTGGTTGTCGCGCACCGCGCCCTTGAGGCGGCTGAACGGGTTAGCCATGCGTGTCTCCTAATCGAACGCGATGTCCATGCGCAGATCGAACCTGTCGTGCTCAACCGAGTAGTCCCACACCACGCGCACCGCGAGGCCGTCACGACTCACCCGGAACGCTGGCACGCCTTCGGGCACAGGGGCCGTTCCCAGAATCGCCGTTGCGTCCTTCACGATGTCGCGCGTGACGACGCCTGGACGCATCACCGCGGTCAGGTTTCCGCGCGTGTCGAGTTCGACCCAGAGCGGTTGGAACAACAAGGTGCGGCCTGCGGCCCACATCAGCATAGGCAGTTCGTGCGAGCACTGCTCGAGCAGGCCAGCGAATGCGTCCAAGAGCCCTACCTCGCACGAGACGCCTACGTGATACCACCGCGCCATATCCACCGGCCGCTTGTCGACCACGGTGAGCACCTGGCCGGGCTCCAGCGCGGCGCGCACCTCGTGAAGCGCCTGGTAGGCCAGCCAGCGCCCAATTCGGTGTAGCGTCGTCGAGAGCGGGTAGGATGCGCTCGTCCTCTCAACCACCGTCATTCCTCGCCCCCTCCGCGCCAGAGCGAGCCTACTGCCGCGGCAGGTCCCGCCGCGGTGTCGGCCGCGTTCATATGGCGCACCCCCATCCACTGCTCGTAGCAGATGCTGCACAGGTACTCGTTCGCGAGCGTGCGCCAGCGGGCGCCGCGCGCGGGCGGCAGGTCGAGTTCGGCGCGCAGGAGGTCGCACGTGCGCCGGGCGCACGTCTTCGCGAACTTCTTCACGGCTCGCGGATCTCCGCCTGCCCACTCGCCGTCGCCCGCTCGAACCGGTGATGCTCCGCCAGGGCCTCGCTCGCCGACTGCTTCGTCATCGCGCTCACGGTCCGGCCGCATCGGCAGCGGTAGACCTGAATCAGACCAGGCGCACGCGGATTGTTCGGGTCGGCCAGGGCGTTCACGCGGCCCGCCGCGCCTGGTTCTTCTGCGGCGTGATACTGATGGCCCGCGACGGATTGATGCGCCACACCAGCGCGTCCTTGCCTCGGTGCGCGACGTCGTCGGGGTCCACCGCATCGAGCCAGCCGTCGTCGTAGACGGTCCGCACGGTCAGGGTCTCGACGTAGCACGGGTTCGCGCGCGTGGTCTCCCCGGTCTCCGGGTTGACGCCGACCGGCATCAGCACCATCGGCAGGCAATCCCACACGAACAAGTAGGTCTCGCCCGCCTGGAACTTGGGCGCGGGCGCGGCGTCCACCGTTCGGGTGACGTCGGCGAGGACCAGCGCGGCCAGGAGGGCGAACGCGGCGACCGCACCAAGGACGACCAGTTCTCGATTCTTCGTCACGTCCGCCTCCGTTCGGTGTTAGTGAGCGATTTCGCGGAAAACGGCCGCGTAGGATGCCCCAGGAGCGACGATCGCGCGTCCGCCTGACCCGTAGCACCCCCCGTTTTGAGGTCCCACTCGGGCATGACCCGTATCGCGAGACCGTCCTTTTTGGACACGACTCCGGTCACCTGAAAGCGCTGCAAGTGTTCCGTCGGGCGCCCCGTCACCGGGTGGAGCGCGAACTTGCCATCGAAGGTGACGACATCACCCGGCTGAAACGCGTAGCCGATGCCGTACTCGTCGGCGATGACGACCTTGGCGAGCTCCGGCGCGCCAGCGCCGAGGTCGAAGATGGTCTTCTGACCCGGCACCCAGAGCAGGCGGTCTGGGTCGAGCACCGCGCCGGTCATGACCGAGGCCAGCACGCCGAGGAAGCCGCGACGCCCGAGGTTCATGACGCCACCGCCCTTCGATGCGCAGCCTTCCATCGGCGCGCACGCGAGCGCGAGCAATCCTTACATTCGTCGTGCAAGCCGTCGTACTTACTAGTCCTCGGATAGAAACTAGAGCGTGGCAGACACCGCTTGCAGTGCGTGCATAACTTGTCGAGGTCAGGATTCCCACCAGCCGCACGTATCCGCATTCGGGCGTGTAAGAGCCGGTGATACGTCTCGTCCTGGCAGATAACAAGTGGGGCATCATCAGACCGCGACCCGTCCGCATGATGCACCACGGCTTTTGGGGGGAGCGTCTTCCCAAGCGCACGTTCAGCGCGTAG
>Ga0137352_1000014_pt1 | contig 14071 bp, 17 predicted proteins | sample EasRivERMLT730_2_FD_104777 | JGI IMG/M metagenome (GOLD analysis project Ga0137352, IMG submission 104777) | Soil microbial communities from meander-bound floodplain in the East River, Colorado, USA - East River MetaG ERMLT730_2 | ecosystem: Environmental > Terrestrial > Soil > Floodplain ... | reverse complement strand
TGTGCCTCCACCTATACCTCCAGATTGAATCTCTGGAAAGAGAAGAGGATTAGAAGAACCACCAAATAAACCTGCCATAATTACCTCATTATTTTAACATAGTGCGGAATACAATTCGGACGTTCAATTAACACCGCACCTTTATTGGTAAGATCAGTATCATGGGTCAATTCTCGTGACAGGTCGCCACAGCGCCTTACACGATCACCCGGTTGAAGACCAGTTAACAATGCTTTACCGTTGCGTTCATCAATATCAAGTGCCATGCCTAGATTATCTTTGCCCTCAATCTGGGCCAGACGATCTCGCACCACTACCCAGTCACCAGAGGCGTGTGGTTCCAAAGTGTCAGAGCAGGAACCAGTGTGTATTGGTTCGCCAGTATGCTTATTAATAACAGAGAAGTGTTTCATATTTTACACCTTCATTAGTGACCAATTGAGCGAAGTAATTTCGTCTCCTTGGAGGTAATTCATACTTTCAAAGACGATACGTAAACCCATCTCATCCGGGGCCCAAGTTTGTCCGTTCCAAGTTACGTTGTTTGGCGGAGAAACTTCAAAGGCGGATACTTGAGTTACCGTAACATCACACATCCATGCGGCAATATTATGTCCTGCATTGCGGAAACCACTAGCCGCCCTACAACGTCCGATAAAGGATTTGTTCGATGCCGATGACCAAGGATCAGTGGTATCTTGAATTACGGTAGCCACCCATATAGTATTGGGTCCACTGAGAATTGATATCCCAGTCATCGTATCCTCTGCTTGAGTATCAGGTTCAGTCACTGCTAGGCGGGATACTGTCAGCGTAGTGCCATCCCACGTCAGATACTTAGTCGAAGCATTGCCAATAGAGAGTTTTGCTACACTACTATCATAACCTAACCAGAATCCTGTTCCTGTATTATATGCTGTCTGCCCAGATTTGATATGTCCAGAAGAATTCAAAGTAATAGTTCCAGCGGTTAATGCCCCCATATCTGCCGTAATAGCTGAAAGGGTAGATACAGTTAAATTACCAGCGGTAATGGTATTTGCTGCAACTTCGTTGCCAGTAATACTTGCTGCAACAATCTGACTTCCATTTATATTAGTGCCTCCCACCCCACTAAATACCTCAAAGGTTGGTTCAACTGAACCATTAATAGCAGTAGCAACGAGGACTTTGCCAGCACCCACAGCAGAAGAGGCAGTTGTTGTGGTTTGATATTCTGTCGTAGAGACAGCAATATCTAGATAAATAAAACTACGAGCAGCCATATTTCCTGTATTACCAGCATTAATAGAATAACTTGTCCCATCGGCACTTGTAAATGTTCCTGCACCCCACTGAACAGTATTTAAATCTAATACAGAAAAGGCAGAAGTTTGTGTCCATCCTCGTGCCGATAAATTTAAATTAGCTAATCCAACTAATCCACTCAATAAAGAGGACAGAACGCTTCCACCTGTAATTGTAATATTAGAAGCAGTTACTGCCCCGGATTCGGCAACTCTAAATGTCGCACTAAGCGGACTTGTATGACCTGCCCAAAAACGAATATCATCTCCTCCAGTTACTGCGGAAGAGAGTCCTACAAGACCGGAAGCATCAGTAATAAAAGTAGAACCAAGTGTCCAACCACCAATTGTTCCAGAGGCTGCGGTAAGAGCACCAGATTCAGTAACTTTAAATTCTGCATTGGCTGGAGTTGAGTCGCCTGCCCAGAAGCGAATATCGTCTCCTCCCGTTACCGCAGAGGATAGTCCTACAACACCAGCCGCATCCCGGATATAATCTGCACCAATGGTCCAACCACCAATCGTTCCCGAGGATGCTGTAAAACTACCTACAATGGTTAAAGTAATGCCATCCCACGTCATCTTATTGCCAGCGGAATTCCCAATGGAGAATCGGGCAATTCCGTCTTGCACACCTAACCAGAAGCCAGTGCCCGAATCATATGTTAATTGACCAGCGGCATAATAGGGTCCACTTGCCATACTAAGGCGTTGTTGTTGTGTAATTTGCACCGTATTAGGTGCAGGTTGAATCGTAAATTCATCCATTAACCAACTCCAATATCTAGTTTCAGAGAGAACTTCTGCAAACGTAATGGCGCATTTTGTGTATATTCAAAACGATAAGCTCTTTGGAAGAACATCCCACCTTCAGCAAGGAACTTATGCGTAGCAGTCATATCAATAGTGCGAGCAGTATTGAACGTAGTGTAGTCATCATCAGCCTCAGAAACACTTATTGTGCCAGTGGTATTATCTCCGAGTAACCATAAACCAGTCTGGAACTTAGCCATAGGTGTGCCAAAATCATAGTTATCGGTTTGGATTGTCACAGTAAAGTTTGATCCATTGTCCTGATAGGTCGTCGGATTTAATGTATAAATCCTGCCATTAGTGGCATCTTGCACATACACTTGTCCACTACTGGAGGTTGCAGCCATTCCGGGAAAGATGGCATCTGAGGCAGTCTTCCACTCTGTCCACATTCCAATCGAAACATCGTAGACCCAAGTGCGACCAGAAGTAGCTAAATTTAATACATAAATCAAATGCCCAGCAATTGTTTCCATCCAAGCGGTGCAACTAGTAATAGTCTCTGCATTTAAAATACGTTCAAGGGCAGGTGTTGAAACCCTCTTGCCTTGACGAGACCCTTCAATTAACCATACTTGACGACTACCTCCCCCTACGGCTGGTATAGATGAAACCCACATAATAGATTCTCCAGCAAAAGCCAAACTATTTTTTGTAGCCAAACCTAATTGTAATGAGTTTTGATCAATTCGTAAAAAGGGAGAATTGGCCGTTCCATTGTTAAAAAAGAATTCAATACTCTGCTTGCCCATTGCCATAATCTGATCTTTGAGCCGCACGATGGCTTCCAATTCATCACCATACATGGCAGAACTAATAACATTCAGTGAGGTCCAATTATCAAAGTCATCTGGTTCAGTGTTCCAAATCTCTCCGTCTGATTGAGCCTGAACAATATAATCATCATAAAAGATAATAGGACCTAGATTATTCTGAGGATATTGAGCATCATCAACTTCATCAATTTGAGTAATTACATCACTAGTAGTAATATGATAATTATCAGTGCCATCACTAATAATCAAAATCCGTTCCGTAGAAGTAGGTGAGGTTTCTGCAAACCATACCCGACCAGACGAGGCTGCCAGAGTGACACCTAAATCTGTAGTGTTAGAATATATCTTATTTGCGAATACCGAATATATCTTACCTGTAGCTGCCCACAAATATAGACCTCTTCCAGTAGCCGCTCCTGCGGGTGGCTGTGAAAACTGTGCTAATCCGGGACGCTTAACTGCTATTAAGGTCTTACCCCCAGTCAGAGGATTAGTATAGAGTTCAAAGAGAACATTCACATACCGCTGATCAAGGGTAGCAGTTGTGCCTCGTGAGAGATGCATTCCCGCCAAGGGAATATCTATCGTCGAAGGAAAGTCCTGTTGTTTGCCAGCGTCAGCCATTAGTGACCTGTTCTATTCGGCATTAAATAAACTGATCCTTCTTCCATTCCAAAATCCCCTACTCGTTTCCGTTCAGCTTCTGTCCAAGTATGAAGCATAGTTAATTTACGTGCTGGAATACTATACTCATATCCCAACGTAGTAGCTAACATTAAAATAATGAGCAATTCATATTCTTGCGGGAAGTCCAAATTATCAGTGGCATTATCCATATCTTCAAATGGACGTTGAAACCAAATGAGAATAACTTCATCACCATTAGGAAAGCGAGGATAAAGATTCAATAATCCTGTTAAGGAAGTAGGTTCATAGTAGATTGTATGCGGAGGCCCCTCCGTGGATTTCGTCGACAATCTCACGTATTCATCACGGGAAACAATATTAATAGGCACTTCCGAATCACTTTCATAACTATAACGTTGAGCCTGCACGATCTTAAGCGGTCTCACCGTCTTACTAGTATAACTATATACGTGATTGCCACTACTAGCTACCGTTGTAACACCAGCAGCTAAAGTCACAGTAGAGCCTGATGGAGCACCACTCACGGTAGTCCAGAAGATATTACCACTATCTAGTTCTACCCCAATTACATCAGATGCAGAAATACCTGTAATCGAATCCACAGTAAGTGTCGTGTCTGTTGCTGCGCTTTCAGCCGTGAGTTCTGTATGAACATATGTAGTAGCTGCATGACCACCACTCGGACCTAAGATAACGGTATTCGTATCATGAATAGGGAAGATGGCGCTTTTTCGGATAGCCCACAAAGGCATACCATCTACTGCTAAAGATTTAACAACAGAATTCAGGGCTAGTGAACCAGTGGTTAATTGATTGGCACTGGCACTAACACCTTCACGTAATACACCACATTTGCGTAAAGCCGATTCAACAAGCTGAGTGCGTGTATGTTGGAAATCAACTGATCCACTAGTCGGCATTATTTACTCCTTCTTACTCGCATTTTCCGTCTGTATTTACTTATATATGCCGCTTGATTCTTTTTGCGTCTCATTTCCACCCGATGTTCCCACCATTCCCAAACACGAAGACATGCATAAACCGTAGAAGGAATAGCTAGAGCCAACGGAGCATATTGAAGTGCTGTAGCGATAATAACGGAACTGGAGAGCACGTCTCCGGTAACTTTAAGTAGACTATCCATAAGAATTCTTTTATTATATTTCGGTAGAATACCGAATTGACATTGTAAGTATATCATTTTCACCCCAGACTGCGGGCACATTATGAGCCCATTGTTCTCCAGTCTCTTTTGACCGAATGGTCGCGGTGGACGAAGATGCTGGTAAGGTGACATTACCAAAAATAGCTTTAGTGCCTCCCACCAACATAGTTGCTTCTCCAGTAGCGGCCTGACTCCCATTTGTGATAGGCACTGAAATAGTCCAAACTCCATTTCCCGGATCAACCGTGCTGCCTAGAGTAGCATACACGCGAACATTAACTACTTTATTTCCATCTGCATCTGTATATACTGTATACTGACCAATAATAGTAGAATTTCCTGCATCACCACCACCACTATCTTCCCAGAATCCGTTAGCCCAAAAACCTGTTTCCCAGAAACCTGTTTCCCAAAATTGATCCCCCCCTCCTCCACTAAATAAAGTCCAAGTTGGTGAGTAGGTTAAATCCTGATCTGTATCTGGACGAGCAAAGGGAAGTATAAATTCTTTACGAGCGGCCCTTACGAAGTCTTGAGAATGCCGTGGCTCCCAACAATCATTACAGACCATCGCTCCTGTCCACTCTTTGCGAAGTTGTGTATTCTTGAATTTGAATCCACAACGATCACAAATAACATTGTAAGTGCCCGAAGCAGATACACGATTGCGAGGCATTTATGCCCCACCCATCGGCGTGGCACTCCCATCGCCCACTAATTGAACATCATTAATATATTGTGTATTGGCATCTACTTGGTTGGCAACAGTAAAAGTTAAACTATCTGTTTTAGTTTTAATGGCTCCAACAGTTGCTTCTAACGCACCTGCGGCAGGAACACCTGTGGCTGAGGCAGCAAAGAAAGCATCATAGACCGCTTCTTCCACCACGGTAAACTCTTCCTTCACAGGAAGGCATAGACTATCATCATTAATAACAATAGTCATATGACCCACCGTGCCACTAATTCCACTCTGTAGAGTTAAATGATAATAACCATCAGCAGATGTAATAGCAGCAAAAGTGTAACCACTAATACTGACTACTGTGCCATTATCATGTAAGATAGCTGCTTTTTCGTCGGCGGTCGTCAAACTAAGTGTAGTGACTGGAGTGAACCCATCACCAACTGCAACCACAGGCCCAATCAATACCTTATGTGTTGCATTTTGTTTTATATAGAACATATTAACCTTTTAAATGATGAAAGTAATGGTATACTGCTATTGGTCCTACCAATCCGCCTGTTGCTACCACATGTAGCACCCAAGGATCAGTGTCAGGAGCGGTAAATTCATAATTTCCACTAGTGTCAAGTAATGTTTGTTCTGTCTCCCAGTTACCTGTAACCGGATCAAACCACCGATAAGTCCAATCTTTTACTGTGCCACCCAGATTGATTGTCTTCGCACCACCAGTCAAAAGGAACGCTACATATTCCTGTCCTGTATTCCCGGTGTAAACAGAATCAACATTTGTTAACCCTTCAAAATCTACTACATCCAGAAAATTCCTGAAATAATAGATTGTATCAAACCCTTCTTCATCCCAAGATGACACGTTGCTAACATAGAACTGCCAATGTGTGCCGAGGATAAATGACTTCCATAAAAACTCCCTGAACTGAGCAGCGGTGTATACCGTTAAGTCATTGCTCTCATTCATCGCGGTAGGTTTGCTCTGCAATATGTTCAGCGTCGCGCCGTAGGTGGCGTCGGTGTCGTGCCGGTTGATGTAGTCAACCTTGCTGGATGCTTCCGCCGTCGTCAGGTGTGAGTTGGTCGAAAAAAGGTGCGCGGGGTCGCTCTGAATTGTCAGCTCATCCTCCGCGATGGTGACAACACCTTCTTCCCATGCCAACGTTGCACCCCCGCTCACATCGTAAGTTTCGTTGCCGATCTGGTAGATCACGTTGTCAAAGTCGCCTGTTTCCGCGATCACCTTGCGAATCCAGTCCTCGACTACTTGGTTGGCATTCTCGGGATCGTCCGCAACAATCGCATCCGTCAGCGCAATGGAGTTGGAGTTGTTCCCGCTTCCCCACGGCATCTCCCCCGGCATATCAGACATAGCCCAGCCGTCGATGATGTCCAGCTCAACGTAGATGCCGAGGTTCTTCGCGTAGGTGAGCAGCGATCTCAAGTTGCTCCAATACGCCGCGTTGAAGCTCGTGAGGTCATAAACCTGTCCTCCGGTGTCCGTGTAAGGAGGCACCGCCTCGCCGATGAACGGCCCGAGCCGCCAATGCACCCAGTTCACGCGGTGCGCGGCGAGCGTGTCCAAATAAGCAGTAGTCATCAGCGGCCAGCCGTCGTCATATTGCCCGCTCACACCGACGAGCCACACACCATTACCTAGGGAATCTTGGAAACAACTCGACTTTTGCGAACTAATTTGTAGTGGGTCACTTATCGTGTCGGGAGTTACCGGTGGTGCTCCTGTAACAACTATCCCGATAGTTACCCAAGCTTCCGAAGTGACGATTGTCCAGCCGCAAGCAGTATTTATCCCAGTGCCAAGTTGTCTTTGGGCGCTTACGCCGGCATCGGAGTCAATACCTTCGTCCTCCCATATCAGAGTTCCATTTGCGGAAATAGCGGCGGACGATTCCGTCATCATTAAAGACAGGACAATGCCACCAGTCGCTGACTCCGCGACAGTAACATTTGGTGTAGTAGAATTTCCAGAACTTGAGGATGATGTTCTGCTAGTAGTGCTTGCATTTATAAAACTGATTGCGCTTGCAGCAATTGCCCCGTTCGTGCCACCATAAGTTACCACAATATTGTGAGCTGACCCCGTGGCCGGACTATTTAATTCCCAGATGGAGACACGCATTCCACCACTCGTATTTGAACCTTTGGCTGTGCAGGAAACACTGTTATAGGTAACAGAAGTTACATCAAAACTGAAAGCACCTGCCGCCAATACGACTAGTTTATTTGCTCCAGCGGCGCAGGTATGCGACCAAGTGAGGCTGGCCGCATTAGTAAGGGCAGTTGCGTGGGAAGTTGTGTCTACATTAAAAGTCATTATGACGCCTTTTCTGAATTATCTACAATAACGCCGACGATGACGGCGTAGATTTCTTGCTAATGCCATAGACTTGCGAATATATTCTTCTTCAACAGCTTCCCCATTATTAATACTCGGTGCAAATGTCGTTAAGTGTAATGCGAGTGTTTGTGGTATCACTAATTTATGGTCAGAAATGTTGACACTAGGAACGAATGATGCAAGTGTTAATGCAAGTGTCGCTGGCGTAACAACTCTGGGGGTTAAAACCGTTGGAGCAAAGCTAGTTAAAGTTAAAGTTGCGGGTGAAGGTATAACAAGTTGGTGGTTCGTTATTGTAATCGTTGGGGCAAACGTGCTTAATGAAAGCGTTGCTGTAATCGGTATTACGTTAACACCTACTGTTACACTTGGAGCAAAGGTCGTAAGAGTTAATGATCGTGTAGTAGGTGTAACAATCTGATGTGCTGTTGCAGTTACAGTTGGTGCAAAAGTCGCAAGAGTTAACGCTTTCGTTATTGGCGTAACAAGTTGGTTAGCTGTCGCTGTAACTGTCGGTGCGAATGTTGCGAGTGTTAGTGCTATTACCCCCGGTGTAACCAGAATGGGGTTACTTACAACTGGGGGAATCGCTACATATACAGACTGTGAATGAACAGCCGTATCATGATCCCAATCTCCAGTCGAACCAGTAGTAGTTCCAGCACAAGTTGCTGTCGCTACTGCGATGCCACCGCCAGCCCCGTTGGTGGTTGTGCCATCCGTTCTCTCCGTAATGCTGGCAAAGTTGGAATTCGTGTAACCGCTAGCATTCGTAGTATCGGCTGCATCATCGGTGAGACCGATACACCAGAAGATCAAACTGTCCGCTGTGAGACTAGACAATACTCCTGTGACCAAATTAGTCGTTCCGGTGCCATGCCCAGTGCCAGAACCTACCTTAATATCGGTGGCGACATTCGTAACACCATGTGTTCCGGCTGTAACTGCGAACATTCGTCCGCCGCAATGATCTCCTACTCCACTAATAGTGACGTTCCCAGACCCACCAGATGGTGCGAGTCGAGCAAAGATCGTCAGTGTGGTAACGCCAGTAGCGCCTGAATTCTCAGTGCGCTCAAAAATCTTAGTCCAATCTGTTGGAGTGGTCGGCGTTCCTGCGGCTGTTGACGAATCCGAAGATTCTAATACAATTAGGAGAACATCATTCTCAGCATTACTCGTGACTGCCGTAATTGTAACAGAAGTCGTGCCAAACTGGTTGGCAGACCCACCGGCACCACGATAGGTTGGTGCTGCCATTTACTACCTTATGATAACGTAAAGATGCCCGATGAATGTAATGCTACAGTCAATGTATTACCATTCGTAGCTGTAACATCCGCCGGTGTAGAATCCAAAAGACAATAGCAAAGAACATCTCCCGCATTCTCATAGATCACAGCGAATCGTGCTGTAATTGATCCACCCGAAGCCGTCCATACGGCATCTGCCGCATCATCTACTGTAACTGTAGTTGTGCCTGATAATGCGAGTGCTCCATATGAAATGCCACCAGTGGTATATCCATTGGCATTGGCATGTTCATTAGTTAATCCGGCATAAGTTGTGCTCGACGCGCCAATATTTGACGTGGACAGAAATAACGCAATCTTAAATGTATCTGTGTCTAGGTCAAATGTGCCGTTTAAAAGACGGGTGCGGCCTCCATCTGTAAAGGTCCATGCTCCGGCTGCCATGTTAAATTACCTTTGTAAAAGTAGTTGAAATACTAGCACGGAAAGCCTCTACTTGTTTCCTTAAATCCACCAATTGTCCTTCCAAAGAAATCTTAGTTTTCTCCAACTTCTCAACTTCTGGGTGGAGGCGTTTGGCTTCCGTTTCTGTTTTAAGCAAAGCTGCTTGTGCCTGAGTTTGAAGCGCCTGAATCTGCGCGTCTGCTGCAACCTTCTTAGTCTTTAGATACGTTCCAGCTTCTTGTTTAATGGCTTGTGCTTCAGCTTGTGCAGCATGTATAACTTCTTCACCTTTCCGCATTTCTTGCGCTACTGCTTCGGCTTGTTCTAATGCAGCATCTCGGGCAGCAATAGCTTTCTTTGCTTCGTTCTCATATTGTTGGGTGCGACGTTCAGCTTCGGCTAAAACCTTTAGCGCCTTCTCAAAACCATCAAAAACTTTTAAAGCTCGGCCAATCTTAACTGCTTCTTGATAAGCCTCCCATGAAGAAACTTGTTTTTCAGATTCCATATTAATCCTTTTTCCGCAACCACAATGTAATCGTATAGCTATCTCCGGCTGCGTGCCCAACTGTCGTGAGTTCAATATCTCCTGTGCCCCCTGCTGAGCCCGGATCAACCAATCCACCGGCTGGCGACCAATCGAGATAACCAGCACCAGAAATTACGGCAATCACATCTGGAGTAGTATGATCCCAATGCAACTGAACTTGCATACCAAGAATATCATATTCAATCTTTTCTACTACAAAACTAGTCGGTTCAGTGCCATCTGGACCAGTAAAGGTAGATTTGTCCACCTTAATTACAGCGGCTTCCCCAGTTCCATCACTGACATTTGTTAGGCGGACGACCAAGTGCCGACCCCCATTAAATACAGTTTTAATATTAACAGCGTCTGCCATGTTATCTCCTCAAAAAGGAAGGAAGTAAATGCTTCCTTCCGGGTTACTTATTAGGCTTTAAAAGCCACGAAAGAGACAACAATAGTGCCGTTCAGTGCAGCGGCAGCAGCTTCATTTCGCACAACAATAACCAATGAACCATTCGCAGGAGTAACCCGATTAATCGCCGGTTCACCCGTAGTCGAATCCCCATATTTCACCGATGCCATGACCATATCGGTTGCAAGAATCTTGGAATTCGTAATAGTCAGAGTATAACTTGCCGCCGCAGCGGTTGACAGGGCTTCGGATGTAACCTTGCCTGACTCAGCATTAAGGGTAGCCGCACCAGCCACAGCAGTTGCTGTGCCAGTCCGAACGCCCAATGCGGAGAAAAATGTAAATAGTTTGCCAATTGCCATTTTAGTTTCCTTTCCTGTTATCCAAAGATAACGTCAACTCGGTTTCCCGATCTATATTGAAATAGGGAGGGACCACAGGCCCCTCCCCATAGTATTACTTACGCGCCCGGAGTTCCGAACAGACCACGGGGGTCAGTCCAGCCAAACGCACAACGGAAAGTAGCCTTATACTTCGCATTGTCCGTATCGAAATCATCGTCCATATCGAACGTATCTTCGCGCCGCACGAAATACTTCATGCTATCGCGCACGTTAGTCCTAATGAACCATGCATCGGTGTCCGTCAGGTAATGGTTAACCTTCAGGCCCTTCGGGAAATGACCACGCACCACGTTAACCGTGTTGTTAGCGGTCCCGACTTCTTGAGTCGTCTTGAGAATCTTCTCAGCTTCGGCCCAAAGATCAACCGGCACGATGAGCGATTGCGGCAGAACCGCGATGTTCAACTGACGGTCATTCTTGAGCTTCATCAGATCAATCACGGCCTGCTCAAGAGCAGCTTCGGAAATATCAGCAGCGGTAGAAAGTTCATTAGAATACGTTCCACCAGCCACGTTTGGATGGTCGGTAGCAAGCAGTTCCTTGCCATCTCCACCAGTGTAGGTGCTAGTAAACGCACGGTCATAAACCTGTGCAGCCAAGATTTCCTTAGTTTGACGGATCGAGAAGGCCAGACCGCGCCCACCCTTTTCCATCGCCACATCATATTGATCGTCTTCAATAGTTTCCTTAGTAATCTGGAAACCCAGACCATAAGTAACCATAGTGTAGCGTGACACGAAACCCGAACGATTGGTATCATACGAGATCGGCACACCTTCGCCCTTCCGTTGGAAGAGCCCAAAGCCACTGGTGCCAACATCTTCTTCCCAAGCTTTCCGGCTTCTGAACGTATCGAACAGATCGGTGTATTCTACCGGATGTTCTTTATATTCTTGACCGTAGAACTTGTTAATGCCGGGCCACATGGCCTTCATCCACAAACCAGTATTAATAGCCATAGTATAATCTCCTTAAATACCAGTTGCCGACAGGCTCATATGCTCAACGGGTTTGACTTCCCAACGAGCATTCGCGCCAATCGCATTACCCGGACGAGGAACCAAGCGCATGAGACGGAAACCAGCGGTAGTCGTCACCGACGTAACGCTAGAATCAAGCTCAATTGCGGAAGTGCCCGTAGTCGTATTACCAGCCAAAGCTGTTACAACGTCCACGTTCCTGCCCACGTCAACAGCCGCGAAATTCGCGCCGACGCTATCTTCCTGAACTTCAAAAATCAAACCGGGATCATCCGCAACCATCAAGATTGCCGCTGTGCTGGCAGGCTTGTGATTCGTTTGTAGAGCGGTCGGGTTCGGAAGAAACCCAATCACTACTCCCATCATATTGTCGCCAACCGCATACAGGTTGACAATAGGCATACCTTCAACGTCTACTCCGCTGACAAACGTGCCAGCAGGACCAGCATCCCCGGCGTGGGTTACGATATCGCCAATGAAAATGGCGGTGCCGTAAGACGCGGGAACATAATACAAATTATGAGCGCCGTTGTAGGGTGAGCCATCAAGATATCGAACGGGTCTAAGACCATTCGGGGTATCAGGGTTAGCCATAATAAACTCCTACTTTTAATGTTAAGAATATCATCAGGAGATATATGGCGTTGATATTACTCTTCGCCACGACCAGTCGGGCTACGCCCTTTGGTATCAGCTACCTCTACTTTTCCATAGTAGCCGGGAGCTTTATCTCCATCAATGGTGGCCTTTTCACGTTCATCAACAATCTTTTGTTTTTCGAGTTGGTCGGCTTTATACCACTCTTCGGGAATTTGCATTAAGATTGCTTCTTTACCGCCACCAGTTCTTTTAGTTATTGCTGACCCCATCTGGGAACCGCTGTCAGCAGACATATCACCCACTTGCACCTTTTCACGAACAACCTCATAACCACGGTCAAGAAGTTGGTCAACGCGCTCGGGAGTGTTATCCACCCAACGGCCTACCATTCCGGGAGCCAGTCCCTTAACTGTTAAAATATTACGCCGCCCATCAATGGGTGATCTCACGCGCCGGTTCCTACGAGCGATAGCCTCTGGAGAGGGTGTAGCCTTACCAACCTGTTCCTTGACTTCGGCAGGACCTTTGGCGGTCTTTACTTCCTGACTCTTGAGAAAGGAAGGTTCCACGGGTGCCCCTACGGGCTTCGGTGGTTTCATTTGCGACTTAAGCACTGTCATGATCTGACTCCTTATTTCTTAACGCCGAACTTCTTAAGATCGGACGCATATTCATTCATATTCTTGTAGAGACCCTTCTTAACCAATGTCCGACCAACGTCCTTTTCCTCGGATGTTAGGGACACCCTATTGGCAACTTGATTGCCTGTGCGGGTTGCGGTTAGATTGTCACTACCCTCGACCGGACTACCCGGTCTTTTAACGGTTTTCTTTATAGCCATTCCAAACCTCTCTGGAAACTTGGTTTTTACTTGAGTAGTAATATACTCATAAACCTCGGAATTAGTTACGTCAGGATGTTCCTGAGCATACTGCATTCCAATAGCTTCGGCATATGCCCTCATTTCAGGGCGTTCTGTAAACCACTTATTACGATTTACCCACGGAACAAATTCCGGGGCTACTTGCGGTTGTTGAGGTTGGGCTACTTCAAGAGCTTTAGTATCTTGTTTGGCAGCTTCATCAAGCTGCTCCAGACGTTGCTCAATAAGATCAGCAGTAGTGTCATCCCCTTCCTTAGTAGCCTCTCTGAGTTGGGCCTTAAGTTCTCTCTTGGCCTTCTCGTAACCAGCACCAAAAATCTTTTTCTGTTGATTAGCGAGGGTATTAACAACACTGTCTAGTTGCTTAATCTGGCGGTTCTGATTATGAATCTTCCTCAGTAACTCACCACGCCGATTAAACTCATTAGCGGAAACCCATTCGTCAGGATCACCGTCCCATTCGTTCTGCGGTCTCCACCCAGACTCCATAGCAATACGTTCTTGTTCGGTGTGTTGTTGATCAGTAGTAACCTCTTCTTCCTCCGTCACAACATCATCATCGCTATCCACGTCCTCGTCTACAACAACATCCTCGTCTACTTCTGTATCTACAAGTTTTTCCAATTCATCTTTAACTTCAGCTTTTACAACCCCGGCAGTATTCTCAGCCATTGTTATTCCTTTTCGCCATCTTGATAAGGCACTTCCTCTTCAAGTCTGCACATAATATCTTCATATCTGAAGACAATATACAGTTCATCATCGTAAGTAATAAACTTACCACCATATTTTACAAATATGACTCTATCTCCTACTTGATAC
>Ga0137352_1000013_pt1 | contig 14477 bp, 23 predicted proteins | sample EasRivERMLT730_2_FD_104777 | JGI IMG/M metagenome (GOLD analysis project Ga0137352, IMG submission 104777) | Soil microbial communities from meander-bound floodplain in the East River, Colorado, USA - East River MetaG ERMLT730_2 | ecosystem: Environmental > Terrestrial > Soil > Floodplain ... | reverse complement strand
TACCACCGGTACACCTAAACGCCTGATATCGAGGCTGCCCGCTGGTCGCGTGGTGATCCCACGGCTCGCCAACGAGAAAACCACCGTTGCCGTAGAACGCAGGCGGCAGGCAGTTGAGCATGTCGTCATAACGTTCCTCGGTAGTCTCGGACCACTCAATCGGCGAGTCTTGGCGAGCGGCCTTAGCTGCCAGAAAAACCTCAACGTTGACTATCTCAGCGTTGGGATAGCGTTGTCGGATCTCCTCAAGCGACTGTCCGTTGATTGTGCTTCGCCCTGTGACCGGATGAAGCAAGTCGATCATGGTATCGCTGCCGGGCACGGCAAAGGCTTCCGTGCAATCGTCAAGTGATACCGCCTCCAGATAGGTTGAAATCTTACTCATGGTTTTCTCCTTCTCGTGTGAAAGCACACGCGCTGGTAAAGTCAGCGTGATTGGACTACCGGATATCCTTGGGTCTTGTGCGGATGCGGAGCTACCTGACCTGACCCGTCGCGCCATCGTTCCTCGTACTCGCAGTAGACAAAGCCGCATGAGCATTTACAGTGCCTCGCGTTACAAATAGTGTTCATAACGTGGTCAACAATCGTATGCTCGGTCGGCCGTGTTGGTTCGTGAATTAGTGGCATAGTTTTACTCCTTCTCAAGATTTGAAAGCACACGCGCAGACCGTCCCAAACCGGCCCGCGTCCGGGCTCTCTCAGGCCAACCTCAGTTCAAACGCCTTCGCGCCTAAGCGGTCGAAGTCAACAGAACTTAGTTTGTCGAGAAACTCCACGGAACTCACGGAGCCGTTGCGATACAAGTCATCGCGTACCCTGATCCGTAGAGTTGCGTTACTCAACCCAGCGCGCTCACGAAAAGCGCGGACCATAGCCGCCAGCACTTCACTCGCGTCGTCTAATTGTGATGTAAGGTTCTCAGACATTGATCATATCTCCTCTCAGGTTGTGCGGTTTCAAGGCGAAGTTCCTCCTCGCCCGATCGGCGCGCTCACGCCTCAAATCCTCACGACCTCGCCATCCTGGGTACGCATCCCACATTTCGTCAGGAACACAACACGGCCCGAGCCATCGGTCCTCACACTCGACGAGCCACGGCGCCGCGCTATCGCATTGTCCGCAAGTCATGATTCCTCCTCGGGCGTAAAATAGCCCTGCGCGTCCATCTCGGACTGATAGAGATCCTGTATCTCGTCACCGTCGAGCTTTTGCGCAAGAGTAAACGCCTCCTGCAACAACTCCGCTTGGCCTAGCGCCCCGAGGTATTGAATGAGCCATTCGAGCGGGTGATCCCACTTATACTGAGGCCGCTCTGTGGTAGTATTTGATTGAGGCATGATCTTGACCCTCCAGTGGTCTTTGATTGTGTTTCGGGCTCGGTGTTCCAAGCATCGAGCCCAACTTGTGAGCCATCCTCATACGCTTATCATATTACCCTGTCAACATAATTCTAACGAAGCCCAACAGAATACTGATCGCCCGACGATCGCCTATTCAGCCAATAGTAAACCCTGACCCAACTCGAGAAAATCGCTCACAGGGCACACCTCAGCAAGAATTCTGTGGAAATCAACCGGAAGCACGATGTAAACTGCGCACATGGCCACTATTGAAGCTGAGGTGGTTAAGCCCAAAACCCGCCAATCCAATGGCCGGCGCACATACTCAGACGATGAAAAAGCTCGCGCCCTCGCCCTCTATGATCTATGTGGCACAACCACAGAGGTCTCCAGGCGCTCTGGTATCCCAGACAGCACAATATCCTCATGGATTCATCAGCAAAGAGCAAAGGGCAACAAAAACCTCCCTAAACTGAGGAATGAATACGGCCAAAGCCTCGCAGACCAGTTTGAAGAGATAGCTTACGACGTCGCCAGAGTCGCTAAAGAGAAGCTATTACGGCGTGACGCGAAGAAAATTCCCTTCGGGCAGCTCATGGAAGGCGGATCGAAAGCGGTCCAGAACATGCAGCTCCTGCGCGGTCAGCCAACCTCGATCCACGAAGAACGGACGATCGACTCGCGCCAGGTCCTCATACTCCTGCAGGACTCGCTCGGAACCGAAGAAAAGAATGTAACCCCAGCCAGGACAGAGGGTTAACGCCTACTCGCCCGCACATACCATATTACCTATTATCGGTCGCACAATAGGTAGTAGCCAAGGCAGGGAGGGACCACAAGCGAAGGCCCACTCGACCCCAACGTATAGCGTCCAAGGACCACATACCACCACCTGTAGACCACCACATATAGTCGCACAACGCCCGCGAGTTTATTGGGCTTTTGCTTGATTTTCTCGAAGGACTCTCACGGAGGCAGACCCCCTGCCGGCACCCTCCCCGGTCTTTCGCGAGAACCGTTCTCGCAGGGGCGCGTCCTTTCATTCCCACAGGGGGCGCAAGCCTATTGAAGACGGCCCGCTCTCGCGATATAGTGCGGAAATGCGAAGAAATCGAGGTGATGAGGTCGGACAGCGGCAACGCAAACGGGCTCGCCGTCGAGCGTTAGGTTTGTGTCCTGAGTGTGGTACGACACCCGAAACAGGGCGTGCGTACTGCGACAAGCATTCGGCCTGGGTGTCTCGAAGCCGAACGGCGCTCGTAAGCGCTCGGCGTCTGGCCGGATTGTGTCCCTGCGGGTAGGCGAAACTTCACGGGCGAGCAACGTGCGAGACTTGCTGGTTCAAATCCAGTGCCTTGCGCGGCACGGGCACAACCTCGAACTGGCAGCAACTCAAGGAGTTATTTTACTCACAGGGGGCTCGGTGTGCTTACAGCGGGCGCGAGCTGACCCTCGGAGTCAACGCCACGCCGGACCACAAGACCCCTCGATCTCGCGGTGGCACGTCCGACATCGCTAATCTCCAGTGGGTCACAATGCGCGTAAACACAATGAAGACTGATTTTACTCACGAGGAATTCATCCGCGCCTGTCACACGATCGCGCGCCGATTCCCAATATCCGCCACTCGGGCCGCTTAGTCCCCGGCGGGTTCGTGCGCCGCCCCGGTGTTACCGGCCCGCCTTTCTCTCTCTGGAAGGGGGCACAGGTATCGAAGTGACCGTCCGTAGAAAAAAGTTGGTAACGCGCTGAATTCTATTGACGAGCGAAAACTGTAGTGGTATAAGGCGCAAACCCGTAGAGGTTTTAGGTCAATGCCCAAGAAACCTGTAGATAAGATTCGCGTCCCTCTTAACGTGCTCGTTCGCCCGGACACAAAGACGGAGATCACGAAGCTTCAGAATGAGACGGCTGAGAGTCAGGGCGAGATCGTCGACCGGGCAGTGGCGCTTTTGGTTCTCGGGGAGGAGATTGCGCCACGGGTCCGGAAGAAGAGTCGGCGCGAGCAGGCGATCGAGGAACGGGCAAAATCGGACGTGGTTGCGCAGGTCGCTGGGCGAGAGGATATTGACTATTCGGACACGGAATCGGCTCCGACAACGAGTGTGGCGACTCTGGGCTGGGCGGAGAAGCTCGCAAGATCGAAACAGTCGGAGCCTAAACAGCCGTGGCGCCGGTCGATACGGGAGAAAGGGGACTCGACGCGATGAGTGAGTGGTTCCAGCGTTGTAATGAGGGAGGAGCAGGGTGAGCAGCGATGACCAAGACAGCATTCAACCGTGACAACGTATTGAGCCCAGAAGATCGGCTTGCGAGTGCCCGCAAGTGCGTCAGGCTCCTTGAATCCCACGCGCACGATATGAGGCCCGGCGAAACGTCGTTCTTGAGTTCAATTACTCTGGAGGTCAGAAAGATCAAAGGGGTCATTAGCGAACGCCAACTTGCATGGCTCCGCGATCTTGTTGAGAAGTACGCGCAATGAGGGGTCGGAATAGTATTCCACGAAATTACCGAGCGATTCGCTCGATAGAGGAGAGAAAGTGGCGAAATATCGGAAGAAACCAGATAGCAGGACTTTTGAGCCCGTGCAGTTCCGAGGTCAGATGACCGTCAATGATCTCGAAGCCGCTGGCGGTTGCCTGTGCCTGGAAGACGGAAAAGGCGGCGAAGCCCACTTACACACAATTCACGCAGGGCAGATCGTTCACCTTGAAGAAGGCGACTGGATCATGCCCGAGCCTGACGGGAAGCATTTCTATCCCATTAAACCCGACATCTTTGAAGCGACCTACGAGCAGATCGAAGGCTGAGGCCACGTGGGAGACGGCTGGATCTGTGGAGAGGACAGGTCTGGCCGTCCCCGCAACTTAGTATTTTTATAACCAGAAATCGGGGAATCAAAGATGAAGCGAGGAAAATCATTAAGGCCGGAAGAAATCGAGACGCTGAAAACCGCGATTGTGAACTACCGCCGACTTGCGATTCAGTGCTCAAACACGGCCTTCAACTTGGCCCAGACGGTTCGCAATGGGGAGGACCGGTACCAGACAATCTTCCAGCTCGTGCGCGACTATGACCGCGCTGAAGGACGATTGATCGAGGTTCTGAAAGACGCCGGACTCTTCATGTCGCTATCAGAAGCGGCAGAACAGAGCCCCGAAACCGCGTAACCACTTCTGCGGGATGCGCTCATGTCGGTAACGCTGAGCGAGGGTGCCTCGGAAACACCTAGAACACATCCCGCAGTCACCAAAATGGCCGATCTAACACATGCTGACTCTGATTGGGCCGTACTTGGCGCCGCGCTCTATGATCGCAACCCTAAACCATTCTCCCGGCTCGACCGGCCGACGCCGGAACAGGTCGCAGCCGCAAAGCAAATACTCGGGATTCACCGTGCGCCAACGAAACGCGTTCGCGGGCCAAAGGGTCGCCCAAAGAAGCGTCCTGATCTAGCGAAGGCGGCGGCGCTCCGACGGCGCGGTCTGACATGGACGAAGGTAAGCTCGATCCTTGGCGTTCATCGAAACACTCTCTTAGCGCGGCGACAGGAACTTGAGGCAACGGCGGTAACCACGGAATAATTTCGGGATACTATCCCGCGAATTTGCCAGACGGGTGACCGGGTTCAATATCTAAAACGGATGCAGTGCGCAGTAGAGGAGGCGAAGGGGTAAATGACGTTCAAAGGTTGGTTGCGCTCACAACGCACAAACCCGTGGCATCCTTATCCGCCGAAGCGGGTAATGTTGCGCCGAATAGGTCGCTGGATACGACGCTTTGAAAAGAAGCACGGCGAGCGCTCCAAATTCAGGAACCCCGAAATCGCAAAACAGTTCTAACGTCGTGACTAATTCAGAAATATCAAATCTGGAATGGAGAGTAACTGAAACAGCGGTTGACTACCGTAATGCTCAAGCGGCACTCAGACCAATTCCAATGAATACACCATTAGAGGCACTCAGAGATAAGATGAACGCTGAAGTGGCCGCTCGATCTGCATGGGAGAAAGCGACGGACGCTCTGATTGAAGCACGAGAAGAAAGAGGGAAAATTATGGAAGCCCAAAAGGATAACGACACCGTGGAACCAATCCGCGGACAGGGACTTAGGGGCCTGGTTGATCTCCAGCGGCAAATGAACGATGTTGATGACGCCATGCTGCACCACATGCGGCTATCGATCGTGGAAGACCCGATCGACCGCCTCCGCACGCTGACACGGACGCAAATCAAACTTGCGGACAGTGAGCGGGACACGTGAAACATCATTCAGTCCTTCTTCATCACAATTCTGCGCTTCCATGCTAACATCAGGAACCGGAGGAAATTACCATGACGATTTCAATGATCTTCTGGATGCTGATGATTCTGTGGTTGGTGTTTGGGGTTTGGGCCTACTGGCCGCTGACTCGTGCGAATGGGCCTAACTTTCTTTTGTGGTTCCTGCTGTTTCTGCTCGGCTGGGCCACCTTTGGCTTTCCGATAAAGGGCTGACACTTTAATCGATTAACGATTTAAGTTTTGTGCACGATCGCCCCTGATTTCTAAAGTGTGAATGAACCTTCGCGATCTTGTAGATCCCGCTGAACTACAGCGAGTCCTCGCTGAACACTCCAATCCTGACGAAGCTACCGACGCGCTACTGCGCCGGATCATGCAGTCAAATCCGGAAGGGTTTGTCGCATGGCTAGATCACCTTAAAGAAACCCGCCCCGAAGAACACGCGAAGCTCATCGCAAAACTGAATGCGCCGGCAACGCTACTCGAGCTGAGTGGGTATGAAAACTGGCTGCGGAACCTGGGACCGCGAACCTTTACCGGAGAGTTTGGTTGGTTTCACCACGATCTGTGGCAATGGTACTGGCCAATCACAAATCAATTAAGACGCGGGCAGAAAGTTGACACCGAGGATACGACATATATCGCACCGTGGGGACGCGGGATGGGCAAAAGCTCGAACGCGGAGTGGCTTGCGATCGCTGAGGGATGCCTAGTCGGAACGGGGTTTGTCCTTTACGTTTGCGGCGCGGCTGAACAAGCTGAATCCCACGTGGAAGCCATCCGCGAACGTCTCGAAGCGGAAGCCAAGCTCCGCGATACCTATCCAGGCATGGCCAAACCGAGCGGCAAGGGCGGGTACCTCGGAGAGCACAGACAATACGGCTGGCGCCAGGATTATTTGATGACAGCGAACGGGTGGGCGATCCGGCCGGTCGGGCTCGACAAAGCGATTCGCGGACTGAAGCGCGGCGACACGCGGGTAACTCTTATCATTCTCGATGACATCGATGACGATGATGACTCGATCGACGTCATCCTGAAAAAAGAACGCAGACTGGCAAAGAAAATCCTGCCGACAGGTACGGCTCGCACAAAAGTTGTTTACGCGCAGAACCTCATTCACTCAAACTCAGTCCTGAATCGGATTCACACGCGAATCACCGACATGCTTGCGCTGCGCCGCGGCGACATTGCGGTAAAAGCGTTCGATGACATTCAGATTGAGTTTCGCCAGACGGAGCGAGGGCCGCGTAATCTGATCGTTGGCGGTAAACCGGTCTGGCCCGCAATCGACATGGCCGAGTGCCAGGCGTTTCTCGACAGATCAGGACTCGATGCCTTCAACGCCGAATATCAGCACGACTTCTCAGCCGAAGAAACCGAGCGCGTTCTTCCTGAATACGACGATCGGGTCAAACGGGCTCACGTCATCACATGGTCACAATATCTCGCAAAATACTATAGAGATCGAGACAATCCGCCCAAACGAGTCCCCGCTTACTGGCCCTGCGCGCTCGGTATCGACATCGGGTTCACCCCGGAACACTTAACAGCTTCAACCTGGATCACGCGCGCCCCGGAGAATGCCCCACTGACGGGGAGCATCTTTCGTTATAGAGGGAAGACCTTCAGCGGGGTCAGTATCAATCGTATCGGTGTAGCTCTAAAGATGGCGATGTGGCCCGCACGTGAACCTTTCTACAAGGGTGAATTCGCTCAAATAATCCAGCAGTTGAGTTCGCACGAAAAAAAAGGCGAACGGCTGATTCTGAACGGCGAAATGGGGTTTGCCTTTCAACCGTGCGACAAAGAGAAGATGTCGGGAATCTCTCAGTGGAGACACTATCTCCAGATCGACAAAAAGAAGCCCCACCCGTTTCACGAAGACAAAAAGCTCGAGGACGGAACGTGGGACATTGGCTGTCCGGCGTGGTTCGACATTGTTGACGACGATCAGTTTGATGCCCCCCGGGATGATCGCGGACTTCGAACGCATCGCGACCAGGCGTACACGTGGAAGTACAAAAAGATCAAAGTCACTGAATCCGGGGTGACGACTGAGCAGCCGATGAAGATCGCGGACGACACGAACGACTCAACCCGAATGTTGATCGTCGCAATGGGGCCACCAGTGATCGAAAAGACCCGCGAAGAAAGGATTGTCGACCACATTCCTCTCGCATACAGATGGGAAAACCTGCGCAAACGCACGGATCTTGATGAGGCGCAAAAGGAAATGTCTTTCAATTACGTGCGCGCGCGGGCCGAAAAAATAGTGGGCGGCAAGTACGACGCGCCGCCCACTGACCCGTTCGGTCAAGTACTCGAAGAGATAACTTAAGCCGGCGTTACCTGACCCTGCCAACCCGCGTATCGCGATCCGGTCCAGGCAATGCCTTGCCGGCCACGCCTAACTTCAACAAGTAACCCCATACATCTCAGCGCCTGTCCTCGCCTGCCGGACCATAGCTAAAGAGCCCGTTCCAGTCCCAGACGTACCAAGCCTGCCCCGCAATTCCACGCCCGAAGTGCCGGACGGTGCATTGCCTGCCTTTCCTGCCCTCGCCCTCCCGCCCCTCGACATGTTGTACTAAATCAAGCCCCTCATTGCGTTGCCTGCCAAACCAAAACGTAGCCTGAAACCACCATTACTCGACTGGCCGCTCCATCCCGTACCAAATCCCTGCCTGCCGAATCTTACCGAACCTATCCGTGACGTGATGCGCCGAGAAGCCCCGGGCCTGCCGAGCCATGCCCTCTTACAAGCCGCCGCTTCCGCCGCCTATCCTCTCCATGCCTGCCGTGACGTTCCGCGATCTGTGCTCCCAAACGGAGCCGAACCGCAACACGTAATGCCAAGCCTGCCGCGACTGACCGCCCCGTGACCTACTGAACCGTACCAAGCCAAGGGCCGCCTTACGCTGCCTGCCGCGCGTTGCCAGATCATGATTGACCTCTCCAAGTCTGACCGTGCTTCGCCCTTCCATACCTGCCCGACCGGTCCATGCCAATCCAGACATCGACGCTACGCACCAAGTGCAACCTTAACGCACCTCGAACGCCTCGCCTGCCTTGATGGGCCTAACCCAGCCTCAATTGCCAGTCTCCGCCCAGATTCGCCTCGCCGGCCATTCCGTGTCTTAGAGTTGGGCGAGTATTGCGCGTCGGAGGGCGGCTAATTCATCGAGGTCGATCGTACTATCACACCAACTGCGTAACTGGCTACGCTTGGACTCAATGATCGCTGTTCGGGATTCAGCTTTCTTGAGAGCGTCCGTGCGCATCGTGAAGCCTTCCCCTCGGAAGGCCGAGACTAATCGTCTCACCTGAGCGGTTCCTTTAACCTGTCTCGGTTTGGCGTCTCCGTTCTCGACTAAATTGACGACAAACTTCGATCCAATGATCATCGCGTAGGCCTGTACCTTTCGGAACTTCTCGCCCGCGATGGCATCATCCCACTCGAAATACGAGTGCAGGGGACTGTTTGGGCGCCGCGCGTCATCCAGAATCGAATCGGCGGTAATGACCTTGTGTTTCTTGTAAATGCGCTCAAGTTCGTGATCGACAACCACGCTCTTGCGCTCCCTCTTATCTTTGTTGACGTACTCTAAAGCGGTACTCATGCTGCCTCACTTTCTTCGCCTTGCTGCGATGAGAAAATCTTCGACAGGACTTCCGGATCAATTTCAGCGTCCAGCGCCCAGTCTGGAATTCGTAACGGAACCAACGGCACGGCGCACTCTGCCGCGACCTCTCCCAATTCCTGCGCGGTGTCGATGTGGCGTACTACCTTGAACGTGCCAAACGTACCGTTCTTCTCAGGTCGCCACTCGCCAACTCCGACTTGTCCCGCGCGGTTGAGCAGATCGACGACCGTTTGCACCGTGACGGTATCGGCAAACTGAATTATCAATCTGGCTTTCCAGTTCTGGAATGACGGTCGAAACCGGACATCAGGCGTTCTTCCAATGCCCGATGTGCGCGTGATATCCATGCGCGGAACCATAGTTTCAAACGTGATAGGGATTGAATTGCCCTGCACGAACAGCGCAATGCCTAACTGGGTTTTCTTCATCCCCTTGATCTGGGTCGCCGCTGAAAGCATCGCGAGTTTGAACCCGGTCGGCGGCAGCGCAACCCGCTTGTCCACGTTGTAGACGGTCGCGTCTTCAAGAACCTCGCGCGGTTTCTTCCGTTCTCGCTGGACGCTCAAGCCCATATGTGAGCGCAGCATCTGTTCGACTGATTTCTGCGAGAAACGGTTCTGAATCAAATCCGCCGTGCCGGCCACTTCGATACCGACTGAGAGGATGTTCGGCTGCTCGATTACGAGTGATTGAGCGGAGCGCATCGCGTCGCCTGCATTTCCGGTCACATCCTTACGGAGATTGCGTTTCTTCGTTGTTGGGGTTGTTGCGGGATCGCTTGTAACTCCCAGGTTTCGTCTATTCGTCGGCATAAACTCCCTTTCGATAAGCAGCAAATCCCGAGCATCCAAGCCTGACCTAAGCCAATGAAGCCGACGAAGACGACACGGTGATCAGAAATGAATACCCGGGATTTGCTGTGGCTTAAAACAAAAAGACCGCGCCTTAATCTTCGTCAGCGGGCGGAGTGTACCACGGAATAAAGTTGGCTTCCAGCACTATTCTGCGGATATGTATTGATTTAACACTCCACTTCGAATTAAGATGCGGCGCGGAATAATGCTGACCGCTCGCACAATTCCGTGCTTTACCAAACCAAAGCAGAAAGGAACCCAACCAAACATGGGAAGCGCAAGAACAGGTGAGATTTACGAGGACATGCTACGAGACTCCGCTGATGTGGGGCTTGATGCGGCGACTGCCGAACGACTGCGGACACTGGATCTAGAGTCGCGCAAGAGGGAACTTCAGGAAATGGTCAACAAGCGCGATGAAGCCAAGCCCGATCTGCGGACGCTCGAAGGCGCGATGTCCTTTCTCGATTATCACGCACCGAACGCGGACACGTTGCCGCGACACAACGCCGTGAACGCAGCATTCCAAGCCCTATGTTCGACCATTTGGAACCAACTTCCAGACGGGCCGGGTAAGACCGTCGCCATTCGCGCCATCGGACGCGCCCGCATGGAGTGTAACTCCTGCATCGCAAACGGAGGCCAATAATGCAGGCATACCAACAACGGGTCGTAGAGGAACGGGAGGAGTTGGATGGCAAGCGTGACCGACTCAGGGCGTTTTTCGGCACCGATCTGTCCAATTCCAGGATACCCGGGTTATGACGTCTCCAGCTTTGGAAGAGTCCGATCCTACCGAACGAAGATTGCCATCCGCGGGGAAGGCAATCGCTGCGGTTCACGTTCGGCTATGGCAACAAACCCCCGGATTCTCAAGGGATGGCCAAACGGCGATGGTTATACCTCCATTAGGGCGGTTGGTCCGAACAGCAGGCCAATGGTCCATCGCCTTGTCGCGCAAGCGTTTCTGCCGAATCCTGAACGTTTGCCAGAAGTCGATCACCGCAACTACGTTAAGAGCGATGCCCGCTTGGACAATCTTGAGTGGGTCACAAAAGCTGAGAACATACGTCGAGCACTCGCGTCAGGAGTCCGCGATAAGAACAGGCCGTCAGGGGAAGCGCACTACGGTGCTAAGGCTTCAGACGCAGAAATCTTAGAGATGCAAAGGCTTTACCGCGACGGAGTTTTGTGTTCGGAGATAGCGAAGAGGTTGAACTTCAACGTCTCATACGTTTATCAAATGGCGCACGCCCGAAGGGGCCGCGGCAAGAAACTAAAGGAGAAACACGATGGGAGCAAATGCGCTTCAGCACGCGGATGAGGTAGATTCGAGCGTCCTGGCCGGCCACAATATCCGCAGATGCGACCCGCTTGGCTTTTTAACCGCTGCGGAGGTCCAAGCGGCGGCCACGGTCGACGATCTTATCACCACCATTCAGAACAAAACAGACTTACATGCTGACGTGGAGGGTTGGCGCACGCACGCCGAACGCGCCTTGACCATCGCAGAAGCTTTGGGCGACTTGACCGACGCAGAGGTTGCCGCAGCGACATCGGTCGAGGATCTGGTGGCGCAGACGTCAGCAGAAAGCGACGGTCTCTTCCAGAGCATGACCATTGAGTAGCGGTTCTGGGCGGCGACTGAACACACAAGCCGAACGTCAGGTGTTCCTGAAAGTGGTCGGAAGTGGGTCCAACCTCGTAGCAAACGGATCGTCGCCCAGTCAGATTTCTATGAATCAAAACAGAACCATTCACATGGCAGACGGCTCTGAGTGGATGCTTGTCACCGATGAGCAGGATCGGTTTGTAGTGCTTTATCCGCAGAGCAAAGAAGACGGGGAACCTCTGCTTGGCTGGCACCCAGATCAGAAAGCACCGATACCACGCCAAGAGTGGCGAGTAGGATAAATGTTCAAACTGAGGGAGAAAAATCAAAATGTACGAAGAATCGCGAATCGCTGAGACCGTAAACGCTCCCAAACGAGCGCCGCAAGTGGCAGAAGCGCTGGAGGTCTTAGAGAAAACAGTTGAGGCCCATCATGAACTTTGCGCCCAAATGGAGCAGAGGCTGGCGGGTGTACTGCGCAGCGAACCGGAAGCAGCGGAGAACGCCTCGCAAAAGGAAATTCCGAGAACGGTAGTAGGTCTCGCTCAACGCGTGAATGAGATCTCGAACCGACTGCACTCCATCGGTAATAGCTACACCTCGATCCTGCGGCGACTCGAGCTCTAAATGTTCAAACTGATCTGGCTCATTCGAGATCGAAACTACTGGAAGCAACGCTCTGAATCGCTTGAAGCCAAACTCGACACCGAACGTGCTGCAAATAGAGCGCATGAAGACCAGATACTTTCCCGCTTTGTCAGCCTTCACGGTGTTGTTGGAGTCGAAGCGCGAGAACCTGAAAAGAGCGCACCGAAGCAGACTCCGCATACTCCTGACGATTTCGAGCAAGTAATCAAGGGACTGAATGGTTACGACAGGGCAATGCTTGAAATGTACGAAGAAGAAGGACTAGCACGAGGTATCGCCCTCGGACAAATCCACAAGGACTTCTATCAAGAGCACGTCCTTGGCAGACAGCGAATAGAAGAAGTGCCACAGTGAAAGACCCTCAAACACAGCAACGGCCCGACGCTGAGTATCTCCAGTTCAACCCCTTTGACGAGGGCAAAGGCGATTGCTCTATAGAGTGTCGCAAGGTGCTGATCGTGACGATCCGAAAACAGCAGCCGTGCATGGCAAGTTACTTGGTGCCGCCAAAATACAAGTCGCACATGATCGGGGCGAATAGCCGTGCTTACAAAGAAAGCGCCAAAGTCGACGGGCAGTTTGGAACATGCTATTCGTGCCTGCCGTGCCTCGATGCTCTAATGAAATTAAGTCAATAGACGTGACGTGACCCCTGAATCCCGAATCCCCCTTGACCGTGCAGCGCAGCCCAACCTCGCGCCCGTTGAGCCCCTTCTAAAACTCCGCGAAGTTCCCAAACCAAGACCTACCCCACTCCAACAGCAGATCAAAGAGATCTATGACGACAAGATGCGTCAGGAGCAGAAGGTCTGGGAAGAAATGTACGCAGTGGGTCAACTTGTGGGATTATTCATCGCCGGTCAGCAGTTAGTGGTGAAGGCTCCGTATTCTGCGGGTTATCGAGTTCTCAGGGTTCAGAACGAAGACCCGCACATTCAGAGAGCGATCAACCTCACTCAGTTCTACGCATGGGCCGGGACAACTAAGATCCTGCGGTCAAATCCAGACATCGTAGCGCGACCGGGGGATGACTCCGATCAATCGCTGAACAGTTCAATCGCCGCAAAAGCCATCGTGGATCATTATGCGCCGAAACTCTACGACGCGAACTTCTCGATCAAAGAAGCGCTGTTAGTACAACAGTACGGGACGGTGATCGAGAGACTTCGATACTCTCCGGCAGCGAAAGGCCCGACGATCATGAAGAAGATCATGGGTCAGCAGGAAGTTCAGATCGGAGAGGGAGTCGGGACTTGTGTTGACTGTCAACTCACACTCCCATTGGGTGCGTTTTCAGAAGGCACGTGTCCGGAGTGTGGAAGCTCGTCGATAGATTCAGCGCCTCCTCCGATGGCGATGATCAATACGGTTACGGGACACGAAGAGGTACGTTTGGGAGACTGGGTGATCGACCAGATGCCGTTCCCGGCATGTCGCTGGGATCTGTACCGCTATCCCGAAGAGTCGAGCTGGTTCATTTATCGACAGCGAATTCCAAAGGGCGCCATCGATCTGATTCTCGGAGACGTAGATCTGCCTGATGGTGGAGACGAAGACAAAGGCCTCGACGTGCTTCACTCAATGGCGTATGCGGGCCACACAGTTACAGGCCAATCAGGTGGCGGTGACAACAAAGGCGACTGGCGCAAGAATACTCGGCATGCAGAAGAGATGTGGCTGTCTCCAGAAGACTACGCTCACGTAGTTGTGCCAGAGGAAACGCGCACGGTTTCCGGGCAGGTTCTACCCGCAGGGAAACTAATCAAGTCGTGTCCGAACGGTGGCGTGTTTCTGGGACTCAACGGATACAAACAGCTACTCGGGGTGTTTCAGGAAAAGCACGCCGACTGCCTTTCCTCAAGTCGATGGTTCACTCAAGCTGATACTGGCGCTGGTCGAGGAATGTCCGATACCGTGGAAGCTCAACGAAGGTTCAACGCGAGTGATGGTCAGATATTTCGCGGACTCGCCACGGCTTCTACTCCGGCCTGGGCCTACGATCCAACCATCGTAAAACCCGCGCACATGGGCTATATCTCGAAGCCAGGAACAGACATTCCGTTCAGTCTGGCGATGCTTGGCCCAAATGG
>Ga0137352_1000010_pt1 | contig 16932 bp, 17 predicted proteins | sample EasRivERMLT730_2_FD_104777 | JGI IMG/M metagenome (GOLD analysis project Ga0137352, IMG submission 104777) | Soil microbial communities from meander-bound floodplain in the East River, Colorado, USA - East River MetaG ERMLT730_2 | ecosystem: Environmental > Terrestrial > Soil > Floodplain ... | reverse complement strand
TCGTGGGTCGGGGGGAACGCGAATAACGCCGATCCGATCTATCAATGGAACGGGAAGCTATCGGAATTCGGGGTCCTCTCTCGGCATACCTCCCCTCGGGAACATATTGACTACTTCCAGGCTTCCGGATCCCCCACGAAAAAGGTATTTAGCGCCGGCTATGCCGCGGACGCCGCGGGCGGCTCGGCAGTTCCCGTGTTCCAGTCGAATTACTCCCGTCGTAGAAGGGCGGCTTAGATGAAATATCTAAAAGCAGGGACCGCCGCGGTGATCCTCATGGGGCCCGCCGTCGATAAGACCGATGGCGTCACGGCCGAGACAGCCCTCTCTCCCACCGTCTACCTCTCGAAAAACGGCGCGGCCCAGGCGGCCAGGAACGACGCAACGGCGATCACCCACGATGCCCGCGGGTACTATCTCGTCTCCCTCAACACCACGGACACGGATACGGCCGGCCGATTGCGGGCTCTGTTCTCTTCCGATGCCGATCATCTTCCCGTCTGGGAGGATTACACCGTCCTGCCGGCGAACGTCTACGATTCCCTGGTCGCGGGCTCGGATAAGCTCGATGTGGCGGTCACCGAACAGGCAAACATCGACTTCGGCGCCTTGCAGAAGGCGTCTCTCAACGCCGCGACTCCCGCCTCTGTGGTCGGAGCGGTAGGTTCCGTGACGGCGGGCGTTACCCTGGGGGCCGATGCTGTCGTTGCGGCCGCGCTTGCCGATGACGCGATCGCGGAGATCGTCGCGGGGATCCTGGCCGCCCAGGTGGAATCGGAAGGCACCTACACCCTCCAAGAAGCCCTCTCGATTATCCTCGCGGTTGTGGCCGGCGTGACGGCCGATGGTGGAGCTACCCTGAAAACGCCGAACGGCGCCGCTACCCGCGTGGCCGCGACGATCAATACTTCCTCGGAAAGGACGGCGATGACTCTCACGCCGAGCGCCTGATATGGAAAAATCCGATTTCCTGGCACGTCAGCCACGAATGGCCCTCCTGGGAACCCCCTGGCAGAAGGATCCGACCTACTGCCGGCACTCGATGGGGATGGAATTCAAGGGTACGGCCTTCCGGGATTCGCTTCACAACCACATGATCGTGCAGATTTTCCAATGCCAGGATTGCGGGATCGTCCATAAGGTCCCGCGGTCGGTGAAGGAAGCCGGCCTCTCCGGGTCCGTGGATATCGACGATCCCAGGGTGAAACGGACGCTCCTGCTGAACGAAACCACCGTGAGGCGCCTGTTCCCACATAGGGACGGCCGCGGGGGCACGAAGCCGGAAATGGAGATATTCCAGGTTCCGAGATCCTATTGTGGAGCCCGAGGATGACAAACACCGATGTTGTGAACTTCCTGAACGCCTGCCTCAAGGAGTCCAAGGATACCTTCGGGGATTTCCGGAAGATCATGATCGAGTGCTACGAACGCTACCGCTCCTGGCGGGATTACTCGAAGAAGAAGGACTGGCAACATAAGATCGTCGTGCCGAGCGTCTATCCCGCGATCAAGGGCGCCTCGGGGCTCTTGAAGCGGATCCTTATGAAGTCCGATAAATTCTTCGAATTCAAACCGGAGCGCCAAGATGACGCGCCCCAGAAGATAGATCCGGCCACGGGTCAGCCGGTCAAGGACATGATGGACAACTTCTCCCGTGCCTTCACCCGCAAGGTCCGGTTCCACCTCGACGAGGCCGATTTTATCGAGTCCTTCGGGGAGGCCGTGGAGTCTGCCCTGGCGGTGATGTTGGGCGTCCTCCGGTTCTCGCCGATCAACTGCGAGGATACCCGCGTGGTCTGGGCCCCGATCCCCGTGGTGGATCCGAACACCGGACAGCCGGTGATCGACGAGGCTACGGGAAAGCCCGTCATCCAGAAGTACGATTTCGTCAAAGAAACGACGAAGCGGGCGAAGCTCAAGATCGACGTGGTGAATCCGATGCTTCTCCATTTCCCCCTGGACCGCTCCTGGGTAATCGAGGAAACCCGGATCCCGCTCCACGTCCTGCTCGAAAACCGGGAGGGGATCTCCTGGGACAAGAAGGAGCTTAACCGGATCTCCCGGGAGGATTACGGAGACGCCGCCCGCACGGAGTCCGATACCGAGCGCCTCACCATGCTCAAGATTAAGGAGCCCAAGAACCGCTTCCGTAAGGAGGTTGTGCTTCACACCTTCTGGGGAGACGTTACCGACGAGAAGGGGAAGATCGTCGTGAAGGACGGCCGGTTCATCGTGGCGAATCAGAAGTACGTCCTCTTGAAGCCGAGCCCGAGTCCCTACTGGCTACGGAAACACCCCTTCGTGTTCATCACGCCGCTGAAAGTTCTGTTCCAATGCATCGGCGCCGGCATGGTCGACGGGATCCGGCCGATCCTGAACGCCCTGGACAACATCATCAACATCGCGGGCGACAAGGCCCTGTTCTGCCTCCTGGCGCCGTCCGAGGTGAACGTCGACGCCTTGAAGGATCCGCAACAGGCCGAAGGGGGCTTGACCCCGGGGAAGATGTTCAAGACCAAGGGGCCCCTGGGGCAGGCTTTCCACCAGACGCAAGCCTCGGATATCCCGCAGGGGGCTTTCGCCCTGGCTGAATTCTTCAAGAACAGCGTCGACAACTACACCACCTGGACGCCATCCATCCAGGGGATGCCGGCCCGCAGGGACACGACCGCCACGGAGGTGGAACGGAATACCCAGGCTTCCTCCCTCTCCTTCGAGAACATCGCCGCGTCGATCGAGAAATCGGGAGTCATCGAGTCCGTCGAAGTGGCGAGGGATTTCACCGTGCAGTATTTCATGGACCCGCTCTTGAACCCGGAAACCGACGATATCTTCCGGCAGGAAGGGTTCGACCTCGAAAACCTCCCGGAGGCCGAGAAGTACGCCTTCCTCAACAAGCGGTACCCGATCAAGGTCAAGGGGCTTACCGCCTACTTCGACCAGGAGAAGGCCCGCCAGGATATCATCAACGCGATCGAGGTACTGGCGAAGATCCCGTCTCTTCTGGCGCGGCTCGACCAGGATGAATTCCTCAACCGCTTCCTCAATACGTTCGACTGGCCGAATCCGGATCAACTCGTCCTCGATATGCCCGCGGCCGTTCCGGGTGTGGATCCCGTCACGGGACAGCCGCTTCCTCCTGGCGCACCTGGGGTAACGCCCCCAGCTGCACCTGGCGGGCCCGCGGTTACCCCCGCGGCTTCGCCGGCCGAAGGACCGGCGCCCGCAGGACCGCCGATGATGCCGGGAGGACAGCCTCCGATGGATCCGGCCGCGGTCATGGAATTCCTCAAAAAAGCCGGCGCACAGCTTCAGTAAGGGGGAGTGAATGGACACCGTACAGCGGGAACTCGATCTACAGGTTCGGATCCAACGGGGGCAGGCGGTACGCGATTTCCTCGGATCGGCGGTCTATACCGCCTACATCGAGGGGTACATCGCAAGGAGAAAGAAGGAACTGACCGAGAAAACGTACCAGGTGATCGAGAGTCATCCGGTACTGGCGGCTACGGTGGGGGCTCTCTTCGAATTGGAACTGTTCGAGGATGCCCTTAAATCGACGGCGGCCGATGCCGGCCTTACGCTCAATGATCTCCCGGAGGATCAATCTCCGGAAATCGGGCAGTAGGAAAGGGGGGGAAGGAAAATGTTGGTGAATCCGCTCAAGCTGAAGTTCGCCTGTACGAAGAACGGCCAGGAAGTGGCACTCGTGAACAAGGTGCCTCGCGTGGTGTCGGTCCTCACGTTCACCCCGGTATACGATCCCCTGCTCGACCAGGGGAAATACCTCGAGCTTGCCGGGAAATCGGTCCTTCGCCTGGTGACGCCGGAACTCTCCGCGGGCGATGAAATCGACATTGGACATGAGTACGTCGTTTCGATCTCCCAACCCTCAACCTCGACCGGCCAAGAAGATCTTCCCGGCCGGAAGAAAAAAAGCAAGGAGGCGTAAATGTTCAAAAACCTTCTATTCACCCTGGCCGAGCCAGGGTCAGAAGGTGGTAGCGGGGGGGGTGGCGATCTCCCCGTCTCAGGCATTCCACCGTTGCCCTCCGTTTCCGCTCGTGAGCGCATCTACGACAACGCCGATGCCGCTCCGAATTCCGGAACCGAAGGGACAGAAGCTCCACCGGCACCACCCGCAGAACCCGCCACGCCCCCGGCTTCGCCGGATTCGGCCAAGGCGGGAGACGCGGCCGCGGCGCCGGCAAAGGGCAAGGAAGGAACTCCGGAAACCGTAGCGGAGAAGCGGATTCGAGACGCACAGGCGGCTCTCCACGAATCAACCCAGAAACTCGCAAAACTCGCCAAGGAAAAAGAGGCGTCCGATGCGAAACTGGCAAAGGTGGGGAAGTACGTCGACCTGGACAAGCTTGAAGAACACGACAAGACGGAAGTCGAAAAGGAACTCGATCAGCCGGTGACGAAGCGGGACCTCGTAGCACTCAAGGCCCCCGCTTCGCCCGTTCCCCCGGCCGAGTCCTCGTCCACGTTGGACGCTCCGACGAAGGAGAAGTTTCTCTCGGATTACTACGAGAGGAATCCCCACATCCTGCCGTATGCCAAGGATGGACAGGCATACGGTGTGTTCCTCAAGGAGGCCGAACGCCTGGGCCCGGAAATCGCGGGTCTGTCCGAACTCGAGCAACTCACGCGCATCGGTGACGCCGTGGCGAATCATTTCCGTTCCGCAGACGCGGAGAAGGAACGGCAGATCGCGGATCGGCTGAACAAGAAACGCTCGGATATCAGCGCCGGCGGCCTTCCCCCTGCCGGGGGAGCCCCGGGAACCGGCGAAGCCGAAGATGCGGGCGACGATCCTTCCGTGGAAATATCGCGGAGGAACGCCGTCCGGAACCGCGCCTTCAGGCCGAGCCTCTAAACCGACCTTTAAGGAGGCCAAAGAAACAAAATGGGTATCGCTTCCAACTGGGTAAGCCAGGGATCCTATCTGGCGAATCCCAAACTCAGCCGTACCACCCGTCACGCGGCGCAAGCGGAGATGGTTTTCCGGCAGTACGCCGACGTGCAGGAGGAATTCGGCAAGGGCAAAGGCGACTCGTGCAACTTCGACAAGTGGGGCAACATCAGCACGGGGGGCGGGACGCTTGTAGAAACCGCCACGATGCCGAGACGTTCCCACACCCCGTACAAGGGGACGCTGACCGTGAACGAGTACGGCAACGGCCACGGCTACACGGGGAAGCTCGAATCCCTGTCGCAGTTCGACGAGAGCCAGAAGATCAACCGCATCCTGAAAAACGACATGGTGGAGACGATGGATACGGCCGTGGAGGCCGAATTCGCCGCCGCCAAGATCATCTACGTCGCGTCCTCGGGATCGGCGTACAACGTCTACACCGACGCAACCCCGGTGCAGACCTGTTCGGCGTCGTTCGACGACTACCACGCCAAGAACATCGTCGATTACCTGTACCAGACGATGAAGGCGGCGAAGTTCTCCGGAGGGTTCTACCACGGGATCCTCTCCACCCAGGCCGCACGGGGCCTGCACGACAAGTTGCAGGCGATCTGGCAGTACACGAAGTACCCCGTCAACGGCGAGATCGGCTCCTACTACCAGACCCGGTTCTCCCGGAGCAACCACGCCATTTCCAACGCCCAGGGCATCTCGGCGGCGTTTGGCGAGGCGTACATCTTCGGGGCCGATACGGTGATGGAAGCGATCGTCATCCCGGAAGAGATCCGGTATGAAGTCAAGGACGTGGGCCGCGATAAGATGATCGCGTGGTACGCGCTCCTGGGCTTCAAAATCTTCTGGGCCGGCGATCCCGACAATGCGATCGTCAAGTTCGGAGGTGCGTGATGAGTGACGCACGAGGACGATCCTACAGCGCCATCGGTGGTGCGAAGCAGACCCTTCGCATCGGAACGACTCTCACCCTTACCGGGACCTCGGGGGGAGGCGCGATCGCGTCGACCTCCATCCGGATCCCGTTCCCGATGCGGATCATCGGGTGTTCGCTGTACAACACCACGGGGGGCACGGCCGCGGGCCCGGTCCTGAACCTGGTCAAGTCCCTGGCGGGTACGGGGGCCGATGTGGCCTTCGGAACCGCTACCTACGGGACCCAGGCCGACGCCACGCTCAAGGAGATGAGCGTCACGGAAACCAACTTCGCGACCGGAGACGTCGCTCGTCTGTCCGTCGTGGGTGGGACGATCGCATCGACCCCGGTCATCGGGTCCGCGCTCCTCACCTTCGTCGAACTGTTCGAGACGGCGTAGGGATAACAACCGTCAACCTGGGGGGGCCCTTCGGGGCCTCCCCTTACAACCGAGAGGGGGAAGGGTGGGAAAAACGCTCGTCATTCGGTACGCGGCCTACGGGGATTGGCTCTATGCGATGCCCACCATGCGGCGCCTGTTCGACGATGGGGAGGAAGTCTATCTGCATACCAACACGAAGGGGTTTCACCTGTTCCAGAAAGACGATCGTTTGAAGGAACTGTCCTGGTTCGAGCCTTTCACCGTTCCCAAGGACCACCAGAAAGGCGCCGTAGAGGGAGTGTTCCAGGCCTTGATCGACCGGATCCGGCCGGATACGCTCCTGCACCTGTCCAACACGATCGAAGGGATGGGACTGGCGCAACGCGAACATCCGAGGTACTGGAACCTGTCGTTGAACAAGCGGCGAAAGCTCCTGGGGAAGAAGCCGTTCGCCGTCATGCCCCTCCAACTCCTGCTTCAATCGGAGAAGGCCGCCTACAAGGAGATCGAGACGAAAGGATACGCGCCGATCGCCTTTACGGGGGAAGAGATCGAATGGGCCGAGAAGTGGCGGGATTCGAACATGGGGAAGTTCGTCGTTCTCATGCCCCTCCACGGCACGACCCTCCACAAGCAGTTCCCCCAATGCCAGGATTGGGCCGAGACGATCCTCCAAAAGTACCCCCTGGCACACGTCTACCTGGCCGGCGACGGCCGCGGGGTCAACAAGCCCTTCGGATTCGATGGGCGGGTGTCAAGCACGATCGGCGCGCCGATCCGTCAACTCGTCCTCATGGCGAGGTACGCGGATCTGGTGATCGGGCCGCCGACCGGCCTGCTGACGGCGGCCGTCATGTGGGGTACTCCACGGATCTACCTGGCGACGGATGCCTCGGTGAGGCAACTGACCTATGGATCGCAGTACGACTTCTCGATTCAGTCCAATACGCCCTGTTCGCCGTGCAACCGGGCGATCTACAACCCCGAGGATTGCCACGTTCCGGTGCGGGATTCCGGGCTGTCCGAGTGTAGCTACAACTTCGATAAGGAAATTGTCATGAGCAAGGTGGAATTCGTCTATTCGAGATGCCCGTGGGGATGGTCTGGAAGGCATCGGACGCCGCTGTACGTCTCGAAGGGGGAACCGTACACGGAGATGACGGACTGGAAGCCGGAAGAGACGCGCCCCGCAGGGGAGGCGGCGGGATGACGGCGATCATATGGAACGAAAAAGGCCGAGCGGAACGTACCCACTCCTACATCCCGGAGGTGGAAAAAGCCCGGAGCCTGTTCGCGCCTTACGTCCAGGGAGTAGGACTCGACCTGGGATGCGGGTGTCAGAAGATCAGCCGGGAGGCGATCGGCGTGGATTGCGATTTCATCCCGGGAACGACAAACCTCGCCTGGGACTTAAACGAGGACCTGTGGATCGTCGCGCCGAGAACCCTTGATTACATCTTCTCGTCGCACCTTCTCGAACACCTGTTGGATCCCGGCTCACGCCTTCCGGATTGGTGGTCGAAGATCCGGCCGGGGGGGTACCTCTGCCTGTACCTGCCGCATGGCGACTACATCACGAACCAAGGCGAAGAACACATCTGGAAGCGGCTTTTCCCGGAGGATATCCTCGGGTGGATGCGCGGGATGGATTACTCGGTCGTTCTGAAGAAAAACCGGCCGATTGATCCGGGAGTGGAGGATATCTGGCAGGAATACTCCTTCGCCTTGATCCTCCGGAAGGGGAAGGGAGCGACGAACCAATGACCTGGAAACCTCTGAAAGACATTTCGGAATACGTCCCGGAAGTGGAGAAGTGCCGGCACAGGCTCATCCAGTTCTGCGAGGGCCAGGGGCTCGACCTGGCTTGCGGAGACAAGAAGATCAAGACCACGGCGATCGGCCTCGATATCGGGAAGGCGGGAGATTCGGCGGCTGATTTTGCGATCGACCTGAACTTCGGGCTCTCCCTGTTCGCCTCGGATACGTTCGATTACGTCTTTTCGTCCCATTTCCTCGAGCATACGAAGGATCCGATCGCCTTACTCCGGGAATGGTTCCGCGTGGTGCGCCCGGGCGGTAACCTCGTCCTCTATCTGCCGCACAAGGAACTGTACCCCAGGTGCGGGCAACCGGGGGCGAATCCGGACCACAAGAACGATTTCGACGCCGGCGATATCATCCGGATCATGGAGGAGATCGGCTCCTACAAGATCCTCCACAACGAGATCCACGCGGAGAACGACGAATACTCCTTCGAGCTTGTGTTCAATAAGGTATCGGCCCTGCCGGGGATCTCGGCCATGATCCCCAAGAAGGCCCCGGAGCCCGGGCAGAAAACCGCCTGCGTGGTCCGGTACGGGGGGATCGGAGACGTGATCTTCGCAACTCCCGTCATCCGGCGCCTCAAGGAAGAGGGCTACCACGTCACGGTCAATACCTCGGAGAACGGCCGGGAGATGTTCAAGGGGAATCCCCACATCGACCAGATGATCTTCCAGGGGATGAACGAGATCGCCAACGCGGACCTCGAAGGGTATTGGGCGAAACTGGCGACTCGGTTCGATCGCTTTATCAACCTCTCGGGGACGTGCGAGAAATCCCTCCTGCAAATCAAGGGGGAGGAAGGATCCGACTACGACCTGTCGGATGACGAGCGGCGGGAGAAGTACGGGAACATAAACTACACCGACTACGCCCTGAAAATGGCGGGCTTTACCGATCGGGGATTGAACGGCGAGATCCACTTGACGGAGGAAGAAGAACTCTCGGCGTCCGTGTGGAGGACGGCGCTTACCGGCCGGTTCATCGTGATATGGGCTCTCGGGGGGTCGGGCCCGCACAAGCGGTTTCCGTTCTACGCGATGGCGATGGACGCCTTCGCGCAACAGCATCCGGAGGTGCTGTTCGTCACCGTGGGAGGGCAACCGGAGAAACTTCTCGAACTGGCGGCTGATGACAATCCGAACTACCTCCATAAGTCCGGGAGGTGGACGATCCGGAACGTCGCGGCGGCGGTCAAATACGCGGATCTTGTCGTGGGGCCGGAAACAGGGGTCCTCAACATGGCGGGGTGCTTCGATACCCCGAAAATCTGTATGCTCACGCACTCGTCCTGGGCGAACCTTGCCAAGCATTGGAAGAACGACTACTCCATCCAGTCCCGGCAACGCTGTTCGCCGTGTCACAAGATGGTCTACCTGAAAAACGATTGCCCGAAGGATGAACGGTTCAAGGTGTGCGCTTGCGCGGTGCAGTTCGATCCGAGCGATCTTCTACCAAAAATGAAGGAGGTATTCAAGAAATGGCGGCGATCAAATTCAACCCTAATAAGCCTTCCGGATTCGGCGTCGATGATGCCAGGGGAACCCGTTGGATCACGCAAGGCGCGTGGAAATTTGATCCGGTAACCAAGGAGCTTCTTCCGGGGCAGATCCCGGAGCAATCCCTTACGCCTCCGGATTTCACGGTGGCGCCCGCGGGGGGGATCGAGACGCCGGTCCTGCCGGAAGGGGTAACGGATCCAGGAGCAGCTACGCGGGATCCAGTTACCCCGCCCGCGGAAGTGGTCTACAAGAATATCGCCGGCGAAGTAATCTCGGGGGATGAAGAGGTAACGGGATCCAGCTCCGCGGCGGCGCCGGCGGTTACCCCGGAACCTTTCGATATCACGGTCCCGCCTCAAGAAAAGAACTTGCACGGTAAGAAGGATCATGTAGACTCTCATCCGGAAGTGGCGCCCGCGGATCTGCCGTCCGCAGGACCCGTACCGGGGAAGAAATCGGGCCGGAAGGGGTAAACGCCGATGGCAGAACTCCAGACCACCACAACGGGTGTATTCTCCGGTAAGACCCTCACGGAACTCGAGGATGGAGTCCTCTCCAAGCTCGGGGAAACCGCCCAGACCTTCACCCGCTACACTCAGGCCGAAATCGACGCCTACCTGAATCGCGCCCTCCGGGATTTCTCCGTCCGGACGAGGATCCTCAAGACCAACGCGATCACGATCCTCAAAGCCGGCATCCGGTACTACAAACTGCCGACGAACTTCATCGACTTCGTGAATTCCAGGTGGGTGGCTCCGTATCGGGATTGCGGGGGGACGGGTTACCCCCGCCTCGCCAGGACCTCGGTACAGCGGCTCGATAACGTCTCGGGGGTGTGGCGGGACGAGGTGGGCTCTCCCAAGGGCCTCTTCCTGGGGCCGGTCTACGGGAATACCCGCATGGTGGGGGTCTACCCCTTGCCGACCGTCGACGGGGAGACGTACACGGCCAACCAGGATACGGGTGTGGTGATCTCGGGGTCGAACTTCGGCATCGGCAATAACGTGACGGGCGTCCACAAGACGGGGGCTTCTTCGGCTTTCTACGTCGATACCGAGGGAAGGGACCTGGCGGCTCTGGGAGTGGTGGTCGGAATGATCATCGAGAATCAGACGGACGGATCCCGCGGGGCGATCACGGCGATCGGGGATTCGGAGGCGACAAACGATAAAATCACCGTCTCCCTGGCGGGGGGCACGGATAACGATTTCGACGTGGGGGATGCCGTCATCATCTACGCGGGCGAGTACGGCGTCCTCACCTCCTGGGCGACGGATACCGAACAGTACCTCTTCAACACGGAATTCGGGGTCCTGGGGGCGGTCACCACGCCGAACGGCAACATGGAGTATGAATTCGTCCGGGAGGCGGCGAAGCTCTCCAACGACAACCAGTACCCGGAAATCCCCGGCATCTTCCACGATGACCTCGAGTGGTACGCGGCCGCGGTCCTCCTGGGAACGGAACACGACGGCCGGATCGACAAGGCGCTTGGGGCGAATTTCATGATGCTCTGGGAGGCGGCGGTCACCAGGGGGAAGGAAATGTGCGGAGATAACCTCGGATTCCCCGAGACGCTCGAGCCTGATTCCGAGTACATCGGGGAGCTGTAGAGATGGCGAGCCCGAGCCAACGCGCACCTGCACAAAGAAAGCCCCAGGGGCCTCCGGAAATATCCTTCGCCAAGGGGATCAATACCTTCCAGACCAACCGCCTACTGCTCGATCCGGGCGAGGCGGCGACTCTCCTTAACGCGGATTTCGACCAGATCGGGGCCCTGGGGATCGTCCAGGCGAATACACCGATCGCTACGGGCATGGGCCGGATCCATTCGATCTACAAGACGGGGGATCATCTATTCGTGGGCGAGGGTACCAACCTCGTTCATTTCCTCGTCACTACGATGGCGAAAACCGTGGTCTACAGCGCCTTCAACGGCGATGATATCTCGATGCTCGCCTATGAAAACTTCCTGTATGCCACGGAAGGGGAAAACAAGAAGAAGGTCTACATCCCCACCCTGGCGGTCACCGAATGGGGCATCGAGAACCCGCTCACGGCGCCGTCCGGGGCGGTGGGGGATACGGGGGGCCCTTCCGGGACCTACTCGCTCTATTACACCTACGTTGCGAAGTATCCGGACGGCACGGAGTACGAAACCGACCTGTCGCCCGTGGCGACGGCGATCGTCGATACCGCGAAGATCGAATGGTCCTATCCCTCCACGGCGCCGGATTCCCAGGTGACTCACCTTCGGCTCTACCGGGACAAGTCCGGAGTCACGGCGACCCTAGCCCAGGCCCGCGTGGCGATCGAGGCGAAGCAGACCGCGCTTGAGCAATCCTCGGGCATGGTGAAGTTTGGGAATCTGTTCCAGACCGTCATCCGGTCCCAGACGAACAAGGCCGTCTCGCAGAACATGGTCGCGGACCCGGACGTGATCGTGGGGCCGTTTTTCGTGGATGAGGTGGAAATCGGAACCGTCCTGTACGTCGATAATGTATCGGACACGGATCTTGTGCAAGGCGCACCCTTTACCAGGGAGCGTTACCGACCGATCTTCGGAGTGTAAAGCATGACTCTTTCTATCATCGGTAGGTACAACGCGGTGGACCTCTCGTCCTATTGTGTAGGGAACGTACAGGATCCGGATGATCTTGATTCGATGTACTTTATCAATGCCAATAAGCTCTATAAGTTCACCTGGCCGGATACCCTGACGATGCTCGTGGATCTTACCTCTTATTTGCAAAACAATTCCTTCTTGACGGCGGCAATAGCCAAGGATGTATCTTCTATTTATGGGGAATTGGGAACGGACCTTCATTATGCGATTGCCCATTCTCATTCAACACCTGGCGAAGGTGGAATGAGGATTGTTGATGTTAACTTGACGAATCTTTCTATAACTACTTGCGTTCCTGCGGGATATTCCGTGGGTGGTGGATTCCACGTTCATATGTTTATTCCGGATACGTTTGTGGCGTACACCGAGCTTGGTACGGTGTTTTATGCGAGAAGTGTAATATCTGCCGAAGGTTACCAATGGTTTGGTAAACGCCTTGGACTTACCAGTCCGATCACTCAGGCGCTAAGTCTTAACAACGTGGGATCAATATATTGGGTAGACAACGCCGGTTTTCATGGAATTGGTTATAGTGATTGGAGGGTTACCGGATTAAGTCTTTCTGCGTCCGCGGCACAAACCCCAGGTATGTATGATACGCCTCCTGGTGCTTATGATTCTGCATTATGGGGATATAACTACAATTGGACACATTGGCCCAAGAAAATAAGGGGGTGGGATGATAACTGGCAGTACGGGTTTGGAGTAGCAAGAACATCGAATGGGTCGGTCTTTGACCTGTGGTTTTACAGGAAAAACGTCGTTACCTTGCAGTATCAAGCGCAATATGTACTTGCTGTTGCCAACGGGGAAGGTGGAACGGCCGTTGATGCGTTCGATATGTGGCAGAACGACGATGACGTTTCTACCAGGTGGATCTACTTTTCTCATGGTTCCGCAAACGGCGTGGTCTATTCCTCCTCCGTGTGGCCGGTGGTTGCCACGAATTATGTAGACGTCGATACCGGAGTAAATGTCTACGTCCACGCTCTCCATACCAACGAACAGTATTGTTATGCGGTCCATTCTGGCGGCGGCCAGGGGGTTTGTATAACGAAATTGATGGAGACGGAACTGATCACCGGGGAGGCCGAGCCCTCGATCGGAGGTATCGGCGCCAGGATCCTCATGAAGGACAAGCGGGTGTTCTTCATCGGAGTCCCTGGGTACGGCAAATACCTCTGGTGGGGGCAACCGCTTGAGCCCCAGGCGCTCGACGTGGGGTGGGATGGGTTTAATTCGACGGTGTTCGACGATGAGGATAACACCTCGATTAACGTCCTTGATGACAACCTCTACATCGGCTCTCAAAAGGGATTCATCCGGCTCCGCGGCAAAAGCCCGGATTCGTGGGTCCTGGACCAGACACTCGCAACGATCGGCCCGCTGTCGGACAAGACCTCATCCATCACGCCGTTCGGGCTGATCTACCCGCGGGAAAACGGGCTGTGGCTGTTCAACGGCTTTACATCGGTCCTGTTCTTCGAGAAGGGGAAGAACCTTCTCAATAACGTCAATTGGACCGAATACGCCCGGGCCTTCTCCCTCTGGGACGGCCGCTACTACCGGCTCTACTACCCCTCCGGGTCCTCCGTGGAAAACGATCGGGAACTGGTGGTAGACCTTATCGGGGGCATCGAAAACGCCCGGGGTACGGAGGGCGATCGGGCGGCGACGTTTGGATTCGCGGACCTCACCACGAACACGGTCTACCTGGGAGACGCCTCGGGCAACCTCATGACGCTCGGCGGGACGGTTGCTTCGAGAGCTTTCTCGCTCACGACGAAGGAGTACCCCTGCAACGGTCTACTGAATGCGGGATCCTTCTCGGCGCTTCATTACGATATCGACCTGGCGGGGGCGACGCTCACCATCATCCCGATCTGCGACGGCGTGGAGAAGGCCGCCCTCACCATCACGAACACCACCAGGACCCGGAGCAAGGTGTCCCTGCCGAAGGGGAACTTCTACCGGGTGGGATTTAGGTTCGAAGTCACAACGGCCGTTGCGGTGAAATTCTACGATCCGTGGTATCTCGAATGAGGCCCCCACGGCTTATCCCGAATTCCCCGGATATCATGGCGCAGTTGCAGACCCACCTTGACCTGATATGGCAGGCGATCGAGGACCAGAAAGGTGTAGGTGGGAAAACCGTCCGGATCCTGGGGCCGATCGACATGAGGGGCCTGCCGATCCAGAACACCACGCCATCCATGCCGGCGAGGCACGTCGATCGGCATCAGAACGGCGGTACGGACGAGATCACGGTTACGGGACTCTCGGGGCTCCTGGGAGACAACCAGACGCCCTTCCTCATGGCGGCGGGGCAACGAGGCGGGGCGAAGCTTGGGGATGTGTTCGTACTGGCGTCCGAGATCCTGACGCTCTCCCTCCACGCGGGGATGGGTCTACAGAAGATGCACGATACGGAACTGGCCCTAAAACAGCAGACGCCCGTCGCGCCGGTCGCATCGGCCGATGCCACGGATGACACGACGGCGTATGCCCTGGTAAACGAGATCAAAACGAAATTCAACGAACTCCTTATTAAATTGAAACTGGCCGAGATCATGCCGGGGTTCGAAGGGTATTTCAATCAGAACTACTTCCATCCGGATTATTGGGCGGCCGCGCCCTCCGGATATTTCAGGCAGGTGGTGTAAATGCTTAAAACCCTCTCGCTCTGCCCGACCTGCTACAAGAAGATCCCCGCGGAGATCCACTTCACGGACGGGGTGGTGATGGTCAAGGAGTGCGATGCCCACGGGCAGTTCGTGGCGATCGTCGAGAAAAGCATCGAGCATTTCTCGAATTTCTACGAGTACGGCACCCTGGGGAATTCCAATACGATCATCGTCCACGTCCACAACCAATGCAACATGACGTGCCCGTGGTGCTACTACCCGATGGGCGTGGAAAAGATGCAGGATGCCGTCTATTACGACAACCTCCTGCGGCAGTACAAGGGGTGGAGGCTCCTTCTCTCGGGCGGGGAACCGACCATCCGGCCGGATTACTTCCAGTTCAATGAGGGCTTGGACCGGGCGGGATGGGATACGGGAACGATCACGAATATGCTCCGGTTGGCCGATGAGGGCTTCTTCGCCAAAACATCCGAATCTCCCCTGTACGTCCAGGACGGGACGTATAAGTTCGCCATGTCGATGCAACACCCGAAGAATTACAACAAGGAGATCGCCACGCAGAAGATGAAGGCCCTCGCCAACATCCGGGCGGCAGGCTTAAAGGCGATGTGCATCATGTTCTCGGTCACGTCTTTGGAAGAAATAAAGTGGATCCGGGAATTCTACGAGGGGACCAAGGATTGCTATTCCATGCTCCGGATCCGGACCATGTTCAAGAATTGGGACAATAAGGACGATAAGACGGACCTGTACCTCTCGGACCTCCATTCGGCCTTCATGCGGGAATTCTGGGACCTGGCGCCGTTGATCGACCGGCAGATCGAACACAGTAATTCCTACTGCCTCTATATGCAGATGTGCGACGGGATGAACGTATCCCTGTCCTCAAGCCCCACGGTAGGAAACGTGGATTACCACTTAACGTCCCGGCCGGTCTATATGCTTGCGATGGACGGGCGGTGCTATCCCGTGCCCCTGGCGCAGATCATCAACGAGGGGATCTCGAAAGGTTGGAAAGACGGATACCGAATCGTAGGGGGTGACAAATGTACTTCGTGATCGGAGCGGCAATCATCGGCGGGGGCATCGCGGCTTACTCGAGCAACAAGTCGGCCAAGACGGCGGCGAAGGCGCAGACGGCGGCGAATACCGCTAACATCGCGGCGAACGAGAAGGCGCATACCATGACGCCAGAGGAAAAGGCGGCCTTCTTCAATACCGGGATGCAGAAGATCAACACGGGGTACAACACGTCCATCGACGCGACCTCCCGGGCTCTGGCGAATCGCGGCCTGGGCGGGAACGCGGCGGTCATGCCCCTGGCGGCCGTGGGCCGGGAACGCGCCAAGTCCGTGGGGGACCTCTACTCCGGGCTCGTCTCCACGCAGATGAACATGAGGGCGGGTACCCCGGCTTCCAACATTCAGCCGGTCTACTCCCCGCCGGGAACGGCCGCCCTCTTCACGAACATGATGGGGAACACGATGGCGAACGTCGGATCCTACGGCGCCGGCAAGCTGATGGACAAGTATTTCAAGACTCCAACGGTGTAGGAGGGGTAAATCATGGGTCAGCCGGATTTCGGGATGCAGATCCCCGATATGACGAAGTTCCTCTTCGCGGGCCTCGAGGAAGCGAAAAAGACCCGGGAGAAGCGGGAGAAATCAAAGGCGATGAAGGACCTTCTATCGTCCGTGTCGACCTTGTTCCCGGATATCCGGCCGGATGCCTTCGGTGGAGGATCGGCCGAGGCGGCACCCGCGCCGTCCACGCCGGCAATCCCCCAGGGAGCGCCCGCGCCGATGGCGGCCCCCCCGCAGGGGGCCGCAGGGATGCCGGCGCCTCCCCCCGGGATGTTCAACTCGCCCGAGGAAGCCGCGAAGGCGTTTCAGGCGGGACAGGCGGCGATGGCGGGAGGCGCCCCCCCGGGGGTAACGCCGGCCGCACCAAGTGGAGCTGGCGCCGTTACCCCGGGGATGCCGGGGCCCGGGGCTTTGAACCTTCAACCGCCGCCTCCTGCCGGTCCCATGTCCCCGGTAGCGCCGGGTGGGGCCCCCTCGATCCCCGTACCCGCGCCGGGATCGCCGGATCATGCCAAGGCCGTATC
>Ga0137352_1000008_pt1 | contig 19165 bp, 16 predicted proteins | sample EasRivERMLT730_2_FD_104777 | JGI IMG/M metagenome (GOLD analysis project Ga0137352, IMG submission 104777) | Soil microbial communities from meander-bound floodplain in the East River, Colorado, USA - East River MetaG ERMLT730_2 | ecosystem: Environmental > Terrestrial > Soil > Floodplain ... | reverse complement strand
CTCGAGAGAAATCGACGGTCACGTCCCGCGCCGCGAGGGTCGCCGTCAGCCGGCTGTTCCGCGTGATGGCGGGCCGGGCCTTCCGCGCCTCCATCACCCGCTGCGCGATGCCCACCAGTCCCGCGCGCCGTTCCTGGCCGCCGGTGTCCAGGGCGAGCTTGAACTCGCCCACGCGAGTCGCGTTTTCAATTTGCTCCGATAGCGCGCGCATGGCGTCGAGCGGATGCGCGATCGTCTTGATGCGTCGGCGCCAGCCCTGCTCGCCGAGCTGATCAACGACCGACTTTAACCGATCACGGTCCTGGCCGAGGAGCGTCGCCTGCTGGACGCCGCTCGATAGATAGAGTTGCCAGTCTGCGTCCTTCTTGAGCATCGACAGCCAGCCGCGCAGCGAATCGTAGACCGGCACGAACCCGTGCCGCGACTGCATCATCGCGCCGACCGTGTCGCGCATCAGGTTCCGGATGATGAACGCCGGCGTCAGCGTGGCGCCGGCGCGCAGGACCGCCGTCGGCTTGGCCGCCCACTGCACGATCTCGCTCGCCGCGTGGGGCCCGATCGCCGTGATGGCCTGATAGAGCGCCTCGTCCTGCACCTGGTAGAACTCGCGCGTGCCGTTGCGGATGACCGTGACGATCCGATCCTTTGGGTTCCCCCACGTCTGCGGCGCAAACGCGGTCACCATCGCGTCCCAATCGAAAATCTCGTTGACTTCGGCCTCGAGCGGAGAAATGCCGGTCTTCTCGAAGAGTTGTTTCAGGACCTCAGTCTTGACCTGGCCAAGATTGAACGTCGTCGCGACCTGGCCGGGCGGCACCTGCTCGAGCCACTGCGCCGAGCCCTCGGCCTTGTCGGCGAGATTCACCAGCGCCTGCATCGCCCGGTTCTTCTCGACCATGTCGACAATGACGGCCGTGTTCTTCACGATCGACTCGAATGGGTCGATGATGTCGCGCCCTGAGCCTTTGAGCCGCTTCACCGGGGAGACGCGATCGGCGATCCGCCGAGCCGTGCCGCCGCCGGCGGCCGCCACTTCATCGAGGACGCGCTGGAGCGGCACGTAGAACTCCCCCGCATCCCCAATCGCCTTCAGCTGCTGCGCGTTGAAGACGCCGGCCTCCGCGGCGTAGTGCAGGAGCGACTGCTGGTAGCCGTAGATTGCGTCACGGGCTTGCTCGAATCGCCCGAACTCCGGATCGGCCTCCATCTGGCGGATGATGGCGTCGGCTTCGGCGCGCTTCATGCCGGGGTCCTTGGTGCCGCCCTGGCGGCCCTGTTTCGTGAGCTCGCGCGCGCGCAGCGCGATCAGATAGCTCGCGAAGTCGGGCCGCTGGTCCCGTCCCGTCTCGTCGGGGACCAAGCGATCGGCGACGGGCGCGATCGCGTCGCGGAGCGATCCGCCCATGAATCGGCCATCGCTCCCGCGGACGCCGTACTCGATGAAGCCTTGCGCCCAACCGGCCGTACCGCGGGCGATGCGCGCGAGGGCATAGGCACCGTCCGCAACCTCGAACATCGCATCCTTCGGCAGGTGCGTGATCATGTCGCGCTCCGCACGCTGAATCGGATCGAGATCGTCGACCCAGCGCTTCCGGAATGCCTGCCAGGCGGCGTGGGGATCCCGCGCCGCCTTGGAGATATTCAGCGTGTCAAGGACCGACGTCACGACGCGCGTCGCGCTCTCGCGGCCGGTAGCCCCCTCGCGGGCCGCCGAGACGGCGTTCGCCAGGACACGCGTCGGCGACGGACCTCGCTGCACACTGACGCGGGCCTTCCCGCGCGTGGCGAGATCCTGTGAGAGATACCGCTGGACGATACGCTGGCCAGCGTGCAGTTGGTCGGCGAACGCCGCTTCCTTCCGCATGACGTCGTTCAGCGCGGCGGTAAACGTCGGCGCGGCCGCTTTCGCCGCAGCCGGATCGGGGAACCATAGGCGGAAATACTCGGCGACGCCCTCGTTCAGTTGATACTCGCCGCCGCGCTTGCTGTCTGGGGTGGTTGCCTCGCCAAGTGTCAGCAGTTCACCCTTAAACAGGCCGAACGGTCGGCCGTGCGTCTCGAACAGCGCAAAGTCGATGTGATGCCCGAGCTCGTGGGTGAACGTCGCCAGGTCGAAGGCGCGCTTTAACCGGATGATCTGGGTCTCCGTCTTGTAGATACCAAAGGCGCGCTGCCGGAACTTACCCGTGCGGGTCGGCAGCGGTGCCGTCTCGCGGCCGGTGATGCGGTCGAGCACCCCGCCGCCGGTGCGCTCCACCGCGAAGATGTCGCGCAGCGCGTTGATGGCCTGCTGCTCCGACATCGGGCGGCCGCCGCGGTATTGCGCGACGATGTCCTTGGGCGGTTGATCGAACACCGCGCGCGTGGGGGATCCCGACGACTCGACCGGCGGCGGCTCCGCGACGGGTAGACCGCGGTTCTGATTCTTGGGCGGCAGCGCCTCACCCACGGTGGAACCTCCGGCCTTCTTCGTGCGCGCCGGCGCGACCGGCAGACCGAGCGAGGGCTGCTGCTCGCTGCGCGGGACTGTCGTCCGTTTCAAGGCGAACGGCGCATCAGCGACCTGCGGCGTCGCGTGCTCCGTCTCGCGCACACCTTCGGTGCCCGGCAGCGTGACGTCCTTTGGTGAGGAGGTCGATTTACCCTTCAATTCGATCGTGGTGTCCACGCGGTCTTTGCCGGAGAACACGAGGCGATCGATTGTGAATGTCTGGCCGACGAGGTCGGTGCGACCGACATACTTCTTACCGAGCCCCGCCTTCACGTACGCCAAGGTCGCGTGCGGCTTGTAGGTGGGGTGCGTATCGGTGTGCGGCAACGCGTCCGCGATCTTCTTGTTCAGCCGATGCAGGTCCGCGGACTCCACATCGACCTTCACAACATCGCCGGTATTCGATTCACTGTTGGGGAAGATTGACGTCTTACCCAGTCGGACCGTGATGGGCGGTTCGTTCGCCACCAGAGCACGGACGGTGTCCGGATCGTTGCCGTGCAGCCCGAACTTAACGGTAATGTGCGGCTGGTCCTCGCGTCCGTCCTCCGCCAGATCCTCATCCGGAATCGTACGAGCGACCTTCATGAGCTCGCGGCCCGCATCGGCAGGGAGATTCACCTGCGTTGACGCAAACTCGCGGTCGGGTTTCAGCGTGACGTCCTGCGGCGCCTTCTTCGCCGGCGCTGGATCCTTGAAATCGGCGGCGCGCGGGTCTTCCCCGGCGGCAATTCTGGCCTTAATGACGTCCGCTGATCCTCGCGACTCGGTGAACACCTTGACGGCTCGGCCGAGCGGATCCTTGCCGACGATCTGAAATCCTGGCGTGTCGCGATACGTGGTGGGCCGAATCTGTAGCCGCGCGCCGGCTGGCGCTACTCGGCTTGGTTGTCCCGCTTCGGGATCTGCAGGGCGCCGCTCTCGATGTGCCCCTTCACGGACTTGAGGATCTGCGCTCTTTCGTCCGGCGTCAGTTGTGGCCGAGGGGCGGGATCCGAGCTCGGCGGCGACGGCCGTTCGGAGGTCGGCGAGGAGTTGGGATCGGACATCACTGGTCGGGCTGCCTTCCCCGATTCTAACAGCAGCCGCATTCAGCGCGCTACTGACGGGTCCGGCCGCGTTGGCGAGCCGGTCGAAGACCGCCGACACCTGGCCAGCCTCGTCGGCGATGGCCTTGGACGCTTCCACGTCGATCGTGTTGCCGGCGCGGGCCAGTTCCTCGGCGCGTCCCTCTTTGGCGACGAAGCCAAACAGGCGCTTGTCCCTCGCGAGCTGCTGCCTCGCCCAATCCCGAAGCACCGCTTTTTCGACGGCCACGTTCTGCGTGCGCTCGTCGCCCAGGAGACCGAAGATGTCGGTCTGCCCGTCGGCCGACCCAGCCTTGACTTCCGGGGTGCTGGCGACGTCCTGCGCGAGCGCGCGGACCTGCGCCGGCGAGAGGGTGCGTCCCTTCGTCTGCTGGCGCTCGATCACCTTGACGAGCGCCGCCTGGCCTTCAGGGGTGAGATCCGCCGCGCCAATCGCGCCGCCGATGCGTTCCTCGATCTCGCCGCTGACGACGCGCGCGAAGAGCGGATCGCTAAGGGTCGCGAGACCGACGGCATCGCGCACCAGCGCGGATTTCGCCGGCACACCGAGCGCCGTCAATTCGTCGATCGTGAAGCCGGCGTCGCGAATCAGCTTGGCGCCGTCGAGCGGGGTGCCCTTGTCTTCGCTGATGTTCGTCAGCGCGCCTTCGACGCGCGCCTTTTCGGCCGTCGGCGCATCGACGTAGCGGACCGCCACCCGCTCGGCGCCCTCGCGCTTCGCCGCCTCGAGGCGATGGTGACCGTTGACGACGTAGGTCTTACCGTCAGCAGGATCTTTCCAGACCATCAGCACGCCGGCGCGCGCTTCGTTCCACGGGCCTTCGATCTTCGCTGCCGACGTCACCCCCTCCGCATTGGTGCCCGCCTTGAACTGGAAGCGCGCGGCATCGACGGCGATCTCGTCCGGGCGCATCGTGTAGAACTCGCCGGCCTTCGGTGCGGCCGGGACGAGCGTCACGTCGGTCGTGGCCTCGACCACCGGCGGTGGGGTCGCCGCCGCCCGTGCTTCCCGCTCCTGCGCCTCGTCGGCCTGCGCGAGCCGGATCGCTTCATCGAGCGGCACCGCGGCCGCGGCCTGGCGTTCCGCTTCGAGCCGCTGCGCGACGGGGTTGTTCGGGACGTCGTCCTCAGTGCCGCGGAGATCGGCCGCCTCGTCGACGCGCGCCTCGGCAATCTGTTGGGAGAGCGTCGCCGGCGCGGGGTCGGCGGCGAGCACGTCATCGATCTGCGCGACGACATCAGCCGGCGGCGACACTGCTTCGACCAGAGGCGCAACATCTTGCGTGTCTGGAAGTTGCGACTCTGGCGTCAGGGGCGCAACATCTTGCGTGTCTGCCGGTTGTGCCACGGGCGATCCGCGAAGGCGCTCGGCTGCCGCGTCGTACATCTGCGTGCCGCCGCCCATGACGGCACCGGCGAACGCGCCCATGACGGCCGCCTGATCGACGCCTTCCTCCCACGGTCGATTGGTCGCGCGGTTCTGCGCGATCTGCTCCTGGATGGACTGCGGCAGTTCTTCGAATCCGCCTTCCTGCACCGCGCCGTAGACGATCTGTTTCACGAGCCCGCGGCGGGCCCCTTCGCTGCGCGCGGCGCCGGCGAGCAGGGTGTCCACATCCGCAATGCCGAGCCCTTTAGCGATCTTCCCGCCGAGGATGCCGAGCGCGGTCGTGGCCGCGCCGGACCCGCCCGCGAGCAGCGTCTGTTTTGCCGAGAGCGTGCCGTCGTCGGTCTGCTGGCGGATTTGTTCCGCGGCGGAGCCCGCCGAAACCGCGCCCTCCCCGACCGCGCCGGCGAGCCACGGTGCCAACGGCAGCGCGCGCGCGACGCCGGCGCCGCCGAGCATCGACGGCACCGATTCAAGGACGTTGTGCGCGAGGACGTTCGGGTTCTGGAGCGCCGCCGCGATCGTGTCGAGCACGCCGTCCGCGTCCTCGACGGCCTGCATCCCCTGGCGCGTGTAGGTCGAGTAGTAGCGCGACAGGATCTCTTTCGCGAGCCCCGGCTCGATGCCGAGCGCCTCGGCGACTTGGCCCACGCGCCCACCGCTGACGAGATCGCCGAGACCGATCGCCGCTTCCGGCACGCTGATCGCGCCCTTCAGGGCCGTGATGCCGAGGTCGGTCAGGCCATCGCCCACCGGCGCCTCGGGGATCTTCGTCGGGTCCGCCGTCGGCCAGATCGGCGCGACGCGCGTCTGGATCGGATCGGCGCCGAGCACGGTCGCGACCTCGGCCTCGTGCTGGAACCCCATGCGCAGGAGATCGGAGCTGAGGACGCCGGGCCCGTGGCTGACGGCGGGATCGATCGGCGGCACCGCCGGCGCGTGGCTCGAGACCGGGCGCATCGGCGCCATCGGCGCTGCAGGTGGACCAACGGGCAATCCCTGTGATGCCGTCTCCGGCTGGGCACCAGTCGTGAATTTGGCGCCCGGGCCGCGATACTCCGGCATCCACGTCGGGTCGAGCGCACCCGTGATGCCGGCGTCTTCGGCGATCGACACGGCTTCGCGTGCCCGTTCGCGCCGCGACGGGGCGCCGCCGCTCTTCTTCGACGCGAGAATGTCGTTGATGCTGCTGGGGGCGCGGTTGACGCCGGCGTCAGTCGTCGTGTGATCGCCGTAGGTAGACAGACCCGTGCGTGGACTGGCCGCCCAGGGCATCGGTGGCGCCGCGTCATCTGGCGCATCGAGGAGGCGCCGCGCATCCGACACCAGCGACGCCGCCTGTGTGTCGTCTGGTTCGTCGAGTAGCGCCGTGGCTTGGGCGATGAGTGAGGACGACGACGAGGCTTGATCGTCGTCGTCCTCAAGCAGGCGGCGGGCGTCGTCGAACAGTCCCACGACGTCCTACTTTCCGCCGGCCTTCTGGTATGCCTCGAGGGCTCGCGCGAGCTGCTGTTTGAACGCCTGTCGCTGGGCCGGTGTCTTCGCCTGCTGGACCTGCGTCATCAACGATTTCACCTGATCGGAGAGCCGTGACAGCTGATCGGCGACCCCTTCGGGCGACTTCGGCGGCGTCACGGGCAGGCCCGGCGCGGGCGTTTCCTTCACTTCGATCGGCTGCGCGGTCGGCCTGGTCGTCGTACCCTCGCGGACCTCCGCGGGGGTGCCGCCGAACGTGACCGCACCCCACGGATCGCGATTCTTGCCCTTTTCGATTTCCGCGCGCTGCGTAATTTCCTGCTGCCGGAGCGCGTTGACGTCGGTCGCGCGCGTGTTGCGGCCGGTCTCGGCGGTGGTGCCGAGCGAGAAGGCAAAATCCTGTCCGCGGCGGGTCGTGGTCGCGCCAATATCCTGCCCGCGGCGCGTGGTGTCGTCGCGCCGGCCGCCGAGCGTGAACCCGAAGTCCTGCCCGCGGCGCGTGGTGTCGTCGCGCGCGATGCCGAGCGTCTGGGTAATGTCCTGCCCGCGACGGGTGGTCTCGTCGCGGATCCCCGCCACGTCGAGCGTGGTCGCGTTGTCGGTGTCGTTGCGCGCGGTCTGTCCGGCCTGCTGCGCGACGACGTTACCGGATGCCTTGTCGTAGCGCTCGTTCCGCCCGCCTTCCTTCATGCTCTCGAGCATGAGGCGGATCTCTTGCTGGAGGAGCGAGACCTCCCGCCGGTTGTCGATCTCTTTTTCCTTGAGCTGCCGCGTCTGTCCGGCGACGTACTGATCGGCGGCGCCACTGAGGCCCGCGCCCAGACCGGCGAAGACGTCTTCGAGGGCGAGCCCCATTACGAGCCTCCCGATCCGCGCCGCGCGCGCTCTTCGCGATTCAAGGTGTCACTGGTGTAATCGAACTCGAGACGGTCGTAGTTGTAGGTCATCTCCTGATCGAGCGCCGCCAACTTGAACGCGAGGTCCTCTCGAAACTCCTGGCTTTGTTGGGCGAGGCGCGTCAGGTCGATATCGGCTTGGACTTCGATGCCCCACCGGCGCGTCAGGTCTTCCATCTGCGCGACGACGTACTGCTGCATCAGCTCGTCTTGATCGAGCTGGAGTTCCGCCGCCTTCTGGGCGATCGACTCGCGCAAAGCCATGCGGTCGCCCGTTTGCGCGGCGGTCCGGAGCGCGGTGTCGCTCGCGAGGGCCTCCCGCTGCCGCTGCTCGCCGCTGTGGGCGCTGCCGAGTTCGGCGGCGGCGCGGCGATCGGCCATCCGCGTCTCGGACGCCTTCACGTCGATGTCGCGATTGCCGGCGATGAGCGCGCGATCGCGTTCGCGGCGGCCGGCCAGGCGCTCGCTCTGCAACCAGTTCGACTCGTCGAGCCCGTTGGCAAAGCCGAAGCGCAGGAGATCCTGCTCATCGGCGGTGGCGACGTCGGCGAGCTCGTCGGCATTGCGCGCCTTGAGCGTGTCGACCATCTGGTCCGACAGGCTTTCGGGGTTCTGCAAAATGCTCATCACGAGATCGTCGGTCGAATCCGTGACGCCGGTCTTCAAGCGCGCCGCGACGTCCTGATAGCCGAGCCCGTCGAGGTCGTCCATCGTGATCGCGCCCGGCGTGTAGGGCTGCTGGCCTTCAAAGGTGCCCTTCCACGTGGGGTTCTTCGGCGCCGCGGCGATCGTGTAGGGCCGGCCGTCGATCATCAGGCGGTTGTAGCCGTCAGAGGTGACGCTGTGGCCATCGCCGGTGAGCGACGACGTCAGCGCGCGCGCGGTGCCATCGACGTCGCCGCTGTCGGCCAGCATCTGCCAGCGCTTGCCGCCGTCCGCGGTCGCCGCTTCAATGACGTCGAAGCTCTGCCCGTTCGGAAGTTGGATCTTGTCGGCCCAGCCGCGCGCGTTCTTGAGGATCGTGATGCCGTACTGCGCGAGTTGGGGCTCGAGCGCGGCGAGCTCGCGCGGCGACGGGCGCTTCCCGTTCACCAGGCTCATGAACCAGGACGTGTAATCGCCGCCGGGCACTTGGGCGGTGCCGGTCATCTGCGATTTCGGGATGCCACGGTCGACCGACGGTGCCTGGCGCTGCGGCGTCGGCGGCGCGGCGGGCGTGGACGGGACGTAGGTCGTCTCGCCGGGGTCGTCGGCCGGCCGGCTGGCCGACGGCGCTTGGCGCTGCGGGGCCGCGGGGTTCGACACGGGCTGGAACGCCGGCGTCTGGTAGGCGTGATTCTCCTCGGCGCCCGGCTGGCCAAACGATGGACGCAGCGCCGCCCACGGGTCGTCCCGTTGGGTGCTTTCGGTGTCCCACGAATAGCGATCGACGGCCATCAGGTCTCCGTTACGCCGCGAGGGCGCTCGCGCGCCGGCGCCGGATCGGGCGGCCTAGGCGCGGCGATGTCAGGCTGCTCGGGTCCGACAAGGCGAGGTCCTCATCGGTCGGCGACAGCGCCCGCGCGGATCGGCCATAGTCCATTCCGAGCGGATCAATGGCAGGGTCCTGCGGCAGGATCGAGGGCCGTCCGCCCACGGGCATCGTGCTCGAGATCGGTTGCCGGCCGCTGCCGGACAGCAGGTTGAGCGCTTCGCGCGCCTTGGCCGAATCGATCACCGGGCGATTCGACCCGCCGCCGCTGAGCGCGGTCGTGCGCGCGGTGTTGGCGGCCGTGCGCAGTTCGTCGGTCGGCGCGTAGTTCATCGCGCCGCCGGTGACGGTCGGGCGGAAGCTCCCCGGCCGCGCGTTCGAGAAGTCGATATTGAGCGGCTGGGTGTTGGCCAGGCGATCGAACCGTTCGGCCGCCGCGAGCTGCGCCAGTAGGTCGCGGAACGGATCGAGTTCGGACTCGTCGAGGGAGAGCTTGTCGCGCGCGAGGCGGTCGTCGATGAGGGCGAGATCGCGCTCGTGCGCGAGGCGGGCCGCGCTGTTCCGCTCCTCGGCTTCGCGGGCCGCCCGTGACGCGCGCGAGTTCCCCACGGCGGAGATCCCCTTGCCGCCGGCATCCATCAAGGCCGGGATCAACCATTTCGCTGTGGATGCTGTCATCGCTGTACTCCCCGCTGCGGTCCCGGCCGCGGCGCCGATCGCTGGGGCGGCCGAGAACCCGATGCCCGCGGTCGCCGCCGCCGGCAGGGTCGCCGCACCGGCGCCCGCCGCCCCCGCTCCCCCGGCCGCGCCCATCGCGCCCATGATGGCCGGGGCGGCAAAGTAACCGCCCGCCAAGACGCCCGCCGTAATGGCCGCGTTCCGCACGAGCCGATTCTTTTGATTCAGGTTGCCGCCCTGATCAATGTGCATCCCACCGGGCACTGGCGTCCCGGCCGCCCGGAGCCGGTTTTCGAGGGCGGACTGTTGCGCGCGCGATAGCTTCACGCGCCCGTCGGTGGACAGGCCGTGGTCGCGCATGAAGTTCAGATAGGTGTCCGACGCGCGCAGTTCCCGGTTCCACTCGTCGAGCGAGGACTCGCGGGTGCCGCGGTTCGGAACCGCCGTCGATGGGGCGATAGGCATACGGGACCCTTCTGAAGGCGCGCGTCTGGTTCGATGCTAGGGCCGGTCGGGATTACCGCCCATCACTTCTTTGCCACGGGCCCTTTGGCCGCCCAATCCCACGTGGTGCCGGGGTGCGCCGCTTCGTAGTCCGTCACAAAGGCGGCCATCTTCCCGTCGATGACGGCCTTGTGAATAAGCAGTTCCACTTGGCCCTTTTGCGAGAGGCAGACCGCCAGCTCCCCTTTGAGCCGCATCACTTCCTGTTGCAGCGCGAGGGTCTCGAGGCGGGCCTGCTCGAGCGGCGAGAGGGTTTGATCGCTCGCGACGGCCGCCGCGAGCGACCCGCAGACGATCAGCGCGAGCACCACGCTGTTCCACCACTTCATACCGTCTCCACTTCCGCGATCGTCTTGCGCGCGATGTCGAGATTGATCTGGCGCAGCGCCGCTTCGTGCCGCGCCTTGAGATCGGCCAGGACCGCCGTCACCTGCGCCGTCAGGTCGGCCAGGTCCGTCACCGAGAATTGCTGCGTCGAGAGGACGCGCTCGGACGGCGCCGGCGCGGTCCGGATTTCCAGAAAGGTGACGGTCGCGAGGAGCGTCACGCCCGCGGCGGGCGCCACGGCCCGGCCGGCCGCGTCATCGACGACCTGTTGAATGAGTGCTGCCGTCGGGGTCATGGACACGCCGACTGCTCGAAACGTCGTCATAACTCGTCCTCACGTGCAAATCAGATTACCGCCCGCCGTGAACTCGTGCAGTGTGTCGCTGCCGACCGTCGAGACCGTGCCGCCGGTGCAGCGCGCGGCGCCCGGATAGCGGATGTAGACGACGCCTTGACGGCCGTCGCCGCCGGAAAAGCCATTAGACCCCGCGCCGCCGCCGCCGCTGCCATAGGTGCTCCCGTTACTGCCGTTCGCGCCATTGGCACCCCCCGCACCGCCCGCGCCGCTGCTGCCCCCGGCGCCGCTCCCGGTGCCGTCATCACCACCCCCCCCGCCCGCCCCATACGTGACGGAGGCTCCAGTAATAGTGGACGCGGTGCCCGGTCCACCATCCCCACCAGTCGAGGCAGAGCCAGTTTCGCCGTTGCCGGCGTCGCCGCCGCCCCCGCCGGCGCCGCTTCCAGCACCATTACCACCATTGCCGCCGGCCGAGCCTGTGCCCCCAGCCCCAGCCGTGCCGTCATAGGCGCCGCCGCCGCCCGACGCGCCCGCGTTGCCGTCTTGTTCAGGCGATCCCGTTGACGTCCTCGCGCCGGCGCCGCCGCCGGCGGCCGAGTTCCCATTGAACGTACTGGTGCCGCCGTTGGTCGAGTAGCCGGACGCCCCTCCTCCGCCCGAACCCGCCGCGCCGACGGTCACGGCATAGGTGCCGACGGACAGCGTCGCGCTGCAGGCGAGGACGTCGCCGCCGCCGGCGCCGCCGCCATTTTTGCCCCCCCCGTTCCACTGCCCGCCGCCCGCGCCGCCGCCGCCGCCGACGATCAGGCAGGTGACGGGGATGGTGCGTTGCAGCCCGATCGTCTTGACGAGCTGATCCGACGCCTGCGCGGGCAGGACGAGCGCGACGGCAAGCGCGAGGGTAACTACCGTGCAGCGCTTCATACGCGTCCCTCTTCGCGTCGTCTTCGACGCTGTCCTTCGCTCATCCTTGCCAGTGTCTCGGCGCTAGGGTTCCAACCCAGCCGAGCGGCGCGCATCTTCGCTTTTGTTTCAGGAGAGTGGCGCCGCCCTGTCATTGGCGGGATCTGTTTCCAAGTGACGCCGCACGTGATCACGTAGACACCGCTCTTCATGGCTCTATTGTCTCTAAAATGACTGACCGCCGATGAGCCCAAACCACGTCGTGCCTCCGTCGTAGGTGATGAGCGTGTAGAGATCGCGCTTGTTATTCGTCGAGGTCGGCGTCGGCGCGGCCCCTTGCGCCCAGACCGTGCCCGTGGGCCACGCGATCGTCCGCGGCGTGCCGTCCGCCGTGAAGCGCACAGTAAACGCGACAGCTTTCGACGCCGGCACATTCGAGACGGTGAACGTCGCGATATTGGCGTTCAGCGCGACGAGGAAGTGCGTCCCGCTATTCAGGTTGACGGTGAGCGTGCCGGCCGAAATCGCCGGCGAATCATAGGTCTCGCTATAGTCGAGAAAATCGTTTTGCGCCGTGAAGGTATTCAGGCTGCCCAACTTCGCGACGCCGGTCAGCGCCGTGCCGTCGAGGGAATCGAAGTAGGTCGCGCTGATCGCGGTGATCTTGCCGGCGGCGGTGACGAGCGACACATTGCCCGACCCGATCGTCAGGCCGGCCGCGATGTCGACGGCGCCATTCGCATTTAGCGCGCCGGTGAGCGTCGTCGTGCTCGTGACGCCGAGCGTGCCCGCAATCGTCGTGTTCGTGCCGATCGTCGACGTCCCAGCCGTGATCGCGGCGAAGGTTGGCGACGACGTCGTAAGCACCGCCTGGTTGAGCCACGCCGACAGGTCGACGCCATCGATCGTGATCCCGGCCGAGACCACGATGTTGCCGGTGATCGTGCCGCCCGTGCGGTTTAGCGCGGACGTCAGGATCGCCATGTTTGCGTTCATTTCCGCTGACGAAATCACAGTCGCCGTCGAAAACGTGTACGGCACGGTCAATTGCGCTTCCGCAATATACGGATGGGCGGTAGCGCAAATCAGCACTAGTATTATTCTAATGAAAACTCCACGAGCATTACGCATGGAACGCATCCCGCACCCCCTGGTCGACTGGTCGAAAGAACGCGTTGATCGCAACGGCGTTAGAGTCATTGATCTGGTCTGTACCGTTTGCGGAGAGACACGCACTCGCACCGCCGCGCCGGTTGCAAACGCGATCAGGAACGGCGCACATGGCGACGTGTACTACGAGAAGTGGCAGCAGGCCGAAATGGAACTCGCGCGATTGAAGGCGCTTACGACGGCACCACATTCCTGATATCTCCTTCCTGGAGCGCGAAAAACACCACGCGCGCGATCGTGTTGGCGGCCGACGCCTGGAGCCACGCGGCTTCGGTCGTCCACAGGTGGACGTCCGTGGCGATGATGACGCCCCCGTTTTGCAGCACCACGAGATACCCGTCCGGCACGACGCCGAGCCCGTGCGGGATGTCGCGGCGCGTGTTGGCCGCCGGAAACGTCACCTGGAGCACGGGCCCGACCGCCGCCAGCGGCAGCAGCCGGAGCGCGTCGAAGCCGGCGCCGATCGCCTGGGTCGTGCCCTGATCGGGGCTGCGTTCGATCATGTGGTCACGCTCGGCACTTTCTTCCCGGCGCGCACGTCGGCGGTCAGGCCCCACATCGGAATCAGGATTTCCTGATCCGGGTAGTAGTTTCGGAACTGAATCTGACAGGTGTAGGGCGCGCGCAGGATCTTCTTCTTGCGTAACTCCCGCTTGACTTCGGCCCAGAGCGCCTGATCCCAGAGCGCGACGTCCCAGACGCCGGCCGACTGCGAGACGCTGAAGGTGAAGGACGCCTGATCAACCGCGCCGTTGTCATTGTTGAAGCGCATCCGCACCTCAAGCGTGTGCGCGGCGCTCGTCGTTTTGGCCTGAATCCACAGGTGATCGAGGACCTTCTCGAGGTGCGGCACGGTGAAGTCGATCCATTCGGTCCACCAGTACCACTCAATCCCGCCGATGATCGCCGTGTAGGTGTCGTCGGGCACGGTCGTCCACGGCGAGCCGTTCGTCGTGTCGATGGTGATGACGTCCGCCGTGTTCGACTTGATGATGCGCCATTGCCACACGCCGGCACTGCTCTTGACGGCGACGGGCATCCCGGCCAGGCCCGCGCCGGTCGTGTAGAGCGATCCGGCGCCGACGTTGATCCGCACGGTGCTCGAGGTCGCACTGAGGACGGCACCCTGGCGGACGTTATCGGTCGGCGCACTGGTCGGCACCCCGTCCTTCGCGCCGGTGAACAGTTCGTAGACCCGGCCCCAATAGTCGCCCATGTAGACCGACGTCAGGCCGGCGGTGGTCGTGAACTCGGCGAGCGAGGCGTACTCCATGCCGGTGTGCGGCGGGAGCCAGCTATCGGTCTCGTAGCTGTACCAGAGGATCATCCGCCGGCGCGCGCTGCCGCTGACCGGGACCGACCAGCCGACGAGCGAATCCGCTTCCTTATGAACGCAGCGAATGTCGGTGACTTCCGCCCGATTGATCGCGGCGAGCGTATTCTCGATGCGGCGGCTGCCGAGCTTTTTCCACGTGACGCCGTCGGTCCGATATGGCCCGCGGTTGCGGTCCCAGCCGTAGAACATCTCGTCGATTTCGCGGCCGGCGTCCTGGCTCACGCAGCCATAGTTCTTTTTCTTCGTCCGCGGGAGGAACGGCACGCGATCGCCTTCGAGATACCACGTGGCGTGGCCGGTGCCGATCCACAGGTCGGTCCCGAACGGGATCGCGAAGGAGAGGAAGTCGCCGGTCGCGCGCGAGACGGGGAACTTGTCCTTCGGGTGCCAGCTTTCGAGGTCGCCGATTTTGCTCGTGTAGTAGCTATCCGAGCCGGCGAGGATGCCAATGCCATAGCCGAGATGCTCGGTCAGCACGGCCCACGCGCCCGGCGGGGCGTCGTTCGAGGACGGCAGCGGGCCCACGTCCCCGCGCTGGCGTGCGACGTCGCTGATGGTCTCGAGCTGCGCCGCCGTCGCGATTAGGACATTCTGGACGAAAAAGAAGTTGAGTTCGCTGGTGTCCGTCCGCCGGACCCAGATCCCCCAATGGGTCGCCCAGGCGGGCGGCGCGCTGGCGGGTTTCGTATGCGTCCGACCTTGACCGGCCAGCGCCAGCGTCGCGGTGACATCGGACGGAGAACTGTGGCGATCGCGCGTGGCGTTGTACCACGTATAGAAGGCTTCATAGGTGCCTGTCACGGTGCCGACGCCGGCCGTCATCGCGGCGATCGTGCCGGGCGCCGCGCTGCCGACGTCATAGACGGTCGTGCCGTCGTAGCGCTTCTGCACGGCGCCGTCGAAAATGAACGCGTCGTTCTTGAATGGGCAGATCCGCGCGGTGCGGCCGGGGGTCCAATGGGTGCCAATCGACGTCGTCGTCAGCGTGGTGGGATCGACCGTCCACAATTCGCCGTTACAGACGGCGAGGAGTGAGGGCGTCGCGGACCCGCGGCGCCACTCGAAGATATCGACGGGGGTCTCCGCGGTGAGCGGCGTCGCGTTGATCAGCCGGCAGCCGCGACGGCGCCCCATGACGGCGCGCTGCTGGCCATCGATCTGCACGTTATAGAAATAGGCGTTGCGGGCGTCGGGCGTGGCGCCGCGCGGCAGTGTGTCGCTTTCCGGGGAGTCCATGAACCCCGGCGCGAAGTTGCGACACCAGATTTCGCCGTCGGGGACGCGGACGCTCATCCGAGGAACGGCCGCTTCCGGCTGGCCGCCTGTATGGAGTTATCGAGGGCAATGAGCTTGAGTTGTTCCGGGCCCGCCAGGGCGCGATCGCCCAGGCTGTCGCCGTCCGAGACCTGCGACAGCTCCTTCATGCGCTCGATGAGGGCTTCGCCCCAATACCGCGGGATGGCATCGGCGTCATACAGTAAGCGCTTCGGCGCGCGCAGCGTCGGAATCGCGTAGACCTCGCCGGCCGTGACCGGCTTCGGGTAGAGGACGACGGACGGGAACGCGCGGCCGCTCTCTTCCGGCAGCAGCACCTGCAGCGTCGACGGGCCCGCGACGGTGCGCAGCGTGACGGTGCCGCGGCTCGACGTGCCCTCGGTCGCCGGCGTCGTGCCGTCGGGATACGCCTTCGAGAAGTGGAGGATCGGATCCCGCCAGGTGCCGATCGCCACGGCGGTCGTGCCGTTGAGGGTGACTTGCGTCTCGTCCCACTGGCTCGCGCTGTTCAGGCCCTCGACGAGCACCCGGATATCGGTATCGTTGACGTTGTCGCTGACGACTTCGAGCGCCTGGCCCGCGGCCGACGGCTGCACGCTCACGCCGACCATGCCGGCGATGGCGGCGGCCTTCGGTGTCGCCGCCACTTCGAGTGTCGTGCCCTGCTCCGGGTAGTCCTGCTGGATCTGATCGAGCGACAGGATCGGGATCCGCGCGCCGGTGGTGAGGTTGCTGATGTACTTCACCATCGGCGGCACGCGGCCGAAGTAGGTCGGCAACACATAGGTCCGCTGGCTGACGACGGTCGTGATCTGGACCGGGCTCGGCAGCCGGTGATCGTTCCACGGGTGATTGTTCCAGATCGACAGGTAGGCCCGCCGGGCGAGCAGCGCCGCGGCGTCCCGCTGATCGGGGTCGCCGAGGGCGCCCTTCCACGTCAGATACATGTCGAGCAGCTCGCGGAACGAGAGTTGATCCATGTGGTTACGGGTCCACCGCGAGGTAGGCGACGCCAATGCCGACGGTGGACCCGGCACCGGTCGTGACCGACAGGCCCTCGCCGGTCGCGGTCACGAAGTGTCCAATCGGCGAGAACCCATCGGCGCGGCCGCCGCGGCTGTTGCAGTCGAAGGTTTCCGAGATGGCGACGCCGGCGCCGGCGCCCTTCGAATTGAACGTCACGGCCGTGGCCGTGCCGCCGGCGTGCAAGCGAAACACGAGCACGAGGAGTTTCTTGCCGGCGACGGCCGCCACGAGCGCCGCATCCGTCGAGGCCGCCGCGACGTTGGCAAACGCGCGTTGCACGAGGACCGGCGCGTTGCGATACGCGACCGTGTCGGAGACGGCCATCGCGGCGATCGCCGACCGGAGCGCGACGGGGGTCAAGGGGGCCATCGGTTACTCTCCCACGCCGAGCAGCAGCAAGTCGCCGCCGCCGCCCACCGCGAACGCCTTGTCGGTGATGAGCGACGCCAGCCCGAGCGGCCCGCAGAAGCCGAAACGGGTGATCGTCATGCGCGGTCCTCAGTCGGGCTCACCAGATCCCGGTTGCGGTGCTCGGCGAGCCGGCGTTCGAGCGCCTGGCGGCCCGGGCCTTTGACGTGCGGCAGGATCTTGTCGACGATCGCGGCGTGCGCGACGGCGACCACGGCCTGACTCGTCGCCGTCAGCCGTCGATAGATCAGGGCGAGCGCCGCCACGGTGACGAGTTGCAGCACGAGCAGGGCGATGCCGAGATAGATCATCATCAGGTCCTTCACACAATCACGGCGGTATCGGTATTCGCCGGGGCCGCCGTCGATGCGGTCGTCGTGAGCGTCGTCGTCGCGCCCACGTAATCAGAAATCGCCACGGCCTGGAGCGTGAGCGCGCCGCTGGTGTAAATCAGCACACGCCCGTTATAGAAATCATTCACGGCCGACGGCGCCGCGCCGTTCACCGAGGTCAGGGGCACGGCGGTCGTCGTCGCGCCGGCGGCGATGACGGCCCGGCCAATCGCGAGGGCATACGCTTGGAGCGCGGTCGCGAGCGCCGCCGTCAAGCGGCCTTCGACGTCGTCCACGAAATCGTCGATGAGCACCAGGGCCGCCGCCAGCGTGTCCAGTTGCGTATCGAGGTCGGCGGCGGCCAGGCCCACGGCGGTGCGCATGTCCGCGGCGACGGTGCCGCCCGTGAGGGCGGTCAGCGTGCGCGCGGCCGTTGACCAGACCGCGTCGAGCGCATTCACGCCGAAGGTCGCGGCGACGATGACGCCGTTGACGATCGCGCCGACGCTCGCGTCCATGCGCCCGCCGACGAGCGCGGCCGGCAACCGGGTTTGAATATCATCCGCGTCGGCGATCAGGGTGTTGACCTTCGTCACGACTTGCGCGTCGAGATCCAGCCCGCCTGTATCGCTGATCGGCAGGCCGCCCGCGGCATCCGCGGCCGCAGCGGGGAGCGCCGTGCCAGTAAGGCCGCGCGTCGCGCTCCAGGCACTTTCGATCAGCGCGTCATTGAGCCCCGCTGCCCGGAAGCCGATCGTCGGGCCGCGCCACGGCAAGATGCCCGTCGCGACGCCGGTGAACCAGCCGACGCCTTCCGTGTCGTTGTTGATCGAGGCGCCTGCGCTTGCGGGGATCTCGATCGTGTAGATCCCGGAGTCGCCTTGGTCGGTCCAGTCGTAGTCCCCGGCGGTCGTCGGCGTGACCGACGTCACGGTGTACGCGCCGGCCGGCGTCACAAAGTGCCACCGCAGGGCCATGCCGGCCGCGTTGTAGGCGACCGCGCCTTCAATCGACTTGAAGTCTGTGTCGTCGATGAGCGGGAGGAGATTGACAGGGACTTCCGCCAGCGCGACGTCCACGTCCATCCAGAGATCAGGCATACATCCTCACATTTGCGCGTAGGCGTAGTAGGGTTTTCCGCCGCCACCGCTCGCTTCGGTGAACGCCGCGAGCGAGTGATTCGCGCTAACCGAGTTCGTGGTGGTGTAATCCGCGTCCACCGTCTCGCCGCTCGTCAGCTTGTAGCGGTGATACTCGCGCTCGCCTGCCGTCATCGTGAACGCCGTGAAACTGTCGCCAGCCGTCGACCCCCCGTCATTCGAGGCATGGGCGCCACACGCCACCATAAAACCCGCACTCGCCGTCACCGATCCGGCATTCTGTGCGGTCGTGGTGGTCGTGGTGTTCGTGCTGGTGTTGCCGTCTGTGATCGCGCCGGTCGGTGTGAAGGCGGCCGCAATGCCTTGGAAGACGCGATTGATCCCGCTATAGTCGATCGTGATGATCGGATTCCCGGAGGCGGCGTTGATGAAGCGGAAGATCGACGCGCGCCCGCGCGTGCCGTCCGCCACCGTCACCAACGCCGTCCCCCACGATCCATTGATGTCGTCCGAGACGGTCGGCGCGGCGCTCCCGTCCCGTTCACGCAGACACAACACCAGCGTATCGCCGGTGGCGACCCCCGTCAGTTGACACGTTGTCGAGGTGCCAAAGGACTGGTTGTAGCTGTTCTGCGTGTTGAGGGTCGTCATCTAGGGTGTCGTCACAATCTCCACGGTGCAGCCGTACCGCATCCGTGCGACCGTATCGATCTCCCCGCGAATCTGTTGCCCACGCAGGTAGATCAAATTGGTGGAGACGGACGACGCCGGGTTCGTCCCGAGTTCCGGGTCTTCGACATGCCCGCTGATCCACGAGCCCCCGACATACAACCGCCACACGCCCGCCGGGGCATCGAAGCGATACAAGCGATACCGAATCGTGTTCCCCGGCGCGTCGTAATCCGCCGTGTTGACGTCGAGCGTGATCCGCAGATCGCCGACGGCATCCATCGGCACGGTGACACTGCCCGTCTGAAAGGTGCCCTGCCGCTGCTGCTG
>Ga0137352_1000005_pt1 | contig 27263 bp, 41 predicted proteins | sample EasRivERMLT730_2_FD_104777 | JGI IMG/M metagenome (GOLD analysis project Ga0137352, IMG submission 104777) | Soil microbial communities from meander-bound floodplain in the East River, Colorado, USA - East River MetaG ERMLT730_2 | ecosystem: Environmental > Terrestrial > Soil > Floodplain ... | reverse complement strand
TGTATCCCGGCTGCGAGTTCGTCGGCTACATCCCGTCGGGTCAGAACATCGTGGAAGACGACAAACTGCAGTCCGCAGGAACAGGGCTGTTCATCGAAGGCACCGATGCGCCCATCGTGCGTGCGATGGAAACCGTCGGCGCTGTCACCGTCGAGACCGCGGTGAGGCTCCAGGTCATCCGGTAACTCAGGCGAGAGACTTCACAAGGAGAGAGGAACATGGCAAACAAGCGAATCAAAGCGACTCCCCGGGTGGCTGCGGCTCTGCCGCACGTTGCCTTCGGTTCGTCGCTGTTCAACAGCACGGGTGGCCGCTGGGCCACGCAACAGCTGAAGGCCGCGGCCCTCACGGGCAAAGCCCTCACGTCAGCGGCCCTCCGTACCGCCGACACACTGCGCCATGAGGAATGGAAGTTCTTCGATGACGCAGTTCTCGAGGAAGCGAAGATCCGCCTGCGCGGTGTCGCCGACCTCATGGGCGCAGGGCTCGTGAAGAACGTGCCCAACGCACTCGGCAAGACCGTGTTCGGTTACGAGAAGGTGACCGATATGGATCCCGCGTCGACTACGCTCGACGGCCGCTCGCGAACGCCGAACGACCGGCAGGAGTTCGAGCTGAACCAGCTGCCGCTGCCGATCACCCACAAGGACTTCTTCCTCAACCTGCGGACGCTGTCGGCGTCACGGGAAAAGGGAGAGTCGCTCGACACGATGCAGGCGCGTACCGCCGGTCGGGTTGTGAGCGAACAGCTCGAGAAGATGCTGTTCCAGGGCGGGCCGACGTTCGGTGGCCTGTCAATTCCGGGTTACATGACGGCTCCCAACAAGAACACCTCGGGCTTTGGCGCGGGTGGTGACTGGGGCCAGGCGGGCAAGACAGGCGCGGAAATGCTCGCCGACCTGCTCACGATGCTGCGTGCGGAACAGGCGGACCGGATGTATGGTCCGTACTGGCTGTATGTGCCGTCGGACGCGGGCGTCAACCTCGAGAACGACTTCAAGGCGAACGTCTCGCAGACGATTCGTCAGCGTCTCGAATCGGTCGATGGAATCGCGGGCGTTCGCGTGGCGGATCAGCTCCCGAGTTCCAACCTGATTCTCGTTCAGGCGACCGAGGACGTGACCTGCTGGGTGAACGGCGACAACATCCAGACGGTTCAGTGGGACGAGTACGGTGGGTTCGAGCTCAACTTCAAGGTGTGGGCCATCGGCGTTCCGCTCATCCGTTCGGATGTGGCGGGCCGCTCGGGTGTGTACCACATGTTCGACTAATAATCGGTAGCTGCCGCGGGTAGCGACGATAGACGTGGGGCCCGGACCTCCTCAGATTGTACTGAGAGTACGACGGGCCCCACGCAATTTTTTCTTGCGAGGTCTGCAATGGCTTTGATTGTCACGCCGGGCGCAGTGGATGCGAACAGCTACTCGACTGTGGCGGAATTCAAAACCTACCGCACCAATCGCCTGCCTGAAGTAGCAGCCGTCCTTGCGGCGACGGACCCACAGATCGAGGCGGCACTGATCGTTGGTGCGCGTAACCTCGGCGCCTACTTCACGTGGAACGGCTCGGCAGTCGATGCTGTGCAGGCCCTCGAGTGGCCTCGCATCGGTATGCTGACGCGCAACGGATTTGCGATTCCGACCACGGGCGCAGCCTCTATCCAAATCGACTTGAAGGACGCGCAGAACGAGTGGGCGTATCAGCTCTTGGCAGGCGCCAGCTTTGTGGGCGATGACGAGGCCGCGAAAGCCAACCTCGCATCCGTTAGGGCGGGTTCTGTGGCCCTGTCATTTCAGTCATTCGACCCGTCTTCCATCGAAGCGATTGACTGGTACATCCGCAAGCTCGGTTCGGAATTTCAGTACATCCAGGCGCCGGGCGAAGTACGACGACTGCTTGTGCCGTCGTGGTTCGAGCAGCCCTCAGTGAAACGCCCAATTATCTTTGGAGCGATGTAATGGCCCTGTTTGACGTTCTTCGTACCGGCGTGCAGGTCATCGCGGCCGGTATCCTCGAGAGCTTCAAAGGCACAGTGCAGCACGAGGCCTGGGTCGGTGCGGATGGTCGCGGTGGCGATCTGTATGCAGCCGCGGCTCCGCGGCGCGCGCTGATCGACTTGACGAAAAGAGAGATTCATACATCCTCAGGTAAGTTCGTCCGGGTGTTTGCCACGCTGACTTTTCTTGATCCCATTGCGGATACATCAGCCAACAGCGGCTTCACGCGCGAGAACCCTATCGATCCACGCGACATCTTGACGCTGCCCGATGGAACCACGGCGCCCATCGCGGACACCGGTGCGTTTATGGACCCAGTGACAAGTCGGCCGGTGTTCAACGCTACTGTGCTCGGTTCGCCGGTGCAGGGCTCGTAAATATTCTGGAGCCTGTCGTCAGGCGTCGTATCCTGCGTGCATACCTCGAGCGTCCTGCTCGGTTGCAAGGAGTTTCTCACATGAAGGTGGTCATCTGCGCCGCAGGTAGCGGCTCGAGGTGGAATAACTACCTCGGTACACGTAAGCACCTGGTCACCATTGACGGTGAGCGCTTGCTCGACCGCACGGTAAGGCAGCTGAAGGCCCACGGACAAGACAACATCACCATCTTCTGTAATCCCGAACACATGTACTCCGTACCAGGCGCGCGCTGCGTTCCTGGCGGGTACCACACCAACGCCACAACGGCGCGCAAGCTGACGGCGCACGAGTGGGCAACCGATGGCCCCACATTACTGATGCTCGCCGACGTGTACTACACCGACGCGACCATCAAGACAATGACCACACCCATTGAAGGGTGGCATCAGTATGGGCGCCTGTCGGTTAGTGCTGCTACCGGTAAGCCGGGCGCGGAAATGTTCGGGTGGCAGTTCGGTCCCGCGCATCATTGCGAATTCATCGCGGCGATTGACCAAGTGGACACGGCGCGCGAGCGTGGTGTCCAGACGCACGTTGATTGGTCGACCTACTCGCAGATGACAGGCCACGACATCTCAACACCCGCAAACAGCATCAAGAACTGGGGCCGCCACGTCGAAATTCCGGACGACGGCACCGACGACTTCGACTTCCCCGACGACTACGAGCGGTTCATGATGCACTACATGGGACGTTCGTGCAGGCGTGTGCGCGCGTCAGACTTCGAGCGGCCCTGGTTCCCCGCGCGTGCGCGCGAGTTAGCTGGTGCATTCAAGTATCACCGCAAGTTGTGGGAGCACTGCGCTATCGCACAGGCGTATCGGGATCGCATTGGGCAGGGCGGGCGCTGCCTGGGGTTCGGCGTCGGCAAGGAGCCGGTCCCTGCATGGCTGGCCGCGCAAGGCGCACAGGTAGTCGCCACGGATCGGCCAGACCCAGGTGTGTGGCTCGAACGTCAACATGCGCGCAACGTCGAGGAGCTTCGTTGTGAGGGGATCTGCGACGAGGTTTCCTTCCGCGAACTCGTGAAATACGAGACTGCGGATATGAACTTGATTCCCGAACGGTACCACAGACAGTTCGACTTCACGTGGTCCTCGTCCTGCTTCGAGCACCTGGGATCTATCGAGCATGGACTGCGGTTCTTCCTCGAGCAGATGAAGTGCCTGAAGCCAGGAGGCATCGCGGCGCACACAACGGAGTATCAGTTCGCGCCTACGGATCATTGCTACCAGTCGCCCGACCTGTCATTCTTCCGCGTCCAGGACTTGATCGACCTGACGCGCCGCATAAAGGCGCAAGGCGACCGACTGTGGCCGATGGATCTTGCTGCCGGCACTCACCCGTTTGACACGCACATTGACCAGCAGCCTTTCAAGATCGAGCCGCACCTGAACCTGGCGCTTGGTCCTGTTCAGTTCACCTCCGTATTACTCATTGCCACACGAGGTATCTAATGAGAAAGCTACTGTGGGTTGGAGACGCCGCCTGCGATAGCGGCTTCGCAAAGTGCACGCACGGTGTTCTCGAAGTGTTGCGCCGCACCTGGGAAGTTCATGTCCTCGGCATCAACTACCGCGGCTACCCTCACGATTATCCATACCCCATCTACCCGTGTTGGCCTGGCGGCGATGCGATGGGAGTCAAGTCATTGCTGCGTGTCATGGATGCGGTGCACCCTGATTTGGTCGTTCTTCAAAATGACCCGTGGAATATTCCGCACTACATGAAGGAGATCGCGAAGCTCAAGACGCCGCCGCCTGTTGTCGGGTTCATCGCAGTCGATGGGAAGAACAGCAACGGGAAGCAGCTCAACGCGCTTCAGATGGCGATTTTCTGGACGGAGTTCGCGCGTGCAGAGTCAACCCTGGGAGACCTCGATATTCCGTCCGCCGTGGTGCCGCTTGGGGTGGACCTCGAAGTCTACAAGCCCTACGACCGCAGGCAGGCTCGTCTTGAATGCTCCTTGGCCGACGAGATTATGGACAGCTTCATCGTGATCAACATCAACAGGAACCAGCCGCGCAAGCGCCTGGATCTGACGGTGGAATATTTCGCGGAGTGGGTGCATACGCGTAAGGTAGACGATGCGATGCTTCTGCTCCACGTGTGTCCGACCGGCGACATCGGCATCAACGTCGACCAGCTCGCGAAGTACTACGATCTCAAGGGCCGCGTGCTCCTGTCGGAACCGGGCGTCTACAAAGGAATCTCCGAAGAGCACGTGGCTAAGTTGTATCAGATGTCGGATGCGCTTCTGACCACAACGCAGGGCGAGGGCTGGGGCCTGACGACGATGGAAGCAATGGCCTGCGGCATCCCATGCGTGGTACCTGACTGGTCGGCCCTGGGGGAATGGGCCGCGCCTGCGGCGCTCCTCGTCCCGTGTCCGAACCGGTGCACTACCTGGGGCGGCCCCAACACGGTAGGCGGTGTGCCTGACAAGACAATGACAGTGCACTACCTCGACCAACTGTACCGCGACAAAGCACTGCACGCCAAGCACTCGAAGGCGGGGATCGACCTGTGCGCGAGGCCCGAGTACCGGTGGGAGAATATCGGTCAAAGATTCGGAGAGGAGCTAGAACGGTTCACAATAGTGTGACATGGCATCGGGTGCTTCACTCAGGGGAGCGCGCGAGGTTCGCGGGAAGATACAGAAAATTCACAAGAACCTTCCCGATGAAGTCGGCCGCGCCCTTTATATCGAAACGGAAATTGAGCTCAAAGAGGTGAAGCGCCGGACGCCGGTAGACACCGGTGAGCTCCGGGCGTCAGAACATACCGTCGGACCCATTCGGAGGTGGCGAAATATTTACACGGAAATCGTCGCGGGAGGGCCTGCGGCGCCCTATGCGATTTACGTGCATGAGGATCCTGACGCGTTCCACAAGGTGGGTCAGTGGAAGTACATCGAATCGGTACTGTTTGAGTCCCGGCCGTTTATGGCCGCTCGAGTTGCAAAACGAATTGAACTAGCGAGGGTAGTGTAATGGCCTTTCTTGATGACCTGGTCACGCTCATCGAGGACGCGAACGCGGCCGAGTTCGGCGTGAACTTGTTTCTGTCGACCAAAGGTGATTTACCGCTCCTACCCTCAGGCGTCGTATCCCTCGTAGAAACCGGCGGGACAGACCCGTTGCGGATCCAAAACTCCGTAACACGTCCTGCCTACATCCGGCCCTCCGCGCAGATTACAACGCGTGCGGCCTCTCCTGACCTCGCGAAAGCGTTGGCCCAATCGTGCTATGACGCCATCGTCGGCGTGCGGAATAGTTGGGTGATAAACTCAGGCGCGACTGCGTCGGGGTGGTACCGGGAGATCAATCCTTTGCAAGAACCGTTCGATGCGGGCGTAGACGACCGCAAACAATCCAAATACGTCTTCAACGTAATAGCGATCAGGAGAAACAAATGAGCGAGACAAAGAAGGTCGCGTCCTTCGACGAGATCATCAAGGGTAAGGGCACCAAGTACGACACCATCGACGCTTACGACCTGACGATCCGCCTGGGTTCGCTGAGCTCCGCCGACCTGCTCGAATGGATGGGCGAGAACGAGGACTCCGAGAAGCAGAAGGTCGCGGGCCTGCGTATCCTCGTGAAGGCGTTGGTCGATGCGGAGGGGAATCGTATTCCCGAGGAGGAGCGTGAAAAGTACGTCGAATTGTTCCGCCACAAGGATAACGCCGACAACAACCGCGTTATCCACAAGGTCCTCGAGATGCACGGACTACGGAAGCCAGTGCCGGGAGAACCGACTGATCTCCAGGGCGCAATAAAAAACGACTAGCGCGAGACGGTCACCGACGTTTCGCGCTTGAGCTTGCGCTGGCGATGAAAGAACCAAACGTCAACGCGATGCTCGATAGAATCCCGTTCTGGCAGTTGCTCGAGTGGGAGGAGTTCGACAAAACAAATCCGATAGGTCGCCAACGCGGTGATTGGCAAGCAGCATCGATGTGCGCCGCCTTCATGAACGGGATCGCCATCATGATGCGCTCACGGAAACGATTCAACGTGAAGGATTTTCTACTCGAGTATGGCGCGCAGAAGTTGGGCTCGGACGGCGACAAGAAGAGGCAAACGTGGCAGGAGCAGAAGTTCATCGCGCGTATGTTCGTAGCAATGGCTAACGCAAAAAGGAAGTAACATGGCCGCTATCGTCAACATCGGCACGCTTACAGGACGAGTCGAGTTCGAGGACAAGACCTCAGCAACTCTCGACCTGCTCCTCGGCAAAGTCGACAACCTGGAAAAGGGTTTCGACTCGATGGGTGGTAGTGTCGTCAAGGGCGCCGCGAGCTTTATTGGTGCGGAAGCGGCCATGAAGGTCTTCAACGCCGCCCTTGAGATTGGTGTGCAGTTCCTGAAGGATATCACCATCGAGGGTGCAGGTGTTGCGGATGTGGAGGAGAACTTTGAGAACCTGGCCGTCTCAGCTGGGCACCTTGGTAGTACACTCCTCAATGAGTTGCGGGAAGGCACGCACGGTACTATCACCGATCTGGAATTGATGAAGGTCCTCAACAAGGATCTGGCTGCGGGCCTGAACCTGACGGATGCGCAGTTCCGGCTCCTCGCGGACGGCGCGTTCGCGCTCGCGCAGGCGACAGGCGAAGATGTCGCAGTTGCGCTCGACAAGATGAACGATGCGATGCTCACAGGTCGCACGCGCAGCGTGGAGATGTTGACCGGCAAGATCAACCTGACGGACGCCGAGGAGAACTATGCAAAGGTTCTAGGCACTACGGTAGAGCGCCTGACTGAGGACGAGAAACTCGAGGCTAAGCGCCTCGCCATCCTCGACAGTGTGGCGGGTGCAGTGGGTCGACTCGGTGAACAGACCGACGGCTTGGACGAACTCCTCGCGCAGGCGGCTGCGGAGTGGGAGAACTTCCAGAACAACCTGGGAAAGACCATCGCTACATCGCCCGTCCTGATGACCGCCTTCATCGAGATCAAGAAGGCAATAATCGATGCGTTCGGCGGCACACAGGAGGAGGCGATCCGTCGCATAACGGACGCTATCAACGAGGGTGCTATAGCCACCCTTGACTTCGCCAAGACGGTGGTCGACGGGGTAGGCATCGCAGGCTCGACCTGGGAATCTTTCAAGATGATCTTGACCAGCGTGAAGATTGGATGGGCGGCTATCGCCTACGCGGCCGAGGGCGCGCTGATGGTGATCATGAAGATCGCCGACTTCACGACCGGCGGGTTCTTGCTCAATGAAAAGGTCAAGGAGCTCGCCGCGGACATGGACCGGTGGTACCAGGTTATGGCCGAGGGCGTAGTCGACATCGAGAACAACAAGAAGGCGCAGGACGAGTGGGCCGTATCGACGGGCGAGGTGAGCGGGAAGATTGAAACCATCAAGCAAAAGATGATCGAGGCGAACCAGCAGCACAAGGCGCAGCAGGTGGAGCTTGCTGCGAGCACGCGGGAAACGCTCTCAGCATCCGATGCTGCACTTGTGTTTGCGGCAAATCAGGGTAAGGTGGCCGGCGCCGTCAGGCACACTGCCGAGGAGGCCAAGCTTTACAAGGAGGCCATCAAGGATATGGCCGACGTTGACGCTGCGCTCTCGAAGGGGATCACCGTCACGCAACAAGTGCTCAGTGGTGTGAATGACGAGATCGAAAAGTCTGTCGAGAAGTACCTGGAGGCAGGCGTCTCGCTCGACAAGTTGCGCGTTGCCTACAATCTGACGAACCAGCAGGCGAAGGCCATACAGGATACGTGGGTCGCCGAAAAGAAAGTGCTGGATGAAACTATTGCCGCGCAGAAGGAACTGGCGGCCTCGGGTAAATCGCTCGAGACCGCGCTAGTTGGCGTCAGCGCGAAGACGGAAGATTCGGTGCGCGAGTTCCTAAAAGCTGGTGCGTCGGTCGACACGTTGAAGAAGGCTTATAACCTGACCGACCTTCAGATCAAGGCAATCCAGGAGACCCTGAAGAAAGGGCAGGAGGCGTGGAAGCAGGAGCAAAAGGATCTCTCGGTCCAGACGCAAATGGTCCGCACACTGGCCGGCGAGTGGATCAGCGCGGCCGAAGCAAAGGAACGGATGAGCGCGGGCGGATCCTACACCGTCAACCGCAGCAATCTCGCCGCGTCGGCGAAGGCGTTCGGTATCCCCGAGAGCCTGGCGTTCCAGCTCGCCGAACTGGGGTTCTCGTTCCAGGAGATCCGCGATGCGTTCCTGTCGAAGTCCTGGGACAAGTGGAAGCCCGCTGGTCCCCGTATTCAGGGATTCCGCGAGGGCGGCATCGGCGACTTCGGCGACGGTACCTTGGCAATGCTGCACGGGCGAGAGGCCGTCATACCGCTCGACCGAGCACAAGGCGGCATAGGCAACGTGACGAATTACTTCTATGTGAACGGCACTGCTGAGGAGGTCGCACGCAAGATCAAGGATATCATCGTGAAGGACCTCAAGCAAGGTCGGAACTTTGGTTTGAACCGATAAGGAGACACGACAATGATCCAGTCATGGCATGAAACACTCGTAACCTCGCAGGTGGACGGGACGGCAGTGACCGCTGCCTCGCCTACGTCCTGCATTCCGGCCGCAGCAAAGTACACGCTGCGTCCGAACTTTCTCGAGCGCCTGGGCCAGAAGCTCTACATCAAGGCATCGGGCCGCGTATCGTCCGTAATCACGACGCCCGGCACAATGCGCTTCGACGTGCGCTTGGGCGCGACGGTTGTCTTTGATGGCCTCGCCGTACTCCTCGACACTGCGGCCGCGCACACGAACGTTGGTTGGTGGCTCGAGATGGAGCTGACGGTACGCGCCATCGGCACGTCCGCAAACCTGATGGGCCAGGGTTTCCTGACCTCGAGGAACCTGCTTGGGGCCCCGACGGCACCCGCACCGGCTCTGACGGCGATGCTCCCGTGGAACAGCGCGCCTGCGGTCGGCAACAACTTCGATTCGACGGCCTCGCAGCAAGTCGACATCTTCTTCACGCAGACGGTGGCGACGGGCAGCCTGACGGTGCACCAGTACGAGCTCATCGCGGCGAACTAACATGAGAATCCTGCGATGGAAGCACAGTCGGCGCCGTGACCAGTTCAGCACGGCTCCTGAAATATACTCGCTCTCGGTGACGCGTAGTCGCCTGGGGCTGAGTGTGTCCGTAACCATCACAGGTCGCGGCTTCAGGAACTGTCCGGACGGTGACCCGCCGACTGTGCTCCTCGGTTCGTTGCCGGCGACCAACGTGGTCGTGGTCGATCAGAACACAATTACATTCGATTCACCGATTGCCGCGGCGGCTGGTGTCGTGGATGTCACGATTACTGTAGGCTGCTGCTTATAACCATGTGCGTAAACATCGGCATCTCACATCAAGGCCCATCGGTCTACCTGCCCACAGGTACTGACTCGGACCTCATCAAGGACGTCTTCCTTTCCCTTGGTGACTCCTGTGTCTACCCCGTGCCTGACACGGGAGTGCGTTACTCAGGCGCCGTGGACAAGCGCTGGTCGTTCACATACCAAGGCGAGGGCAACGACGTGGACACGTCGGTCGCCATTGACCGGGTTGCCGTGACGTTCTACGCCTGGTTGCCCTTCGGCAAAAAGATTCGGCCGTACTTCAGGACGGGCGGCAACAAATATTACTCAGGCGAGCAAGAAGGTGAGCCAAACACGTTTGAGAGCTCCAACCTATTCGGTAACAGCTCGCCGACTGGCGGCGACCGACAAGGCTATGCGTTCCCCGGCGGCCCATTCTTGTGGAGCATCAATCCCGCGACAAACGCGCCGTGGGAACTGAGCGACATCACGGGCGGCGAGTTCGGCTTCGAGACTGATGCCGCAACGCAGCATGGCGCCCTCGACTACATCTTCCTCACTGGCGCCTATGTGGAAATCTATTGGGGATGGGAGACGATGCCTGCTGGTGGTCCTGGAGGCGATCCGCTACCTGCGCCATGCGGCCAGTCGGCTACGTTCCGTGGAGGGTGGACGAACTTCACGTCCGAGATTCTCGAGGTCGAACCTGCGTTTGGTCCACTGACGGGCGGCACACGGGTCACTATTCGCGGTACGAACTTCGTCACGGGATCGAGCGTATTCATTGGTGGCTTACCGGCGACAGACATCGTATTCGTAGATGAGGAGCACTACCTCGTGACAACACCCGCGCACTCCGTCGGGTGGACTGATGTTGTCATCATCGAGCCGGCCGGTATCGAGGTCACGAAGCGCAACGGTTTCCAGTATACGCTCTTCACCCGCGGCGAGGATATCCGACGCCTCCCTGCGGTCAATATCCGCCTTGGCCTGAGCACAGGTCAGAATGGCGCATCGTTCTCGGTCGATGGTGACAGCAATCCTCCCAAGGTTGGCGAGCAGATTCAGCTCATCGATGAGGAGCAGTCACCGCGCCGACTCCTGTTCGCAGGAAACGTGCAGCGGGTGAAGCAGGACTATGAAGGTCAGACGAATCAACTCGTCTGGGCGTGTGAGGCCGTTGACTACACGTGGTTACTTAATCGACGCAGGCCCTTTGGGACGTATGAGAACGTCAGTGCATCGGACATTGTGCGCGATCTCATCAATCGATACGCGCCCGGCTTCACGACCAACTTTGTTCAAACGAATCTCGCGAAGATCACGGTGTTCTTCGATGGCTCGAGCGACCTGGTGACGTGCTTGACTATCGTCGCGCGGATGATTGGTGGCGGTCACTGGTACGTCGACTTCACTGAGGATGTGCACTTCTTCCACGTGATTCCGCCGAACGTGAGCATCCCCGCGCTCCCGCCGCAACCCGCACCCTCTGGGGGCGGCACAGGTGCAGCTGGTACTGGGGCGACAGGTTCACCGACTACATTCCTGACGATGACCGAGTCGAGCACGTTGTTCCTCAACGGCGCTGTGGGCGGCAAGGGATTCTTCTCGTTCCAGGTCTCGTTTGTGTTCGACAATGGTGTAGAGACAGCGCTTGGTCCGTTGTCCAACCCAGTTGGTACAGATGGTGTGCATCAGTACACGTTGTCGAGCATTCCCATAGGCGCGGCAGTCTCGATTCACAACGTTGTGAAGCGCCGCATTTACGCGCGGTTCAATGGTCCAGGTGGGTTCGCGGCCTACCCGTTGTGTCAGATCAACGACAACTCCACTACGTCAATTACAGTCCGAGGCGCAAACCTGTTCTCGCCGGTCACGGTGGGCGTAGTGCCTGCGGGAACAACGTATCCTCCGCAACCGTTCAGAGCGTATCCGCTCTACAGTAGCGCGACAGCGCCCACGCCCACGCAACTCAGCACAAAGTGCACGAATGGTCAGCCTGAGTACGCGGCGACCAACGCTGTGGTTGGGGAGTTCACATACTCGAAGACAAGCTATCGCTTCCGCGTATCAAACATCTACCGCGACGGGCGGGAGTCCGTGATGGGCCCGGTCAGTGCATTCGTATCTGCTACGGGCACAAACGCGATCCGCTTGACGAACGTGCCAGTTGGTGCGGCTGACAACGGTGTAGTCGTCATCGCGCGGCGCATCTGGGCGAGCGCAGTAGGCGGTGTGGTTCAGGACAAGGATTTCTTCTCTTGGTGGTTGCTTCCCGATAACACAACGACGACGGTTAACGTGTGGCCAGCCACAGGTGCAGCGCAAGTGTTGCCGCCTGCTACGGGCGTTGGTGAGACGCCTGACCGTCCGCCCTCGGAGAATCCGGTGTGGCCGAACGACGATGGCCCGTTCCTGGAGGATTACGACCGACCGGACGATGTGACTGACGACAATCCAGATCTCCTGCGAGACCCGCAGGTCACGAGCACAGTCGATCAGTCGCAGTTGAGGAACCGCGTCCTCGTGCGAGGTGCGGGTGCTGATACGTCGGCGTTCGTCAGTCGGGGTGCAACGGCGATCCCCGTTACGGATTGCTGGTTCTACGCGACACAGGGCGGCTTGATTTTCTGCGAAGGTAGCGTTATGACCTACGTGGGAAAGTCGGCTGAGTCAGGCCCCGGTTCATTGCTCCTTTCAGCTCCTGCGCCGGAAGACTTCAACATGAATGCGCCGGTTTCACTTTACCTTGTGGTTGAGGATAAGGACGCGCAGGTAGCCGTCGGCAGCATCGAGGTCGACCACAATGGCTTGCCGACCGACGGCGTCCATGAGTTCCAGGTCACCGATGCTTCGCTTATCACGCTCGACCAGATGTATATGCGCGGCTACGCCGAGCTTGAACTGTTCGCGAAGCCGGTGACGACGGTCGTCTTCGCATCGAGAAGCCCGAAGTTCCGGCCCGGCGCGAAGGTCAATATTAACTTGACCAACCCGCCAATCGTCGGCGAGAACTTCCTGGTGACTAGCGTGGTCATCGACCAATTCCACGATGAGGCCGACGATACGCTAACACCGCGCTACACCGTGACGTGCTCCTCGGTCAAGTTCAACCTGGACGACTTGTTCTTCCTATGGGCAACGAGCATCAATCGACCGCCAGCTCCACCGACGAACCCGCCCTCGCCGGGCGGCGGCGGCCCGACGGGGCCCACGGATCCGCGCATACCACCGACAGGACCGGGCCCTGGCGATCCACCGACGAGTGCCTACACGCGCCCGATCTACATCAGCGCGGACGTGCTCAGCACAACGGCGAAGACGTGGTCAAATTCTAACAACCTCTTCGCCCTCATATCGGACACGATGTATCCACCTGTGGCGCAGGCCACGAGGAATGACACGCCGGCCTTCGATCCAGCTGTGTCGCATCGCGCGTATTCCGGACCCTCGTTGAATGACTGGGGTTTAATCTGGGTTGGTCCCTACACACGCGGCAACCCGATGCCGCTGCACTTCCTAGACCGATTTCTCACGACAGGAAGCGGAGGCGACACGTCCGGCGCGTGGCGCACGGTGCCGCTTGACCCAAACAATGGACAGAGTTATTCCGGTTCAACGGGTTGCATCCGTGATTGGTCTCCCAATGTGGATTACTCGAAGGTGTACTTCGTCAGTCAAGACTTTGTGAAGGGGAGCTTCACGGCGTTCTCCCGCATCATGGAAGTCGATTTCGATACTTGGTCGATCACGCAGATCGGTCAGTGCACGGCGGACAATGGCTTGCCCATCATACCGACGCCGCTCGGTGATGGAAACCTCGTGTTCTTTTCGGTGCTATGCCTCCCATCGAATGAGCTCTACGCAGGTGCAGGCGCACCGCTGCCTGGCTTCAACTCTACAGGCGCCGGCGTCTATAAGCTTATCGGATCTACTTGGACACGGGTGCTCGACCTCGAGGCTACGCAGCCGCTGGGGCAAGTGCCAGTGAGCTTGGAATTCCTCGAGGGTCACATCTATGTCGGCACCGAGTCGCTCGGTTCTGTCACCGGCAAGATCTACATGACATACGACGGCGGCGCGTCATGGATCCTGGAGTTCGAGACCGCCTCCACGGGGTCTAATTCAAGCATCACCCGGCTCAAGGCATTCAACGGTCGGATGTATGCCTGCACCTACAACAATGACGGTGTGGCCGACGTGACCCGGATCTATCGACGTGATACCGCTGTGGGTCAGGGCACTTGGGACCTGGTTGCTCAAATCGAATCGCAGGCCACGCCCCAGAAAGGCGTCGAGATGTTTACTGTGGGCCCCGGCAACGGTGGTGCCGATGATACACTCGTTGTGGTGTGCGTCCACGCAGGCGGCAACGGCAAAGTCATGAGCTCGCGAAACGGATCAGACTGGTCCTCGAGTGCACTCATTCAGAGTATCACCAGTACAGCCGGCGTTCTACGTCTCCCGTAAATTAGAGTCGGCCATGAACCACGATACGATTAGTGTTAGGGAGGACGAACCAATGTCGGGCGAGCTTGAATTTAATTTGCAGCAATACTTGTCGGAGATGCGGAGTGAACAGCGCGCAGATACTTTGCTCCTGTCGGAAAAGATTGACGGGGTGAAGGACACTCTCGGTAGGCACAATACGCGGATCACTATCGTGGAAAACACGCGCCGCGTTCTCATCTGGTTGGGCGCATCGTTCGGTCTGGCCGTCATCGGCTTTCTCGCGGACATGTTGGTAAATCACTTCAAGGGAGGACAGTAATGAGATTCTTGATTCTTGCACTGCTACTCATGCCGACCTTCGCATACGCACAAACTCAGGCACAGAAACAGCAGGCGCGACAGGTGCTCGAGGAGGAGTTCGCCAAATACCCGCGCCCCCACAGCAACGTGACGACTGGCAAGATCCTGAACGATGCCGCACTGCGTGCACCGGGCTGGGTGCTGCTCGGCAAGAAGGGAGGTAACCGCTGCCCGCTGCCCGATGGCCGCGACATCTCCTGTGACTTCTTCGTATTCAAATCGACGGTTCGTGGATGGGATGTGATCGGCAGCGTCGGCGCACCCAATTCAAATGTGAGTGGACCCAATTCAAGTGCGGGCGAGGACATGCGTCCGGCCATCGCAGACGGCTCGCGCACCCTCGAGGAACCTGTCGGCAGCGTGCCTCCGCCCGTTGATCCGCCACCCGTTGATCCACCGTTCGATCCAACTCCGCTGATTCAACGGATTGACGAATTGCAGGCGCGCGTAGACGCCTTGTCCGGACAGCTTGCCGTCGCGTTCGAGCAACTTGCTGAACTCTCGAGCGTCGTCGCCGGTGCGGACGCAAAGGCCGAGGGCGTGCGGAACTACCTGAAGTCTCGACCGATTCCCGATGGTTGCCGCGTCCCGTTGCTTGGCTGCCGTCTGACCTTCAACGCACCGCCTATCGAGTAGCTCCATGGACGCCTTCGCCTGGATTGGCCAGATCTTCGACTGGTTCGGGAAGTTCATCCCGAGGTGGATCATCATCAATCCGACTGAGGGCGGCGTGAAGTATGTCCGGGGCCGGGATGTCAAAGTCCTGGCCTCGGGCATCCACTGGTACTGGCCGGCGGTCACTGAGATTGACACCTACCCAACCGCGCGACAGGCAGACCGCTTGCAGACACAAACTATGTGCACTGCCGACGACAAGACAATCATTGTCGGTGGCCTGCTCGTCTACCGAGTTGAAGATGTGGGCAAACTCCTGCCTACCACGTTTGAGCCATCCATCGCCATCAAAGATATCGCGCTGACCGCAGTGCATGATGTGTGCTGTCGTATGGACTGGTCACCGTTGAAGTTGGAGCAGCAGAAAGGCACGCTCGATACAAAGCTGAAGAACGCCGCGCAGAGGGAGCTCAGTGACTACGGCGTGCGCGTACTCAAGCTGATGCTCACGGACCTTGCGCCCTGTCGCGTCCTGAAGCTATCGCAGTCGACATCACAAGAGGAGAACTAACATGGCTGGATTCCTGACGCCGCTCAAGCTCGAGTTTCTCGACGGTAAGAAGTGGAAGCTCCTGGAGCCCCTTCGTTATCACGTTGGCGCACCGCGTAGTCGCGAGTCAGTCTACGTGCCTGCGGAATACCTGACGGATTTTGCGTCGGTACCGCGAGGCCTGTGGAACATTTTTCCGCCGACGGGACCTTACGGCAAGGCCGCCGTTGTTCACGACTACCTCTACCAACATCGCCGCGTCATTGTTGACAGCGATCCCTACAGTCGGACCACATTCATTACACGCGCCCAGGCGGACGCAATCTTCCGCGAGGCGATGCAGGTCCTCGGTGTGAAGTGGTGGCCGCGCGTGCCTGTGTTCCTCGGTGTGCGTGTGGGTGGGTGGTTGTCCTGGAACCGGTACCGCGAGGAGGAGCGAGATGTTGAACTTGAATGGTGAGGAGATGAAGAAGATGACCGAGCGCATCGCCTCGGAGAACAAGCTGTCAGTTGAGATCAACACGTCCGAGGGCCTGACGGTCGAGGCCGGTAAGACATGGCGCGAACGATTTAGCCTGGGTGCGTTCTTCAGGCTGAACACCAAGAAGGAAAAGGCCGGCGGAGTCAAGGGAGAAATCAAATGGTGAACAAGTCACGCATGGAGGCTCAGCTCGTACTGCACGAGGGACTACGCGAGAAGTCGTACCAGGACACCGAAGGGTATTGGACCATCGGCGTCGGCTTCAACCTGTCAGCGCGCGGCATTGATGCGCTCGAGCTCGCTGTGGGGCGCAAGCTCGGTGATGATCTGACCAAAGTGGTCATCACGCGCGAGGAGGCACTGAAGGCGCTACGTCTGGACATCAACCGATTCGAGGCCGCGGTGCCTGTGCACTTCCCGTTCTACGTCGAGCTTGACGAAGTGCGGCAGCGCGTCGTGTTAGATATGGCGTTCAACATGGGCTTTGGCGCACTCGGGTTCAAGAACACGCGCAAGATGGTCGAGGCGCGGGATTGGTCGGGCGCTGCTCGCGGCCTTTACAATTCGAAGTGGGCGCGACAGGTCGGTGATGGTCCCGGCGGCAAGAAGGATCGGTGCGACCGCTTGTCGGCGATGCTCCTGACGGGGCGCGACTACACGTCATAAAATATCTGGAGGCGGCGCCTGTCGCCTGCATAATCGATTCATCAAAGGAGAACACCGATGGCCTCACCGAAGGATCGTAAATGTGCGGGGTGTCCTGCACTCATCTACCGCGACAGTATCACCGGACTGTGTCAGCCCTGCCTGGTCAAGACCAAGGCCCGCATCCCCGCTGACCAACAGGTCGCTGCTGACCGTGAGCGCAACCGCTTGGCGTCTGAGCTCTCGCACGTCAAGGGCAAGTACAACGAGACACTCAAACGAGTGTCGGTACTCGAGAAGGACTTGGCCATCAAGGACGAGTTGAACCTGGGACTCGATACGTTCGAGATTGAGCCGCGCACGAAGGACAGTACGAAGTCCGAAGCCACGGTCATCTGGGCAGCGTCCGATTGGCACGTCGAGGAACGCGTGGTATCGGCGACCGTCAGCGGCCTCAACGAGTTCAACATGGACATCGCCAAGCAACGCTCGATGAAGTTCTTCCAGGGCGGACTACGCCTGACGAATCTGCTCAAGCAAGACGTGGAAATCAACAACGTTGTGCTGGCGCTTCTCGGCGACTTCATCTCGAACGACATTCACGAGGAGATCAGTGAAGTGGCGATGGTCGCGCCAATGCACGCGATCCTCTTCGCGCAGGAGCTGATCGCGAGCGGCATTGAGTTCATTCTCGAGCACTCCGACTACAACCTGACCATCCCGTGCCACAGCGGCAACCACGCGCGCACGACGAAGACGACACGCTTCTCTACGGAGAACGGGCACTCGCTCGAGTTCCTGATGTATAAGGCACTCGCCGGCTACTTCCGCAACGAGGAGCGCGTCAAGTTCATCGTTCCGGATGGCTATCACTCCTACCTGAAGATCTACGACCAGAACATCCGATTCCATCACGGTCACGCCATCAACTACCAGGGCGGCATCGGCGGGATCTTCATCCCTGCGTTCAAGGCGATCTCGCAGTGGGACAAGGCGCGTCCTGTGGACCTCGACCTGTTCGGCCACTTCCACCAGTGCAAAGACGGCGGCAAGTTCATCAGCAACGGCTCGCTCATCGGATTCAACGCGTATGCCTTGAGCATCAAGGCGGATTACGAGGAGCCCAAGCAGCAGCTCTTCATGATCGACAAGAAGCGCGGGAGAACCTGCACGTGGCCCATTCTCCTGAAGTAATGCGAAAGCCCTGCCTGATATGCAGGGAGATCCAGTACTACCTCGCGGGCGATGACCTGCAATCGTGCCGCTCCTGCGGGAGCGGTACGTTCGGACCGGGTACTCCGGCACTCAAGCCGTTCCGCGGCTTCGAGCTGTCCGAGAAAGACGTCGAGATCCTTCGCGTCAATCGTATCAAGGAGGACTAATGCCTTCCCAACGCGAGTGTGGGTGTCTACGTGGTGAATCTTGTTCGGAGTGTGCTCAACCGAACCGCGGTCAGCGAGTGCGTGAGGCGCTGAACGTCACAGTCCGGCACTCCACGGAAGTTTCCGTGGAGTTCCTGCGCGGGATGGCCGCGCGGATGTGTATGTCGTTTGAGAAGTATGGCGCGGTGCGCGACTTCAAGGGCGACAAGATCGCATCGGCGCTCAAGCGCATCGAGAAGTACCGGGAGACCGGGAACACCGAGTACCTGATGGACGCGGCGAACTTCTGCATGATGGAGTACATGTATCCTCGACACACGCAGGCCCACTTCAAGGCCGAGGACAGTGTGGCCTCACCAGGTCGCGCTCAGGCGGACGGCGCGTTCACGCAAGCCGCCAACACCCACGAGCAGGAGCTGACGCGCAGCGGCTTCCGCTACCAACGCGAGGGAGACTGAAGTATGAGCAACCCGTATGATGCTGATTCCGCATGGCCTGGTCCCGTTCCGCCCGCCGCGCAACACCAACCTGTGCCGCAATCGAATGCTGAGCCCTGCATCCAGGACCAAGTGATCGCCGACATTGAGGCGCGGAAGCAGGTTGGGTTCCAGCGCTACGGCACACTCCTGCAACCGTTCAATGGTCGGGACGCACTGATGGACGCCTATCAGGAAGCGCTCGACCTCGCGCAGTACCTCAAGCAAGCCATCGTGGAGCGTGACCGTGAAGCTGCTCGCCGCAACGTTACTCGCTGCAACTCTGACGGCTTCTAACGGACCGAAGCTCGACGTCTACCCTGGCGTCGTGATGCCTGGCGGCACCGTTCGCTGGCGCTGCATTATTCCTCGGGATCCGCTCAATCGAAAAATGCGCGGCGGCTTCGACCTGCACCGCACCTTCGAGGAGTCGCTGGACGGTGAACGTGCGCGCGCTGTATTCGAGCGCCTGATTCCCGAGGTCCCATGCGAACCTGGTGACGCGTTTTGTGAAGTCACGCGTGCGTCAGGTTCGCGCGTGCGCGTAACGGCCCACGTGCAGGTCGCCGGCTGCGATGCGCCCTGAACCCTGCCAAAATTGTAATTATCTGCCGCTGGCCCGAAAAGTGGAACCCTCGTAGCATTTTTGTCCAGTATTTGCCGCCCTTCAGGAACGTAACTCCAAGAAAACGCTGGAGTTGCTGGTTGGCGCCTGCCTTGCAATATACCCTGGTGCAACACGTTCTTTACAACTGAATACGATGACGCGGGACAGGAACAACCCGCCGCGACATCGACCAGGGACATCAGGACGCCGGCAACATCGTAAGCGCGTTGATGTCACGCAGGAACGCAAACGACCTGGCGCCGATGACAAGGCGCATCGTTTCGAGCATCACGCATCCGCATCCCATCAACATCGCGCCGAGAACTGCGCGGCCGTAAGGCAGCACAACGCAGGCAGTCAACGATAAACACAACATCAGGTAACGCGGTCAATAGCGGCATTGAGCCCCGACCGTGTGACGGTGTTTCGTGCAGGCACGAACCTGCACGACGTTGGCGAGGCAAGGCGATGGTCACGAGACAGGGCGGACATAACGCGTCGATGCGCCTGACGGTAGCGCGTCAGGTCGTTCATTCATCGTGGAGACGCGCAAGCGACACGATGCGAACGCGGCGCCCTGACAGGTGCCGGAGGAACTAGAAACGCGTGCGGGACCGACCTGCACGCTTCGCGCGAATGGACGCGCCTGACGAGGTTCCCATGAAACTGACAATCGCACTCGCAACGTTCACTTGGATTGTCCTGTCAATCGCACGCTACCTCGGAGGTGCACTGTGAGAATCTTCACCGATGTCAAGGGATACGCGACACCTGAGAACGCTATCAAGGCGCTGGACAAGGCGCTCGCCACACAGGGCTCGCACCGCGACAACGTGCGCTGGCTCGTCACTGTGACACCCGCCGGACGCTTTGCGCCTGTCATCATCCTGGACGCCCGCTTCGAGTTGAACCTGTGCGCGCTCGCTAACGCCGGCGTGTGCGTCACGAACTGAGGGAGGACATCATATGGCACGTCGCCGCAATCGTTTTGGGTTCGGTCGGTCGAGCGGCTCGAGCGCGCCTGTCACAACACGTCAGCAGCCGGCGCGCAAGCGCGGCCGTTGCGCCGCGTGCAGGTCGTTCTTCGAGCAGGGCGAGATCATCTCCGTGCTCAAGCTCAAGAAACGTTTTCGACTGTTATCCTGCGGGCACACGTTGACTGGGACAAAGAAGTTCCACTCCGCGTGCGTCCCGCCAGATCCCGTCCTCGCGATGGGTTACGATCCCGCCAAAGCCGGTGCGTATGTTCCGCCGCCTCCGCCCTCCGCCGCGCATAACGTCGCGCCGCCTGCTAAGCCTGTGACCGCCGACGATGCGGCGCTCGCAGCCCTCGTCGCCATCGAAACCGCCATCAAGGCGGCGTGCAGGAACAACCCCGCGCACGTCGCTGAGATCGCGAAGTTGTTCAAAACGTATCAAGGCCTCAAGGCTAGAGCATTGAGGCCTGGCACGCCCGAGGAAGGCGTCACGGCGATGAAGATCGCCATCAAGAAAGCTCTCGACCTCGTGTTCTAACGTGCGGGCACCCCGCCTGCACGTCACTTCATTTAAGGAGATACCACAATGTCAAACGAACTCATGCGCCGTCAGCTCGAGGATTCGCTCGACCTCACCAACCTCAACGATGTCATGAAGGCCGAGGAGGTCGTCATGCTTTTGATTGACACGTCGGGCTCGATGTCGAGCTACGTTGACCACATCAACGGCAAGCGCGCTATCGATGCGCTGCGCGAAGTCGTCGCGGAGATCAAGCAGGTCGGCCACGTGCCCATGATCGCGTTCGGCGGGCCATACGATTGTCAGGTGCGCTTTGTGGACAACGTGCCCGAGCCCGACGGTGGGACGCCGCTGCACGCAGCGATTCCGATGGCGAAGACATACGGCGCCAATCGCCTGGTCGTTATCTCGGACGGTGGGCCTGACCTGCCGGGCGAGTGCATGAGCGAAGCGCGCACGTTCGGTGGGAAGATCGATGTTGTGTTCGTCGGGCCTGCGGGCAGCAGCGGCGAGCAGTTCCTACGTGACATGGCGGCGGCGACCGGCGGGACCTGCGGGCTCGGCGACCTGAAGAACGTCAAGCTCCTGTCCAAGGGCATCATCGGCCTGCTCGCTGGCGAGGTGGACGAGAAAGCGCCCATCCAGGGCGCCGGCTTCACGACGGTCGAGCCTGACGAACCGGAAGAAGATGACGACGACATGGACGACGATGAGGAGGACGATGATGACGACGACGACGATGACAACGCGTGAGCAACGTCTCGCGCAGCACGTCACCGACCTGGCGGCCGCCTTCAAGGTGGTCGTCCAGGTCGTTCGTAATGCGACGGAGCCTGTTGGTGGCGCGCACTGGGACGAGCGGGACCTGCACCTGCCAATCCCCGAACGCCGCTTCCGCATCCGGATCTCGCCGGTCGTATGCGAAGCGACCTATGCGGTCGCTATGCACGAGCTCGGGCATTGCCTGTCACCGCTCGGGTTCCTGACGCCGGTCCTCGGTAGCACGCCGAACGCGCACGTAGCGCCCCGCACGTTGCGTGATGTCAGGCTCGTCCTCGAGCAGGAGCAGGCGGCGTGGGATTGGGCGCGCCACTACACACTCGGCAACGAATGGACGGCGGCGATGCAGCAAGTCGAGAGTATATGCCTCGAGGGTTATTACAAGAACGCGCGCCGATTCGGGGTGCGCGCGTGATGCGCGTCGTCTGCGCCTGGTGCGGGCTCATCCTTAAGGATGGGCCCGACGATCCTGACAACACATCACACGGCATCTGCCCGACCTGCGAAGCGGTTTGGGCGAGGAGACATTATGACGCTCAGGAAAAACTTCCACGAAGAGATCAACGACTCGCCAGTGCCTGTCAGGACCACGGAGGCAATGCTGCAAGCCATCGCTGACTTTCTCGCCGACCTCGCGGACGACGAACCCGTGCACTGCCTCAACAGCCTGACGACGGCTGACTGCCGCATCGCTCGCGACCACGTCCTACAGGCGCTCCACGTGTTCGCACGTCGCCAGACGCTGTCGCCGCTCGCATCGAAGCACACCGCCCTGCATAAGCGCGCGCTGCACGTTTACGAGAACATCAACGCCCGACGCGCGGCTATCAAGATCCACAGCGGACGGAAGTACGATGACCTGACCTCGCTGCACGTCGTCTCGGCGCGCCTGTGTCGCGCGCTCGACGTGAAGCATCTCACACACCGCCGGCTCAACGAATTGAATGACGCGCTCGTCCGCGTCGAGGAGGCACTGTGAAACCGATTGCACCGATGCTCGCCGTCCCGATGTCGAAGGCCGACATCATCGACTGGAACGACTGGGTCATGGAGGAGAAGTTCGACGGATGGCGACTCGTCGTCACCATCGACTCCCTTGGGAACGTGACCGCGCACACTCGCCAGCGCAAGCACGCGTCCGGTGACAAGGACCAGCGTGACGTGACCGACATGCTCCCGAAGCACCTACGCGATCACCTGTCGAGCGGCTTTGCGCCCTCGGGCCTGTTCACAGTGCTCGATGGCGAGCTCCTCGTCCGCCTGCCTGATGGCCGCGTGGGCACGTCGACCGATGTGCCTCGCACCGACCTGAAGGAGCACCTGTTCTTCACCGTGTTCGATGTCCTGATGACCAGCGCCGGCTCGTGCATGATGCACCCGTGGGCGCTACGCCGCTCGATTCTCAAGAACCTGTTCAACACTGTGGGCGGCGGTGAGCAGGTCACTGACGTGGGCAGCGTGCATCTCGCCGATACGTTCGAGTGCTGCGATGCGGACGAGGTCGCGTCGTATTGCCGCGAGGTGTGGGAGCGCGGCGGCGAGGGCCTCATCCTGAAAGACAAGCGGGCTCGGTACGAACAGGGCAAGCGCCGCGCGTCGTTCGTGAAGTTGAAGAAGTTGTTTACCGCAGTCTGCAAGATCACCGGGTTCGAAGCCTCGCGCGGCAACGTCCTGAATCGCGGGCCGTTCGCCACGGTCGTCCTCGAGGTCGTCACGCCTGCGTCCGAGCACCCGCAGACCCTCGGTCACTGCACGTCAGTCAAGACCCTGGACGATGCCGAGCTCGAGAAGTTCAACGCGGCCGCTCATGCGGTCGTGTCGATGAAGCGCGCGCACCCCGCGCTCGGTCGTCTGCTTCGCATCGAGTACCAGGATATCGCCGCCGATGGCGGCTTGCGGCATCCCCGGTGGGATCGCTGGGAGGACGAGTAGATGGAGTTCAACATCACGCTTCACATTACGATTGATGCGACCTCGCAGGAGGCCGCGCGCCTGTGGGCACTGGAAGTGCAACGTCAACTGGTCGACGCGCAGCCCGCCATCGCTTGGGTGGGCGAAGCGCAAGTGGAGGAGGACAAATGATCATTGGTGCCCGCGTCAAGTTCCTCGGCGAACACCTCGGCACCGTCGAGGGCCAGCACCCGCTCGGCATCGGCTGGCTCGTTCGACTCGACGGTGCACAGGGCCAAGGTCTGATGGCCGAGAAGGATCTGACCGTTCTATCCGAGCCCCGGTCGTTTCAATCGACAGGCGCCGCCTACGATGCCTGCCAATGTGACGACACGATCAAGAACGGCGATGTCCTGCACTGCGAGCGTGAGGGCGTGGTCGGTCTCGCGTGGACCTGGCCCGTCGCGGTCACCGTCGAGTATGGTGCCCTGCACACGCCGGCCTACGTCGCCAAACCGCAGACATGGAACCTGCCTGGCGATGCTGGCTGGACACTCGAGCACATCCGAGCGGCCGTCGCACTCTGCACGGCCCGCGGTTACGCTGTCAACCCGGTCTTTCTGGAGGCACTGCAATGACACTTGATTGCACTTGTGGCGCGAAGAACCGAATTCCTAGCACGGGCGTCACCCAGCGGATCCGCTGCGGTGCGTGCAAACACGTCTTCACGCCGCGCGAGCTCGTTGCCGCGGTTCCCGAAGCGCCTCCGGAACGTCCGGATCCGCTGGCGGAGTTCCTCAAACAGATGGGCATCCCGCAGGTCACGGATGCGCCTGACGAGGGCGACTACGACGAATAACTATTGACAGGTCGCCCGAGCTCGTCGTATCGTTGACAACATCACATCACGACATGGAGGCACAATGAAACGACAGGGACCACACAGCGCGCTCATCGCCGCCGCACGCGAACGCGCCGACTTCCTCGAAGCGCCCATCCCCAACAACCTCGCCGCACAGGAGTCACAGGGCCGCGCCCTGATGATGACTGACAATCGCATCTTCACGCGCGGCAGTGCAATGTTGCGCGCGCTCGCCGACGCACTCGAGTCGGCAACATCAGTCGCACCGTAAAATCCTGCGGCCGCAGGTCGCCGCGCATTCCGCGCGGTGCACGGAGGAGAATCACACTATGGCAAACGAAACGCCCGCCGCAACCACGAAGACCGTCAAGACCTACGACCTCGCGAAGATCCGCGCGGCCATCACATCCGCACGCGCCGAGGTCAAGGCGGTCATCGACCTGTGCGTGAAGGATCGGAACCTGGGCAAGGGCTCGCCGGTGCAGGGACTCTGCACGGTCGACACCTGGCTCGCCGACACCGAGGCGAAGCTCGACAACGTGGGCAAGCCGCGCGTCAAGAAGGAGCGCAAGGCGAAGAAGTAGCCTGCGTTCGCGTTCGCGTTACTCACCGGGCGTGGGCCGCAGGGTCCACGCCCACTCGTCTTTTCACAAGGAGGACTCACATGCAGGAATACACAACCAAATCAATGGCGCCACTGTTCGATGTGAACGAGAACGGCATGCGAACCATCATCGCCACGTTCCGCGCCGACTTTCCCGCGCCGTCACCACGCATACCACGGGGTGGCAAAATGGTCACGAACTTCTATCCGGCACCGGCCATCGAGGCGCTGCTGATTCGATTCCGCGGCGCACGTCAAGGAAACGAGTCGCCCATGAATACGTTCCGGCGCCTGTTCAATCGTCCCTCGAAGCGCGGTCAGACGAGCTCACTCAAGGCGGGCAGTCTTGCCGAGCTCCACGTAAAAGTGGACCTCATCCTCGAGCGACTCGCAGCACGCTAACCATCCGGGCGCAGGTTCACCGCCTGCGCCCACATTCACCACGGAGGCACGTTCGGCCGATGAAAAACCTCAATCGTATGTCAGACGCGTTGCGTCCGTTCGTGCGTGCCTGTTGGCCCAAGGAGCAACACCGCTCCTTGGGCGCGGCCGAGGCGCAGATGCGATCACTGCTCAGACGCGACCTCGAGAAAGATGCTTCGCTCATTCGTGTGTATCGTTGCGCGCACTGCGGCGCGTTCCACGTCGGTCATCGGAGGTAGTCATGCACCTGTACTGCCCATGCTGCTCGGGAACGATGCAGCGATACATCGGCAACATTGTAGTACGGTGCGGCTTGTATGAGGCCGCGCACATCCGCCAGGGAGAATACATCATCTGCAACGAGTGTCCGGTATCAAGCGAAGTTGACACACGCACAGGATTACTCCTCGACCTCGGTGCAGTCAGTCTCGTTGACTTGCTGCATCCGACCGACCAGGCCATCACATTCGTAGTCGCGGCGCCTGGGCGTCTCGACGGGAGGACTGATTCATGATCGGCGAACTCAAGATGACCAAGCTGTGCGAGCGTTGCCAGTACCAGTACGGCCTGTGGCGCGCGCACTGCCCGGGGTGCGGCCTGCACAATGATCAGCGAGACGCCGCCATCGCAGCGCCCGCCACGGCACTGCGTCAGGCGGTCAGGCGCACGAAGTTACGCACAAAGGCGCGCACCGGCTGCGTGTTCTGCGAGGCGCCGGGTGCGAAGCATACCTGTCCGCACTGCGACGAGCCCATCCACAGAAACTGCCGCGGACAACACGAGCCCGCCTGCGCGCAGTTCCAGGTTGAACGGAAGCGGGCGGAGGCAAACTTATGAGAACACACCTCGCTCAGCATGGCCGACGCGTTCGCCTCGGCCAAATCTGGAGGAGCAATGACCCAAGAAGGTTCTGCGGCGTCCGTGTGGTGGGCGTCACGAGCAGCGAGGCGTCCGAGACCGTTGTCCACTGCGAGGACCTCACGACGAAACGTCCAACCATCATCCTGCTCCGTTCGTTCACTGTGGGCACGCGTGGTTGGTCACTTGAAAAGGAGACAGCATGAGCGCGCCAAAACCGAAGTGCTTCTGCGCACCGCAGATCGAGAACTGCCCCAAGTGCACGAAGCCGAACTGGTCAGCAATGCGTCCCTCGAACGGTGACGCAGAGAAAGATCGTCTGCTGCGAGCGAGCATCATGTCGAGGAAGCTCGCGACCGCCGCAGTTCTCGTTCTGCAAGTGATCGTGTGGACAGCCGGCAAGCCGACGCCCGAGGAGGCCGCGAAGACCCTGGCGAACTCGCCGGGCCTGTCGAACCGCACGGGGTTGGAGGGACATGTCACACTGACGCCACGCGCGCCCGTCAGTGTGACACCGGCGCCACGGGTGGATCGTCCAGCGTCGGAGTCGGCGCAGGGCCGCGCGAATCGCATGGGGATCCCAGGCGGGTGGACGCCGCTCGAGTGGGCCATCCTGCACGCCGGTCGATAAACTTCTGGAGGTGCCTGCATCGTTCGATACGATGCAGGCATCAAAATTACGCGGAGGACCTGTGAGCACATCAGCCAAAGGCATCACACTCGAGCAGGGTAGCGTAGTCGTCCTGACGTTCGATGGAACGCTCGTCTTCGTTGAGGACCTGCAACCGATGTGGGCGGCCGTACTCGCGCTGCCCGAACAGCCCGACACCCGCAAGGCGGACAGCATCGTGTTCACGCCCGGCGCTGTGCGCGCGAAGAAGATCTCGCCCTACGCGTCGTATGACAAGCTCGTGAACGTGAACGACCTGTCCGACAAGAACCGCGAGTTCATCACGTTCTACGCAAGCCTGCGTGATGACCGCGGCGCGAACTTCGTCTTCGGGAAGGTGGAGACTGTGCCTGTCAAGAAAGTCAAGCCCGCGGACGTTGACGATCCGACCGG
>Ga0137352_1000002_pt1 | contig 85617 bp, 143 predicted proteins | sample EasRivERMLT730_2_FD_104777 | JGI IMG/M metagenome (GOLD analysis project Ga0137352, IMG submission 104777) | Soil microbial communities from meander-bound floodplain in the East River, Colorado, USA - East River MetaG ERMLT730_2 | ecosystem: Environmental > Terrestrial > Soil > Floodplain ... | reverse complement strand
TGGTCCTGCTTGTCGTTCACTTCGGTTTCCTTTCTAGAATCTCTCTCGCTTTCGCGGCGATGGCTCGGGCGCTCCTGAATCGTTCCAGCGCCGGGTTCTTAGGCGGTATAGACTGGAGCGCGCTCATCGAGAGCTCCTTGTCGGCTTCGGCCAACGCTTCCGCTTTCTGCTCCCGCGTGCCGAAGAGCAAACGGTGGCGTACATCGCCGCTGATCTTCGACAAGCAGCGGCTGCAAAAGTGTTGGCGCGCCGGAACTGCGCGGGCGCAGCTACGAACACGACAGACCTTGCCGACGTCGCTCACAGTGAACCTCCATTGAACTCGATAGTCATAGCCGCTTGCGCGTAGGCGTCTTGAAGCGTCTCACCTTGAAAGGATGCCAGATCGTTCGACGAGTAGATCATGGTCCCTCCGACGTGAATCATGTGCGCGTCGCGTATCGTCAATTGAACCCTGCCGTCGAGACTCCGCCGCGTATCGAGCGAAGCTTTCGGGTGATCGCTAAGCCAGCGGGTAAGAATATCGAAGATGCGTGCTGCGGACCGCGCGAACGCCGTTTCGATCTCCTTTGTGCGCTCCTCGGCGGTCACGCGCGCCTCGCTATCGCCCTGCGGTACTCGAGCAGGTCTCGCGCTCTAATGTCGAAGCGCTCGCTCAGATCCATGGCGACCTGAAAGTCTGGCGAGAGCAGCGCAAGCTGGCTGCCACGCATCACCGCCGCCACGAACGCTACGGCTTCCGCCTTGGTTTGAGGGTCGCGCGGGTTGAGCTCAGCCATACTTGATCTCCCCAAGCATCGCGAGCTGCACCACAATGTCTTCGCGCGTCGAATCCGTCTCCTCGTACCAGTTGACGCCCCAACGCTTGACGCCCTCTTCCCAAGCGCGGACAGCCATCTCGGCGTCGAGAGCGAACCAACCCGACGGGAGCGCGACGGTCACGCCGCGCTTCCACACGCTTACCGCGTGCTCGCGATCGGGCTCCTCGCCGTGGGCGCACTTCTCGTCGTCCTCCCAGCAAAGCCAGCCGAGCTTGGGATCGTGCTCGACGCCGCGGAGCCAATAGCCCGCGTAGCCGCCACCGAAGATGTCGGAGTGGCGCGTCAAGTAGTCGATCCAGTTCGGATCGATCTCGACGGCGATCGTGAACGTGTGCTTCATCGCTTCGTCTTTCGAACGTCGCTGAGACGCTCGAGGGCCAGGCGCATGACGGCGTCGGCTTCGTCGCCGTAGTGGCGAACGAGCACCTTCGCGATGGCCTGCGCGTCGGGTTCGTAGCTCTTCGCGTCGTCGCGCGCGTTCTTCTTGAGGGCCCGGTCGACAGCCGCCGGGCCTCCCGTTTTCTCTTCGTTGAACATCGTTTTCCTCAATCGAGCGCTACGCTGGCCGCTTCGGCCATTGCGTGGATAGCCTTGTCGAGGGTTCCGCCGTCGAAGCGGCCGAGCTCGCCGTTGAGAAGGCCTCGCACGCCGCGCAGGGCGTCGAGCCATTCGCGCCCGAGCACGCCATCCGCGCCGATCTTCGAGCTGTACTGCCGCTCGTGGGCGTCGGCGTACTCGGCGAGACCGAGCAGCATGGTCCGGAGCGAGCGCTCGAACCCGGACCGGGGGTCCTTCGTCGCGGCCACCTGCCTGTCGGCCCACCCGTTCGCCCCCGCGTTGGGTCCGAGCCCTTCGAGCGGGCACACCAAAGTACCCCACAGAGCGTTCGCGACGGCCCCGGGGCGGGGCACGAACACGGTCGGACAAGATTCACTAGCCATTCAATTCTCCTTTCGCTGTTACCTGAGACGATCGTACCACCGATGGTATTCAATGTCAAGTTTCGGTTGACGGCGAATACCGATAGCATACGCTACGTCTCTACGAGATATGTCCAAGAAGGACGAGAAAGTTATCGGCGCCTGGGCGCCTAGAGCCGATTCGAGAACCAGTAGGACCGGCTACCAGGTCGTCTACACGACGAAGTTCGGAACCGCCCACGCCGGCGCGACGCGGAAGGTCTATCGAATCCCCGATGGCATCGCCGCCCTCGATGGATCGGCGCCCGCCGTGCACCCGCTTCTCCGATGCGGCGACAAGGAGCTCGCCGAGGCCTTCGAACGACTGGTCGCAGACCCCTCGTTCTCCAAGATCAAGCTCACCCCCTAGGAGTTCCGACTCGCCGCGGACGCCCCGCGCACCTACCTCGAGTGGGGCGGGTTCACCTGGAAGCAACGAAAGTACCTCCGGGAGATCGTCAAAAAGATCGTCCAGCCCCGCTGAAAAACGGGCCCTTAAGGCCACTAGTTACAGTGTAACCGGAAGATATCTTCTGGTTGACGTTGAATACCGCCGTATCCCCGCCCGTCTTACTGCCATGGCCCGCGAAACCGCCCCCGTAACCGCCCTCCTGGCCGCCCTCGTGGTCGGCGCCTACGCCCTCGAGCTCGGTTTCGGGGGCATGGCCGCCTGCGACGCCTACGGGCTCGTGCCGGCTCACTGGAGCGTCGAGACGGCCCTCTCGAGCATGTTCCTCCACGACCCCTCCGGGCTCTTCCACGTCGGCGGAAACCTCGTTTTCCTGGTCGTCTTCGGGATCATCGTCGAGCGCGCGATCGGGAGCCTCGGTTTCGCGGCCCTCTACGTGGCCGCTGGCCTCGGCGGCGCCGTCATGCACTTCGCAGTCAACCCGAGCGCCACCGACCCCCTCGTCGGCTGCTCCGGCGCCCTGTTCGGCCTCATGGCAGTGGCCTCCGTGCTGCGCCCACGGCTCCTCGGGTTCGTGATCGCGTACATGGGCCTCAACATCTGGCACGCGGTCGTCGGCGGCGCCGGAAACGTCTCGTTCGGCTGCCACATCGGTGGCTTCGTGGTCGGCTTCCTCGCCGTCGTGGCCCTCCGAGCAGCCGACAGCGACGCGCTAGCGTCGGCCTAGTCGTCCATACCTCGAAGCTCGCTCTCTGCGGCTTCGAGGCGATGCTTGATCGTGTCCATCATCGCTCTGAGCCCCTCGACGAAAGAGGCGAAGTCCACGTCAACGACCTCCGCCTCTTCAATCGAGCGCTGTGCGATGTCCTCGAACACTTCCTCAGCCGGCACCGGTCATCTCCGACGGCGGCGAGAGCGGATGAGCTCCTCGATACCGCCTTTGATGCCCTTGAGACCGTTGACGAACGCCGGATCGGTGACCGTGTCGGCAACGGCCTTCACGGCCTTGACCGTGTCGTTCTCGAGGATCCCATCGAGAGGCGTCGTGTCGAGCAAGTCGTACTTGTGAATGACTCTGATCGCCCGCCACGCCGCGTTGGCGCCCTCCGCGCTCTTCGGGTCATCTAGCGCGAGGGCGATGAGGCGTTTCGCCTTCTCGCGCTTTTCCTCCTTGAGACTCATTCGCTCTCCGGTGCCTCGTCGCTGTCCGGGGCGTCGTCACGCGAGCGACGCTTCCGGCGTCGTTCGCTACGGCGGCTGCCGGAGAATCGGTCCTCGTACTCGTCGAGCATCGTGTCGGCTACCGCCGTCGCGACGTCGACCATGTCGTCGACCATCTCTTCGACGTCGTCGATCTCGTCGGGTATCGTGTAGTTGCTCAGCGCGGACTGAGCAAAAGCGACCCACATATCCTTGAACTCTTTCTTTTCAGCCATTCGATTCTCCTTTCAAAGCGACGGGCAGGATGTGTCGCCCGTCAATCGTTGTCAACCCGCCTTGATCGCCGCTCGTTTCTCTTGCTGCCGGCGCCGAACCCGTTCCACAACCTCCGGCTGTTGAATGCGAAGTAGTTCCTTCCTGAACTCTTCATCGGCATCGACACCGAGCGCCGACGCGGCGCCGTAGAGCGTCACCATGCACCCGGCGATCTCTTTCGGCGGATCGCCCACCGGGCGCTCGAACACGTAGTCGACCAAACGATGAACAGTCGCGGCGTCGACGCCACATGCTTGCGCGAGTTCGACGGCTTCTTCTACGAGCCGCAGCACACGTTCCGCGCCGTTCGTCGCCGACTCTTCGCCGAGAGTCGTAAGAATCCACTCGGCGACCAGGCGTTGAAAGCTTCGCCACTCGAGGCGATAGGTTCGCCCGCCACGATGGATCAGATCGCCGCCCAGCGAACTTTGCGGAAACTTGTCTGCGAGGCGGTCTAGATCTGCGTGCGCTGCCGCCCACGTCCGTACATCCTGCGGCCCCAGCGCTGGATTCCCGCGCAGCTCAAGGCTGTAGTGCTCTAGACAATAATTAGGTAGCGGTTCGCACGCGGCTTGCACCTGCGCACAACGCTGTTCGTCGCTGTGGATGCCACCGACGATCATCCCGTGGGTACATCGATCCGCTTTCACGCGAGCCCCACTGCCGGCTTCTTACCGAAGATCCGATCATAGCCGTCGCGATAAGCCGGCGTCGCGACCTGCGGAGGACCGCTCAGCGCGGGCTCGCTCCGCGCTTCGTGCCGATAGAGAGTCTCGACGTTATGCCACTCGTCTTCCCCAGGAGTGAGCCTCACTAGCTCCGCACCCTCCGGGATCGGCCGCCCGTCGATCACAGGCGTCAACGTCCCTTGAGCGATACGCTCGCCCTTGCGCCGCTCTACGAGCCGCGTGTTCGGTCCGATCTCACCTCCAATTCGAACCTGATCTTTCTTGCTCACGTGCCCTCCTTCGGGGACATGTTCTCGGCAGCCCACCGTGCGTAAGGGTTCCTGATTCGTTCAACGCGCTTCTCTTTCGAAAGGTGCCGTTGGTAGTCCTCGACGTAGCCTCGAACGACTCGCATCTGCGCGGCTTCGGACGCAATGCGCTCGTAGTCCGCTTTGCCGACGATGACCACGTGCACGGCCGCCAGCGCCTCGGCGAGCTCTCTCGCCAGCTCCAGCCACGTGCGATCGTCACGCCAGATCTCGCCCAAACCGCTCAGTTTGAGACGGTTGCCGATCACTTGCCGCAACGATCGCGCAAGAAAGCTGACCGCCGGATGGTTCATCCGACCGTGAGCCCCTTCTCGAGGAGGGCACGGACGGCCGTCGTGAACGTGATCTCGACGCCGGTCTCCTTCCGAAGTTTCGCTTGATACTTCCGGATGCGCTCTTTGAGATCGAGGCTCATGCGGATCTGCGTTTGAACGGTTCTGTCCGACTGCTTCTTTTTCTTCACTCTCATCGAGGAGGCAGCATGCACCTAGCGTCAACCGCTGTCAACTGCTGTCACTCGCGCGGCACGACTATTCCCAGATCAGATCGAGGGCGCGCCCACCGAGCCAGTCGAATACGAACGATCGAACCGAGTAACCAGGCCTGTCGTACTTCCTCGCCTGGCGCATGCACCACCAGTGAAAGTCGAGTATCAACCGCTTCAAGCTGCTCGACCGCCCGCTTCGGGGCGAGCCGCCCGATGCTGACGTCGAGTCGGTCTGTCGTTGAGCGTCGCCTCCGAGATCATCGCGCGCACGACAGCGCTAACGCTGGGCTCGATACCTGTAAGCCGCTTCACCTCGCGTTGGCGTTTCAAGATCTTGGCGTAAAGCGGCTTGCTAACGCGCGTGGCGACCATGACGTCGACTTCGTTCTCTGCGGCCATGGGATAGAGGGTGTAGCAGATGTTTACAGATGAAACAAGTCTCTTGACGGCGCCGCGGGCGCGGGTTTAGGCTCGCCCTTCCCCGTCGAAACGTCGAAAGGTGCTGAGCATTGGCGAAGGCTTCATGGGACTCGTGTCTACTGAAGAACAAGCAGGGCGCTTACCTGCCGTGCCTCAACAATGCCGTAGCGATTCTGACGCACAGAAAGGAGTGGTACAACATCATCGCGTTCGACGCCTTCGCCGGCGTCGTCGTGAAGAGGCGGAAGCCGCCCTGGTGCGAAGACACGGTCCCGGAGATAGACGACGTAGGCGACTGGACGCGCGAGGATTCGCTCCGCACCGCCGTCTGGATCACGCGCGAATACAACTGCCCCGTACACACTAGCGTCGTCGACGAGGCGGTGCAGGTCGTCGCCGATCGTTGGATCGTGCATCCCGTGCGCGACTGGCTCAACGAGCTCCGATGGGATCGCAAAACCAGAATCGACGACTTTCTCGTCCGAACAGCCCGCGCCGAAGACTCACCCTACGTGCGCGCGGTCACGAGGAGTTTTTTCCTCTCCGCCGTAGCGCGCATCCTCAAGCCTGGCGAGAAAGTCGACACGATGCTCATCCTCGAAGGCGAGCAGGGCATCGGCAAGTCGACGCTCTTTCGCATTCTGGCATCGGACCCGTGGTTTCTCGATACGTCGTTCACGCCGGGCACGAAGGACGGCTACCAGGCTCTTCGACGGAAGTGGATCATCGAGTGGGGTGAGCTCGACGGGCTCAACCGCACCGAGCTCTCGCGCGTGAAGCAGTTCATGTCGTCGGTGAAAGACAGCTACAGGCCCTCCTACGGCAAGGCGACCATCGACTTTCTTAGGCAGTGCGTGTTCGCCGGAACGGTGAACCCCGACGGCAGCGGCTACCTCATCGACCCGACCGGCGCGCGTCGCTTTTGGCCGGTAACCGTCGGCAGGATCAACCTCAAGCAAGTGCGCGACGAACGCACCCAATTGTGGGCCGAGGCCGTCTACCGCTACCGCAAGGTCGAACCCTGGCACCTGCGTGATCCGAAGCTCCTCAAGGCGGCGGCTGCCGAGGCCGAAGATCGCCGCATCGAAGATCCGTGGGAGCCCGTCGTCCGGAAGTGGCTCGGCAAGAACGAGCGCACCCTAAAGGGCGTGACGACGACCGAGCTGTTGAAGAGAGCGGTCGACAAGGCCGTCGATCAACAGAACCGCAGCGACCAAACACGCATGGGCCAAGTTCTACGAACGCTCGGATGGACCATCGTGCGCCGCGGCACCGATGACATGCGCCGTTACTTCCCAGAATCCAACCTCCAACCCTCCAACCGAAAAACGAGTTCTAATTAGTATGGATAATGACCATACATCTATGGCATACCCCGTATTCTACGGGGGGTATCGAAACCCGTTTTTCGGTTGGAGGAGTTGGAGGTAAGCGTTTTTCTCGATGTTTTTTGATGATCCGCCGCCAACCACCGCCAACGTGATCCGCATGAGTTACGACGTCGAAGAGCTGAGATCGGGCATCGTCGACCTGTTCGACGGCGCGAACGACCTCCCCGCCATGCCCGGACGCACCGGGCGAGGGCGCGGGCACTTCGAGATCGGCGAGCTCCAACGGGCATCCACTTGGCGCGACCGGGCGCCTACCGACAGAGAGCTCCTCGTTGAGATACGTGAGACGAAACGCCTCCGATCGAAGCCTGCCGCTCCGGTGAAGTCAGATCGCCCCCTGTGGCGTCGCATCGCGGATGCGCTGGCCTCGCACGGGTTCCAGGTCTGCAAGCTATGCGGCGCGCGGTCCCCCACCCACCGCTGCCCTGTCGGGGAAAGGAAGCCAGCATGAAGATACAGCCAACCGCCTCACGAACGGGCTTGCTCCTCGCCTGCCCGCGCCCGTTTTCTGAAGAAGTCGACGCCGAATCCGATCTGCCGCAAGAACCCGCCCGCTACGGGAGCGCGTTCCACCAAGTGCTCGCCGCGTGCCTTCGATCGAAGCCGAAGGCGCTGCTCGAGAAGAACGCCCCCAGATACGCCAAAGAGATCGACATCGCAGCCAAAGAATACGAAGTCAGGGGCGCAGCGGTAGAGCTAGCGGGTCACGTGAAGTCCTCCGTGAAAGTCCTCCGCAACTGGCTCACACGGGAGAAGCTAGAGATCGTCGCCGTCGAGGTCGCCTACGCCGTTGCCCCCGGCATCGACAACTGGACCGTTCGCGAGGCCTTGCCGCACGACGAGGATCACCACTACGACGTCGACGAAGGTGAAGTGCCCGGCACCATCGACCTCATCGCCCGCGACGCCAATCGGCGGCGCCTGGTCGTCATCGACCACAAGACGGGCTGGGAGGACGAGGGCTTCGCTCGGCCATCGACCATTCCACAGATGCGGACCCTCGGCCTCGTAGCGGCGGCCGAAGTACCCCTCGGCACAGAGCTCGGCATCTTCCACGCCGACCGGCAAGGGCTCCCGGCGATCTACGCCGAGCCCTACGAGCGCGAGGACCAACGCGCGCATGTTCACGCGCTCCGGCACGCCCTCACGCTGGTCGGCTCGGGCTTCATGCGCACCGGCCCCGAATGCACCTACTGCCCCGTGCGGTCGACCTGCCCGGCCAAGAAGGCCGAGATCATCTCCGAGGGCACGGCGGCCGTCGTCGCGGCCAGCGTGGCGCTCGCGGCCGAACCCATCGACCCGGCCAAGTTCGGCATCCTCGCAGCGCCCGAGAACGGGATGACGGTTGAGGATCGCGCCGGCGCGCTCTACGATCTCTTGAAGAAGCTCCGCGCGCTTGACAAAGCCGGCACCGAGGAGATCAAGCGGCTCGTCCGAGGCGGCGCGGCGATCGAGACCCGCGAGGGCAAAACCCTCACGTTGCGCAAAGACTCATACGAGACGCTCTCCAAGAAGAGCATCATCGACGCGCTCGGGAAGGTCGCCGGCGAGAAAGAGATCGCACGGCTACGGAAGAAGGGCGCGATGCGCGAGACCACGCGCGAAACGCTCATCGGGGAGAAGTAGATGGGCGATCTATCGAGTCTCCAAGAATTCGCCGACAACTTGCGCGGCGACGACTACCGCCAGAAGTGCCTCGAGCTCGGAGACTACCTCGACAACGTCGACGGGTTCTTCAGCGTGCTCCGCTGGCTGTACGGACCGCAGGTCGGCGAAGGGAAAGTGCGGGGCCCGCTTCGATGACGCTTCACATCCCCACCTGGTACCTCGCGATGATAGTTCCAGCGCTGGCGCACTACATGTTCAATCTCATCAGAGCCGCTAGGCAAAGCACGCTGACAGGACCCGACCAGATGCGCGCCGCCTTCATGCTCGGATTGCTCGTCGCTGGGATACAATCAGGGCTGCTCTGGCCGCTCTACCTAGGCGCCGTCGCCGTAGGCTACATCACGGCATGGTTAAGGAGATGACGATGAACGCTGAGAAACACAACGCGGCGATGGCCGCCCTGGGCGAATTGATTCAAAGCGAGCTCACCGGCCAGGACCGCGCCCGCTTCGCAACCGTGCAACGTCTCGCCCGTCTCGGACAGATGCTCCAGATCGAGCATCGCCCGAAACCAGAAGACGCGGACATGGACGAAGACGGGGAGGGGCCGTTCGGCGACTTCGAAGTCGCAGGCGATATGATGGGGCCACCACGGCTACGGCGCGCCCGTCGAGCCCCGATGGGCTTCGGCGACGATCGCCAGCAGATAGTCCGAGAGATCTTGGCCATGTTCACGCCGTTCATCGAAGATCAGCGGCGGCAACTAGACGCCCAGCGGCGATCGGCGGTAGCGGCCGAACTCGCGAACCTGTTCGACGCGCAAGGCAAAACACGCGACTCAGCAGTAAAAGGACTGATTCAAAAACGGATCGATGAGATCCTCGTACCCAAAGGAGATGAAGATGGCTTTTCAATGGTTCCTGCCGTCAATGTACGGCGACATCAAGTTGGACAAGATCTCGAACGAATCGACGCGGGTGACGCTCGTGGGCCTTTCGCCGACGGAGCAGGAGGCGGTCCGGGCCCTCTTCACGCGGGCGTCGCGCCCGACGGCGCTCCAGGCGTTGTGGGCCCTGCCGAGCAAGCTCGAGGGGATCGACCTGAGCGCCTCGAAGGAGCAGACGGTCGACCTCGACGCGCCGATTACGAAGGTCCAGGACTTCTTGCAGAAGAAGCTCAAGCCGCACCGCAAGCAGATCTCGGCGGTCCGTTTCACGAGCGGCAAGATTGAGCAGATCACGGAAGCGACTCTGAAGACAATCGACGCCTCGGCGCCGAAGGAGTCGAAGGCGCCCGCGCCGGTAGCGGCCGTTACAGTGGCCCAGCCCGTTCTCGGCTGCCCGGCTCCGAACTTCGACGATGTCGAAGTCAGAGCGACGCGCGTCTTGAAGGCGTTCCTCACGCCCGAGCAGATCGAGGACTTCGAACGCCGGCAGCAGTTCGTCGCGGTCGGCGCCGACACTGGCCATCGATACCTCTTGAGCTCCCGGAACTCGAGGCATGCTCTCGAGAGCGCAAGCTACCGGTCACTCTACGACATGGACGAGCGCATGGCCCTCTGCGTTCACGACTGGGAGGTACCGGCGGCGGAAGAGCTCCTCGCGCTCTACACGCACGTGTCGCTCCCCGGCCTCGAGCGCCACGTCCGATCGATTCCGGACCGCGACGGCTTGCTTCAATAGTCGATGGCGAAGTACCGGAAAAAACCGATCGTGGTTGAAGCCGAGCAGTGGTTTCCTGGGAAGTCAGTGAAAGGCGTGCAGGCCTTCGACGACCCCGACTCTCGCGTCCGGGACGCGCTCATGGATGCGCTCGTCCCGGGCGTCGATCCGGCGGACTACGGCATCTTGGATACCTTCGACGGTATCCGCATCGTAGTCGCCGGCGACTGGATCGTCGACTCTGAATACGGCGTTCAGAGCGTCGTCAAACCCGACTTGTTCCACGACCTCTACGAGCCGCTGGACGCGCGGGTTCAAAGGGCGTGGCGATGACCGTCTACTCGTGCCCGGCTTGCACGCGCGCTGTGCAGACCGATCAAGAGAACTGCCTCCACTGCGGCCACCTGCTTAGCTCCGCCCTCGGCTTGGTAGCGGCGACGTCGGCTCACGCGCTCCCGCTCAGCGAAGAGGAGCGCCAGGTGGTGCTCATCGCTCTAGGGCACCTGGCCGCCGAGCGCCGCGGTTGGGACGACATGTTGAATCGCATCGCGCTGCGGATCGACAACGCGGTCGAGGGCCGCGCCGAGGCCTACGACAACTTCCGCTCGATGCACCTCGCGTCGATTCGACTCAATGAACGAGCATTCCAAGAGCTCCGGAACCTGCAAGCGATCGTGAATCGAGACGGTGGTCAAGGCAGCGTAGAGGACGCCATCGCCGAGGTGCACCGGGTGTGCGCCAAGCTCGAAGAGCTCGAAAGAGATCTCACACCCGTCGAAAGGAAACCCAAGTGAACGAACCCGAACTGGAAGTCGAAGAGCAAGAGGAGACCGTCATCATCGCCGGCGACAACTACGGAACGCTTCGCGTCGTCGAGACGAGCGAGCCCTATGACCCGGACGCGCTGGACGGCGGCGAGATCTCCGTGGAGGAGATGAAGAAGTTTCTCGGGACGGTCAAGGGGTACAGGCCGCCTTACGGCAAGAATGGGAAGTCGGATGCCGCTCGTTAGAGTTCAGACGCACGCGGAGAGCGGCGTCGAGCTCCTACACCTCATCGAGCATCTGCCCTACCACTTGGCGAACGCCGTGGAGATCATCTGGGGGCGCTACGTCGAACCGGACTCGGCCGACTTCCCCCACGGCACCGTTCAACAGAAGCTCGCCTACGCCGTGCTGCGGGAAGCGCAAGAGCACGTCGAGGCCGAGGCGCGGCGACGAGAGTTCTTCGAGCTCGACGACGATCCGCGGCCAAAGACCGACGTGGTGTGGCGGTCGCTCGCACGGCAAGTCATCGTCGCAGAGGGATTCAACACTGTGCTCGCCGAATTCTTGGAGTGCCTACTCCGCGGCGAGCTCACCGAAGCCGGCGCTCTACTCGAGCGCGAGATCCTCAACCCGACCGCAACCGACCGTGAAGAAGGAGAAACAACCCAATGATCGCCGTCTATCTTGCACACCAACTTTCCGCGCCCACGCGCGAGGGCATGGACGAGAACCGGGAGAAAGCCGCCCACTGGGCCGCGTGGCTTTGGAAGCGCGGCTTTTCCGTCGAGTGTTCATGGATCGTCTGCACGAGCATGCTCGAGGAGACGCCCGAGAACCGCGAGCTCGGGCTCAGAGCGGATTGCGAGCTCGTTCGTCGCTGCGACGTGATGGTCCTTTGCGGGCCGCGCGTATCGAGGGGTATGCTTCGTGAGGCAGGGGCGGCGAAGGTTATCATCGACTTCACGTACCTCGGCCTCGAGCTCCCGACGGACGATCTCGAGTGGTTCAACGGCCGCCCGGTGACGCTCAAGATCCTCGAAGAGCTCGACCTGTTGAACGCGGCAGAAGAGGCCAACAAGCGCGCATCCGACAAGACGACACCATCGCCGCCGCCTCCGGGCTTTGAGGCGAACCCGTGAGGCCGGAGATATTCCACGGCGGCGTGCTCGTGACCAAGCCAGGCATCGAGCACATTCGGCCGACGTGGGCCGAGACGTGGATGTCGATCGCCTACGTGATCGCACAACGCTCCGTCGACCCGCGGCTCAAAGTCGGCGCGATCGTCGTCTCGAGCGGCAACACGCAGATGCTAGCCGGCGGTTACAACGGTAACTACGCCGGCGGCCCGCACGAGCACGAGTCGACCGAGCCGGGACAGAGCGGGTTCATCCACGCCGAGGTGAACGCGCTCATCAAGCTCGACTACAACTACGCCGGCAAGAAGCATATGTACATCACGCACTCGCCGTGCCGAATGTGCGCGAAGCTCGTCATCAACGCCGGCATCTCCAAGATCGTGTACAGCGAGGCGTACCGCGACCCGAGCGGCATCAATCTCTTGAGAGACGTCGGTCTCGACGTGCGATCGGTCCAAGAAGCTATCGAGTACGAAAGGGGCGCGAGATCATGAATTCGAAGGAAGTAGCGAAGTCGATCGCAGCTTGGGCGTACTGCGACTCGATGATCGAGATCGACATCGACAAGCTCGTCGACGCCCTCCATGAAGACTTGGAGGCCCGCGAGGGTGACATGCCGAACGAGGCCGAGTGCTGCCAGCTCGTTTGCGGCGGCGACGACGGACAAGTCCCGGCGAGACTCGTCGAGCGTTTCCCGGCGACCAACGCGCTCCTCGGAACCTACTGGGAATGAGCGGGCGCAACGGGCCCCCCGACGAGGCCGACATCCGAAAACACGAAGGGGCGCTTACACGTCTTTCGCCCGAAGAGGCTTTCTGCGAGCGGCTGTACGAGTCCGGTAAGCGACGCGCCGAGCTGGAATCGTTCATTCGAACCGACGAGCTAGCGCAAGGAACCGCTCGCCACGTACTCGTCGGACAAGCTTGCCTCAACCACTGCTGGGAAGCAGACGAGACCGGAGTTCGGTGCTGTATGCACTGCGGCGTGACCGACGAAAGGGATAGGCCAATAACGGTAGAGGAGCAGCGAGATTCACTGTGGGCCCTTCTCGACAACATCGACACGCTAGACGATGCGTGCCGCGAGAACGATCGCGCGTTCCGCAACTTCTCTCGAAAGCACTTGCGCGCTCGATTCGCCATCCACAACCCGGAACAAGGAAGAAGAACAATGGACCCCAACTACTCAATGGAAGCCGACATCCGGAAGCATGAGGGCCTACGAACCCAAGTGCGCGACGGAACGGCCGTGCTGCTCATGCAGGCGCGGCAGATCTGGGGCAACGACAAGTTCAACCTTCCCGACGTCGTCGTCAGGCTCATGGTAGGTGTCGGCGACCTCGCACGGCTAACCAGAGACGTCTACAGTGGCGGCCCTAGCAGTGTCGACCATGAGCGTTGGAGACGAGAGCTCAAGAAAGAGCTCGGCAATGTCATCTTCTCGACGATCCGTTGGGTTGATGATCTCGGCCTCGACGTGCTCGAATGCCTTGATCTCGCGATCGAGGCGCAAGAGAAGTTCGCGGGAAGCGGACGGCCACGATGAGCCGCACGCGCGCTGCGAAGAAGTCATCGCCTGCGCCGACGATGCGGAAGTTTCGAGTCCGCTTCGAAGGCGAGATCGAGCTTGAAGTCGCCGACGAGCTCTTGAAGAGCTGCAACACCGACGAGTGGCGCGAGCAGATGATGCCCTTCAAGCGCGACGAAGAGTTCGTCGAGCACATCGCGTACAACACCGTAATTAACAACCTGCGCCTCGAGCAGATCGACGGCTACGCCGATCAACCCGAGGAGCGCGTGCGTCTCGTCGACGTCCGCCAACCGCACTGGGAGATCGAAGCCGAAGAAGTCAGAGAATAAGGATTCTGCCGCAGGTCGGTTGCGCCCAAGTGTGGGTAGGACTCCCACGCGGACCGGGCGCCGCGGATGCCGGATATCCGAGTATTCGCCGATCAAGGAGCGGAAAAGTCGAGTGCAGTCGACGGCTCGCTCCTCTCTCCCGCTAGCAAAAACCGGCGCTCGGTTCGTTGGCGGCTCGCGGGAGAGGCGGCGAGGCTGCACGTGCGTTTTGACAATCAGACTGGAGATCACTATGTTGATGCTCCGAGCGGATCTCCTTTCTCTGCTCTCACGCCCGCTACCCTTTTCGACGGGGGTAGCGGGCTCTTTTTTATCTCGCGTGTATCGTTTTTGTTTGCACACGGCGCCGAGATTCGATAGAACGGTGATCCCTCAAGCCCAACGTCGAAGAGTCGCCGCTCGAAGGCGACGGCGGGCAGGGGAAACAAGGAGTCCGACAACATGCCGCAGGAAGCGTCCGCGCTAGAGCGCGAGTCGTATGACCGCGTCTTGATTCTAGGTGATCCGCACATAGGTAAGTCGACGAGCATCGTGGCGAGCGCCGCGGCGGCATTCGGTCCCGGCTACGTCATCAACTGCGGCAAGAAGACAGGTCTCCTCGCCGCCTCTCGTAAGAACAAGCGCTTCGAGTGGGATCTCATTCGTGACGAGCGTCAGATGGAGGACGCGCTGAAAGTTGCGCGGGTGGGGTGCAAAGAGGGCAAGTACAAGTGGGTCGTCGTCGACGACATGAACCTCTACGCTGATTGGTTGGAGGAAGCGCTCGAGGATCAAACACGTAACGCGAAGGGCGAAGCGGACGGGCGGCGTTTCTGGCGCGAGTACCGAAAGCGCCTCCAGAACATCTGCGCGCGTTGCTTCGACCTAAAAGCGCACTTCTATTGCGTCATGCATTACATCGAGACTGGCGGTTTGATCGAAGGCCAAACTGAGAAGGCGGGACACGGCATCGCGCCCCTGCTCGGAGGAGCGGCACGAAAGACGATCCCCGCCATGTTCTCCAACACCGTGTTCATGGCGCCGCACTCGAAGGATCCGGCGAAGCGGAGCTTCTACATCAACCCGGTAGGCGTCTACGGCCCGAGCTGTCTCGACGTCGACGGCACGTTCGAGATCGAGGCCGACGTCGGCGCCCTCCACGAAGAGTTCAAGAGAGGGTGGAAGACGAAGCCCGACAAGAAGGACCGGGGGGATCGCAGATGAGCAGGCCGCAGCCACCGGGCGCGTTGAATCTCACACTCCAACGCGGCGGAAGCGTGCTCGCCGGTGCCCGCCCCGCCGAGGGCATCTTCACGCTGGACGTGTGTCAGCATGGCGGCCCTCTCGTCGAGGCGAAGCTCAATCGCGCGGAGTTCGCGGCGCTGCACGCGGCGATGGGAGAGCTCCTCGCGTTCTACCGTGAAGAAGCGCTCGACCGATAAAGGAGGAAGTCAGTGGCCAAAGTGTTCGAAGTAGAGCCGGCGCTCGCGGTCGAAGTGAAGACGCCGATAGCAGAGCTCTGCGACCGCGCAGAGCGCTTGTTGGATCAAACGGCGCTAACGCAAGCGCCCGCGCGGCACATCACGGCTTGCAAAAGCGCGCTCCGTAACCTCGTCGAGGCGGTGCGCGAATTAGACGCTCAGGTCAAAAGCCTGGTCGAACGTTCGAAACCCTAAAGCAGAGAAAGAATGGAGACAGTAAAGATGGCATCAAACGCAGCACGTACTCAGGACAAGAAGATGGAGTTCAAGCGCGTCGAATTCGACGCGAACGACATCGCCCCCGACGCCCCCGAAGGCGAGTGGCAGATGTCGGTGCCACGGGGCAAGTGCAAGATCCAACCGACGAAGGAGGACAAGTTCCCGATGGTCATCGTGCCGATCCGGCTCGACAAGACTGACGAGGACGGCGACGAGTTCCAGCGGGCGCTCGGCACGGATCTCTCCGTGTTCCTCGTATTCGGCGGGAAGAACCCCCGCGGCGAGCGCTTGAACAAGCTCCGCATTCGCCAGTTCTGCGAAGCGCTCGACATCGATCTCGACATCATCCCGAAGGTCATCGAGTCGTCCGACGATCTCGAACCCTTCGTGAAGGCTGCCGAGGGCAAGAAGTTCGCTGGTTGGACTATCTTGAACGAGCGCAAGGACACCGGCGAGATCGTGTCGGAGGTTCGCTTCACGGATCCGAAGCGGCCTCTCGCGGCAAAGGGCGACGACGACGATGACGACGCGCCGCCGTCCAGCCGCGCGCCGGAGTCGGAGGCGCAGCCCCGCGGTCGCAGCAAGGCATCGAGCAAGGCGAACGGCAGGAGCAAGCGCAGGTGAGCGTTCCTCGTAGACGTTCGCTGCTCGAGGACGATGAGCTCTCCGAGATCGGAGGGCGCGATGAATCCTCGAGCGGCGACGTCTGCGAGCGATGCGGCTGCACACGGGGGAAGCACGGCGAAGACGGCTGCAAGGGCTGCAAGAAGTGTGAGGAGTTCGTCGAATGAGCTACGAAGGACACTGCAAGGCGTGCGGCGCGATCAACGCGCAAGAACATCGGCGTCGATGCGACGGCTGTGGCGGGTCGATTCTCTATAGCGAAGGGAGCACATCGACGGTTCAAGTGAACCGCGAGACCAGTGAAGGTTTCCAAGCCGACAGAGAGAACTCGCGGGACTACTGCGCGGCATGCACCGAGAAGGTGAACGCAGCGCTCCCCGTTTGGCTTTGCTGCAACTGCGGGCACCCGAAGCACATGCACAACGCGGCCTGCCTGGATCGCAGCGGCGTCCAAGCCGGCGAAGCGGGATGCCACTGCGAGGCGTTCGTCCCGCCGGCGGGGACGGGGCCTGACGCCGACTTTGGCGCCAGCGCTCGAGGGAAAAGCGCATGAGCGCCGAGGGGGCTCACCTTCTCGAGGACGCGCGGAAGTACGCGCCGGTTCTCGAGCGCATGGTCGACATCCTCTCGAAGGACAACATGACCTTCGAAGCGGCGCTGCAACGCGCCGCACGTGAGCTCGAACTGGAGATCCCGGAGCACGTGCAGGCGCCGCTCATCGTGACGGCGTTCAAGATCTTCGCGGGCGGTCGCATCCCGGGGCTACCCGAGGCTTGAGATCGGATGGGCTACGATCCGCGGAAGTTCGGCGCGCGCTGCGATCTCTGCCCGTTGCGCGGTAACACCGTCGTTCCGCCGAAAGCCTCGAGCCTCCCAACGAAGCTAGTGTTCGTCGGCGAAGCGCCCGGCCGCAAAGAGGAGATCCAAGGCATCCCCTTCGTCGGCCAAACCGGTTCCTTCCTCCGCGGGCTTTGCCGAGAGGTCGACATAGATATCCGCGAGGCCGCCCTCCAGAATGCAGCGCTTTGTAGGAGCAACATCGACCGGGAAAACGAAGAGGCCGCAGTCTGCTGCGCGCCTCGACTCCTGAAAGATCTCGCGAAGTTCGATCCGTCGATCCCGATCGTCACGCTAGGCAAGACGTCTACGCTCTCCGTACTCGGAGTGCGCTCGATCATGCACGCGCGCGGCTTCGTTTGGACGGCGCGCGAGATCGACGCGATACCGGCGTGGAAAGCGGCGAAGAAGGCGAAAGAGCGGGCCGCGCCGAAGTGGAAAGAGCTTTGGTTGAAGGCGCAGATCGTCGACGGGCGAAGTCGGCTTGCGGGGCGCACGGTGCTTCCGACGCTCCACCCGGCGTTCATCTTGCGATCCGACACGTGGCTCCCGGTGTTGAAGATCGACCTCGACCGCATCGCTCGGTGGCTACGCGGAGAGCTCACGCACAAGAAGCTCGTCGACAACGGGCCCTACGTCGTCGTCACGAAGAAGAACGACGTCATCCACGAGCTCGCCAAGTTGAAGCCTGTCGTGAGCGAGGACATCGAGACGGGCCCGAGCACTCCCGGCGGCCAGGACGGTGCGAACCCGCTCCGGAACAGAATCCTGTGCATCGGCATCTCCGACGCCAAGCACACGGTCGTTATCTGGCCCTGGCGGCCGAAAGTGCACGTCCCGATCATCCGACGCTTCCACGAGCGCGTGCGCATCGTTGGAATGCACAACGGCTACAACTTCGACCAGATCAGCATGGATCGCGCGGGGATCCCGTTCGACGAGATGGAAGACAAGCTCGAGGACACGCTCATCGCGCACCACACGTTCGCGAGCCACATGCCGCAAAGGCTTTCGCACGTCGCAAGCTGCTTCGTCGACGCGGGCCCGTGGAAGGTCACGTTCAAGCGCGGCAAAGACGGGGCTTCAGAAAAGGGCCTCCCGCCTGAAAAGCTCAGCGGCGCCGAGCTCTGCCTCTACAACGCGGCCGACGCACGCATCCAAGCGCTGGTGTGGCTCAGGATGCAAGCCGATCTCGAGAGCGAGCGGATGATCTACGAGGTCGACAAGGAAAACGCACGCCTCTGTCGCGACATGATCATTCGAGGCTCCGGCGTGGATCTCGACCGGCGCGATGTGCTCCGTGCGGCGATGGTGGAGAAGGAAGCGAGGCTGCTCGAGAAGATGCGCGTTCTCCTCCGGCGGCCGAACTTCCATCCAATGCAATTGGCCGAAGTGCGCCGCGCGCTCTTCACGACGCTTCGCGCCCCCTTGGCGGCGGCGGACCCCACCGATACGGGATTGCCCTCGACTAGCCAGAAGACTCTCGAGCGCCTCAAGGAGAGCCCGACGAGAGCAGGCCGGTTCGCCGACATGCTCCTCCAGTGGCGCGGCGTCGTGAAGATCAAGGGCACCTACATCGACTCGCAGGTGCTCGATGTCTAGCGCGGCGGCCCGGCGGGCGGTCAAGCGCGCCCGGCGGCGGACGCCCGTGCGGAAGCCCAGAGCGAAGCGTGAGAAAGCGATCGGGGCCACGGCGGCGGCCGAGGCAATCGCACCTCTAGGCCCGGTCGTTCGCGTCGCGCGCACGCACTTCAACTGGCGATCTTACGGTACGGCGAGCGGTCGGTACTCGTCGCGCATCCAAAGCTGCCCGCGGGCGGAGTACCTGCTCGATCCGCAGACGAAAGAGAAGTTCATCGTCCTCGAGACGCGCATGCGTGAGCTCTACGTGGCGCCGCCGGGCTACAAGCTCGTCTACTTCGACCTCTCCCAAGCAGAGCTCCGATTCGCCGCGTACCTTTCCGGCGACGAGACGTTCATCAAGGCGTGCGAATCCGGCGACGTGCACACGGCGATGGCGAAGCTGCTCTTCCCCGCCGACGCCGAGCTCATCGGCCGCGATCCGAAGGGCGCCGGCAAACCCTTCCGCGACGTCGAGAAGAATTGCATCTTCGGATGCATCTACTACGCCGAGGCCGGGACGCTGTTCGCTTTCGTGCGCTCGAAAGGCCTCCCCGTCGAGATGCGCGACGTCGTGCAGCTCCAGGAGATGGTGCGCGACACGTGCAGCGGCTACTTCAAGTACGTCGAGGGCAACAAGCGCTGGGTCGACAAGCACGGCTACTTGAGATGCGCCCTTTCAGGTCGCATCTCGTGGTTGGGGTGGCACGCCGGTTTTCCGGACGTTGCGAACCGGCCGATCCAAGGCGGGATCGCGAGCTTGATGAACGTGCGCTTGCCGAAGATCTGGCACGCCCTCCCGCGCGGCGCCGCCGTCGTCAAGCAAGTGCACGACGCGGCCATCATGGAAGTGCCTGACCGGCACGTCGACCAGGTTTGCGAGCTCGTCGACAAGACGTGGGAAGAGCCCGTCATCATTCCGGCGAACGGATGGGGATCGTCGTTGAAGATTGAAGACGGCGCGCGGAGCTTTCGAATGCCGATCGATCGGAAGGTCGGGCAAAGGTGGTCGGACTTTGGATAGGAGAACGTCATGATAATCGGGATCTCGGGGCTAGCGGGTTCAGGCAAAGACACGTGCGCGGACTTTCTCGTGCGCGATCACAACTTCGTGAAGGTGAGCTTCGCCGATCCGATGAAGCGCATCTGCATGGACGTCTACGGCTTCTCGTTCGACCAGCTATGGGGCCCGAGCGCGGCACGGAACGCGCCCGACACGCGGCTTCCGCGCAAGCACATGTGGCAGCCGGACTACAACGATGGCTGGCACACGTGCCAATGCTGCGGGGCCAAGTGCAAGCGCGGCGAGAGTGCAGATCGGGATCAGTGTTACCTCACGCCCCGGTTCGCGCTCCAACAGCTAGGGAGCGAGTGGGGCCGCGTGTGCCGCGAGGACACGTGGGTCGAGTACGCGTTAACTATCGCGACGAAGCTCAGCCAGGAGGGCGGCTATCACTATTCAGCGATGGGCGGCCTCAGCCACGACTGGCGCCCCGGCGACTTGAACTGGAAAACGGACGTCGTCATTCCCGACGTGCGCTTCGAGAACGAGCTCCTAGGGCTCGACGTCGTCGGCGCGCGCACGATTCGCGTCATCCGTCCCGACGCCGGGCTCAGCGGCGCCGCCGGCGCTCATCGGAGCGAGACGGAACAGGGCGAGATACCGAACGATCGCTTCGACCTCGTGATCGAGAACGACGGCACGCTCAAAGATCTAGAATGTGGCCTCACAACAGCGGTCTGCGTGTGGGCCGCACAAGGAGAGTAACCAATGGTTGCGGTAGTAGAGCTCGTTTACGAAGACACGGCCAAGAACCGAAAGCTCGATGTTCCCGTCAAACGGAACCTCAAAGGGCAGCGCCTCATGAACGCAATCGAATCCGGCGTCGAGCGGCTTGCGAAGGACGACAAGGACTGGACTCGCTGGAACCTCGTCTCGATCAAGGAGTAAGCGGTGGCCGAAGCTGTCCACGACATGAAGTGCGATCAGTGCGGGCGGCTCATGTACCGCGCGAGCAACAGCGGCGTGAGATACGACGCGCGAAACGTGCGGCCCATCTCGGTGACGATCGGGGTCGTGATGTATCACCTTTGCTCGCGTGCGTGCCTCGTCAACGGCATACACGAGATGTCCGACCAAGAATTGACCGCCGGTACCGGCTATCGCCTCCCGTGGGGATGGCCGTCCGGCGGAGAGGAGCAGCCTCCCGGTGAAGGCTAAGAAGAAGACAGACGGGGTGCGCTCGTTTCTCCCGGAGGCTGCGAAACCAGCGTTCGACGCGGGCGTTGCGGCGGCCGAAGAGGAGCCGCCGGCGACGATGCCCGAGAGCGGCTTGAAAGCGGCCGGCGTTGGCGCGCCCAAGAAGCCGGGGCGCCCCAAGGGATACATGCGACCGAGAAAACCAGCGACGCAAACGGTCGACGAGATCCTCACCGACATCGAGAAGAAAGGCGGCGCGGTCATTCCCGAGATGGTCATGCTCGTACTCCGCGCGTACCGCGCGCTCGAGGCGACGAACCGCGCGCAGAAGACAATCATCGCACAGCACATCGCGCAGATCCGACAGTTGAAAGGAGCGAAGAAGAAGTGATCAAAGCAAGCTTGAGCGACGCGGATGCGAGCTCGATCGCCGAGGGCATACTCACGAGCTTCACGCCGGCGGAAGAAGCCGACGGAACGCTCGACAAGGCGATCGACGAGCTCGCGTACTACCTCATCCGCGCCGTCGACGACTTCAACGAGGAGCAGAAAGCGAAAGCAGGTTGAAACGATGGCTGACATGAAACGCAGCATGAGAAAGAACCCTCCGAAAGAGGCAGTCTTCGTAGCTCGCCGCATATGGGGCGGCCTCTTGCGCACCGAAGTCTACGCACTCGAGCGATGGTCGAGATGGATCTCGGCTACTTCTTCGATGCGATGCGATCGGTGCTCTCCGGCGACTTTTGGCGCAGCACGGAACTTACCTGTTTCACAGCGCCGTGGACGCCACGATGACGTGCCAACGCTGCAAGGAACACAAGGCTGCGATCGGCTCGTACTTCTGCGATGCGTGCTTCCGCGCCGTGTGGCGCCTACTTCAGGGAGGCAAGCGATGAACGAGCCCGATGCTTACGAAGTGTGCGCGTTCGTGCGGCACTACTACCGGAAGAACGGATACCTCCCAACCGTCGAGATGCTAGGCGTCACACGCGAGTATCTTGACCAGCTCGTCGAGAACGGCATCGTGAATATTATTCCGCTGTACGAAGGCGGCCCGCCAACTAAGGTCGTGCTCACTGAGAAAGGGGCCACGATGGCCGACAAGAAAGCTGAGAGGCGGCGATGACAACAAGAAAGGAAACAGGAAAGTGGAACGACAAGCGCGAATTCTAACCAGTGAACCGACCGTAACGTGCATTGCACAGATGATGCTCATCCCCGATGGGCTCAACCAGATGGCGGAGTGGGTGCGTGATCGCGCGCCGGACTGCCTACCGGACGAGTTCAACATCGAGGACAGCGGCCGTTGGAAGACGCTCTTCCCGCACAGCATGCGCGAGGCTGACAGAGTCCTCAGCCCGAACGAGCTCCTGGTCGAGCTCGCCGGACGCAAGTGTTACAACAGCTTCGGGCTCAAAGCGGGGCGGAAGACGAACCGCGAGTACATCGCGCAAACGCAAGTCGGCGATATCCCGCACGCGAGCATCATGTACCACGCGAAGATGACGTTCTTCATCGGCGGCGTGTCGCGGCGCGTGTCGCACGAGATCATTCGGCACTACGTCGGCGCCGATCGCACCGAGGAAGGATCGCCGTCGCAAGAGTCGACCAGGTACGTCGAGCACGCGGGGTGCTACATCGCGCACCCGGCGATCATCGATAACGCCGACGAGCTCAGCTACTTCAAGTCCGCGATGGGGCGAAACTACCGGGAATATCTCGATTACATCCGCCGGCGGACGGCGCACTTCGAGGAAGCTTACAGCGCGCCGCCGAAGGGGATGGATCGGAAGCGCATCTTCGAGAGCGCCTCGCCGTATCTCTCCCACTCGTGTGAGACGTCGTTTATCTGGACGTCGAACCCCATCGCGCTCCAGAAGATGTTCAAGGAGCGCGCCAACGAGTTCGCCGACCTCGAGTACCAACGGCTCGCTAAGAAGTGGAAGCGCGTGTGTCTAGATCACGCGCCGAACTTGTTCCCGGAAAGCTGGAAGGAGTAGTCCACGGTCGATCGACTCACCCGCCGCGCGATTCGGTGCCAATACGAATTGGTCCGAACGCTATGGACTGAAGAGCAGACGAGCGCGCTCGAGGCCGATGTCTTGAGCGCGCTCGAAGCTGAGTTCGGTCGGGCGGTAGAGCGAGAGCCGGAGGAGCCGTTGCAGTACCTGGTCGGGTGGCGCGATGACGAGTACGATCAAGCGATCGTTCAAAGCTATCCGACCGAGACGCTTCCGAACTACGTCGCGCACGACCGGCTCGAGATACACTGCTGCAAAGGCTGCGGCCAGCGCACCGCATGGCGGCCGTCGTGGGGACTCTGCGCTTGCAACGCTACGTGTAAGAAGCTTCTCGCGGCGAAGGACGCCAAGAGAGCGCGCGAAGCGGTCGAGGAGCGCATGCGAAAGGCGGCTGAGGATCGCCGTCGCGAGGAGCAGCGGCACGGGGAACGACGGCGAGAGAACGAGCGCTATCGCAAGGAGGGCTACTTCTCAGCCGCATGCGCAGAAGTAGGTCAAAAGCCTCCGAGTCGGTATGCCTACCTGGTCCCGGACTCCGAAGAGCTCAGAAAGATCGTCGAAAGGATCCAGCGGCAGTTCGTCGAACAACACGACGTCTACACCATCTTCCTGAGCTCGAGTCTCGTTCGAATGAACTCCGGGGATCTGGTCCAAAAGGATTGGAACGTGCTCGAGTTCGTCGTCACGAACGGAAAGGGCGGCACGCTGCACGTTATCTTGAACGGCAGCGGCCCGGGGCGCGCCGCCTGGACGCTCGGCGCGGTATCTGCCGAGCAAGCCGTGCGGCGCGCCGTCGGATTCGCTTAGGGGGCAGTCAAGGTCGCGTAGAACGACCAGTGCCACGCCACGAAGTTCGGCGAGGTTGAGAAGGTCGCGGGGAGCGGTTGATACGGACGCGAGAAGTACGCGGCGTTGACCCCGCCCGGTTGAGACGCGAAGTGCAAGCCGTCCGAACTCGGCGCATAGGCGAGCCAGTACTTGCCTGGAGCGAGCGAGAGCGGCGCGACGACGGGCTGCGTGTTCCAGCCGACTACCGGCGTGAACTCTGCCGTAGCGGCCATGAGCGTCTGCGGGTTGCCGGTGGCGTTCGAGTCGTAGATCCCCATTCGGAGCTGGCCCGCCGCCGTGTTCACATGAAACGAGATGCTCTGCACCGTCGCGCCCTGACTTAGATCCGCCGGCTGCGAAACGACGAGCCCACCGTTGCCGTAATCGTCCGTCGACAGGACCGACTGCTCGCCGATGATGATCGTCGTCGTACCGCCCGTCGAGGCGCCGCCCGTCTCGCTGGCGCCTCCAGTGGATGCGCCGCCGGTCTCGGGAGCTCCCCCTGTTTCCGGAGCGCCGCCTGTAGCGCTTCCGCCAGAAGAGCTGTCGGGCGATCCATCGGCCGATGCATCGCTCGGTACGCCCCCGCTCGAAGTGCCGCCAGTTGGAGCTCCACCTGTGGGCGCGCCGCCTGTGGGTGCGCCTCCTGTTGCAGCGCCGCCCGTTGACGGCGCGCCTCCAGTGGATCCGCCGGCGCCGCCAGTGCCGGAGCACGAAGACGAATCGCTCATGTACGCGATCACCGGTGCTTGGCCCCAAGCGTTCGCACCGAAGAAGTCGATAGCGCCGTCGTGGTTGAGATCGGCGCCGCGGAGGTTGTGAAGCGCGTCCGTTCCAAGCACGGTGGCGAGCCACGATGCTCCTTGGTTCAGGTACAGGATGAGCCTGCCCTGACCTTCGAATTCGCTCGCCGCTACGTCCGGAGATCCGTTGTGGTCGATGTCGGCGACCACGAAGTTGTGTACTTTCGTGAGGCCGGTGTCGATCACGTGCTCCGTCCACGACGGGGCTTGAAACCAGGAGAGGCCTCCGACCGCTTCTGAGACACCGAGCACGATGTCCGGCAAGCCGTCGCGGTTCACGTCGCTTACGTGCACGCTCGCGTAGTCGTTCCAGGATGCGAACGTGTGCGACGTCCAGGCCGTCGTCGCCATGTCCCCCGCAGGGCATTCCATCCACACGCCGCCGACGACGATATCCAGGCGCCCGTCGCGGTTCACGTCGGCGACGGCGAGCCCGTTTCGTCCAACGCCCGGTTCGAGCGTGAAGACTTGGTAGTCGCTCGGCGACGTCGTCTGCAAGTACACCTGCACCGCCGGCAGGCTCTCGCCGCGCGAGACGATGTCCGGCTTTCCGTCGTAGTTGATGTCGATGATGATCGAGTCGTGCGTGCCTAGCCCAACCGGGTTCATCCAGTGAAGTGTGAACGAGGAGCCGAGCCCAACGTTCTCGTACCAGAACTGACCGACTACGGCGTCGATGTCGCCGTCCCTGTCGAGGTCGCCGACGGCGCTGGCGCTGTCGCTCGGGCCACCGTTACCGAGGACGCGGCGAACCCAGGTCGGGTTCTCGTACCAGACGATGGCGCCCACGTCGTTCGCGACGAGGAGATCCGGCAGACCGTCGTTGTTGAAGTCGGCGATGCTCTTCATCCACGGGTTGTTGAGGCCCGCGGAGTCGACGACTATTCGCTGGTAAGAAGTGAGCGCTGATCTCACTACGCCTTGCTTGCTCGGCGAAGACTCAGAGCAGGACCAGAAAAGTAGAGCGGACAGTGAGATCAGTTTGAGCCATGCCTTCATGATGTGTACTTTCGCGCCTTTCAAGATAGGAAGGGGTTTAGAGGAACCCGATGGTCGCCGGAGTGACTTTCACGCCCTTCAACTTGAGTTGAATCGTTTGCGTGAAGAGATCGGAGAGGAACGTGGGCGTCGGAACCGTCGCCGGCGAGAGCGGCGGGTTCGGCGGCGGCCCGGCAACTTGCGGTTCGGAGAACTGTCCGAGCGGCGCGCTGAGCGCAGCGTTCGACGGCTGCGCGGCCATCGACGGCGAGATCCGGTAGGCGCCCGTCAGTTGATTGATGACGGCGGCGCCTTCGATCTTCCGGAGCTCGTCGTTGTACCGGCGGCGATCCAATCCGGAATAGACCTCCGTGAGCGTCACGACCTTCGCAGTGACGGCGGCGACGGTGTAGAGCGTGCCGAACTGCGACGCGAAGCGGAGGGTGTTACCGGCAGCGAGCACGCCCGTCTGATCCTCGACTGTCGGCACGTTCGTCGAGCCCGTCGTTACGAGGAAGTCGCCCTCGAGCTGGGGCAGCGTGGCCCCCTGAGCGGCGAGCGCGAAGTACGACGGCGGCAGGTAGACGAGCGAGCGATTGATGAGCGCTTGCGCCTGATCGGTGAGATCGCGGTACGTGTTGTCGAGGTTGATCGCTGGCGCCGATCCTTCGATGGCGCCCGCGCCGGATCCGAGAGGCGTGCCGGCGGGAACTGCGGGGACGTCGCTCGAGAGACCGACGAGCGTGAGCTGCCCTACACTGTTACCGAACCCGCCAACCGTCGCGACGATGAGATTCGCGACGATGTCGACGTCGACGCTCGCGGGATCGAGCGTGAACTCTGCTGGGCGCTTCCCGGTGAGCGACACCGTCACGTTGAACGGGCCCGCGCCGGTGGAGTCGAAGTAGAAGAGCGTCACCGTGCGCGCGCCGGAGCCGGCGGCGATTGCCGGCTCCGTAGCGACGCCGTTGGTGTCATCCTCCGACGTCGAGTACACCGCGACCTTCGTGGCGGGATCGGAGACTTCCTTGAACGCTCGCGTGTTCGTGCTCGTGCCCGTGTACGCCGCCGTGAGATTCACCTGGGTCGCGGTCACTCCCGCGACTTGGTAGAAGACACCTTGCTGCGAGAGGAACTGGATCTGATCGCCGATATTGAGCGCGGGCACTTGCGTCGCCGTAGTCGGCACCGTGAGAAGCCCGTTCGTGACGAAGAACGATCCGGCGAGTGATACCGTTTTGAGAAGCGGGTACGGAAGGCCCGGCGGCGTTGCCGTTCGTGGGTGACACGGAAACGGCGGCGGCGCTTGACCAGCGGCGGGCGTCATGTTGAGCGTGAGCGTGCGAGCCGCGCCCGTCGGAGTCGTGACGGTATCGTCGTCGGCGACGACGAGTCCGAAGAACTGCCCGAGCACAGGGTCGGTGACGGGGTCTGAATAGAGATCGACCGCGGCGAGCGCGGCTTGCGCCTCTGTCGGACCGAAAGTGCTCTTGGAAACGTCGACTTCCCACTCGAGAACGACCTGGTTGGGCATGGTGGAAGGGTACACCCTCGACCCCCTCCGGCCCCAGTGCTCACCACGTGCCCGTCAAAAGGCCGCCTGCACGCCTCCTGCACGCCGACGGAAACCCCTTCCGAAACCCCGGGGGTGCGTGCAATGGAGCGTGCGGGCCGCTCGCGCGTTCGTGGGCGCAAAACGGCCGTCGGAGCGGCTTGAATCTGCCAACCTTATCCATGTAAGATTAGGAAGTGGCGGATAATGAAGATAAGGTTAGCAACTCCGATGCGACGCCGTCGGACGCGCAAAACGGCAATTCCGCATCAACGCCTACCAGTTCCAGTGGAACCGAGCCGCCGGCTCCCACGGCTCCCACGGCCGCCGTGGTCGTCGTGGTGCCTCCGGGGACCACACACGTCCAATCCGCCGCCCCCACAGTGCGGGACCCCTTCGCAGAAGGCGCCAGGGCCGTCGCGGCGTACCTCCGGTCGCAGCTCTCGCCGAGGAGCCGGCAGAACGCCTTGGACGCTCTCAGGCGGCTTTCCCGCATCGTTTTGAGGGATGACGACGCGAACCCCACGCAGATCCCCTGGCCGGCCTTCGGCTACGAGCAGGTGACGACGATCCGGACGGCGCTCTACGAGGCCACGCGCCGCGGAGAGATTACGCCCGGCACTGCAAACCTTACGCTGTCTCACCTACGGGGTTTGATCCGCACGATGTACGCCCTGAAGCTCGTCACGGCCGACCAGCACGAGCTCGTTCATTCCGGCGCTCTGAAGAGCGTCCCTGGCGCCCGGCAGCCCCGCGGACGCGCCTTGACGGCCCCCGAGGAGCGAACGCTCAGAGAGGCGGCCAGGGGGTTCGACGGCTACCGGGGGGCGATGCTCGACACGGCGATCGTGCTCGCCATCGGCGCGGGGCTCCGGCGCGAGGAGATCGCCCGGCTCGCCGTCGAGGGCCTCTCCCCCGGGACCCTCACCGTCGTCGGCAAGGGCAACAAGGAAAAGCAGATGCCGATCGATGCGCAGATGCAAGCCGCCATCGACTCCTGGCTCGAGGAGCGAGCTCGGATCGGCGCGACGCACGGGGGGCTCTTCTGCTCGCCGAATCGGCCCGACTGCGTGCTGTCGTCGTGGAGCTTTTGGTCTCTCGTGCGAGAGGCCGCGCACGACGCCTTCGGGGGCGACGGCAAGTGCAAAAGCGGATGCAAGTGCATCGACGTCGTCACGGGGCCCCACGACTTCCGGCGCACGTTCGCGACGCGCCTACTCGATCAAGGGTTCGACATCCGGCAGGTGCAAGTGCTCATGGCGCACGAGTCGGTGGAGACGACCGCGAACTACGACAAGCGGGCGACCGAGGAGCTCTTCGCGAAGCGTCGAACGACGAGGGTGATCGCGTGAGAACGCTCTCCGATCTCACGGCTGTAATCCGCATCGCGCTCGCGACGCATCCGAAGGTCACCATCGAGAACGCCAAGCCAAGCCCGAAGCGTCTCTGGCGTGTACTGAAAAAAGAGCTCCCGGTGTGCGACGTCACCTTCGATGACCGCAATGTGTACGTCACCTGGAAGAAGGTCCCATGAAAAAGCCGCTGCCCGAGAACGTGACGATCCGTTGCTGCGCCTGCAAAGGCATGGTGACGTTCAAGGCGCCGAGGGAGAACGACCGACCGACGTTCTTCCACACGATGCCGTACTGCGAACGGTTCGATCAAACGAACACGGCCGACGCCGTCATCCAATACTTCCGCGACTGCGTGACGGCCGACAACGCACGCAAGGGGGCGTCGTGAAGAAGCGGCTCGTGATCTCCAACGTGCTGGCGCTGCCGCCTGACACGGTGACATCGACTCTGATCGTGTACGGGGGCAAGGGGATGGGCAAGACGGTGTTCGGCGCCGTCGTCGCCGAAGAGCTCGACAAGGTGAGCTACCGCTGGTCGTGGCTCGATCCACTCGGCGTCTCGTGGGGGATCACGCACTCGGCGGACGGCAAAGGCCCCGGCGTGAAGTGCCTCATCCTCGGCGGAATCCACGGCGACATTCCGATCTATCCCGACAGCGGGCTCGCCGTCGCCGATACAGTCGTCGAGGAGTCGTGCAACGTGCTCGTCGACTTCAGTCGCACGTCGACCGGTAAGATGTGGTCTGTCGGCGAGCGCATTCGATTCGCGACGGCCTACGCGCGCCGGCTCTTCGAGCGCCAAGGCGAGATCATTCGCGGGCGTCGGCGAGAGCCGCTCATGCAGTTCCTCGACGAGGGCGCGCGGTACATCCCGCAGATCGTCCCCGCGGGGAGTCCCGATCTCGCGCTCTGCGTGTCGGCGTGGCAACAGCTCGTCGAGGAGGGCAGAAACGTCGGCGTTGGTGTGTGCGTTCTCACCCAGCGGAGCGCGCGCATCAACAAGGACGTCGCCGAGCTCGCGGACGCCATGGTCGCATTCCGCACCGTGGGGCCTAAGTCGCGCGCGGCCGTCATGGACTGGCTCGGCGATCACGTCGAGAAAGAGCGGCTCAAGGATCTCTCCGACCAGGTGCGAAAGCTACCAAAGGGAAGCGCGCTCATCGTGTCGCCGGGCTGGCTCGAGTTCGAAGGCGTCGTGCCCATTCGGATGCGCCGCACGTTCGACTCGTCGGACACGCCGAAGCCAGGCAAGAAGATGCGGACGGCTCGAGGCCCAGGCGCAAAGCCGAACTTGGAGAAGATCCGAGCTCGGATGGCCGAGACCATCGAGCGCGCCAAAGCCGAGGACCCGAAGGAGATCAAGAAGCTCCTCTCGGATCGCGACAAGCGCATCGTCGAGCTCGAGAAGAAGCTCGGCATCGCCATGTTGGACGCGGATCGCAAAGGGCGAGCGGTGGCGGCGGCCGTCGTACCCAAGAAAGCGGTGGTGCCGGTAAACTGGAAGCGCATGCAACGGCGAATGGCCTCGGAGCTGAAACGCGGATTCGATGAGATAGAGAGGCTAGCGAGCAACGTGCTCGTCGACGAAGAAGTGCTCCACGGGCAAGATCTGCGAGCGGCGCAAGCCGAGAAGACACCCCCGCCGGCGCCCTCTCCGGCGCCCCCGAAGAGGGCGTTCAAGCCGAACGGCGCGTCGAACGGGGCGTCGAGAGACCCCAGCATCGGCGAGAGCGGTCTCTGCCGCATGATGATCGCGCTCGCGCAAAGCTCCGAGGGGCTCTCGCGTCGCACCCTCGCGATCCGCGCCGGTCTCTCGCCGAGAACCGGTACGTTCATCACGTACTTGAGTCGCGGGCGCACAGCGGGATGGATCGAGGGCGGAGAGCGTGGGGCGACGGCGATGATCCGGATCACCGACGCCGGTGTCACGGCGCTCGGGCACTACGAGCCGCTGCCCGCCGGCGACGCCCTTTTCAACTACTGGCTCCACGAGGTTGGCCGGGACAGCGGGGCCGGGCGTATGATGGTTGCGTTGAAAGAAGCGTTCCCCAACGCGTTGTCCCGCGTCGAGCTCGCCGAGCGGTCGAACCTGAGCGCCAAGACGGGCACGTTCATCACGTACCTCAGTCGTCTTCGAGGGCTCGACCTAATCGACGGCGAAGGCCGGAGCGAGATGCGCCTCGCACAGGATCTAGTCGGATGATCGGGCCGCTCGTACTTGGGATCTTCCTCGGACTCGTCGTCGAGTTCGTGTTCTCGTTCGCGTGGGTGCTCGGACGTTTCAGGCGACTCAGAGAGGAGCCGTGCTCGGCGTGCGGTCGCCCTTCGGCTGTTCTCACTCAAGTGGTCGATCTCGAAACGCGAGAGCAGCTCGCCGCGTCGATCCTCTGCGCGCCGTGCCTGCACCACGTCCGGAAAGTCACCGTCGAATCGCCGGCGCCTTGGGCGTCGAACTGGAAGTAACGATGTTAATCGTGACACCGAAGCCTGGAGATGTGCTGCTCGGCTGCGTTCACCGCCCTAACCCCTACGCCGCGCACATCTTCCAACTACACGAAGGCATCAACTTCAAGCGCCCCGACGGAACTCTTGGCGAAGCGAAGTGGATCGCGCTCTGCGCAGCGTGTTTCCGCGATCACGTCGACAGTCCGATGAAAGCACCGATCGGGTGCGATCTCGTTTGGCACGAGAACGCCGCGCCCATCGAGTACAAGGACCCATCATGATCGACGACGACGACGTATCCTTCACGATTCTAGCGTGGCCGGTAGTGGGGCCGGTCTCGCTAGTTCTCGGTATCTTCGTGGTCGGCATCATGTGGGCCGTCTCCTGTCAAAACTCGAACGAGTGCTCGAAGCGAGTCTGCGCGCACGGCCACGGCAAGGTGGTAGACAACGAGTGCCTCTGCGTGGAGTCGCCGAGATGATGGTGAAGCACGACACCGTCACCGAGCTCCGCAAGGACACCATCGCGCTCAAAGAGCTCGCGGATCTCGAAGAGATCGTCGACGTGCCCACGAGCCGCGGCGGCTATCCCTTCTCGGACTGGGAGAGGAAGTTCATCTGCGACGTGCGCCGGCAGCACGACGACACGCTCGAGTTCACGCAGAAGCAGCGGGATAAGATCCGCGACATCTGGTACGCCGTCGACTTGAAGAAGCGCGCGGCGCCCGACGAGCAAGCGCAGAACCTCTTCTCGGCGTTGAGCCCGGCGCGTCAGGCGGAGATGCGCGAGCGCGCGAAGAAAGTGAAGCTCCCGTGGGAATAGACGATGACGACGAGGGCGAGACCGACGAAGGCGAGCAGTTGATCCCCGGCCGCTATCAGGAAGAAGTCCTGGCCGAGGGCGTGATCCATCCGACGACACGCGGGTGGATGGTGGACGCCTGGCTCACCGGCAAGCCGCCGACGGTGCGATTCATCATCTCCGAGCTCGGAGACGACGGCCTCATGTACGTGCGCGCTTCGAGTGACGATAAGAACGACGACGGGCCTAGTGCGTCTGGGAAGAACTACATCGAAGCGCTAGATGCGCTCGAGAAGAAGCTCTCGGAGAAGCTTCTCTCCTAGACCCCGACTGACCACGTCATGTTCCAGCCATCCCAGATGTAGGCGCCCCACGCGGTAGCGCTCAACCTATGCGCGTCGGCCGTCGACGCCTGCGCGCCGTCTGCCGAGACCCATCTGCCGCCGAGCGGGACCCATCCCTGACCGGGAACGAGCGCGTAGGGGTAAAAGAGCACGGGCGCCGTCTTAGGCGACGGCGACGGCCGCGCACGCGCGTGCCGTCATGACGCCGTTTTCGAACGCGAAGAGGTAGAGCACGTTGTCGGGGCCCCGCACCATCGTGGGCTTGCCGCTCGACATGCCGAGGGCCATCCTGGCCGCCTTGTCCATTGCTGGGAGCAGCGGCGAGATCGGATCGCCCCACGTGCGGCAGGTCTCGGTGCGCGTCACGACCTCGGGGTTGTAGGGCTCGCCCCACCAAGGCGCCGCCCAGATCTGCCGGGAGCCACCGCGCGCGAACGTGCGGGCGCCTCCTCCGCCGTGTCGATGCCCGTGCCCGCCGTGGCCGTGGCCTCCATGGCCTCCGTGCGGCGGACCGCTCAAGGCCGTCATCTCCTTCGGATACGGCGCGTATCGACCCGCTGCGATGGCTGTAGCCGGCGGGACGACTGGGGCCGGCTTCCCCGGCGCCGTCGACGCCACGATCTGCGCGCCCGCCGGCGTCTTCTTCACGGGTGCCGGCGTCGGCGCTGCTTTGAGAATCGGGGGCTTCTTCGCCGGTGGGGCTTTCAGCACTGGAGGGGCCTTCTTCGGCACCGGGATCCCCTTCGTCACACCCCACTTCTGGGCCGCGTCGATGAGCGCCGCGTACACGGCCTTGTCGTCGGGAGCTTTCGCCCACGCCCCGAGCGCGTTCGCGAGCGTGGTGTCCGCAGGCTTCATTCGGCCCTGCCACGCTGCGGCCCACTGCCACGACGTACCGACGAGCTGTTGACGAGCGGCCTTGTCGGCAGGGTTCGCGCCGAGCACCATGAGCGCCGCGAGCATCTTCTTGTCCATGTCCTCCGGTGTCGGAGGACGCGGCGCCATCGGCGCAATGAAGATCACGGGAGGCGCTTTCACGACGTTGTCGAGCCAGCCGATCTTCGGCGCCTGCACCTTGAGCGCAGCGTCGAAGCCCGAGAGCTTCGCGGGAGTGAGCTTGCCGCGCACGGCGGAGACCGCCTTCTCGCTGATCCCCTTTTGGCTGAGGAGGCCGGCGGCGAGCTTGAACCCCTCTTGCGGCTCGCCGGCGGCGATCCCTTTGATGGCCGTAGCGAGCGGCGCAATCTTCGCAACCGCCTGCGCGCCGGTGTCGATGATCGACTTGAGCTGAGCGGGCGCGAGATCCGAGAGACCTTGAGCGATCGAGTTCTGAAGATTCTCGCCCGTCGCGATAGCGACGCCGATGTCGAACGCTTGCTTGGCGCCTTCCGGTAGCTGAGCGCGTGCGGCTTCGATGACCGCCTTGTCGACGCTCTTGCCGCCGACAACGCCCATTGCGACGTCGAACGCTGCGGCGCCTGCCGGTCCGCCCGGGACCGCGCCGCGTAGCGCGGCTTTCGCAACCTCGTCGATGCTCTTGCCCTCTGCGAGCGCAGTGCCGGCAGCGATTGCCGCTGCCACGCCGGTGCCGATCCCCGGCACGAACGAGACGACGGTCTGCACGTAAGGCGCGACGTCTTTGATGATCTTCAAGTCGCGCTTGAAGTTGTCGATGAGTGCCCTGTCGAGCCGCTCACCGGAAGCGATTGCGTCCGCGAGCTTGAACGGCTGCGCGGCGGCGCTCGCTATGATGTTGGAAACGTCGCTCACGATCGGAATCTCGATCGGGTTGATCTTAACGTTGATCCCCGCAGCGTTGGCTGCCGTTTGGACGGCCGCCGTCGCGACTTGACCAGCCGCCTTGACGGGGAGCGTGATGGGCGCCGTGACTATGTCGACCAGGACGTCGAAGAAGCCGTCGACTGTTCCGTGAGACCCCTCGAGCCGTTCACCCATCCCGAACGTTGCAGGTCTCCCGTTTATGTGGACGAGTGACGTGCGCGATTGGGTTCGAGCGGGCGAGCCGCCATAGGGGGCGTACATGCCTCACAGTGTACTCCTGCGGCCCAGATCCGAGGAAGCACTAATTGTCAAGCAGTTACGAGCGGTCCGACGGCTGACGATCGCCGGTGGTCCGACCAGAGTGATCGCGCGAAGTGAACGGCTATCAGCCCTCGCCGAACGGCAAGAGTTGAAACGGCCCCGGCTGGGGCACGCAATCCGCGTTGTACTCTGTCGCTTTGAGCGTGATCCCCACGCCCGGAACGAAGCCAGCCAGGTTCGTGCCGCCGATGACCGCACCCTGCGATGCGGTGTAGAGCATCCACACCGTGAGAGGCACCGTGTCGCCGACGCCTGCGGGGACGGTGAACGCGGCCAGCGCGCTCATCGAATAGTACGTCGAGTCCGATTGGTTCGGACCGACGGGAGCCGGAATGCGCGTGCCCGCTTGCGAATTGGCGACGAGGAAAAAGTCGGTGGGGAACGTGGGCGCCGGCACGAACGACACGGCGACGCTGCCCGTAAACTGGAGCTCGCTCACGTTGCCGTCGCCGCCCGGATTGCCGACAGTGGCGGCCCACTCGACTTCCACGACGTTGCCGCGCGTGACTTCGGCGAACTCTACGGCAAGCGGCGTGGTCGCCGGATCGGTGCGCGGCATTGGCGCGCTTCCGACTTGTGTCGGCGCTATGATCGTCGACGGCGGCTGATCGTAGCCGACCTGCAAGAGGCACGACGCGCCTTCGCTGCCGCCGCCGGCGGGGCCAGTAGGCCCAGTGGGGCCTTCGCCTGCGCTTCCTTCGGGGTACGTCTCTCGCGCGTAACGCCCTCTGCCTGCAATGTGAGCCATGGGTTACCTCTTCAAACGGAGAATCCGTAGACGGCCCACTCGACCGTGCGCGGCGACTCGGATCCGGAGTCGTGCGTGATCTGCACGTTGAACTGCGTGGCTGGATCGGCGATCTCGTTACGCAGAAAGCGCCACGCGATCTCCATGTTGCCTTGAGAGGCGACGGCCTCGCCGCCCCAGTGCTCGCCCTCGTGCATGTCCGGCGCGTAGATGAAAACTCCAATGCGCTCGTTGGCGGCGCGCGTGAACGGGCCTAAGATGACCGAAGAGACGTCGGCGATCTCGACTGATCCGGAGTCGATGAGCCGCAGCAGGCTGTCACCGCCTCCTCCGGGACCCGTCGGCCCGGTTGGCCCCTCCAAGCGAGGCGCCTCCGGATATGTTTCCGTTGCGTAACGGCCTTTGCCGGCGACTCTTGCCATAGCTCAGACCGTACCATCCTTGACGATTGCGCGGAAGTATGGGTTTGCAAGCCCGTCACGCAGCGCGCGTATGCGCTCGACCACGTTGGCCGGCGATAGCCCCAGCTCGACCAGGGCGAGCCCGGCAATGACGCCGGATCGATTCCGGCCTTGGATGCACGTCACGAGCACGCGCTTTCCCGCGCGCACTCTTTGAGCGACCTCTCGAGCGCTTCGTCGAATGATCGCTTTCTCTACGAGTGTCGGCGGAGGCCCGCTGTCATCGAGCGGCGCGCGGATGATCTCGTATCCTGGGAGCGTCACGCGCGCCTTCGGACCTTGATCTTGATACTCCTTCGCTGCGAGCACGATGACGTCGAACGGAAGCTGCGCGTTCGACGGCGGAGCGCTCCCCTGCGCAAGCCGGCCGTTCGTGAGCAGGTACGTGTAGCCGATCGGAGCGCTCACGCGCGCCTCCCGTACTCGCGCTCTGCCTTCACGGCCATGTGGTTGCCGAGCGCCCAACCGGCGAAGCCGAGACCGACCATGCCGAGCGGGCCGCCGAGCATGTAGCCGACGAGGCCGCCGGCGCCGATGCCGAGGCCCTTCACGGTGTACGCCGTGCGGAGCTCTAGAGGCGGGATCCGTTCGAGCTCTTCGCCGAAACCGATCACCGGCTTGCCGTTGCGCATCATGGAAACCACCCGTAGCCTTCATCGAGTCCGGCGACGCCGGCGTCGAGCTTCGCGAGCAGCGTGACTCCATGGTGATAGCCCCACGGCTTCACCGGTCCCTCGGGCTCGTGGAAGTGTTGCTCGATCCACGTCGCGTAGGTTTTGCCGTCGGAGGCTGTGAACGGAGCGAGCGTGCCGTACTGCATCGTCTTGAAGCCCGATGTGTTTTGGAGTTCGGCCGCTTTCGCACGAAGCTCCGGAAGCGCGCTGACTTCGACCCCGGTAACGCGTCGCCACCCACCCGGCACCGGAAGGATGACTCTCGTCTGCTCGCCGTAGGTTTGCAGCGGCTCGGGCGGCGGAGGCGTCGCCGGCGTCGACTTTCGAGTAGCCAAGAGGATGCCGCCCACCGCCGCCGCCGCTGCGCCCCCCGCTATGATCCAGGGGTTCATCATGCCCACGCCTCCCGAGCTCGGTAGGCGCTGTAGCCCGCCGCAGCGACGAGCGCCACGACGCCGGCGGCAGCGCCGAGAGTGCGAAAGAGCGACTGTTTAGGTGGACGGACGGCGGGACACGCGAAGAGCGCGACTTGAGCGTAGTTGATGCGCCGATCGGTGTGCGCGAGATCGGGCCGCGGTCGCTCGAACTGATTCTGAAAGACGACGGTCGCACTTTCGAGCGTCGGTGACGCGACGAGCGGCCCGAGCCCCAGGCTCGCATCCGTTTGGAGCTCGTACCAAAGGAACTCTAGTTGCGTATCGATCTCCCACGGGTCCCGCCCGGTTGAAGATGCGAGCGCGAGCAGTCGATCCCAGCGGGCTGGGCTCCACATCGCAATGCCGCGATGAGGCAAGTTGTCGGTGTCCATAGCGACAATTCGAGAGTCGAGTCTCGACTCGAGCTCGAGGTTGCCGATGATGGCCGCCGCCTGATAGTCGCGAAGGCCTCGATTCACGAAAAAGTCGAAAGCGACGGCCGCGTTCGGAGAGCAACCGAGATCAGGCACGGGCCACCTCGCTTTCCTCGAGCTGTCGCACCAGTTGCGCGGCACTATCCGCGTGCGCATCCGCCCGTTTCCAGTCGCCGTGCGCGATGCTCTCTTCCAAGTGGCTCGCGGTGAGCCCGAGCCGTAGTATTACAAGCTCTCGAGGCGTGAGACTTTTCGAGAAGCGCTCGACCGCTCTGAGCACTCCGTCCAGCAAGACGCGGAAACGCGCGGCCTCTTCGTCGCCAAGCGCGAACCCGGGCACCACGCGGCCGTTTCGGCGAATCGTCTCAGGCACGGGGCACTCTCCTCCACATCGGCGCGACCGCGTCTGCGATCTCGTCCGCCCACAGCATGTACCCCAACCGATCCGGGTGAAGGCCGTCTTTGCTGAGCGGCACCGTCGTGGCCGGAACCGTTTGCACGCCGAGCGACGCGATAGCGTCTCGCACGGCAGGAGCAGATACGGCCGCCGGCGGCTCGATCCACACGACGCGCGCGCCGAGACCGTGAAGTGCTCTGACGATCGTCTGGTAGTTCGTGCTGTTCGGTGTCTTCCCGTCGTTCACGCCGAGGCTCACTAGAACGACGTCGGGCTTGAACGCCGGAAGCCAGTCGCCGCACGAACCGCACGCGCTCGAGTGCGCCGCCCACTGCGACGTGTTCGTGCCGACGTGCCCTTCGAACTTGAAGTTCGGAAAACGCTCTTTGAGAAAGTTGTCGAGGCCTGCCGCATACGAGTCGCCGATGATCGCTATGCGCTGGTTGACCTGCGCTTCGGCCTGCCGGCGCTTCGAGACAGAGATCGCTTTACCGATTCCGAACACACCGAGGACGACGCCGCCGGCGGCGAGGGCTTTCCAAGGTATGCGGCTCTTCGCCACGGCGCCTCAGAGGTGGTAGATCGCGACCGAGGTTGCGTAGTCGAGCACGCCATCGGTGCGTAGTTGGGGTGGGAACCCGGCGGGGGCGTCGGACGGAATCCCCTCTTCCACGAGAAAAGCGTTGAGCGTCTTCTGCAAAGTCGAAAGCAGCTTTTTCCACTTCGGGTTGCTCGGATCTCCGTCTACGTCGCTAACGCTGTAGTCTGATGGCGTGAGGCCCCACTCGCCCATCTCGCTCGGCCGTTTGGCGAGCGCTTGAGCGATGATCATCTGGAACGGTTGCACTTGACTCGCAGCAGTGATCGGTTGGAGGAGCGCGTTCGACGTCGCCGTCGGTGCGGGCGTCGGTGCCGGCGGAGGCAGCGGCTTGGCCTTCTCTGCCGCCATGGCGCGTCCGACGAGGAACCCAGCCGTTCCAGCGACCACGCCGGTGGCGAAAACTCCGAAGACGACGCCGGCGCGGCTCATAGGCCCATAGAGCCTATCATTATTCAAGCTGAGAGTGAAAAAACCCTTGATTGTCGCCGGTATACGCTCACGCGCACGGGGCTTTGGAGACGCTCTTCGCGCCCAGATCGCGCTCAGTGAACGTCGCCGGCTTTTTGGCGCGCACGAAAACACCGGGAGCCGCGGGATCTTCCAAGACTACGAGCTCTTCCATGTCGGAGAAGATCTCCAAGGCATCTTGCCTCGTGAAGCGCCAGTAGTCGCCGGGGTGATCGTGCTGAGGGAACCCGGGCGATCTGGTCGTGAGTAGCAGCAGGCCGCCAGGGACGAGCGCTCTCTTCATGTTCGAGACCGCTCCCCACCAATCTGAGGCGTGCTCTAGCATCTCGGTGCTCACGACGACGTCGAAGCGCTCTGGCCCGTAGAGATCAACGATCTCGGCGGCCTGGCACACCCGGTCTACTTTCGGGCCCGGTCGTATGTCGACGCCGATGTACTCAGCGGGCCCGAGCGGTTCGAGCACTCGACGCGGAGATCCATTCACGTCGAGGGCGCCGACCTCGAGCACTCTCTTACCAGCGACGTCGGCCGCCGAGGCGTGCGCTTCCAAGAATCCGTATACCGACCCGTGCATCATAGCCTCCGAAACCAGAAGGACGGCCCTTCCCACCCTGGGCCGTGCACAGCGCTTTCCCTCGAATACTCAGCAGTAGTCACGTTTACGGTGAGGCTCTTCTGCGCCCCGAACTCATCGACGGCCGACTTGACGCCGCACCCGTTGTAGTAGTCATGCCCCGCCATGATTCCTTTTTTCTTGAGCTTCGTGTACCAAGAGCGGAGATCACGCAACGCCGCAGCGTGACTGTGGTCCGCGTCTATGTAGATGAAGTCGACAGATTCGTGCGGAATGGCTATGGCGGCGATGTGCGAGTATTGCCGAACGATCTTCACGTTGGCGTGCTTGGCGAAGTCCGCCGTGACTTGGCGAAAGCGCTGTTCCTGATCGCTGTCCGATAGGTGGTTGCCTTCGAAGGGCCCCCAACAGTCGACGGCGTACAGTCTCGAGCACGTCGGCCAGGTCGCCAAGATCTGCTTAGTGAAGTGGCCGCCCGCGACGCCGATCTCGACGACGACTCCTTGCGGGTTTTCTTGCGCTGCCAGCTCCAGAATTGAGATGCGATCCGAGATCATGTGTAATACCTCGAGTCCTCCCACGAACGTGCGAAGACTTCAACTTTCTCTTCGATTCGCTTGCCGTCCATGTCGGAGGCGAGCGTGTTCAAGTTCCTTCCGATCTTGTACTCGGACAGCACGAGCGACCTCGTGCGACTGTGGTTGTGCAAGTGCTCAGCGGGATTGTTGGAGTAGAGAGGCCCGCAGAGCAGGCACGTGCGGCACACCCACACGCCATCACCTTCGCGGACGTCGATCTCTCCGAGAACTCTCCTTGAGGCGATGTCGAAGCGTTTCGGCTCCAGCACGTAGAGGGCGGCAGCGCAGGCAGCGCAAGGCTCCAGGAAAGCGTAGTCCGGCGGCACGTTCGCACGTCCCGCGTGCCCGCCGTACCTGTGATGTAGTCGATACATCTTGTGGGCTACCCGCTTTCCTCGCAGGTGTGCACGACGCGCGCGGATGCAAAAGTCGATGTCCTCGTAGTGGACAGTGTTAGTGAACGTCTCATCGCAGCCGTTGAGCGACAGCCACTGGTCGCGGAAGATCATGACGTTGCCGTAGCAGTTCGAGGGCAGCAGGCTCTCAGGCTCGTCCGCGTCGCTGTCGGGCCCCCACCGCGCGCCCGCCGAGCCCGATGACGGCGGTATAGCGTCCCATCGTACCTCGTCGCTGTCCGTGTTCCAGATCTTCGTGTTGTGATCGGTTTCTGGATGCGCGAATTCAGGCGAGGGGGAGTCGCAGTTGTGGAACCTGAAGTCGATGTTGGTCGTGCTGTTCAAACAGATCTCGGTGAAGTCGGGCCGCACGAAGCGCCAGCACGACAAGCGCACGATCTTCGGTGACTCCGAGTAGCAGTAGCCGGCGTTGAAGACGGCGCAGTCGAGCTTTTTCGCCACGCGAAGGTTCGGCTGGTAGGGCACGTGGATGATGTCGAGCCCGTAGCGCTCGGCGAGTTCGCTCGAGTACACTTTGCGCTTGCTGTAGTGGCTGTCGATGAGCAGGACGGTGAAGTCTTTCGCCCGCTGTTCCGAGAGACACTTGAGCTGAGCTCGAAGCAGGTTGTCGCCTTCGTAGAAGAACGAGGGTGTCATCGCGACAGTGAGAGGTTTCACGGCTGCACCTTTTTCTGAAACACGGCCCACGTCTCGTGATCTTCCATGCGCGTGAAACCCGATTCCATGAGCAGTACTTGCGCCTTCTGCGTTGTCGGCCAATTCGTATCGTCGAACGCCCAGTATCCGCCGCGTCGGATCTTTGGCGCCCACAGCGTGACTTCCTGGCACGTGATCTCCTCTGAGTGGTTCGAATCCTGGTGCAGGAGGTCGACGGTTTCGTCCCCGTAGAACGCGACCACCGCGCGCGAAAGCATACGCACCAGGCGCGCGTACTGAACGAGCCCGAGCCGGTACAACGCCTCCTCGGCGACATTCTCGATCGCCTTGTAGTCGAGCTGCGCCCACCACTCGTCGTTGGCGGGGTCGTTCGTGCCCTCGAGCGCAGCAGAAGCTGTGTAGGGATCGATTCCGTCTACTCGCCCCGACTCCTGGGCGCGCAGCGTGAGCGCTATCGCTACTAGGCTCCGGCCGCCAAACACGCCGAGCTCGATACAGAGAGAGGCGCCGCGAGCGAGCGCGGCCATGCGCTTGGCCTTGTCGACGGTGCACCACCCGGGCAGCTTAGGAAGCTCGTGCGTAATAACCTTGTCGACTTCCGATTGAGCCATCTCGTCGTTCATGGTTCGATCCTTTCCAGCTCCCGGACTTCTTGCGCGTCCGTCTCTGCGATCCACGCCTCCCTGTCGCCGATGCCGTAGGACAACACGAGCCGATCCCCATTGAGCGCGACGATCCCCGCGCAGAACTCGATGCCGTAGTGCGCGAACACCCAAGAGCGTGAGACGGCGGTCACGCGAAACTGCGCATCGAGCCACACGAACCGGTGGAGGTAGATCCGTCCTCTGTCAGTCTCGATGTTCTCGTGCGTGACGCACAAGTAGCCGCCGTCGAACGGGACAGCGGCGCCCCCGCGCAGGTGTTCGAGCGCGAGCGGGCTCTCTCTCAGCGGCCCGGGGAGAATGCACGTCGGGTCGAGCGAGTAGATGTACGTGAACTTGCCGCCGACCGAAACCGGCATCCAATTCTTCTCGTGCAGTTGGTTCGACGGCTGCACGGTGGCGAGCTTCACATTGCCGGCCTCGTCGAGATCTAGACGCGCGATGAGGCGCCTCGCCGGGTCGCGGTCGCACACCGTCGCGCTCGCCATGAGAACGCCGTCGACCGAGACCAGCCGGACGTCTTCGTAGCCGACAATCTTCGACTTCTTCCGCGGAGTGGGGTCGAGGTCACGCATCAGTGTCGAATCGACGAGCTCGCCCTGCGGAGTGAGCTTTCCAAGGTAGTTCTCGGTGCGGACCACGCCGTTGACGTCGAAGATCGTGTACCGGCGCCCGCTCATCGAGTAGTTGACCGTTCGCACTACGCAGAGCATCTCGCCGTTGTGCATGCAGATGCTTGGGTTCATCGGCTGCCAGCCGTTCGGAGGGTCGAATTGGATCTTCGCCAACTTGGTGCTCGGGCAAACACTGCCGAGCAGCGGCGGCCGAAGCATCGATCGCGCTTTCACGCGGTCCTCGGCGATGGAATCCCTCGAGACGCTCACGAGATCGAGCTCCAGGACGCTGAGCCGTTCGAGCGCGGCGTCGCCGCCGGTGTCTAGGCGGGCGAGCCTCGCGGCGTGGAAGTCGGCTTCCGCTTGCTTTCGCTGCTTCTCGCCGGCGAGAGCGTACCGGAGCACATCATACGGGAGCTCGTAGGACGCCGGCAGGTGCCGGAAGAACTCCCTGTTCGTGCCGCACCCCTTGTAGAGCCCCACCGCTTCGGCGATCCGCGCCCAAGCGATTGCCTGGTCGTTTTGGCGCTGGCGGGAGGCCGCCACAGCGGCGACCCACGCGCACTCCGCGAAAGTCGCGTTCGCCGCCATCCCGCGCGCAGCGGCGGCTACGGATTCATCGTAGCGCTTGAGAATGAGAAGCATCTCGGCCTGCTTGTACGACGACCAGGCCGCCTCATCGCCGATCTTCCGGCGCGTCGCGCACTCGCCAAACGCCTCGGCGGCACGCGCGTGGTCGCCCGTACCCTCGTAGGAAGCGCCGAGGTAGTAGTACCAGCGCGGGTCGGTTGGGTTCTTCTCGATGTACGGGAGCAAGAGCTCGATGTCGCGCGCGAACTTCCGCTTGAGCTGCGGCCTGGACTTCGACAGCTCGTGAAAGAGCGCGCCCTCGAGCGTCTCTCTTGCTCCGCCGCGAAGCACTTCGTGCGTCGGCCCGATGAAGCGCGCCTTCGATGAGAGGCGCACGATCTTGTCCTTCGGGTAGTGCCCGTCGGCCGACTCCATGCGGATTATGTCCGCTCTGACTTCGGAGAGGGCAGCCCGGAGATCGAAGTCGTCCTCGAACTCGAGCCGCTCATCGGAATCGACAATGACGGCCCATTCGGCGCCGGACATCTTCGCGGCTTTGAGCCCGACATTCCGAGCCGTCGAAAAGTCTACCCAGTCGTGACTGAACAACACGAGCTTGTCGCCGGCGATCCTCCTCGCGTGCTCGACAGTCCCATCTTTGATGCCAGTGTCGATGAGGATCACGCGATCGACGTGGTCGACGACGCTGCGGATCGCATCTCCGATCTCGCGTTCTCGGCTGTCCGTTATGGTGACGCTGGCGATCATCTCTTGGCGTCCCGTTGAACTTCCTTGAGCGCTAGCATCCGTATCCACATAGAGACGCCGCTCGCTCCGGCGCGTTCGGCCGCTCGCGCGAACGCCAACTTTTCGGCCTTAGACACACGGAGGGCGACGACGTGCCCCTTTCGAGCGTCCTGCGCCTTTCTCGGCCGAACCATAGATCGGATAATGTGCTAACGAAAACTATACGTCAAGCCGGTTCAAGGGAACATGGCCGCCATCCGCTGTTCGCCGGCGCGCACGTAGAGCGCCATCGCGCTCCGCGTGTCGTATTGCCATTCCGCGCCAGTCCACACCCATCGGTACATGCGGCGGACGTCCGGAGTTCCGCGCTCGACATCGTACTCGAAGCGCCAGAGCTCCTCGTCGCCGAGGAGTTTCCACCCAAACCACTGGCCGCCGCCGGTGCGTTCGATCCACCAGTAGTAGTAGTTCTTCATAGGCTTGTCTGGCAAGGTCCCGCAGTACCTGCCGTTCCTCCTGTAGCTCCGGAAGCAGGGCCGCCTGGACCCCCAGAGGCGCCTGCGATGACAGTGCAGAAGTTGTTGTTGATATCCCAGAGCACGATGAGTCCGCCCTCGCCGCCATCGCCCCCGTCGCCACCGTTGAGGGATCCGTTCCCGCCTACGCCACCTCTTCCACCGCTTGCGTTGATCCAATTCACCCCTGGGTTTGATCCGAGAAGCTCTTCGTACACGATGAGTATGACACCCCCACCTCCACCTCCACCTGCGCCACCGCCGCCCTTGGATCCGGCGTTCGAGTTGCCTCCCGCCCCGCCTATCTGGCCTCCCGCAAAGATCGTGTCCGCGATAGTCAGAGGGCCTCGTTTGATCTTCCGCGCGAAGACTGCGATCATAAACCCAGCGGCGCCCCCAGCTCCCGCTCCGGCGCCGCTTGCACCGTCCCCGCCTCCGCCGCCACCACCGGCACCACCGGCACCAGGACGGCCGGCGACTGCTCGCACGGCAGTACTGGTAACGTAGTTTCGAAAGAGGTTCGCGACGACGTGATCGAGTCTCGGTCTCGCGAGGCATAGCCCTCCCGCGCGAGCGATGCCTCCTATGCCGGAGCTCCCGTCTCCGCCCTTACCGCTCGCACCTCCGTTTCCTCCTAATGCTACATTCTGGTTTGCCGGAGCCGCTGCTTGCACACCAGCGGCGATGCCGCCTGCACCGCCCGTGCTTCCGCCACCGCCTCCGCCAGCCGTGTTGCCGTCTACATCAGGACGACCTGCCGGGGCGATGCCGCCAGCGCCGCCCGCAGCTCCGGCAGGTGCGGGGGAGGCCGCGGGGGTGTTCTGAATGGTGCCGGCTATCACCCCGGCCTGCGATAGGTCGAGCGTGTCGTTCACGTAGAGGTTGTAGGTGACCATCACGATCTGACTGCCGCCGGGTACCTTCGTCACGTTTCGCCAGAACTCGTCTCCCCCTAAGTTGTGGTTCGAGCCGGTACTGACGATGAGGTTACCGCTATTGCCGCTCCCGAAGATCATGCTTCGAAAGCAGTTTGGCACCAGGTTCCCTTCGATCTGAACGTCGCGGATGATGGTCATAGATTGGATGTCGTGACGGCTCCAAGTCCGCCAGTACCTCCGATGAGCCCAGACGCCGCGCTGCCGCCGCTACCGTTCACGCCTATGACGATCGTGAACACGCCGGTTTTGATGTTGCAAAGCACGATGACGCCGCCGCCTCCACCAGTCGCACCGTTTCCGCCGGCGTTGGTGCCGTCACCGCCGTCGCCACCGTCGCCGCCGGAAACATTGAGCCACGCAGAAGGCGGAAGAGAACCGAGAAGCTCTTCGTACACAATGTAGATGACGCCTCCGCCACCGCCGCCACCTGCGCCGCCTCCACCGCGTGTGCCCGCTGGGGCGGTGCCACCTTTCCCGCCTTTGAATCCTATCGCTTGGACGCATCCCGCTGGAGTACCGGCGCCTCGTTTGATTCTACGCGCGTAGATCCAGATGTCGCCGGCGCCACCAGCTCCGCCGCCACCGCCAGCCCCGGCAACTCCGCCGCTCCCGCCGCCACCACCACCGCCGGCGCCGCTAGCGCCTCCGCGTACCGGAATAGCTCGAACTGCCGTCGCGATGGCGTAGACGACGAACGGAGATGTGAGAACGCGAAAGATCCTCGGTATGCCGGTGATGATGCCGCCGGCTCTCGCGCCTCCACCAGCGCCCGCAGTTCCTGCGCCGCCGGCACCACTGGCGCCTCCGCTTCCGCCGCGACCTCCGATGAGGTTCGTGACGATGCCTCCTAGGCCCCCTGTCGTTGCGCCGCCAGTACCGCCGATCGTCCCCGGATTAGTGCCGCCGAGCGTTGAACCGTCCACTTCTGCGAGCGCCGCGCCAGCCGTGCCACCGGTGGCAGTCGCGCCGCCGGTGCCGCCGGTACCTGCGATGTTGTTCGTATTGATGGCTGCTATGGGGGCGGCGGAGAGGTCGAGCGTGTCTCGGACGTAGATCGTAGAGAGACCAGGTTGAAGAGCGCCGGTCCCCGAGATGGCGAGGTTTTCGGCGTACAAGTCCTGCGCAAGCAGGGTCGTGCCGGCGGCGATGGCTTGGTCGCCGTCTAGGCCACTGCCGAAGAGCATCGAGCGCGCGACATTCGGTACGAAAGTCGGATCGATCTGCTTTCCTTGAATGAGATCGGCCATCGGCTCACGCGGCGACCTCGTAGTTGAAGTTTAGCTTGTCGGTTAGCGCCGACAGCTCGAAGCCGGCGACGGAACCGTTCCAATAGAGCAGATCCCCAGCGACGACGTCTTGAAGCAAGCGTGCTGTCGCCCCGCCGTCGTTCGAGAAGTAGCAGACCACACCGACCTTCGTCCCATCACCGACGTGGTAGTCAACGCCGTTCACATCGACTGCGATATAGCCGCCGTTGGTGCTCGAGGCAGCCGGCGACACGGCGATCGGCACCAAGCACGCAAGGTTGCCGTCCGCGACGGTCGTCTCCGCCGACATATGCTTGTTCGGTCGAGCGCCTGTCGCGAATACCGAAGGGCCCTCTGGGCCCGTCGGACCAAGCGATCCGAAACCTCTCGTTTCCGGGTAGGTTTCTCGGCTGTAGCGGCCGCTCCCGATGATGTGCGCCATGGCCTACTGCGGGATCGGGGAGATTGAGACCGAGTGCAAGGTGAGATCTTGGTTCCCGTCGAACTTGGATCCCACCGGTCGGAGTGTGTCTCCGTTGTTCAAAGTGACTCGCCGTTGGCAGGTTATCGACACGCCGCCCCCGCTGACCAGATCTGAATACGAGGCCCCGGCCGCGGAAGCAGCGTTCGAGAACATGGCGGCACCAGTGAGGTCGCTGTTCAATGCGACTGCGATCCCGCATGTGCCGCTTAGGCCACCCGAGCCCTCGAAGCTACAAGTGAGCGCGACCAGGAAACTGCGCCCGCTCGCGCCGTTGTACGTGAGCACGCAAGATGCGGCTGTCAGCGTGAAGTCGGTTGAGCCGTCGTAAGCGAAGTCGGATCCAACGACCTCGCGCCATATCGCCGAGTTGCCGTTGGTGTCGAAGTTGTCGCTGAAGTCGACCGTGATCTGAGCTGTGCCGCCGACGAGGGTGGGGCCGTCTGGCCCAGTCGGTCCGGTTGGACCGTCGTCGCCGTCTGCTCCATCAGGTCCGGTCGGTCCCTCGGGTCCTTCGGGCCCAGTTGGTCCGTCCGCTCCTGGAGGCCCCTCGGGGCCCGCCGGTCCAGTCGGTCCGTCCGCCCCGTCGGCGCCGGGCGGCCCTTCGGGCCCAGTTGGGCCTTCGGGCCCAGTAGGGCCAACGTCGCCGCTGCCGCTAGCAGGTCGCTCAGGATAAGTCTCCCGTGCGTAGCGCCCTCTCCCGACGATGTACGCCATCGTGAGCTATCCGGGCGGTTCTGGTTCGGGCCCGCTCGGTCCTGTGACTGGGTTTTGCCGCAAGCTGATCGCTTGATCGCGCGGGCGCGTCGCCCAGCTCCAGCCGCCGTACTCGCTGTCGACGTTGGGCGGTTCGGTGCCTAGCGCCGCGCGTTGACGCTCGCGATACACGGTCTCGTCGATGAGCTGCCGCGGCGCACCGTTTTCCGAATGCCCGCTCTTGTGTTTCAGATTCTTGAGTTTTCGTCGCACGACTTTTTGATCCCTCTCCCTGTTACGGGGCAGGCGGGCCGAACGGCTCGTTGATGAGGTCGGCGTTCCAGTCGATTCCGACCGAGAGAAAGCAGATGAACGAGCTCGACGCCGGGATGTCGAGGTTCGCCGGCATGAGAAGATCCGGAAAGATCGTTGCGCCTCCGAGTGGAACGATGACGTCCTGGAAGTTGTAGTTGACGATCGAGATAGTGCCGCTGGGAAGAGCGCCAAGCACGTTCGTCTCTATGAACGTTTGCTGGGCCCCGAGCGCCGGAGCTGGGATTGCGATCACCGGGTTGTTGCCGAGGATGCCTCGCCACTGAATGAGGATGTCGTCGCCCGTTATAGCGCCGCCGTCGATGACAGTGACGACGCTGAGTGCAGCTCGAACGAGCGCGCACGGAGGCACTGGCACGGGAAAGAAAAAGTCCGGTGGCGGCACGGTTTGGATAAGCGCCGCGTCTGCGGCGTTCCACGGCCTCGACGTGTATGTCTCGCCGGGCGTGATCGAGTCGTCGATCAGGAAGTAGTACCGCATGATCTCGTCTGGGATGCCGAAGTTCGGCGGAGTCGTGCTGGGGTAGGCTTCCGACTTGTAGCCTCTTCGTCCGATGAGATGCATTAGTGTGACTCCTCTGGGGGTCCGAGTAGTTGTATGAACACGGCGTCGGCGAGGAGAGCCAAAAAGCTCGTCGCAGCGCCCACGATGTACGCATCGATCGGTCTGCCGTGTCCTGTCTCGACGAGACCGCTCGCCCCCGCGGCAACTCCAACCCAAAACCCGGTGCACCGGCTACACGAGAGCAGCGCCGGCCAGAGCTTTCGAATGGGTCGGAATAGCGCGCTCCGGACGACGATGAGCGTCGTACCAATGAGCGCTGAGAGGAGGACGAAAAGCACCATTACGCTGCGAGCGATCCCCCCTCGATCATCACCCAATCGGTGCCGTTGAACCGCGCGAGCACGAAGCCGCGCTCACCAGTAGGAATGGTGCCGATGCCCGCTCCGGCGGCGTCGTTGACGGTCACTGCTTGCGCAACGGTGTCCGGCTTGGTGATGAGGATCGTGTCTCCTTCGAGCTCCCCGCCACCGGTTTTGAGCGCGACGACGACATCGCCGAGGAGCCCCGGAGCTGAGAAGAAGTTTCCGGAGTTCGAACCCTGGTACAGAGCGCTCGCGTTGGTGCCATTGAGCGTCACGTCGATGGGGCTGTTGGCTGCCGTGAGATCGGCGCCCGGAACGGCGCCGCCGCTGTAGCCGCCGACGACCAGCGCGAACGTCCCGACGTCGCGATCCCCGCCAGCTTCCGTGAAGCTTTGCCACGACGGACCATCGAATGATGCCCCGCCGGGCGCCGCCACCTCGGGGCTCGTGCCCGGCGTGAAAGTGCAGTCGTTGAAACTCGCGGTGGTGAGAACCGTGATGTTGCCGGAAAAGATTGACTCGAATGCGGTCAATCGGCCTGCGGTCACGGGCCCCACTTGAGTTCCGACGAGAAGCACGCTGGCGCTGTCCGCAGTGGCGCCGCAATCGATTGACGCCACGATCGCATTGGAAAACGACACGGACCCCAAGCGTGTAGCCGCGCTCGAAACGAATCCTCCGATGATGAGGACGTTGCCGCGCATGAGCTCGTCGCCGCCGAACAGCACGCTCGATCCGCCGGGCGCGGCTGGGTCGTCGGTCACCGTGAAGGTGCCCGTCACCGAGATGTTGTGCATGACGATCGTCGGATCGTCCCCAGCGAACGCCCCAGCGATGTTGGGCCACGTGACGTTGCCGGTGATGAAGGTGCCGGCTCCGTTTTCGCCGGAGAAGCACTCACCCCTGAGCTCCGTCGTCGCGTAGGGCGGGAAGCTCACGTCTTCGGTGTAGCCGTTGAGCGCGGGCATGAGCCAGCCGACGTAGGGAGCGCCCGCGTCTTGAACGGAGTCGTTCCCACGCGAAGCCATGAATTGAGCGATCGTCTTGAAGGGGTCAGCGATCGAGCCGTTCAGCCCGGCTTGCGCCGTGTCGCCGTCGATGAACTTCTGCCTCGCAAGCGGCACGATCGCCGCGCCGCCTCCGCCCGCTCCTGGGCTCTGCGGGTACGTTGCTCGCGCGTATCGCCCTCGACCAATGACGTGTGACATCTCTTTACTTCGCGTTCTTCGCGAGCTCGGTGAGCCTCGCGACCTGCTCGGATGCGAGCTTGATCGTACCGACGGAGCCCTTCTCGGCGTCGTTGTCGGTGATCTCCATCGACCCGTCTTCGAAAACCGTGACCGTCGGGCACTTCTTGTGCCCGCAGCACATGGTCTCCTGGTGAACTACCTTCGGCATGTTGGGGCCTCCTTAGCCGGACGCCTCCACCACCTCTTGCAGCTCGATGGTGGTGGATTCGGCCGAGATGAACAAGACGTCGTCGTCCGTTGCGAACAGTTTGATCTGAACGAGCGCGGTAGTTCCGATCGCCAGCGCTCCGAAGCTCGACTGCGTGAGGAAGGGGATCGCCACCGCGCCGAATCCCGGTGGCGTGTCCGTAGGATCCACAGAGGCGATCTCTGCGAACGGGACTTCGAGCATCACTCCGTTGACGAAGACTTGGAGTGTCACCGCTTCTTGTCCGACCGAAGAGCTCTTGACGACAACCACGCCGCTGATTCGAACGATGCCGGTCGACTTGGGCGTGATCGGAACCTCGGTGTTCTCTTCCCAGAAGAGGGGAGAGATGTCGGGTTGATTGTTGAGGTTGCCGTTCTGAAGCGACTTGTACGTCTTGAGGGTGCCGGTGAAGATCACGCGGTCGCCAAGTGCGTAGGTCGTGATGTTGTTCCACGATGGGGCGCCGGCCGCCATCGCAGACCAAACTATGAACGTCCCGGCGGTCTCGATCGGTGTTCCTGCGAGATCGCTCGTAGCGAAAGCGAAGTTCCGCGCGAACGGGACCGTCGTGTTACGCGACGACTCTGGGTAGGAGTAGAGGCGCATTCCGCCAGTTCGCCCGACGAACTCGGTCATTGTCGTGCCTTTCTCAGCGCGTTGAACTCACCCACCGACATCGGCACGAGCTTCGCTCCCGCCAACCATCCGAGCCAGATCCTCCCGTTGGGGGTCGACATCAATCGAGTGACCGTCTTGGCCCAGTCGGTGTACACGAGCGCCTCTCGCTCCGAGTCCCATTCCGGAGACTGGAGGTACACAAGGCAAGCCTTGCGCTCCTTGAGAGCCGATATCGGGATCACGACCTGCATGAACTACCTCCGGCGCTTGCGGGATGACTTCTTGCGAGATGACGACTTGCGTGCGCCGCGCTTTCCTCTCTTGCCGGACTTGCCGCGTCGACCGCTCGGGCCACGCGAGCCTCGCGTGCTCTTGCCTCCGCTTGCTGCGACGGCGACGACACCGAGAAGAGCGACGGCGCCGACAGCACCGGCGACGATCGCGCCGGTGCTGAGGCCCTTCTTCTCTTCAGGCGCAACCACGATCGGTTGCGCCGGCCCGGGTGCGGGACCAGGCGGCGGCATCGGGGGCGGACCGGGCGGTGGGGGCACCACCACGATCGGCTCCGGTACCCCCGGAGTAGGCCCCGGAGTGACCGGAGCGGGGCCCGGCGCCGGAGCAACCGGAGAGGGCGCCGGCGGGGGCGGGGGAGGCGGCGGAGGGCCAGGCGGAGCCGTGGTGCCCTTCGCGCCCCACCATATAGGAGCGGGGCTGCACGCGGCCGGAGCTCTCGGCTCGAGTCGACGCGCGGCGCCTGCGGTGCCCGTTCCATACTTGCCGTCCGCAGTGACACCGAGTACGCGCTGAGCCGCGCGAACGATCTCGACGTTCTGCTGCAAGCACGGATTGATCCCGACGAGCGCACGAACCTCTCCTGGCACCATTACCGTCGGTGCGGGAGCAGGTGCGGGCGTGATAGGGCTCGGAACAGGCGGAGGAGGCGGAGGAGGCGGTGGCGGAGGGGGCGGTGCCACGACGGCGCCGGCGACGCACTTGTTCGATCCGGACGGCGCCCACCATGCCGGGCTCGGCTGACACGCCTTCGGCGTCGACTGGCTGAGCCTGTACGCGGCCGAGGCGGTACCCGTCCCGTACTTGCCGTCGACGGTGACGCCCAGTTTGCGCTGCGCAGCACATACGAGCGCAACGTTCGCTTGGCTGCACGGATCGATCCCGATGAGCGCGAGAACTTCCGGAGGCGCCACGGCTGGCGCCGGCGAAGCGGTAGGCTTCGGAGCGGCGACGCAATTCGACGATCCGGTGGGAGCCCACCACGTCGGACGCGGATCGCATCCTGGCGGCGCATTCGAAACGAGCTTCCGCGCAGCGGTCGCTGTCCCCGATCCATACTTCCCGTCGGCGCTCACTCCGAGCGCTCGTTGCGCCGCGCAAACCACTTGCACGTTCGCAGCATCGCAAGGATTGATCCCCACGAGCGCTTGCACCGCAGCGGGAGCAGCCGTCGGCGTGACCGACGGTGCGGGCGCCGGAGCAGGCGCGGGCGCAGTGCCGCCCGCTGGGCATGCGCTCACTCCCTTCACCCACCACGAAGGCGTCGGACTGCACCCCGCCGGCGTTCTTATGCCGGGAAAGAGCGTGCTCGCCGCCGCGGCGGTAGTGGAACCCCACTTGCCGTCCGCTGTGACGCCCATGACTTTTTGCAGCTCGCACACGAGTCCAACGTTCGCTTTGAGACAAGGACCGCCAGAGGCGATCAGCCTGTTCATCGCGTCTGTCGCCGCGTCACCGACACCGAACCCTACAGTTCCGACGCCCGGCACTTCGATCGTCTCGCCGTGCCTGACGTCGCTCCAAGTCCGAACACCGTTCACGACGGTGGTGGGCTTGTGCCGGTTGGCGTTGATGAGCGCCGAGAAGGGCACGCCGAATGATCGGGCTATGGTCGTCGGGCTGTCGCCCGGTTGAACCTTGTACAACATGCTCAGCGTCTCCTTCTGCGACCTTTACCCTTGCGGGTGACGGCGTAAACGACGCCGCCTAGAACAGTGGCGCCGGCGGCTGCGATGCCGACCATCGCGCCGGTGGAAAGTTTCGTCTTCTCGGGTCCCGGAAGAGTCGTTCCCGGGTACGCCGTCGGAAAGTCCGTCGGGTTGAGCGCCGCGACAGTTCGAAGCGCGTCGAGCGTCTCTTGATCGAACACGCCGTCGGTACGGAGCACAAGCGGCGCGCCATTCGGCTTCGTGAAACCGAGCTTCGCCCCGTTGAACCATCCCTGAAAGCACCCGGCTGCCCTGTCGATCGAGGGAGCCCACGTGGCGCAAGTCGTGTTCGTCGTGCGCACGATGATCGTGTTCAGTTTGACCAACGTGTCCGTGATCCACTTCTGTTGGTCGGCGGAGATCTTCGTCCAGATCTCCGGATCACCCGCCGCGTCGAGCGCGAACCCGACGACGCCAGCGCCGCCGAGCGCGATCGGCGCTCCGATGCCCGAGTAATTCGCACGGCCGCCAATAGAAAGGTTCTGCTTTGCCCACATTGGTATTGGTCCTTCGCAATCGACGCACGCGGGGCGCGCCGGCAATCGGTTTTGAACGTGCCAGCAATCGGCGGCACGCATGCCTTCATCAGTCGGTCCTTGAACAGGGACATCCGTAACGAAGTTCGTTTCACTCATGGGAACCTCGGATCTGGCGGTAGTTCGCCGACGGTGCCCGGCTCCGGGCGCTTCTCGCCGCTAACGGCTGCGAGCGCTACGAGCGTCGTTCCGACAAGCGCTCCGATGATGCCGCCGTTCCGCTCCCACTCGAGCTCTCGTTGAGTGATCGGTCGAATGTGTCCGCGACGGTACTTGGCCGGAGAATCGCCAGGCGGCATCGCGAAAGCCATGCCGATGACCTGACCGGCCATGCCGCCGGCCGCGAATGCGATCGGAGTTAGGACGAGAGCGCCGAGCTTGTTCACGGCACTTCCCTCCCGAGGTTGTCCTCGAACACGAGCGCGCCGGCGATCGTTCCGTATTGCGCGAACTGGGAGTACGCGACTACGAATTGATCTTCGGGACAGAGCGCCGAGAACTGTTGCGTCACGTCCGTTGCCTCGAGAAGCGCAGGATTGAGCGCCGGATCGTTCTGCCGGACGCTCGCGAAAAGGATCACGTCGCACGGCACCTGGATTGGGATGTCGAGCGCGTATTCGCTGTTGAACATCCGCCACGGGTAGCGGAGCTCGTGGATGTTGCCGAGGCTCGCCGCCATCGGAAGCCCCCACGGACGGCCGTCGTTCGGAGGCCTGTACCCGGTCCCGTCAGGCGCACCGAGTTGGAAGAGCAACGCCGGCGACGTGCAATCTTGAAACATGAACCCGTCCGAGTTGGCGGGATTGCGCATGTCGCGCGACACCTTGTTCACGATCATCACGTGCCAAGAGATGTTGCCGTCGAGCGGGTGCCAGAGCGGGCTCGTGATCTCTTTGCGGAACGTGACAGTGCTGCCGTCGGGCGGGCCGCCACCCTCCGGATTCGAGAGCGGCGCATCGCCTGCGGGGATCCGCGCGACGAGCTCCGCGTATTGACGGATGCCGACGAGCCGCGCGCCGAGGTAGTCGGAGCTCTGCTCGCCCGTGCCGAAGCTCGATCGTGCGAGCACGAAGAGGTAGCGCGCGTCGTCGTTGTCTCTTGAGGGGACCGACGGCACGACGAGCCCCGTGTAAGCGTTCGTCTCGTAGGGGTCGCTGCCTACGAACGGGAACTCGGGATTCGGCCCCGCCGTCACGAGCTCGTAACGGCCGTTGTCGAGCACCGTGCGGAGTCCGGCAGCCACCCCATCGGGATGTCGCTGCAAACGGACTACGTTGTCGGTGCGCCTGCCCATTACTTGAGGAGTGTCTCGAGATCCGGAGTTTCGATTCCGAGCTTACGGAGGCGATCACGCGCTTCCTTGTCGCTCATGTCGTCGATTGCCTTGTCGAGGAATTGCCAGCCTAGGAATGTGAGCGTCACGTTGAACGGCACGCTCACCGGTGTTTGCAGCAAGATCGCGGACACCTTGATGTTGCTCTGCTTGTAGAGCGGCCATCCCTCGGGCCACGTCATCGCGAACACGTCGACGAGGTTTCCGAGGTCGGTGAACGTGTCGTTGACGTTGTACTTCGGGCCGCCGTAGACGGCCATCTGCACGCCGACGCCGGTCTGTCCGCTCTGCTTCAACTGGTTGAAGTAGAGCGACTGGAAGGGCGAGCCGGGGAAGCTGTTCTGCTGGAACAGGTTGAACGCTACGCGCTCGATGATCGTGTCTTGCGTGACGTTGTTCAGAAAGCTCTGCACGACGGGCGGTGCGTTCACCGTCGACGAGGAGAACTGGATCGGGATGTCGTTGATGAACGGTACGCGCGGAACGCCAGCGATCATGGCGAATGCGACGCGCGGCGCGTACAGCGCCAGGTTTTTGATGTTTTGATCCTTCGGCTGCATCGATCTCGTCTCCTAGAAAAACCCTTGAAACTAAACAGGCGGCGCGGCGCTGTTTCCGCCACGCCGCCTGTGATTAGTGCACGCTCGGGGTTAGCCTGCCGACGTGGTCGCAACGACCGACGGCATGTTGGTCGAGCACCAGGACTTCCAGCCGCCTGGCATCTCCCAGCCCTTGATCTTGATCGCGAGCTTGAGGATGCCGCCCTTGAACGTCTGACGGCAGACGTTCACTTGCTGCTGCACGAGCACCGGCGTCGCGTCGAGCGTTTGCTCCAACATGACGTTGTTGCCCGAACCGGCCGTGATCGGTGCCGCAGTCGGCGTGCCGGTCGCGGCGCCCGCGCCCACGTTCGTGAAGCACGAGAGGTTCTCGTCGGGCTCCACGTTCGAGCCGAGTGCACCGTTGTTGATGGTGACCGACTCGAGCATGAGCGCCTGATGAACCGCGTCCTGCACCACGAAGAGCATGCCGATGGGGATGCCGCGCTCGAGGAAGCACGGGCTCTCGACCGGGCGGTACATCTGACCGCGGCAGCCGTAGCCCTGCCACCGCAGTCCACCCCACGTAACCGGCGCGAGATCGAAGTCGCGCGTCGGGTGGAAGATGCCCGCGTTGGCCGTGGCGCTCGTGGCGTTGACGCTGCCCACGCGACGGAACGAGACCGGGAGGAAGATCGACGCGCCGCCCTTCGAGCGGTAAGTCGCGTTGACCTGCGCCACGAACTCGATGATGGGGATCTCGCTCGTGCCCGCCGCCTCGGCATCCGCGAAGGAGCCGAAGTAGCTGACGTCCGCCGCGAGCTCGTTCAACACGAGTTCACGCTGCGAGGTTTTCCATTGGAATTGGTAGGCGTTGATGAAGTTCCAGCCCGCGCGCCACACCGGTGCACCGAACTCGAAAACCGCGGGAACGGGGGCCGTTTGAGTCGGCTCCGCACCGGCGAACTCCGGTCCGAGTGCTCCGTTGAACACGTCGTTGGTCGTGAACACGTCCGGCGAAGGAGGCGGCTCCTGCGTGGTCGACGGCGCCTCGAAGGCGTTGCCGATCGTCGAGAAGCTCATCGGCTCGCAGAACACGTGCACGCCCACGCCTTGCGCGAGAATGTCCGTCTGGAGGATGCCGTTGATGAGAAACGTCGAGTCGATCGACGCCACGCCCGGCACGCTGGAGCTGCCCGAGAGCAGGTTCACCGTGTCGCCGAGGGTCGCGAGCGCTTCGTCCGGCGTGAGCGGGAGAGGGATCGTCCAGACCACCTCTTCGATCACCGGGATGTTGCCGAAGCTGCAACGGATGCACTTCTGTGCCATGTCCGCCGGAGCTCCGAGCGTGCCCGGTTCCTTGCTGTAGCCGAACGGAATGCGCCGAACTTTTTCCTGCGCATCGCCGTACTTGTGGGTCCTTCGACCGATGATGCTCAATCCAGTTTGCTGTCTCATGATCTTTCTCCTGGTCCAGCCGTTTCTTGGGCCGACGCTAGACGCTTCTGACACCTCAACCCCGGGGCTCGAGGCCTACCGGGGCGAGGTGTTGCGCGAGAGCGCTCAGTTCGGCATGAAGAACGAGTCGTCTTCCTGCGCGTCGCCGACGAACCCGAGGTACGGGTTGTCTTCACCGATGCATCCGCACGACGGATCGGTGCGAGGCTCCGCTTTCGGACCAGGGCCCGTTCCCGGAGGAGGGCCCGGAGTCCAATCGCTGAGACCCGGCTGGCCCGGATTGCCGTGACCCGCCGGCGCACCGAGTGCTTGTGAGGCGCTCGGGTACGGCGAATCGCCGCGCAGGAACGCCTGCTCGGTGGACGGATACGGCGAGTCTCCGTGCAAGCCGGCCCGAAGCGCTTGCTGCGCATCGGGATACGGCGAGTCGCCGGAGAGCGCGAACGGACCGACGTCCGCCGGTGCGCCGACGCCTGCCGCTTGCGCGGCCGGAGGCGCCGACAGCGCTCCCGATCCGGTGCTCGCGACCGACGTCTGCTTGTTGCCCATGTTGATCGCGGCAGCGACCTCAGCCGGGTACAAGCGGGCGATGAACGACTTCTGGAGCGACGCCGGCGAGGTGTCCTTGGGCTTGAGCCACATGCCCATGACGACGTTGTTCCAGAACGTCTTGAAGGTCGAGATACCCGCACCGATCGCGGCGCCCGAGAAAGCGCTGCGAGCGTAGGGGTCTCTGACCATGACGGCGCCGATCACCGGAAGCGCTGTCACACCGAGACCGGCTGCGATCCGAATGATCGTCGGAGCCGACGCGATGTTGAGCGTGTTCGCGAGCGTGCCTGCGCCGTCGCTCGTGAACTTGCCCTTCGGCCGCTCTGCCTCCGCCGGGTTGTACGTGCTCAAGAAACGGTCGAGACCGTCGGCGAGCACATACATGAGACCTCCAGAGAGGATCCCGAGCGTGAGTTCCGCCGCGCCTGAGCTTCCACGGCTTGCCTCGAACATGCCGCGGCTGCGGTGGTGACGGCGGCGACGACGATGCGAGCGACGCGCCTCCGACGTGTGCCCTTCGTAGGCACGCGCGCGACGACGACGCCTGCGACGCGGAGCCTCCATCACGGCCTCGCGCGTTCGCCGACGACGACGGACGGGACCGCGTGACGCCTTGCGCCTACGCCAACCCTTCCGGGCTGCCGTCGCATGACCGCCGGGGTTGCCGCGCCATGCGCGCACTCGACGTGCAGCACGACGACGACGCCGACGCGGGCGACGCGCTTCCATCACATGGCTCGAACGACGACGCCTGCGCGGCGCTTGCGCCTTCGCCTGCACGCGACGGCGCCGACGACGACGCGGAGCAACCGCCGGTGCGGCCTTGCGCCGACGACGCCGCTTAGGCGCTCCGCTCGACTTACGACTACGACGACGTGCGCTGACCTTCGTGCTGCCTTTTGCCATGCTTTCCTCTCGAACCTCTCGAGCCACTACGGCGCGTATGCCCTTGCCGAATGGAATCGTTCGTTTGGTTTTGGATCCTTTTGGATCGAATTGACGAATGCGGATGTACTGGTCGGTGACATCCACCTTCCCGTACCGATAGCCGTGAGACTTCGCCCACGCCTTGGCTTTTGAAGCCGTCCAGCCTGCGCCCCGATTGAAGAGGAGAGATTGAACTTTCGTCGGGGGCTTCTTGCCGCGCCGCTTTCGCTTCGCCGACACTTGAGGAGCGGGGCGCTGAATGATCGGCGCTGGGATCGACCGTGGATACGGATTGTGTCTCCGGATCGGAATTGCTGGCGCCCTGCGAACGAAACGCTCACCGCGTCTTGATTCGCTGAGGTCTGCCAGTCGGTCGTCGTAGAGGCCCATCTCACGGTTGCAGCCCCAAAGACTTTCAATGAGGAATCGACCGGTCAATACGCGACACAAGTTGCGCACTTGCGCGCCCGTGGTTACGGGGGAGGGGGCTATCCCTGCGCGTTGATCAACGCGCCGCTAAACAACAACTAAACCGGCGAGTTACGCGGGATCGAACGTTCGACGTCGTGCGCACGACGTCGATGAGTCGTCACGCACGCGAGGCGTACACCCGTACTACCGCTGTACTCCCCGCGTAGTACGCGCGGACTCAGCGAACGAACGGGTAGAGCAGTTCAACGGGCGAGAGCGGCCCCGCAAGAGCGCCGTCGGTCGTGCCGCTGTCGTCTACGCCGCTCATCCCTACGAAGTCGCCTTCGCCCGCCGCCTTCGCAGTCTCGCCCGGCTCGACCCACCACTCGCGCGAGTGCGGCGCGACTCGTCCGGCCGGAAGCTTCGTCGTTCCGTCCATCTTCACCCAATCGCCGAGATCATCTTGGAACGCCATGTACACGTGTGTCGGTACATCGATCGGCGGCTTGTGACTGCTGCCCACGATCATCGCGGGGATCCCGATCGACATCATCGCCGCCGAGAGCGTGATCGCCGCGTCGTCGCAATCTCCACCGATGATGCACAGCCCACCTTCATCGAGGCAGAGCGTTTGCTCCGGCGTCGCCATGAACTCCCCCATCACAGGATCGGGGATGTACGGGACCTTATTGCGGAAGGCGTCGAGGATCGCTTGCCCTTTTTGGCGGCGACCTCCAGTTGAAACGCCGGCCGCAGCGAGCGCTTGAGTCGCCCACGCCCGAACGCGCGGCGACTTGCGCCCCACCCACGCTCGATCAGCTACCTCTCGAAGGGAAAGATGCGCCCCCTTTTTCCCCGGCGGATGCGTTCGCGTATCCGTCTTCACACCTGCGATCGGCTTATCGATAATCATGAATCGTCTTCTTCTTCGCGCGGCCTTCGACGTCGCCCGCCTCTACGTCGTCGCGGCTTGCGCGTTGAAAGATAGACCGCGCCGCCGACAGCGCCCGCTCCGAGGAGCGCGATCCCTGCAACTGCGCCGGTGCTGAGCCCCTCCTTACGTACCGGCGCCACCACTATGGGGCGCGGGGGAGGGGTCGCCGGAGGCGGAGCCGCAGTGCGCGCGCCGCATGCGCCGGGCGCCGTTCCGAGCACGCTCGCGAGCGCGTTGGCGGTCGGTTGCTCGTAGTTTCCAGTGTTGATCGGTACGGGCGCTTGCCCTGAAGAGTTCCACGCCGCTTTGAAGGCGTGCACCGCCGAATTGACGGCAGTTCCGGGACGTTGGACCGACGCGCAGTAGTTCGGATCCGCGGCGATGGCGGCTGCGGCTGCTTGCGCCACGGCCACTATAGAGGAGGGAGCCGGCGCGGGTGCCGGAGGCGTCGGAGCAGGTGGGGCCGGCTCCGATCCGCCTCCGTACACCGCTTGCAGCGCGAGACGCGCGCTTGCAATTGCAGTCGAGATCGCGTTCTGCGCCTCGAGCCGCGATTCGGTCGCTGCGGGGCCTGCGCCGCCGTCGAGCGCTACGACCAGCTCGGCGCTCTTCTGCCGGGCCCAGTTAGTAGCGGCGTGCACGGCTTGCGCGTAAGCCGCGATGCCAGGATTCACGCTTCCGTCTGCTTCTCTCACAGAGGAGTCGAGAAGCGCGGCGACCTCTCCGACGGCTTGACTGAACGCTCGATCGTTCATCGAACCGAACGCGGTCGATCCGATCGTTGCGGCGTCTAGCGTTGCGTAGTCGCCGAGGATGCCGGCGGCGGCAGCGCCTAGCCCCGAAAGCGTGACGCCGTCGTGGTACGGGAGCGCCACGAAGTAGGCGTTCGGACGAGTCTCGAGATCGCCGTTGAACCACTTATCCGGCAAGTTGATCGTCTCGCCGGCGCTGAGCGCTTTGAACGTCTTGAAGCCGTTCGGATAGACGACGTGTTCCTTGTGCGTGTTGGCGCCGACGAGATCGATCCCACACTTGGGGCACCCGACGTGGTCGATCGCGATCTGCGCCGGACTGTCGCCGGGACGAACGGTGTACTGGCGCACGCCCTACAGTCTAAGCGCGGCGCCCCCTCTCAGGCAACCTCGCGCTGAGGGATGTGCACTACCGGCTGCCCGTCACCGTCGGAAAGCTCAATTCCTGCGCCCTCTACCGCCATTCGGACCATCGGCGACTTGAGAAGCTCGTCTAGCTTTTTGGCGTACTCATGAGCTTGCAGGTCGCTTCGAGCATCCACTGCAACGCTCATATAGATTCGGTAGCGCACGGATCAACTGCCTCCTTGTCCTGGGATGACGGGCGCCTCCCACGTCGTCTTCCCAGGCGCCGACTGTATCGGGGGCGGAATGTTTGTGGGCGGCGGCGTGAATCCTTGCTGCGCAGACTGCGGGATCGTGTTCGGATCCACCGGCACGGCGACGTAGCCCGGAGGCGGCTTGTAGTCCGCATCAACCTCCACGTATCCGGGCGGCAGCACTCTCCGCGGCTGTTGCTGTCGCCGCTGCTCTTCCTGCTGAGCCTTGCGCACCTTGTCGTATTGCTCGCCGGCCCACTTGAAGATGTCAGGCAAGTTGATGAGGCCCGACTCCCACGTGCGCAGCGTGCCGTCTTCCTTGTTGATGGCGAGCTTCACCGGACCCGTTTCGACGATTCGCATCGGGCTGTCGTCGTCGTCAGGCGCTTCCTGTTGCGCGGCTCCCGCGTTCCCTTGTGCGGCGCCGGGCATGAGCTCGTTCATCTCCTGCACCATGTCGAAAGCCGACTTCACAGTCGTTATCGCTTCACGCCACTGCTCGGCGGCCGTCTTCTCCCGTTGCGGAGGCATGTGCGGCGGCGGCGGGCCCCCTCGACCTGGGAAGTAAGGAGGACGTTGTTGGCCGTAAGGGCTCCCCGTCGGTCCTGCGCCTCCGCCTCCAACTCCGACGCCTCCGCCCATCGGTTGAGCGATCCATCCTCCAGTGCTCCCGCCGGGACCGGGAACGTACATCCACGTCGTGCCCGGCGGAGGTTGCATGGCGGGCATCCCCATCGGAGCCGCGTTCATCATCGGCGGCATCTGCGGTTGCTGCGCGTGATGATGCACGGCACCGCGAGCGTTTGGGTTCATCTTCTGCCACATCTCGAAGAGCTGCGAGGCCCACGCCATCATCGCGTTCATGTCCGCGCCTGGTGGAGGAGGCGGGGGCGGCACGAACGGAGGCTGCGCGGCCATCATCGGCTGTTGTGGCGACATCTGTTGCTGCCACCTCTGAAACATCTCGAACACGCTGTTCATCATCGCCATCGGGTCGGGGCCCGCGGGCGGCTGCACGAACACCTGCGGCGGCGCTGCCGGTTGCTGTTGCGCCGGCTGCGCTCCTTGAGGGGCGGCTTGCGGCGGTTGCTGCGGGTACATCTGCGGCGGATATCCCTGCGGCGGGTATCCTTGCGGAGGCGGATACCCTGGCGGGTAGCCCGGCGGCGGATATTGCATGGGCTGTCCTTGCTGCGGCGTGGGCGGGCGGGCGTCCCTCAGCGTGATCTGTCCTGTGCCGCGAAACTCTTTACTGTTGCTGTCGAAGAACTTGATCTCGTACTTCGCTTCGGCGCTCTGTCCGTGGATCTGCATGATGGCGTCGTAGAGTTCCATCCCAGATCTCGGGCGACTTCGAATCGTGTGCGTCGCGTTGTTGCCGGTAAGATCGATGACAGTGATGTCGATCGTGTTCACCGGCCAGAACTTGATGAGCGTGTCGTACTTGGTGATGACGTCGCTCACGTTGAACGGGACGTCTTTCACGCCGCCGCGCTTCTTCCGCACGATATTGTCGAGACGTCTGTTCTCCCGCACGCTGTCGGCGTCCACCGCGCCGAGCGCACGAATGCGATCTTCGTCCGTAACTAGCGCGCCCAGTTCTTCATCTTGAACGGCGCCCGCCTCTTCGATGATCTCCGACTCGTCCTGTTGAACAGGAGTGCTCGGATTCGCGTCCTGGCCGCCGCCCGATCTTCGCCTAGACATTGATTCAAGTGGTTGCTTGGGCGTCCACCGGAGGCGGCGCCGTCGCTTCCGGCTCGTCGGGATCATCCGGATCGTCGCCGTCGCCGTCGCCATCCTCGGCCGCAGCAAGTTCCGAGACGAAGACGTCGAGCGGCATGACTTCTTCGGAGAGACGCACTCTGCTGTTTGGAATGAAGTTTCGTATCCCCTTCGTGCCGTCGTTCGACGTCGAATAGACCTCGACGCCGCCTCTGTCCTCGACGACGAACATGCGCACCACTGTCATCTCGGGTACGAGCGGGTGCCGTTGGCTCACGACCCATGTGACCGGTTCGTCCTTCTTGGGAGCCGCCGGAACGGAGATGGCTTGGCTGCAATGCGGGCACGCAACCTGTTGATGCTCTTCCGCCGGGAACAGCGGATCGGAGACCATGCGCGTGAGCATCGGGAATCCCGGCTCCGGCAGTTGGACGGTTCTTACCTGAGAGCCTGCGGGCATTGTCATGGGGGCTTTACCTCCGCGGTAGACTTTGAAGGTGGCGATTAGATCGCTCCAGCTTCGGCAAACGAGTAGTAGCTGCGCCTCTTCGCGTCCCCTGCAACGATGATGTGATCGATGAGGGGCATGCCGATTGCTTCGAACGCATCGGCGAAGGCTTTCGTCGTATCCTTGTCCGCTTGGCTGGGCTTGGCGTCGACGCCCGACGGATGAACGTGGAAGAGGATCGCGCCCTCGCCGCCGCTGAGCAGCGCCGCTCGAACCGTCGGGATCATTGGGGCCATCACGCTCGAGGCTTCCCCTCTACCCGTCTCGCTCATCCCCTTCAAGCGCCCGTGGATGTCCACCGTCATGACGCCGAAGACTTCGTTGAGCTCGTCTCCGATCGCGTCTTGAAGCAGGCGGAACACCTTCTTCGGCTCGTTGAGCCGGCCGACTTGATCGGCGAGCGCGTTGCACGCCGCGAACAACGCGTCGTCCTTCTTGACCGTGAGAAACGGGCGGCACTTTGCCCGACCGTCACCTTCGAGCTCGATCGGCTCGACGCCAGGCGGTCGATGCTTGGCGACCGTTCGATCCTCGCGCGCTTGCAGCCTTCTCGGCGCCGCCGGGCACGCGCAAGCGCGCCCGCGCCTACGCAGAAGCGGGTTCTCACCCATCATGCCGGTGCTCCCGAGACGTGGTCGTGATGTCCGTTGCTTGGACCCTGAGCGGGGCCGGCGATCGGTTTCGCTGCCTCCGGATGATCGAGCGGCACGTACTGCTTACCGCTGTTGACTTGAATCAACATGTCCTCGGGGCGAGCGTCCTCCCAAACGGCTGCGGCGTTCGGCTCCATCACTAGCGGTCTGAAGCCGAAGCCGCCGTCTATCCAGATGTCGTGGATCATTCGCGAGAGCACCACGTGCCCGATCTTGATACCTGCCGCGGCGGCATCGGGGCCGACGGAGTCGACCAATACGTACTTGGTCACTCCTTTGGTTTCGTCCGGTCGAACAATCGACGACGAGGGCTTCTCTTGAATGAGGCGGCCTATGATCTCGTTACGCCTAGCGACTAGTTTCACGGTGACTCCTTCTGTTGCGGTGCTGGAAGCCGCGCCACGGGCGCCGAGAGCGCGGGTTTCACGTCGTTCGGTGGAGGCTCGGGCGCTGGCGTCTCGATCCCGAGCGCCGCGCGGAGTGCATCGCGCTCGGCCTGCGTGGCCAAGAGATCTGCGAGCACCTCACTGAAGTATTCACGGCTTGGGGCAAAGTAAGGTTGATGCGCCGGTTGTCTAGCCTCAATCGGCGCGAATCTACGGGCGGCGTTCAGAATGACGAGCGCGCTCATGCGCTGCTCGCGATCGGGGCAGCCCTTGTCGACGAGCACGGCAGGCGCGCCTTCTTCCGGCGGCTGCTCGTACCTGTCGGAGATGCAAGGCGCCGATTCGTCCTCCAAGCCAGGACACCCGTCTACGTGCTCGCAGCGATCCACGATCTCTTGCGCTGCTCGATGCGCGATATCCCACGAGACCTTGCTGCGCCAGAGAGCTAGTTGAAGCCCGATCCAATTGCGGATCGTAACCCCGATCTTTTGATCGCCCGGACTGTCGACCCCCAACAGCCCCTTTTTGGTTATCGTCACGTGAGCGCTCCGTCCGGTTCTTTGATGCGCAGGTGGCCGTCCTGCGCGGGTCGAGTAGCAGCTTGGAGCAGAATCGCGCGGGCCCATGCGCTCAGGCTCATCTTGCACCGTTCGGCGCGCTGCTCGATGATTCGATACTGCTCGGACGTGACTTTGATCTGCGCTTTCCTAGTCCTACCGGGTTTCGCGGGGGGCATCCGTCGGTACTACCTTTGTATCCCTTCTGGAATACTGCTCCAGGCCGACTGGACGTGTCAAGACGTCGCACGTAAACTCGTTCGGGATGGCCCAGTTTGGCGCCGGATCGGCGCTCGCAGCGCAGTGTCCGCGCGTGCCGTCTCCAGACGGGTGGCGTCCATGGACCGACGCCGACGGACCAGTGCCCGACGCTTTGATGAAGCGGGCGCAAGCGCTATCGCTCGATGAAACGGTGGCGCTCGGATCGACCGAAAGCTATCCGCTGCCTGGGATAACGACGCTCATTCGCGTCGAGCCGCGCGTGTGGGGGCGCGACGATCAAGGGAACCTCGTCCAGGGATGCTTCCGCACTGGCGGCATCTTTCTCCCGGCGGGCGCGGCCGAAGGCGCCGGCGTCACAGCCCCCGAAAGCCGAAGCGGATGGGAGCGAGCCGCCACGGTCCTCACAGTGGCTAGCCTCGCCGTCGGAACGGTCGCCACTCTAGTCACGTGGGGGAAGTCGTGATCGTCGAGCAGCCGATCTTCCTAGGCGACGCGCCCGTCATAGGCTTCGGTCAAGAAGCGCTCGTAGCGCCGGCCGCCGCGGCCTCGGGCCCGTCGCCCTGGACAGTTGCGCTCGTCACGAGCGTGCTCGGCGCGACAACGACGTGGGCGCTTGACGAATTCGTGCGTACCGTTCGAGAAAGGCGCCAATGAACGAGATGGTTTTTCTCGGCGGCTGCCCGCTCATCAACAATGAGGGGATCTATCTCGACGGTCATCGCGTCATCCGATTCGGAATGAGCGGCGTCGGGCTCGGCGACGTCGGAGACTTGCTCGCGTTTCGACAAGAGTGGGAGCCGTTCATCCAAGCGCACCTCGAGCTCTGGCGCGACTTGAATCAACGCTTCGAAAACGCGGCCGAGATTCAGTGGTGCCCTCCGGGGATCTTCACGAACGAGCAGATCAAAAACCTCGAATACTGGAAAGCGTCCTGGTGCGCTGCGCTCGCGCTCACACGCAAGATGGTGAGCACGACCGATCCCGACGGCATCCTGCCGCGGTGGAACGCTTGGCAGAACAAGTCGAGCGCCGAGATACTCACCGGCGCCGGGCCGATGCTCAAGTGGCACCAAGACGTCGTGCTCAACGTCGGCGGACCGGACAAGGATCGGCTCCTCTCGATCGCGAAGCAGTGGGAGATCCCGGTTCAACTTCCCCCGCTACCGACGTTCGGCGCGCAGCAGGAGATCATCTCGCGAATCCAAGGCGCCTACATCGCAACGAAGGGGATTCTCCAGATCATTGGCTACGGCTACGGCGAATCGCTCGCCACAGCGGCCGACGTAGCGCAGGCGACGGCTCAAGGGTTGAAGGACACGGCGGCCGATCTTCCGAAGACGGCTCGCTGGGTCGGCATCGCCGCGGCCATGACCGCCGTGCTGGTCGGGGGCGCGCTCATCGTCTACTACGTCCCGCGGAAGCAACCGAAAGCGGCGTGATGCGCAAGCGGTGGCGCATCGTCCAGCACATCTACGAAGGCGAAGACACCGAGCCCGTTCTCACGCACGTCTTCTACGGTGAGACACGCGAACGCGCCGAACAGGTGTACCAGGCACACCTCGGAACGGACTCTTTCATGCGCGCGTGCTCCCTCACGGGGTACTTTCGTAACTTCACGTGTCACGCGCTCGACCAGCTCGAACACCTGAGCGATCAAGGGGTGTGGGGGCAAGTGCGCTGAGGTGCTAGGCTTTCGAATGTGGAACCAGCCTCGGCTGTCACGTCGATAGCGTCACAAGGTCTGCTCGGCGTCCTGCTGATCGTCGTCGGGTGGGTCGCATGGAGCAAAGATCGTGAGCTTCAAGCGGAACGCCTCGCGCGAATCGACGACGCCAAAAACTACACCGAGCTCGCGCTCAAGCTTCAATCTCAAGTCATCGAGGCCGTGAACAGGCTCGGCGACATCTTGGACGAGATGAAGAAGAATTGGCCCGTGCACGGGCGCGCCTCGTTTGGAGGCAGAGGGTGACGGAGCGCGCATCGCTCAAGCCGAAACGGTCGGCCTCGAGCGGGCAGCACCCGACAGTGAAGGTCTACAAGAAGACGGTCGAGAAGATCGACAAGAGTGCTACCGATGCGACGCACAAGCTCGATCAGCAGCTCCAAGAGTTTCTGGCGGACTTGAAGACGCCGGTGCCGCCGAAGCCCGATCAGGGCCAGTAGACTTCGTAGGACGAGCCCGAGCCTTTCACACCCGGCTCGGGTGGAGCGGGCGGCGACTCCGGCTCGAGGAGCTTCCAGCGTGATCGCGCACCGCTGAGGAGCCCGACTACTACGGTCGTAGCCATCGCGAATGGAAACCAGCCCGGCAGATCTTTCTTCTTGGCGCTCATCGTTGCAACTGCGGCGGTGTCGGCGGAGTGTCCTCGCCGCCTACCGCGCCTCCAATGAATGCGCCGACCACCGAGCCCGCCGCCCCACCGACTACCATCGCGTCCTCGACAGCGGCGGCTCGATTCGCGAAGTATCGAACGCGCGGGCGTATCGTCGCTGCGGCTCGACCGGCGAACGCGCCGGCAACGCCGCCTAGTACCGCGCCGACCGCGGCCCAGATTCCAGTTTTCGCGTTCGCCATCGAGCCTTCCCTTTCAGTTTGCTGCGGCAGCGGTCGCGTACTGCGTGCCGAAGAGCACGAACGTGACCGGAACGGGCAATCCGCGATCTTCTACGACGAGCCAGAAGGCGGGCGACTCGACGGGGAGCAACGCGACTTGATGTGCGGACTTATGTGCGATCCGCGATCTTCGTCTGGCTTCGTCGTTCTTCAACGCGGCCTTCACGTACTGACCGCGAGGGAAGGCGTTGATCACCTCAGTGTCGTGACGCGCGACGACGAGCACGATGTCGTTCGTGCGGTACGTCATCTGCCCCAAACGGTACGCCGCGAAGAGATCCTCGGCGGGCAGAAGGTTTTGGATATCCGCTTGCAAGTCCTGCGGGATGCCGGGTTCGAACTCGAGCTTGGTTCCAAACTCCATTGCCCGTTATCCTAGCCGACCGTATAACTCAGTGGAAGGATCTCGCGTGATCGCCCACATCTCTACGGGTCGCGACATCGCGCTGGCGGCCCTGCTAGTCCTCACAATCGTTACGGTTACGGTCGCAGCGGCGCGGTGCGGCGCCAGCCAGACGCCCAAGATGCCGCCCATCGGCGCGGAGCCCCCGGCAGCAGTGCCGCACGGACTGCCCCCATGAGAATCGACGGCAAACACTGGCATGTTTGGCGCGCCCGAGGGCCGCTCTACCAGCGGCAGATCGAGGCGAATCAAGCTGGGTGCGTCGCCGCCGTCGAGCAGCACCTCAACGCTACGACGGACAAGCACGTCAACTACGCGACGGCACTCATCGCGAAGAACGGCTCGGACAAGAGCAAAGCTTGGGGCCGCGACTACATCGATCGCGTAGCGGGAACGTTCGGCAACAAGAAAGCCGGCATCTCCGTCGGGCCGCCGCGCGGCGAGTTCAACATCAAGTTCTACCGGTGCCCGGCGATCTTGGTCGAGCCGGGCTTCATCTCGAACTACTTGTTCGCCAACGTCGCTCAAGGAGGCGAAGGAATCGACGCTCTAGCCCGCGTACTAGTCGCTTCGATCTGCGACATGTTCCCGCAAGGCGGCCTAGTCGCACTCTCCGTCGGACATCTGTACCGCGGTACTCCCGACTCCGGTGCGCCCGTGAACGACGAGGAAGATGAGATCGATCCGGCGTTCGATACCGAGGGCGAGCTCAACGACGTGATCGTCAAGTCGGCTGAGGAGATGCTGCTACTCGAGCCGGCGGCACACGACGCTCCGACAGATCCGGCGCCGCCGCGCTAGTTCCAGCGCGGATCGCCGTCGTGCGGGCAAACGCTCGTGTCGTTGACGTAACCAGCGTTGACGCTTCCGTAGCCCCAGTGCGCGAAGAGCGAGCCAAGCGTGAGCCCGTACACCGTCTCGTTGTCGCCGCCGCATCCCATAGACTTCGTGCACGAAGCGGCGCCGGACGCCTTGCATGCCTTCATCGCTTGCTCGAGGCTGTAGGTGCCAAGCGGCACGCAGTCTTCCCACATCGCCCCGAGGCCGTTGTCGTGCGTGACGAGCGCGCAAGCGTCGACGGCAGCGCCCCCAGTGCTCTGCGCGCCGCCGGTGTTCGGAGCGCCACCCGTCGCTGGAGCTCCACCGGTAGTAGGTGCGCCTCCAGTTTGAGGCGAGCCGCCGGTACCCGGCTGTCCGCCAGACGACGGTGGAGCGCTGTCGCCGGCGTCGGCCTCCGGAGCGCCCCCGGTTGAAACCTTGCCGCCAGTCGACGCGCCGCCCGTTCCCGAGGCTCCGCCGGTCGCTGCTACGCCGCCGGTGCCGGGCGCCGAATCGGCCGCATCGAGGGCCGCCAGGCCAGCGGTGGTGAAGCCCTCGCCACTACAGCCACACGCGAACGCCAAAAGTACAACTAGATTGAAGCGCCTCATCGGGAACCGTCCTTCTCTTCTTGTACGTCCTCGGAACGAGAAACCTCCCTAGGTATTAGCGGCTCGCCCGAGTCGTACCTGTCGATCATCTCGCGCGTGAAGTACGCCGGATTCGCTCGGTGGAATCGAACTAGCAGCTCTCGACCGAGCTGCCTAACGAGCGGATCCTTCGTCTTCGCCGCGACCTGATAGGCCTCGAGCACTTCGCGATCCGACATCGAGGCCAGCACGATCGCGGTAGCGACTTCTTGTTTCATCAGGTGCCCTCTCTGTTCAAGATCGCCCGTGCGGCCATCACCACGTGCTCCCGATCGAAACCCTCGCTGGGCACCTCGCGAAGGATGGCCGCAATCCGTTCCGCCCTCGCCGGGATCTGCGCTTCGGCAGCGCGCCTCTTGTAGACTTTGGCTATAGCGACCTCGAGCGTCGCGCCGTACTCGGTGTCGCTGCTAAGCCGGATCTCCCAAGAAACGCCGCCCCACTTCTCCCGCTCGATCCCAGAGCGCTCGCCTTTTTGAACACGGACAGTGACCTCGTAGAGCGATTCGCCGGGGAACTCTTGGCGCAAACGAACGAGCGCTTCTTCGAGCGGCTTCATGGTGCATGCCTCCCGGTAATGAGCAGTTCGCCGACATTGCCGCGCTTGCCGCCCTTCGAGTTGATTCGACGTGGAGCTTGAACCTTCTCGAGCTTGAACCCCTTGTAGAGCTTTCGCACGAACGGCGTGTCGCTGTTCGAGAGCAGCACGTGCACGCCACGCTTGTAGAGTCGCGCGAAGCAGTCGCGAAGTCGCGCCTGTTCCTCGTCGTTGAAACCGCCCTTCGAATAGGCTGTGAAGTTCGCCGTCTTCGACACGGGTACGTAAGGCGGATCGAAGTACACGGCGTCGCCGCGCTTCGCGTCCGACACGGCGATCTCAAAGTCTCGTATCGCGACGCCCACCGTGAAGTCGTCGTTCCACGCCGCTGCGCCGAGCTTCGCTATGAGCAAGCTTGAAACGGCGATCAGATTCTCCTCGTTACAGATCGTCGGGTTCGCATAGTCGCCAAACGGCACGTTGAAGAGCCCCTTCCGATTGACGCGGTAGAGCCCGTTGAAACCAGTGCGGTTGAGATAGATCGTGCGCGCAGCACGCTCTATGCGGCTAAGTTTCGTGTGGTTGAGCGCGCGGATGGCGTAGTAGTGATCCTCGCAATGTTTCTTCGCGTGCCGCTTCAAAACTTTGATGACGCCTTTCGGATCCGCGCCGACGGTCGAGTAGGCCTCTACGAGCTCCGAGTTCACGTCCGAGATGTTCGCTCCCTCGAACCGCTTCTCCGCCGCGAGCGCGAAGAACACCGCCCCGCCGCCGACGAACGGCTCGTAGTACGTGTTGATCTTCTTCGGCAGGCGCGGAAGGATCTCCGGCAGAAGCGCAGTCTTGCCGCCGGCCCACTTGAGAAACGGTCGCGCGATCATGCCCGAGCTCTCCTTTCAGCGAACATCTCTCCGCCGCCTTCACGCCACGCTTTGGAGCACCGCCTCGAGTTCTGCCAATCGCGCGCAGTTCCCACGCGGCACTCGCTCTTCGGCGCGCGCCTGAAGCCTAACTGGCCCGAAAGCACGAGATACAACTCGTTCGCGGCGTAAGACGCCAAGCGCCACACCCGAGCGTCCCCGCGAACCATTACGAATAGATCTTTCACAGCGTCTTAGCCCTCCCTCTCGCCTTCTTCACCGGGGGCTTGCCCAGTCGAGCAGCCGGCCGCGTCGCCGCTTTCTCGAGCGATTCCTTAGTCGGCCACTCCTTCGGAATGAGGTTCTCGAGCGGATCGCCGAGTCCCGCTTCAATCGCCGCTTTCTGGTAGCGTATCGCCTCGGCGAGGTACGGAAGCGCCTTGCGGACCGCCTTCTCGCTGTGCGGCTCGAACACCAAGTACGCGCACGCGAGCCGTTGCACGGCCATGTATCGGAAGGTCGGGCGCTTCGTGATCTCCTGCCCATTCCGGTACTCATCCCAGATCGCGTCCTGGATCTTCTTCGGGAGCTTGTACCAGTGGAACTTGCAAGCGAACATTCTCGCCGGAACGATGCGATTGCAGTCTGGAGCGTGACACGTGTGGCTCATGCCTCGTCCTTTTCCCGCGTCATTCGATGGATCCCGCTCGGAGTTCTATCGAAAAGACGAGCGATCTCTTTGATCCCTTTACCCTTGTCCCTGAGCCACAAGTACACGGCCCTCCGAGCGGCGCTCGTCGACATAGTACGCGGCCCCTCGTAGAGCTCGTTCATCGACACGTGGGCGCCGAGCGCCATCTTCTCGATCTTGTCGTAGAGCCCGATCTCTCGGAGCCGGGCGGCAAACTTTTCGAACGATCGTTTCATGTGTACGCACCGCCGTCGAAAGCCCCTTCTTCGATATACCGACAGTAGTACTCCGGGTTGATCTCAGCGGTGATCAAGTTGAGCTTCTGTTTTCGGCCTACGGCGCCTTCCCAGAGCGCCTTGGTGTATCGACGCTCTTCGGCCTCCTCCGGAGTTCCGATGTAACGGAAGTCGCCGTACCCGCCGCCGATGCTGATACGCCAAAGGAAGACGTCGCATGCGGCGATAGCCAGCTCTCGGAATTCTCGAAGTTCTTGCTCGTTCATGCCGCCTTCGCTTTCTTGCCCATCTTCTTGAGCGCCGCGGCGAGCCGGGAGAGGCCCTCGTCCTTGTCGCCGGCGAGCGTTTCCTTGAGCCCGTCGCCCTTGTCGGTCTCGAAGAGATCGAGGAAGTTGTCGAGCTTGTTGATGACCGCCTGGAGGATGAGCTCGTCGCCGGTACCGCGCGCGATGACGTACTGAATGAGCACTGGCTCCTGCTGACCGAACCGGTGCAGGCGCGCTTCCCACTGCACGAGCTCTCGAGGCTCCCACACGAGCTCGGCGATAACCCCGATGCTCGCGAACGTGAGATCGATGCCCGTCGAGGTGCAGTCGATGTTGGCGGCGAGGCAGACCGGGCCCTTCTTTTTGGCGAGATCGGTGATGATCTTCGGGCGACGCGTTAACGGGATCCCCCCGTGAATGTACGCCGACGGGGCGAACTCGCTCATCGCGTCTGCTACGGCCTCGCAGACGGCGCGCCGGTACGTGCCCACGACGACGCGCTGGCCCGCCTCGAGATGATCGCGGATCAAGCGGAGCACGCTCTTGAACTTCCCGTCGGCCGCGCTGTCGAGCGCCATGCGCATTCGCCGCTTGTCGCCGACGAGGCGCGCGTCCACGCCGAGTCGGTTTCTCGCCGGTACCTCGACGTCGACGACCTGGCGCTGCATGGCCGGGAGCTCTTTCAAAACTTCCCGCTTCGTTCGTCGGAGGCAGAACCAGTCGAGACGTTGCCGCATCTCTTTCTTGTTCGAGGTGCCGGAAAAGTCCCATACCGTCCTCATTGTGCCGCCGGGACCGGGGACGTCGCGCTTCTGCCCGTCGCAGTATCGGATCCCGTACTGGAAAAAGTCGCCGAACCTTCCGGGGCTGATCGTCTCGACGACGTTGTAGAAGTCTTTGATGTACTCGATGGGAGGCGTGCCGGTGAGCGCGATACGCCCGAGAGATTCGGCGGCGATCTCGCGGCACGCCTTCGAGCGCCGGCTCGTCGGGTTGAGTAGGATCTGCGCTTCGTCGAACACGGACGTGAGTTTCCCTCGACCCCACTTGATGACGGCGTCGACCCATGCGTGCACGATGTCGTAGTGCGTGACGAACACGTCGGCCTCTTCCGGGATCTCCTCTGACTTCGTGCCGTAGGGTGCGAAGACGTTCGCGTCGGGCCACCACTTGGCGAGCTCGCCGCCCTTGTCGTCGAGGCTCTTCGGGCGCTCCCACACGCCGCGGACGTGCGCCGGGCACACGATGACGGTTTTTCGACGGAGCGCACGTACCGCCTTGACCGTCTGGAAGCTCTTGCCGACGCCCATGTCGTCGGCGAGGAGAGCGCCCGATCCCGCTTGGTTGATGAGAAAGTCGATGCCGATCCGTTGGTAGTCGCGCGCGCTCTCGTAAGACGCCGGCAAGTTGTGCGGCCACTCGCGCTTGTTCGGCGGCACTTCCTCGGTGTTGAGCCCTTGCTCCTTCAACCGCGCAACAACCTGCTCGATCGCGTCGACGTAGCCGACGTGCAGGCGACGCTTGCCGTCCCAATAGGCGCCGGGGACACGCTTCACGAGCTGATTGAGCTTCGGACTGAAGTAGCTGACGCTCACCGCCCAGAGGTGCGGCTCGTCTTCTACCGGCCAAACTTGAAAGCCTCTCATCCGTAATCTGCTCCCATCCGTCGCTCGAGGCCGGCGAGCCTGTCGCCTTGAGCTTTCGGGCGTCCGCGTTCGATCCACGCCGCATGCGCCGATCGCACTAGCCGTTCGATCATCGCCGGTACCTCCGGGCCGTTCTTGCACGTCTCGTCGGCGATCGGCTCCTCGTCGTCGCAGACGTCGGCGTGAATCAGCCCCGTACCTGGGAAGCACTCGATCTCGAAGCTCCACCCTTCCTTGCGAAGCTCCTCGGCGAGCGCCGATATCTCGTTCGACATCTCGATGTAGTCGGATCGCACGCGACCGTCCGAGAACAAGAACTGCGTGAAGTACACGTAGGCCATCAGAGCGATCCCTCCGCGGGCTGCTTGCGCAGGGTGACAGTGTCGCCCTTCTCAACGCGGGCGCGAGACGCGACGATGGTCCCGTTAATGACCAGCTCGAAGCCGGCGGGCGCTTCGACGATAAAGCCGTAATCGGAGTTCACGGTTGCACTCGAGTATTCGACTCGAGATACCGTGAGCCCCGCTTCCGCGAACGACTTCCGCTGCTTCTTCGTCCACGACTCGAACGAGCGGAGCTCCTCCATCGTCGGGAACTTGCCCTCGAAGTGCCACCCGCGATCGTCGATGTAGATGAAAGCGTGCGGTTTTTTCGAGGTGACGGTGATCTTGCCTAACAACGTTTTTAGGTGTCTGCCCGACTCGATCCAATGCTTTACAAGCCATGCGTCGATCGCATCTTCGCCTGCCGGATCGGCTGCGCGTGCGGAAAAGATCACTACGTCGAACTCTTCGAGCACTCGCTCGAGAAAGTCGAGCGCTCCGTCGACCGGCCCGTCATGGATCTCTTCCGCCACCGTCCACTTGGAGATGTGCTTGTGGATCACCCCGTCGAAGTCGACAGCTACGGTTCTACGACGCGCGATCATAACCGTAGCCCTCGTGTCCTCGACAACAACGCGATAGCCGCCTGAGCGTGCCGCTCCGTCCCATCCCACTGCTCGATGATGCTAGTCAGATCGCTCAGAACCGCCGCGGCGCACGCCTTTCGAATGATCGCGCCCGGGATCCTGTGCACCTCTACGTTCTCGCCGGTCTCGTCCCGGCGGTGGATCTGCACGTCGCCGCTCCAGTCGCCGTTGTGGAACACGACCCATTCGCGGCCGTCGTCGTCAAACATGCGCGTGCTGTAGCTCATGATGGGTAGCCCTCGAAAGTGTGATCGCCTCTCGCATGCGCCGGCGTGTTCTCTCCAAGCCCGCAGACGCGGCACTTAGCCCCGCCGGACGCCGGAAGGCCCGGCTTCGGTAGCAGTCGCCAGTGTTCCCTCGGACCAGCGTTCGCCGTCCACTCCCACGCGGTTCCGTCATCGCACATGCAAAAGAGCCGCTCACCGGCCGGGATCAGTTGAACGATCTTCCGCGGGAGCCGCGCCTCTTCGATCGTCATCGCGGGCCCCGCCGGGATGCGCGCGACTCCTTCTCGGTGGAGGCAGGTCGGGCACAAGTGGCCACCAGTCACGCCGACGGTGCCCTGGTCCGCGCCGCAAGAGGGGCAAGTAGCGCTCACGACTTCAATCCTTCCGGTGCGGGCCGCACTTGCGCGCCGCACTTGGGGCACTCGTCCGGCATCGTCGGCCGCGTGACAAGGTGGAACCAAGCGGAGCACTTCGGGCACATGTACGTCCAGATGCCGGTAGCCAGATCGACCCCGAGACGCACCCACCGGTCTCGGAGATCGTCCGAGTACGCTAGAGCCTGCTTGACAGTCATCATCGGAGCACCGTGAGCTTCTTCGCGGCTCGCGTGACGGCCGTGTAGAGCCACCGGCGCCAGTCCTCGTCGTTGACGGGGCCGGGCCGTTCCGAGAGAACGACCAGGTCGTCGAACTGTGAGCCTTGCATCTTGTGCACGGTCATCGCGTAGCCGAAGTCGAAGAGCGCGCCGGCCATACGGAACGAGTGGATGCCGGTCTCGCGCGCGAGCTCTTCCGGTGACTGGAACGTCTTGTCGCGGCTGAATTGCTTGCGAAGCATCTCGTACTCGCAGGCTTTGATCTCGTCCTCGGGGAACCCGATGCTCCCCATGAGGTGCGTTTCGCTCTCGCGGCAGGTCTCGCCGCGGTCGTTCTTGTGCTCGCCGTGCGGGTCACGGATGAGCTTCGGGACCGCGTTCGTCGCGAGCACGCCGCGCATGCCGTTGGCGATCGGCGGCCGGCCCTGCTCGCCCTTCATGTTGCGGAGGCACACCACGTGCTCGCCCTCGACGGGGAGCTCCCAACCTTTGCGGGCGGTGCCGCGTGCGCGCCGAACGGTCGCGTTCAGACCGACTCGGCGACGGTTCGTGTAGCAGGCCAGGCCCATCTCGAGCAATCGGGCGGCCGACGCATCCGCGTAGCGATCCTCGAGCAGCCGTTCGTATGTGCGGATCTGCCCGAACTCGACGGCGTCGCCCGGGAGACTGTCGGGCAGGCGGCCCGTCTCGCGGATCATCTTCGAGAGCGCGATGATGGGGTTACCCTCGGCTTGGCGGTGGATCTTCTCGAGCCGGAGGTGCGGTGCCTTCATGAGACTGCCGGAGCCGCCGACGGGCGGGAGCTGGCCGTGGTCGCCGACCGCCAGAATCGGGATGTTGTAGCCGCGGAGATCGCGAAGCATCGTGTCGTCGACCATCGAGGCCTCGTCCACGATGATGAGGCCGTAGTTGCGATCGAGGACATCGCGGCGCAGCCACTCCTTGCCGCCGCAGAGCTTGCACTTGCCGTCCGCGTCCTTCTGCGCGTAGACGAACTTGTTCGTCGGCTTGAGCTTGTCGAAGGCCTCCTTCGACTTGATGAGCCCGATGTGTCCGGCGCCACACTCGCTGCGATCGGAGCCGGGCGGGCTGACGCCCATCGGGGGGGCCCAAAACGTCTCGTGAACGCAGTTCTTCTCGGGGCACGGCTTTTGAAGCTGGACCGCTTGCGGCTCGAGGCACGCGCACGGCCGGTAGATGAGCGAGTGGATCGTTCCGCAGAACGGCCGCTGTTCGAGCGCCACGCCGCCATCGGGGCGTCGCTTCTGCGCGCCGACCGTCTCGGTGCCGGCGGCTCGGAGCTTGCGCCGGAGCACGCTCGTCGCCTTGCCGGTGTACGCGCAGAACGCCGGCAGTTCGATCTGCTCGGCGACCAGGCTCACGAGGGTGCTCTTTCCGCTGCCGGCGTAGCCGCCGAGAGTGAGCAGAGGCGACTCGATGTCATCCGGGTCCCTAAGCCAGTTTACAATGCTGTTGTACGCCTCACGCTGGTCCGAGGAGAGATCGTTGACGGTGATGTCCATAAGAAGCTCGAGTCCTTTCAATACAGATGGACGGGGCGCACCCCAGCGGTATTCAACGTAATTCGACGGTTTTCAAGGATACCGGTACTCCCCGAAGGCTCCGAGCCAGCCGGAAACGCCCAAGAAGAAAACGACGTCCGGCCGGGTCGAGCGGTGGATCATGTAGTGCGTGATCCGCGTATGCCGCCCTACGGGGAACGTAGGCAGCCAGCCGTTAAGTTTCACGCCACCGGGGCGCATTGGCGTTTCTCCTCTGCTCGACGAGCGCGCATCCGTGCCGCGGCCTTCGCGTTGTACGCCGGCTTGCAAAGCGGGCAGTAGCTAGATGCCCCGCCGCGGGCCTTCAAACGGCGCTCCAAGGCCCGGTCGCCCTCGAGCACGGCCGCGAGGGTGACAGTGCAGCCGGCGGCCAGGGCGGCCCCCACGAGCGGCGAGGGCCGTCTGCCGGTCTGGTTGAGGTGCTGGCCGACGCGACGCGATACGTCCGCGTCCTTCGTCCAGCCGACGTAGTGCCGCGCGTGGTGTAGCGGCGGGTCGATGTGGAGAATGTAGATCACCGCGGATGCCTTCGATCCCTCGGCCAGCGTCCTCGCCGATCCTCTGCCGAGTGGGCGTTGAAAGTCCCGCGCACGTAGCCGTCGTGTTCGAGGGCGCGCTCTACGTCCTCTCGATCCATGCTCTCGATGAAGAACACGGTATCGACGACGGTGCCGCCCTTGAGGACATCCCAAGCTCTCATGCGTCGAATTCCTCGACAAGCTCGGTGCCGTAGGAGCGCCCGACCGCAGCACGACGGTCGACCTCCGCCGGATCGATGAGCGGCCAGAGACGCTCCCGGTCACCCCAGTCGAGCACGAATGGGATGAGCTCGCGCGCGATCCATCGCGTCGACGGTTGCATGTTCTTGAGCAGCAACGTCGCCGCCGCGAGCAATTGGTTGCTGCCGCTGTAGGCGTAGAGCTTCATGCACGGGACGAAGGCGTCGAGGACGCGATGGTCGGTGCCGGTGATGGGCGCCATGCAGCCGTTGAACAGCTTCGAGGGGTGCCCGGGATCCTCTTTCTTCGCGCGGACCACCTCACGCACCCACTGCGCCCAAGTCTGCTCTTTGAACGCCCTGCTCATGGCCTGCTCCTCAACGTCAAGATGGCGACGGTCACCGACGCGACGAGCGCGACCAGCGACACGCCAAGCGAGATAACTTCGATGCTCATCCGAGCCTCTTGGCGCACACTGGGCCCAAGCCGGTCTCGATGCTCTCCGGAGTCGTGAGTCGGCGCCCGCACTTGCCGCAGCGCCCCTCGTGGTAGACGGCGAGCTCCGGGTGCATCTGGCCCCCCGTGAGGCGCTGCCACACCCACGTGAACGCGACGGCGCTCGAAGCGACGTCGGCGATGCGGCTCTTACGGCCGTGCGCGTACACCCGGCTGCGATAGATGCAACCGAGGTAGTCGTAGCGGTCCGGTCCGGTCAGCACGGCCACGAAGTGCGAGGGGCCCAAGTCGACGTCGCCCGGATGGCACCGCCGTGCCTCGACACGGTAGGTGAACCGGGTGCCGGTGCGCCGGGACTGGAAAGTCACATGGGCGTTTCCGGCCAGCATGAAAGCGATAGTGACGCCGGGAACAGTGAGCTCGGCGCGGGGCCCCGGAGCGTCATCTTCCGGTTCGTATTGAAGCTCCGCTTGCATGCAGATGAGACGCGAGGGTTCGCGTTCTATTCACATACGGTACACATTCTTTTTTGAGCCGGCAAGGGGGTATTGACGCCCCCCGGGCGTCGGGCGGACACTGATCGGGACAAGATGAGCTCTCGCACGCGCCGCCGCGTCGTCGAGGCACCCTCGCGGAAGAAACTTCCGCCAGAGCTTCGATCGATCCGTATCGGTTTCGAGCCGGATCCTTTCGTCGACGAGACGACGACTGCGTATCTGCGCCAAGAGGGGTTCGAGGATCGCTTGGCCGCTTACGAGAAAGACGAGTTCGACTTCGTCTACGCGCGCGCCGAGGCAGAAGTCGTCATCGAGGAGATCATGCAAGTGCTCACGAGCGCCGGCCTCTACGGCATCGAGAGCGATACGGATGAAGAAGCGCTCTCGCAGATCGTCTCTGATGAGTGGATCGCGCTCCGCAAAGTTCTGACGGCGGTGGGCGTGCCCACCGAACAGTTACCGCTCGAAGTCGACCGCACGTGGGTCGAGTGGAGGATGTGATGGCATCCGCAGCAGACAAGAAACGATGGGACAAGCTCCACGCGGATTACGCGAAGGCGTCCGAAGCGCGACTTCAGATCGAGATCGAGTACGACGCCAAGTACGGTCGCGGGAACCGTCAGTGGTGGCCGCGCGGCGCCCAAACCAAGTTCGACAAGCTGCGCGAGCGGCAAGACAAGATCGGTGAGCAGATCACCGAATTGCTTCTTCGAATTAGCCCGCGTGGCGACCGCTGGCTCTCCGGCGTGCCGGCGTGGTGGCTCTACGAGAGACTCACTTGGGAGGACGCAATCCGTCCAGCGAACGAACCACTGTCCGTCGTGGTACCGGGCGCATACGGGTACCCAGACGGGTACGTGAAAGAAGGAGTACAAGAGATGCCGAGAGGAACACACACCGATGCCGCACACCTTCGAGACATTCTCGAGAAGGGCGTCATCTTGGACAAGGATCGCGTCGAAGGTTCAGTCGACCTCAACGACGAGAGCCCCGTCTACGTCGGTATCATCGTGGATGTGAGCGGCTACGGCCCGCACGTCGGAGCGATGTACCTAGATCAGAATCGATTCCACGGAAGCGCGGACGGCGCCCTTCAAGAGGCCGATCAGATCCTTGAAGAGTGGATGCTCGAACACTACGCGGAGGACTTCGCAAAACTCGAACGCGAGCATGGCGACGACGCGATGGATATATTCACCGAAAACTTCGACGGATGGGCTTTCAAACTGTCGCCGCGCGAATTCGTCGACGCCCTCGAAGGAACCCCAGCCGAGCAGCTAGTCGACGTCGAAGAAGAAGAAGAGGAAGGCGAAGAGGCAGAAGAGGTCGCCGAAGACCGCGGCGACTTTCAAGAGCCAGACGCGAAAGACGTCCTTGAGGGGCTCGGACCCTATCTTCAACACGAAGGGCACGACGCGGCGCGAGAGTCGGCACGTATCGCCCGCATGATCGCCAACGTCCGCGGCGATTCGAATAAAGCGGACAAGGTGCTCGAAGAGGTGGATCGTCTCATTAACGGGCACGGCATCGAGGCGATCCGAGACGAAGACGTCAACGACCGTTACTACGGCGACGTCGTAGCGCTCTACGTGAACACGGGCGACACGTACAACGCGACGCTGCTTTACGATACCGATCGCAGCGAGTTCTACGTCACCAGTTGGGGCGACTGGTACGAGCAATACGAACAAGAAAAAGAAGAAAACGAAAAGGATCAGGAGGACGAATAATGGCAAAGAAGAGAAGCAGCAGAGGCGAGAGTGGCGGCGGACGGAGCCGCGACATCACCGACAAGCAGCACGACGAGGCAATGCAGATACTCCGCGCCGAGTACTATCAAGGCGTCCGCAGCATCGCGCACGAGCTGCGTGATCGGATCAAAAGCGACGAGATCACCGACCAAGACGGTTTAGAGCAAGCGCTGCACGAGTCAGTAGATGGCTCATATTGGGTCATCTACACGCACGCGAACTACCAAGTTCTCATGTGCTCCGACAACAGCGGCGCCTACGTGGAGGACTTCGGAGAGGCGCCGGTTCAAGGCGACGACATCAACTGGGCCGCGCTCGCCTTCGCCGCGTTGAAGCGCGACGTCGAGCAACAGATGGCTGCGGAGAACATCGAGATCGGCGGGGAGATGGAAGAAGCCCGCCGTCGCAAGCGGCCACCCGAGCGCCCTGCCGAGACGCGCCGCGACCGACACCCGCTCGCACGAAGGGGACGATAATGGCACGCATGGACTCATTCACCGTCGCCTACTTCGAGGCCGCACTGTGGTCGTCGACGGACGAATCAGACGAATCGGGCGGTGAGCCACTCGATGCGAACTACAGCATCGACGACTTCGCCCCCGAAACTCGCGACAAGATGATCGCCGACTGCGCCGACTTTCAAGCGCGCTTCGGCTCGCTCATCGAGAACGACGACTCGCCGGCCATCGACAAGTGGGGCCGATGGGTGAAAGCCGGGCACGACTTCTGGCTCACCCGCAACGGACACGGCGCCGGCTTTTGGGATGGCGACTGGCCGAAGCAAGGAGACGCGCTCACCGAGGCGTCGAAGGAGTACGGCGAGTTCTACCTGTACGTAGGCGACGACGGACGCATCTACGGACCGCCGGCAGGCGCCCACGGTGTGCGCGAGGTTCGAGAGGGCGGATGCCCGTCCGGATCGAATGCGTTCATGGCGCGGTACGTCCACAAGATCTCCCCGAGCCCGAAGGATGTGAAAGGCCCCTTTTGCATCAACGACAACGCTTTCTCGAACAGCAAAACTCTCGGCGCGGCGCTGCGCAAAGCCGGTGTGCTCCACGCCGGCGCTCGGGTGAACTCGTTTCGAGTCGAAGGCGATAAAGTCGTCGTCTTCCCGCGCATGCCGGGGCTGACAACCTACTGGCACTCCGTAGTGCTCACGCACGCCGATTCCGCCGCCGAAGCTCGAGAGGTTAACGAGGCGCACCAAGTCGCCGACTTCAACACGCTCGAGGACTTGATCGCCCACGCGCGTGACGAGCTCGGCGCAACGCACATCTTGCACGTCGACGAAGAGATCCATATCTACTTCCCGCGCCAAGACGGAACCTACGAGAAGGCCGAGGTTTGGCAGAAGGACGGCTACTGGCACGCACAGGGACCGGGGGCGCGGACGATCGTGAAGCGTCCGCCGTCGAACGCGAAGCCGATCGGAGCGAAGACGCGCCGGGCTGCGGGGCCCAAGGTCAAAGACTACGAGGCGGTCGACAACCGCGGCCGTCACATCGCCGGGCCTTTCAAGCACTACGGCGATGCGAAAGACGCGGCGGGAACGGCCGGTCACGTCAAGTACATCAGGAAACAACACGAGATCGGGGAGGCGCGCCGAAAGGGCGGCGGTTACACGTCGAATCAACGCGCGGAGAACGCGCTCATCGACGACATCTTCCTCGACGGCCACTGGATCGGTTACACCGCCGGGCCGTTTCGGAGAGCGTCGAAGGGCAAAGACTTCTACACGTGGTCGCTGCGATCGGTCTCTCCAGACGAACATCCGCCGTTCGGCATGAGCGGGGCGTCGGGTGAAGCGAAGACGCGCCAGGCCGCGCTGAAAGCGGTCATCCAAGCCGACAAGAACCGCATCGCGAAACACTCTGGCGGCAACGCGCGACGTAGCGCGCACAGTCCGAGGACTTGAACAATGGCAAAACGGAAACGAAAAGAACAAGCCGAATCCGCCGGCTTCGACTACGCGATGAATCAGATCCAAAGCGACTACTTCCACGATTGGGTTACCGACCAGCTCATCGAAGCGAGCAAGATGGATCCCGAGGACGTGATCCCACTCGAGACGAAAGCCGACGCGCAGCGGATCGCGCGCAACATGCTTCAACAGCTCGAGTGGGATACGAAGCGCGATCTCGGCCGCCAAAGCATCGACTACCCCGAGGCTTGGTTCAGAGGGTTCCACCGCGCAACTGAGAAGTCGCGCGACTGGCTCGCCGACGAGCTCTTGGAGATCAACAAGTCGATCGGCCGCCGAGCGAGCGAGCGCGTCATGCGAGATGCCCCAACGCTCACCGACATGGAGCGTCGAATGCTCAGCGGTAGGGAAGGCTTCGGCGAAGAGATCGGAGCGCCATCGGGGCTCGTGGCTCAGAACCTCGGGCTGTCGACTGGGCAGGTCACGGCCATGGCGAAGAAGCTCGCGGCCAGAGGGCTGCTCGAAGACACCGGATACGCCATGAAGTACACGAAAAAGTACCATTGGCAGTACATCGACAGGCCCAAGGGGGAAGGCGGCATGTTGACGCGACCTGGCGCATCGACCGTTTGGCGCACCACGCAAGCGGGGCACGCGGCGATCGGCGACTAGGTGCTAGTCTTCGGCGATGCGTAAGGAGGCCGTCCTCGACGCGCTCATCAGTGCGACGATCAAAACTGTCGAGGAGTTGGAAGCGCTCGTCTCGATGATCGATAGCGCGAGCAGCGAGGAAGGCACCACCGCCTCGAAGCTTCGCGCAATTGCGAACCTGCTCGATCGGCTGCCGCTCGCCGCAAACGACTTGATGGTCATCAAAAGACGACTCCGCGGAGCGCTCTCGTCCGATCCCGACAAGACGCCTCGGGCGATCAGCGTGAAGGATATGGAAGCCGTCGTAGCCTCCGAAAAGGCCACCCCGCCCGAGGGCACCAGATTCACGCCGGTTGAGGATCAAGCGCGTGGTCTCAATAGGCGCACCGAGACGCGCCCGGGGATCGGGATACCGCTGCCTAAGAAGGATCGCGAGTAGCGAGGCTATCCTTCTGCGCTTTCACGAGCTTCCGATAGATGATCGTGTAGGTGACGCCCCGCTCGGAGATCGTCTTGCCCCAGAGCGCGCGGCAGTTGTTGGAGGGGGTATGGTACTCGGCGTAGATGTTCGAGGCCATGCTCCGCGAGGCCCCGTCGAATCGGATGTGGCAGCGCGTGATGTGCTTCGACATGATCTTCCAGCCGGCGCGCGCGCACCGGTAAGTAGCCTCTTCGTCGAGCCCTGGGAGCGACTTCCACTCGTCCTTCGTGATGTAGAAACGGTCGACGTAATCGGCGACTTCGCGCGTTGCGCGCTCGTGAACCTGCACCAGGCAGAGCTCGCCCCCGGGCCCTTTCTTCTCGCCGGCGTGCACCTTCCGCTCGAGGCCGCTCTCCCACTGCTCCGCTGTAGTTAGAAGCGAGAGACACGCCTCGATGGGGAATCCCAGGATGGGCGCCTCGTCGCAGACGCGAATGTTCACGTCCACGATCCGCTGGATCCGAGCGTGCCGGTCGGCATCGGATTCACCCCAGTACCGCTCGGGGACCCGCTTGTCGTGGTACGCGAGCATGAGCGTGAACAAGGTTACGCGCAGGATCTCTAGAGATGCCATTCTACCTACCGTAGTTGAGGGTTCGTGGTTAGTGCAACGTCGGCTTTTCGGGCCGCGAATCGAAGCTGCCCTCGACGAGACCCCCATCTCGAAGAAGCTCACGCAGTATTCGACGTCTGCGCGGAGACACGTCTCGCAATGTGACGTCGATCGCCCGAGAGCGATTCATCGCCTCGAAGCTGCACCGCCAAAGAAAGCCGAAGAACGGCACGTAGTAGCTCAGTTTGAACGCGCGCACCGCGAGGCGTCGATGGAGGCTGCTCATCGCGGGCACTCTTCAATCGGCACGCACGTTACTTCCGTCATGCCTTGACCGCCCCCCTGCTGAAAACATAGATACAGCCCGTCCGGCGTGCTTTGCATGGCGATGCCCCAATTGACCACGCCGGTCGGCAACTTTCTGCACCGCACAGCGAGCTTCGAGGGCGCACTCGCAGGCACGAACGTAGGAGGCGATGACGGTGAAGAGACGGGCAGCTCCCTCACCTCGATCGTCGAGTAGAGCATCACGAGCACGAAGATCGAACACGCGATGCTGAGTCCGGCGGCGAGGAGACCGATCGCCTTGAAAGTTTTAGATTCGATCCAAGCTATCAGCACGTTCAAGGTTTCACCTTCCGCTTGGCATAGACGCACAGGACGCCGCCGCAGATCATAGCGTTTCGCACCACGGCGACCGCGCTGATCGTCACTAAGTACCAATCGGGACCATCGAGCTGTTTTGGCGGCGCACTGCCTTCCCAGTAGAGGCTCGTCACGATCTCCCAGTCGTCTAGCCGGAGAGGCAACTGCGGCTTGTCGTTTTCGTCGCTCATCGGAAGTCCTTTTCAGCTTGGACCGAGACAGCTTTCACGCCAAGGCGCCGGAACCGTTCCCAGCATTGGTTGAGCGCCGCGCCGGGGATGAATCGGTGCGCAGCGGCGATGTTCTCGACCCACGTCTCGAAGTCGTCGGCCAAGTAGCGGCCGTCTGGCAGTTGCAAGAGGAGCGCTGTTTTCATCGCTCGTCCCCTTGTCGAAGCGCCGCGTTGAGTGGGCCCAGTATCTTCTCGCCTCGCTCTCTGAGATCGTGCACCGCCACGTCCGCGGCCACGATGCACTCGAACGGCTTCCTTCTTTGAGCGAACTCGGCCGCGTACACCGCGATCCACACGTGGGCTTCGGCCGGCGTCATGACCCGTCTGCCGCCTCCGCCGCCGGTTGAAACGCTCTCTTCGCAGCGCGCTCGGCTGCCGCCACGCGCCGTTTCCACTTCTTGACGAAGGTCTCCGCCCGACGAAGCCGAGTCTCGGCCCGCTTGAGCATCGTTTGAGCGTGCGCGACCTTCTTCACGCGAATCTCGTCGGCACTCGGCGGCGCTTCCGTTCTGTGCGCGACGACGATCCCTTCGGCCCACTCCGGCAGCTCCCCGCGGCAATACCGCTGGTCGTCCGACATGTCCCCGTGCAGCACGCCGCGCCAGTGCATCGCCTCGTGGCGCATGACGAGCGCGAACTCTCGCACGCTGAACTTCGCCGGATCTCTCGGAACTGACAACGCCATGTTGAGCCCTGTGACGTGAACGCTGTCACCGAGCGCGGCGCAGCCGTGGTGACCTAGCTCTTGGCTTGAGTACGCGATTCGAACGGCACCGCGGACGCGCATGCCCTGCGCCCTGAGCGCTCGAATCATGAGTGATCGGATGGCGCGGGTGTCGTAGCCGGTGTCGTTGACGATCTGTAGCCCCGAGAGATGCTTGTGCGTCACCTCGGGCAGCTTGGCTCGACGGCGCCTCATGACTTCTTCTTACGCTCCGACTCGAGCTCGGCGAGGCCCTTGTGCAACGCGAGACGGAGAACTTCCGTCCGCGTCACGGTCATCCCCGGTTGAGACAGCCGCTCAGCGAGCTTGTCTGCTCGGCTGAGGACGGATTCGGGTAAGCGAATCGCCGTCTGTACTTGGTGGTCCTGCTTGTCGTTCACTTCGGTTTCCTTTCTAGAATCTCTCTCGCTTTCGCGGCGATGGCTCGGGCGCTCCTGAATCGTTCCAGCGCCGGGTTCTTAGGCGGTATAGACTGGAGCGCGC